>Ga0183095_10086_pt3 | contig 325719 bp, 282 predicted proteins | sample BioMet4_FD_130346 | JGI IMG/M metagenome (GOLD analysis project Ga0183095, IMG submission 130346) | Microbial communities from bioreactor (seeded with sewage sludge) at LBNL, California, USA - Biofuel metagenome 4 (v2) (version 3) | ecosystem: Engineered > Bioreactor > Anaerobic > Unclassified ...
ACAGCGAGAAATTCATAAGGACGAAAATAAAAGTTTATACATACAAACTTTTATTTTCGTCCTTATGAATTTTTATGTTTGTCCTTATCATTTTTTGAGAACACAAGCTCGATTGAGTGAATCAATAAGTGCCACTTCGGTATGGTTAAAATAGTATCAGTATCGCTCCCAATATTCACCTCTTGAAACACCTTGAAAAATAATTTTCGTTCACAAGCCCTCACCAGTTACTTGTAGGCCTCATTATCCATGGTCTTTTTACAGAGTTCATAATTCATTGATTCTCAGAGAGAAGATGCACTTTTCAGGTCCCGTTTTGCTATCATATCTCAATATCTATCTGATATACAGGTGATAAACGTGACGGGAATAGATTCTAAAAGTATTATAGAAAACATCGAAATGATTCATACCGGTACGAACCCTTTTTAAGTAGTCAATGGGACACGATTATTTCAACAAATCAGTATCGTCCTTATCTTCCTAAAACGACATATGCCCCTAAATTTGTTGACGTCCATATGTTTTCTGAAAAACTTAAGGACGTCACCGAAAAAACTAACATACGACAACTTAGCAAAAAATCAACCGTATGTCGCAGCGGTAACTAACGTATCTCGCAGACGAAACTAACGTTAGTTGTCGGGATAACTTCCGTTAGTTACCGCAGTAACTTCCGTTAGTTATGGCTGCGACATACGTTAGTTTTTTGTTATTCCCAACTCGAGTAAATAATGTATTGTACTAAATGGAAGAAGAGGACTGCCTCGCGGTACCCCTCTTCTACAACTTAAAACAACCAACAAAAATAAATAGATAACTTTTCAGTTAATCTACCATTTTATTCTTTTAATTATCGAATGAATAATAATTCTCTGTATTTGGGCAGTGGCCACAAAGCATCGTCAACTATCAATTCGAGTTTGTCTATGTGATAACGGATCTCATCCAAATTCGGAAGGATCGAGTCATGATATACAATTGCTTTTTCACGCTCGCTCTCTATCTTATTGGCTACTTTACGAGCTTCAATCATCTTTTCGACATGTTCCTGTATATACAAGGTGCGATTGGCGATTTCTTCTATCAATTCTTTATTTTGTTTGGATAGTTTCTCTGCGATATCGGCCGGATAGATAGATTTCATCTTATAGACGTTATCAATCAGATCTGTCTGATATTGCGTAGCAACCGGAATGATGTGGTTCATTGCCAAATCTCCCAATACACGGGCTTCAATCTGTACTTTTTTGGTGTATGTTTCCCATTTCACCTCGTTGCGGGCTATCAGTTCTTTCTTGTTCATGACGCCTGTACGTTCAAACATGGTGATTGCTTCGGGTTTCAGATAATTATCGAAAATCAATGGAACGCTCTTTTCGCAATCCAAGCCACGTTTCTCAGCTTCTACAACCCATTCGTCAGAATAGCCGTTACCATCGAAACGGATAGGCTTGCATTCTTTGATGTATTTGCGTAGTATTTCGAGAATAGCAGACATCTGTGGTTCTCCCTTTGCGATGAGAGTGTCAACTTCTTTTTTGAATATGGTCAATTGGTCGGCAACGGCTGCGTTCAATACCAGCATGCTGCTAGCACAGTTGGCTTCCGAACCTACTGCACGGAACTCAAAACGATTACCGGTGAAGGCAAAGGGTGAAGTACGGTTACGATCGGTGTTATCGATACGAAGTTCAGGTATCTGCGGGATATCGAGTTTCATACCTTGTTTACCGCTCATTGTTACAAAATCGTTCTTTGTGCTTTTCTCGATATGATCGAGTAAATCAGAAACTTGTTTGCCCAAGAATGACGAAATGATAGCTGGAGGTGCTTCGTTGGCTCCCAGACGGTGAGCATTCGTTGCACTAGAGATAGAAGCTTTCAAAAGGCCGTTGTAGTGATAAACAGCCATCAACGAGTTCACTACAAAAGTTACAAAGCGCAAATTATCTTCGGCAGTTTTGCCAGGGCTCATCAATCCGATACCGGTATCTGTTCCAAGCGACCAGTTGTTGTGTTTACCCGAACCGTTGATTCCTTTGAAAGGTTTTTCGTGAAGCAATACACGGAATCCATGGCGGCGAGCAATCTTTCTCATTAATGCCATGGTGAGCAAGTTGTGGTCATTGGCAAGGTTGCATTCTTCGTAGATCGGTGCCAATTCAAACTGATTGGGAGCTACCTCGTTGTGACTTGTCTTGCACGGTACTCCAAGTTTCAGTGCTTCGATTTCCAACTCCTGCATAAAAGCGGCAACTCGAGTTGGGATTGCACCGAAATAATGATCTTCGAGTTGTTGATTTTTAGCACTGTCGTGTCCCATCAAAGTACGTCCGCAAAGTAGTAAATCTGGACGTGCAGCATACAATCCTTCGTCTATCAAAAAATATTCTTGCTCCCATCCGAGGTAAGCGAATACTTTTTTGACTTCGGGATTGAAATAATGGCAAACTTCCGTAGCTGCTTTGTCTACCGCACGTAGGGCTTTGAGCAAAGGAGCTTTGTAGTCCAACGATTCGCCGGTATAGGCAATAAAGATAGTAGGAATGCAAAGGGTATCGTCTTCGATGAAGGCAGGAGAAGAAGGATCCCATGCCGAATAACCGCGTGCTTCGAAAGTATTGCGGATACCTCCATTGGGGAAACTTGAAGCGTCCGGTTCTTGTTGGGCGAGAAGTTTTCCTGAAAACTCTTCCATCATTCCACCTTTTCCATCATGTTCAACAAATGCATCGTGCTTCTCGGCAGTGCCTTCGGTGAGCGGAGCAAACCAGTGAGTATAGTGTGTGCAGCCCATTTCAATAGCCCATTTCTTCATTCCCGAAGCAACTTCGTCGGCAATGCTACGATCAAGTGTAGCACCATGGTCTATCACATCAATCAGCTTGTTGTAAACTTTGCTCGAAAGATACTTAAACATCTTCTCTTTGTTGAAGACATACTTTCCAAAATACTCTGAAGGTCTTTCTTTGGGAGGAACCACCTCGACAGCTTTTTTCTTGAATGCTGTCTCGACTACTCTGAATCTTAGTTTTGTTGACATAATCGATTTTTTTTAATTTTTACTAATACCTTATATTATATAGTTTTTATCTTATAATAGTTTATTCTGTATTCGATGCATTGCTTCTATCGTATCTTCTCTCGTACCAAAAGCCGATAATCGGATATAGCCCTCTCCACTAGGACCAAAGCCCACACCGGGGGTAGTAACTACATAGCACTCGTATAGTAATTGGTCGAAAAATTTCCAAGAACTTGTATTATCGGGCGTCTTTATCCATATGTAAGGAGCATTGACACCACCATAAACCTGTAGTCCAATGGCTTCGAGTGATTCTTTCATTACCGAGGCGTTGCCCATATAGTAGTCAATGGTCTCTTTTATCTGCATTTTGCCTTCCGGTGTATAGATTGCTTCCGCTCCGCGTTGCGAAATATAAGAAGCTCCGTTAAATTTGGTGCATTGGCGTCTATTCCATAGGGCGTTGAGAGAAACTTTCTCGCCGGACAATGTTGTAGCCATCACTTCCTTGGGCACTACTGTATAACCGCATCGGATACCGGTAAAGCCTGCAGTTTTTGAAAAGCTCCTGAATTCAATAGCACATTTTTGTGCTCCTTTTATCTCATAAATCGAATGAGGTACATCATCTTCCCGGATATAGGCCTCATAAGCCGAGTCGAACATAATAATGGCATTGTTCTTTATTGCGTAGTCTACCCACTTTTTCAATTCAGCTTTGGTTAGAGTGGTTCCCGTAGGATTGTTTGGATAGCATAAATAAATAATGTCTATTTGCTTTTCGGGTATTGCCGGAATGAAATTGTTTTCGCCTCGGCAAGGCATATAAGTAATGTTACTCCACTTTCCACTTTTCTGTAAAACGCCGGCACGACCTCCCATCACGTTGCTATCGATATAGACCGGATAGATAGGATCGGTAACTCCGATACAGTTGTCATGGCTAAGTATATCGCCTATGTTTCCCGTATCGCTCTTAGCACCGTCATTGATGAAAACTTCGGTAGGTGTGAGATGAATGCCTCGCGGTTGATAATCATTTTTAATGATAGCACTAATCAGAAAGCTATATCCTTGTTCGGGGCCGTATCCATGAAAAGTTCTTTTTGAAGTCATATCATTGACAGCCTTGTGCATCGCTTCAATACTTGCAGCGGGCAATGGGCGAGTGACATCACCGATACCCAATCTGATAACGTCTTCTTTGGGATGAGTAATTTTGAATGTATTTACTTTTTTAGCAATATCCGAGAACAGGTAACTTCCCGGAAGTTTTAAAAATTCTTCGTTTACTAGTGACATAATTGTTTTAAGTTTTAAATGTTGTTGTTGTTTTAATCTTCTTTGATTTCTATTGTTCCTTCAAATACTTTGGTGGCAGGTCCTGTCATAAAGACATGGTTGGTTTCTTCATTCCATTCGATAACGAGAGTTCCACCGTCCATTATAATTTCAGATTTCTTTCCTGCTTTTCGGGTCATTGCAGCAGCTACAGCAGTAGCGCAAGCTCCTGTTCCGCAAGCCATCGTAATGCCCGAACCACGTTCCCATACTCTCATTCGTATCTTGTCGTTTTCTTTAATCTCGGCAAATTCTACATTGATGCGGTCGGGAAAGCAAGGCAAATTTTCAATGATTGGCCCCATGCCTGCCACATCAAAATGTTCTACATCATCTACAAATATCACGAAATGTGGATTTCCCATCGAAACCGCAGTACCTTTGAAGGGAACTTTATCGCTGGGTAGTAGCTCCAATATCATCTTTTTCTTACCTCTTCCGTCGCAATCGACTAGTTCGGCTTTCGGTTCGCCCATATCGACAGTAACACTCTTTACTTTATTGTCAACAATGTTGAGTTTCAATATTTTGATGCCGGATAGTGTTTCGAGCTCTATTTCTGTTTTATTAGTATAACCCTTCTCAAATAAGAGTTTCCCGATGCAGCGGCTAGCATTGCCACACATCATGGCTTCCGAACCGTCTGCATTGAATATGCGCATTCTATAGTCGGCTAATGTAGATTTACTTATTAAAACAAGTCCATCGCTGCCAATGCCGAAGTGAGGAGCACTCCATTCAATTGCTCTTTTATTGGGATCGGCAATTGGATATTTGTCCGAATCGATATATATATAATCATTTCCGGCTCCTTGCATTTTTACGAATTGAATTGTCTTTGTCATTTTGCTATATTTATCTTTGCTTGTTGTTTCATTATGATTAATTCGATTGCAAATATACAACTTTTTGATTTAGTATGGTAGTAGTAGATTTCTTTTTTATATGTCAAATAGAATAAATTATAATTTATTAGATAAAAAGGTGTTTAAGTGATAAACTGAAAGAAAAACATCATGATTGGTAATAAAATAATCAAAACTATAAATAAACATTTCTCTATTTGATCTAAAAAAGCACTCGTTCACCATCTGTTTTCATTAATTGGGAAAATCAGAAAGAAAGTAAAACTTTAAAATAACTTTCTTTCTGATTTTATTTCAGGAACAAGTGATATACTTTCTACTTAGAATATTTGTCATCGACTTTGTTACCTGTCAATTTCAGCACTACAACAGGTTTATTGGTGGTGATATAGTCTATACCTTCTTTAATGAAGAATTCCATATCTTCCTTTTTGTTGACAGTCCAAACATTTGTCTTCAAACCCAATTCATGGCATTCTTTGATCCATTCGGGATGTGCTTTATAAACATTCTGATGGTAATCAGGACCTGTACACCCTATCGCTTTCAATTCTTGTGGAGACAATTCTCCATTCAGGTAATATACTTCGGTACCTTTGGGTGCTTCTTTTACTAATCTTTTCACTGCATCAATCGAAAAAGCGATATAGGTTATGCGATTCTCCAGTTTCATTTTCTTCACCAATTCGAGAGTAGCATCGATAGCTGCATTTTGTCTTTCGATACTTTGGTGAGTTTTTATTTCGAGAATTAGTTGCACATTCAGTTTTTTTCCAGCTTTAAGATACTTTTTCAAAGTAGGCATCTTTTCGCCATTGCTCAGCTTAAGGTTTTTCACCTCATTATATGTTGCCGTTTCCAGTGTTACATCTTGAAAATTCGGGTCATGATTGACCATCACTTCTCCGTCCTTGGTAATCCATACATCAAATTCGGAGCCAAAGCAATGAATGTCATTAGCCAAACGAAGCGATTTCAGACTGTTTTGAGCGGAACCCTCAGTATCCCAAAAACCACGATGAGCAATTGTTTTGGTTTGAGCATTAATCACAGTGCCTAATAGTACAAAAGGTATTATTAAGACCAATTTTTTCATTTTCATAATTTTAGTAAGTTTATGATTTCAATGCAACAAAAATAGTAAAAATATGTCAGTATATCATCAGCTTTTACTAATTTTCTGTCATATGTAAATAATAAATGCAAACGATTTGCAAAAAAAGAGCATATCATTATCCCGATATACCTTAATACTAAAAATATATGAATTTATTTTTTATTATCTATGGCTTGCATTATCTTTGTATAGTATTAGTTTACTAAAATATAAAATTATGGGAACTTCACTTTCGATGATAGAGGGCATTATCAATAATCTTTACCCAACGATATCGGACGAAGGACGAAAGTTATTCTTCAGTTTATTGGTAAAAAGGAAATTACAGAAAGGTGAGCGATTATTTGATGATGGCGATGTCTGTCGTGACCTTGTTTTTGTTGAGAAAGGAATGTTACGTCAGTTTTACTTTAAAAACGGACACGATGTCACGGAACATTTTTCTTACGAAGGAAGTATTTTAATAAGCATTGAGAGTTTTTTCAAACAGCAACCGACTCACCTTCTTGCCGAAGCACTCGAATCTAGTGAAGTATACTTACTTCCTTATGCCGAATTGAGATCCAAGCTTGCTTCATCGTGGGACATTGATACTCTTTATCGGCGGATACTTGAAGACTCTCTCATTACTTCGCAACAAAAGGCGGATTCCATGCGATATGAATCGGCCAGTGAACGATACAACAAGTTATTGCAAACCCAGCCGGAAGTTATCAAGCGCGCTCCATTGTCGTATATCGCTTCTTATTTATTAATGACTCCCGAAACATTGAGTCGGGTACGCGCCCAATTGTTCAATAAAGGCTGAATGAATTAAAAATAATAATATCCTAATATATACAAATAGTACAATATGTCTGAAATCCCTTCTTTAATTATTGATTTAGCTCTGATACTTGTAGTGGCTGCACTGATGACACTTATTTTTAAAAAGTTGAAACAGCCGTTGGTATTGGGTTATATAGTCGCCGGATTTCTTACAGGCCCGCACATGCCCTATACGGCCAACGTACTGAACGTAGAGGGCATAAAAACGTGGGCAGAAATAGGTGTCATATTCCTACTCTTTGCATTGGGGTTGGAATTCAGTCCCAAAAAGATCATGAAAGTTGGTGGTACGGCTATTGTTGCTGCATGTACGATTATCTTCTGCATGATATTGTTAGGGGTTGGTGTAGGTTTGTGTTTCGGATGGTCTAAAATGGACTGCTTATTTCTGGGAGGAATGATAGCAATGTCGTCTACTACCATTATATATAAGGCATTTGACGATTTGAAATTGCGCAACAAATATTTTGCAGGTTTAGTGTTGAGCATTCTCATTCTCGAAGATATTCTAGCTGTTGTATTGATGGTTATGTTGTCTACCGTAGCAGTAAGCAATAATGTAGAAGGAACCAATCTGCTTATGAGCATTTTAAAACTCGCTTTTTTCCTGATTCTGTGGTTTGTGGTAGGTATCTTTATGATTCCGTCCATCTTGAAATACTGTCATAAGCTAATGAATGACGAAACATTGCTTATCCTCTCATTGGCTCTCTGCCTATCCATGGTAGTCATTGCTTCTCAAGCGGGCTTTTCTGCTGCTTTGGGTGCATTTATAATGGGTTCCATCCTTTCTGAAACAATAGAAGCGGAGAAGATAGAAAAGCTGGTCGAGCCGGTTAAAAATCTTTTCGGTACTGTCTTCTTTGTTTCGGTCGGCATGATTGTCGATCCGTCTATGATCGTACAGTATGCCGCTCCGATATTGGCAATTACCCTTGCCGTCGTTCTTGGACAAACAATGTTTGGCACATTCGGCGTACTTCTTTCAGGACAGCCGCTTAAAACTTCCATACGATGCGGCTTTAGTTTGGGGCAGATAGGAGAATTTGCCTTTATTATTGCCTCATTGGGTATCTCGCTCAAGGTGATGGACGGTTTTCTATATCCTATTGTCGTAGCTGTTTCGGTGATAACCACATTTATAACTCCATACATGATAAAAGCATCGGAACCGGTATCTAATTGGATAGACAACAAAATACCCGATTCGTGGAATCGCTTTCTAGTGGGTTATTCGTCGGGCTTTGCTCCTGTAAACAAAGAGAGTATGTGGCGCAAACTGATTACGGCGTTATTGCGCATCATTATTATCTATTCTATCGTTACGGTAGCTATCATCCTCATTTCAATTCATTTCGTCAATCCATTCCTTTTACATTATATTCCAGGGTTCTGGGGGCGGTTATTGTCGGTTTCGTTCACTGTAATTCTCATCTCTCCTTTTTTGAGAGCCATTATGATGAAGAAAAATCATTCGATAGAATTTATGTCGTTATGGAATGATAATAGCTACAATCATGGATTGTTGGTATCGACTATCTTTTTCCGTATTATGCTGGCCGCGCTATTTGTCGTTTATATTATTTCTCACTATTTCAGGGCGCGAATAGGACTTTCTATCGGCATTGCTCTTGTAGCCTTGATAATAATGTCGCTTTCGCGGCCACTAAAACGACGTTCTATCCTTATAGAGAGGATCTTTGTACGCAATTTCAGGAGACGTGACATTAGAGATGAGTACTTGGGACGTAAAAAGCCTGCTTATGCCGAGAATTTATTAACCCGCGATCTTCACCTCACACATTTTGTATTGCCCAACGAGTCGCTTTGGGCAGGAAAAACATTGCAAGAACTTTGTATCAGCAAAAAGTATGGCGTTTATATCGTTTCCATCATTAGGGGCAATTGCCGCATCAATATTCCCGGCGGCAGCGAACGACTCTTCCCTAACGACCGCATGCAGATAATAGGTACCGATGAGGAGTTAAAACGTCTCGAAGAAGATATAAACAATAGAGTTTGTGTGTTTGACGAATCGATGTTATCCAAAGGCGAAATGATATTAAGGCAATTTGTGATAGATACGGAATCTGTCTTTGTAGACAAAAGTATCAAAGAGTCCGGTATCAGAGATAAATATCGTTGCCTCATTGCCGGTTTGGACCGTAAGGGAGAATCTATTGTCTTGGTCAATGCCAATGAAAGACTGCAAAAAGACGATACGGTATGGGTCGTTGGAGAACACGACGATGTATATCGACTTATCCAGTCCGAACAGTAGAATGGATATTGTATCCTAAATAGGATAAAAAAGTAGGCGGATAATAATCATTTGGTGATTAATATCCGCCTAAAAAATTCACTGTATCCTCTTTTTACCTCTTCAACTATTCTAACATTTAATATTCAAATCATTCAGCACTTTTCTAATCGTATCGTATGTAGTAATACGGGTTGGAACGAGTGGTAAACGAAGTTTGTTTTCTATCATTCCCATTGCATTCAACATCGATTTTACACCTGCAGGATTGCCGTCGACAAACAACAATTTGAAGAGTTCGGCAAACTTATGATGAATGGTCAATGCATTGGCATAATCACCTTGCATGGCCAAGCGTATCATTCGGCTGAATTCTCGTGGAAATGCGTTTCCAATGACGGAGATAACACCTACTGCCCCCAACGTGAGCAACGGATAAGTGATGCCGTCGTCACCGGATATTACTTGAAATGTATTGGGTTTGTTCTTGATAATATCGTCCATCTGAGTGATGTCGCCCGAAGCTTCTTTCACTGCAATAACATTCGGAAAGTCGTTGGCAATACGAAGTGTCGTTTCGGCTTTCATATTTACACCTGTACGCCCCGGCACGTTATAGAGCACGATGGGCATATCGGTTGAAGTGGCAATTGCCTTATAATGTTGATAAATTCCTTCTTGAGACGGTTTATTATAATAGGGAACGACAGAAAGAATGGCATCGATACCCGTAAAATCTTCAGTTTCCAGTGTATGGATCACACTACGAGTACAATTGCTACTTACACCCATTACAATAGGAATACGGCCATTAACTCTATCTATTACTAAATCTTTTATCTGATGTTTTTCGTCTTCGCTGAGGGTGGGAGTTTCGGCTGTAGTAGCCAAAATACAAAGAAAGTCTGTGCTGTTTTGCAGCAAATAATCGACTAAACGCCTAAGCGCATCATAGTCTACGCTTTCGTCTTCTTTAAATGGAGTAATCAAAGCGACTCCGAGTCCTCTAAGTCTTGTTTGTATCATATGATATTATTTCTTTGTGTCGCAAAAATACGAAAAATTCTGATGTTATGAAATTAGTTCAAGGAAATCATCTTCACTTTTAATCTCTATTCCTAATTTTTGTGCTTTTTCATACTTAGCCGGTCCCATATTCTCACCTGCTAAAATAAAAGTAGTCTTTGCCGATATGCTTCCCGTATTCTTTCCGCCATTTTGCTCTATAAGTTCTTTATATTCATCGCGTGAGTGATATTTGAAAACACCACTTATCACGATAACCTGATCTTTGAGTTTATCGGTCTGTTGCGCTGTATCGCTCTCATTACGACTAAATTGCAAACCGGCTGAGCGAAGACGATTGATGAGTCGAATATTCTTTTCGTCGGCAAAGTAGTCGATGATACTTTGAGCTATCTTCTCTCCTACTTCTCCCACACTCATAAGTTGCTCTTTTGAAGCGCCCGCCAGTTGGTCTATATCGGCAAACGATTTACCCAAGATCTTTGCCGTTGTTGTGCCAACAAAACGTATGCCTAACGCAAAGATGACTCTATCGAACGGTATTTCTCTACTTTTTGCTATTCCTTCTACAATATTAACGGCCGATTTGCTTCCCATTCTATCGAGACCTTTTATCTGGATAGCTTTCAAATCGTACAAATCTGCCGGATCATGAATTAAGTCAAGACGATAGAATAGATCGACCGTTTCGGGTCCCAATCCGTCAATATTCATTGCTTTGCGACTGATAAAATGTTCTATCATTCCCTTTATTTGTGGAGGACAAGCTGTCTGGTTGGGACAATAGTGGGCAGCCTCGCCTTCATATCTCATCAACTTTGTACCACACTCGGGGCATTGGGTGATGAAAGACACTTTTTCTCCCAATTCAGACGTTCTGCTATTTTTATCTACTCCCGTGATTTTGGGGATTATTTCGCCTCCCTTTTCTACATAGACCATATCTCCGATATGTAGATCGAGTCCTTCGATGATATCTGCATTGTGAAGAGAAGCTCGTTTGACCACTGTTCCCGAGAGTTGTACGGGATCCAAGTTGGCTACCGGAGTGATGGCCCCTGTCCTTCCTACTTGGTATGTTACTTTGTTCAATCGGGTGAGCGCTCTTTCTGCCTGAAATTTGTAGGCTATAGCCCATCGGGGCGATTTAGCGGTACTGGCAAGATTGAGTTGCTGACGACGACTGTTTACTTTGAGCACAATGCCGTCTGTTGCAACCGGAAGATTCTTGCGTTCTATGTCCCAATAGTTGATATAATCGAATATTTCCTGAAGTGTGCGGCACTTCTTCATGTTTGTGGATATTTTGAATCCCCATGTTGCCGCTTCTTGCAAATTTTCATAATGGCCATCGTGCGGAAGGTTTTCACCCAATACATAGTACAAGTAAGAGTCCAACTTTCGGGAAGCCACCAATTGAGAATTTTGTGATTTGAGAGTCCCCGAAGCTGCATTACGCGGATTGGCAAATAGTTGTTCTTCACGCTCTTCACGTTCTTTATTGAGCTGCTCGAACACAGTCCAAGGCATCAATACTTCACCACGCATTTCAAAGGAATCGGGGTAACCGGCACCGGTCAATTTCAGAGGTATGGCATGAATGGTCTTTACGTTATTTGTCACATCGTCGCCCTGTTCACCGTCACCTCTTGTTACGGCCTGAATTAATCGGCCCTGTTCGTAGGTCAAAGAAATGGACGTACCGTCGAATTTTAGTTCGCAACAGATTTCAAAATCCTCTCCGCCAAGCAACCCCTTTACGCGTTCATAAAATTCAGAAACATCGTTTTCGGAGTATGTGTTTGCCAGTGAAAGCATTGGATATTTATGTTTCACCTGTTTGAATTCAGAGCTCAAGTCACTGCCTACCCGCATCGTCGGAGATGTTTCATCCATAAATTCAGGATACTGTTCCTCTAAGCTTTGAAGCTCATGCATCATGTCGTCAAAATCCTTATCGGAGATAGTCGGAGCATTGAGAACATAATAGCTATAGTTATGCTGATGCAGCGCTGTACGGAGCTGATCTATTCTGTCTTTTATAAATAAATCCATATTTCTAGGAGTATTGATATCTGCCTACAAATTTACTAAATTATTGCGCTATTTCCATGTTCTTTTCGAATATCTTTCGTGATTATCGATCTCGTTTATTCCATATCTATAGCCGGCGATTATGGATGTAAGGTAGACCAAGGTATAGAGCCGTTGCAGCAACTTCCGTATGTCCTTCCGATGACATATGGACGTGGCTTGCGACTCACGGCCGTGAGTCGCAAGTTTCATATGGGAGAAATTTTATTTTCGTCCTTATGTAAATTTGAAAACTTAAGGACGAAAACATTTTTAGGTTCTTATGGCATTTTGAAGCTATTAATTTTGTACTTTTGCCGAAAATAAACACTATGCGGATTGATATTATTACTGTTTTGCCCGAGATGCTGGAAGGATTTTTTAATTGTTCTATCATGAAGCGGGCTCAAACAAAAGGGCTTGTTGAGATTAAAATTCACAATCTTCGAGACTATACGGAAGACAAGTACCGTCGTGTAGATGATTATCCTTTTGGCGGATTTGCAGGAATGGTCATGAAGATAGAGCCGATAGAACGTTGTATTAAGGCTTTGCAGGCCGAACGTGAATATGATGACGTGATTTTCACTACGCCCGATGGAGAACAATTCAATCAGCCTATGGCCAATACTCTATCGCTTGCGCAGAATCTTATTATTCTTTGCGGGCATTTCAAGGGGATTGATTACCGAATTAGAGAACATTTGATAACGAAAGAGATTAGTATAGGTGACTATGTGTTGACCGGTGGCGAAATTGCCGCCGCTGCAATAGCCGATGCCGTAGTTCGGATTATTCCGGGTGTTATATCGGACGATCAATCCGCACTATCCGATTCTTTTCAAGACAACTTATTGGCAGCGCCCGTCTACACTCGTCCGGCAGATTATAATGGATGGAAAGTGCCCGATATATTACTCTCCGGCCATGAAGCCAAAATAAAAGAATGGGAATTGCAACAGTCTATAGAACGAACAAAGAAACTTAGACCTGACTTGTTGAAAGACTAATAAAGTAAAAAAAAGAATGAGGCTAATAGATTTAATTCCATTAGCCTCATTCTTTTTTTTATGATCTTCTACTGATACATTCTTTCTCTAATTTCTTTGATGTGATCCGAAGTGATGTATTCGTCATATTCCATCATCTTATCAATAATACCGTTCGGTGTTAGTTCGATAATTCGATTTGAGACTGTTTCTATCATTTCGTGGTCGTGCGAAGAGAAAAGGACTACGCCTTTATATGTTTTCAGATTATTGTTGAATGCCTGAATAGATTCCAAATCCAAATGGTTGGTCGGGGTGTCGAGAATCAAACAGTTGGCATTTTTCAACTGCATTCTAGCTATCATACAACGCATCTTTTCGCCACCCGATAATACACTGGCTTTTTTTAGAACTTCTTCGCCCGAAAAGAGCATTCGTCCCAAAAATCCTTTAATGTAAACTTCGTTGCCTTCTCCAAACTGGCTAAGCCAATCTATCAGATTAAGATCCGTATTAAAGAATTGTGTATTGTCTAGTGGTAAATATGCGGTGGTAATAGTAACTCCCCAATCGTATGTTCCGGCATCGGCTTTCATGTTGCCGTTGATGATTTCGAAAAAGGATGTCATCGCACGAGGATCGTGAGAGATGAATACAATTCGGTCTCCCTTCTCGGCGGTGAAGTTCACATTATCAAATAATACTGTTCCGTCATCAGATATTTTCTTTAATCCCTTTACTTCCAATATCTGGTTGCCCGGCTCTCTATCCATGCTAAAGATGATGCCCGGATATTTGCGGGAAGAAGGCTGTATATCTCCAACATTGAGTTTCTCCAACATCTTTTTGCGGCTGGTAGTCTGTTTGCTTTTTGCCACATTGGCACTGAAACGGCGGATAAACTCTTCCAACTCTTTTCTTTTCTCATCAGCTTTCTGTTTTTGATTTTGCTGTTGACGCAGTGCCAACTGGCTTGATTCATACCAAAAGCTGTAATTACCGGAAAACGTTGTTACTTTGTTATAGTCTATATCAATAGTATGAGTAGATACCGAATCAAGGAAATGTCGGTCGTGGCTTACAACTAATACTGTATGTTCAAAATTGGCCAAATAATCTTCGAGCCAGGTAACGGTATCCATATCCAAGTCATTGGTAGGCTCATCGAGCAGCAGGTTATCGGGATTGCCGAATAGAGCTTGAGCCAACAAAACACGCACCTTTTCTTTATTGCTCAATTCGCTCATCAGTAGTCCGTGCTTTGCCTCTTTAATGCCAAGGCCGCTCAATAATGTTGCAGCGTCGTTCTCGGCATTGTATCCATCCATTTCGGCAAATTTCTCTTCCAGTTCGGCTACCTTTATGCCGTCTTCTTCATTAAAATCGGCTTTTGAATAAAGCTCTTCACGCCGTTTCATGATGTCCCATAACACCGAATGGCCTATCAGTACGGTGTCCAACACCGTAAATGCATCAAACTTAAAGTGATCTTGACTTAACACAGAAAGGCGTTCGCCCGACCCCAACGTTATCACTCCTTTGGTTGGTTCCAATTCACCTGAAATAGCTTTTAATAAGGTAGACTTACCAGCGCCGTTTGCACCGATGACACCATAACAATTGCCATTTGTAAATTTTAGGTTTACATCTTTAAATAATACTCTTTTACCAAATTGAATCGCTAAATCAGAAACTGTTATCATTCTATATTCTTCTTAAATTTTGCGCAAAGGTACGAATTATTTTGGTATAAAGCGGTATTACACAGAAGTTATATTCCAATGTTTTAATCTCTCTTTGGAAATCTAAAGAATGATAATTGGATGTATTATATGACATTTTGAAAAGAAACAAATATGTCGTTTATGTTTTTAGTTAAGTGTGAGTTTGTATTTTCCCGAATGAATTCAATTAGCTATATTTGCTTATTCAGATGTTAGAAGTCTCAATTTATTTATCTATTTTTGCAAAATATAATATTTCAATGCCGCTAGTGGCAAAGTTATTGTTCGATAATTTAAAACAATGAAAATAAAAAATATATTTAGAAATATGGATTCAAAAGAAAAGAGGACGACCACTTCGAGTGATGAAAAATGCACAGAAGCAAAAGAAACTGTGCAACAGGATACTGCTCAGGATAATTCGCAGCAACAGAATGCTTCGGAAGCAGACAAAAAGACTTATGAAGAAACCGAATGTCATCATTCAGAAGACAAATCATCAGAAAATAAGAAAGAAGACAGTGTTGAAGAGGATCATGTTCCTGACGAAAAGGAGCCTTTGACTAAAGAAGAGGAACTGACAAAACAACTTGAATCGGTACAGAAAGAATTGGATGAAGAGAAAGATAGGTATTTGCGTTTGGCTGCGGAATTCGATAACTATCGTCGCCGCACGATGAAAGAAAAGACGGAACTTATACTGAATGGTTCTGAGAAATGCATCAACAGCATACTGCCTGTACTCGATGATTTGGAAAGGGCTTTGTCCAATATGCAGAATACAGAGGATATAAAAGCGATAAGCGAAGGTGTAGAATTGATATATAATAAGTTTATTCAGATACTAGCTACTCTCGGGGTGAAAGAAATAGAAACATCCGACAAGGTTCTTGATACCGATTATCATGAAGCGATAGCTCTTGTTCCTGTTCAGGACGAAAATCAGAAAGGTAAGATTATCGATTGCACTCAAAAAGGGTATACACTAAATGAGAAAGTAATTCGCCATGCAAAGGTGGTGATAGGACAATAATATATTATGGCTGAAAAAAGAGATTATTATGAAGTGCTGGAGGTCAGCAAGACTGCCACACCAGACGAGATAAAGAAAGCATACCGTAAAAAAGCTATTCAGTATCATCCCGACCGCAATCCAGGCGATAAATCTGCCGAAGCAAATTTTAAAGAGGCGGCCGAGGCTTATGAGGTACTAAGCGATCCACAGAAACGTGCTCAATACGACCAATTCGGCTTTGCCGGAGTAAGCGGAGCTGCTGGCAATGGAGGACCGTTCGGCGGAGGATTCAGTGGTGGAAGTATGTCTATGGATGATATCTTTTCGATGTTCGGTGATATTTTCGGCGGACACGAAGGAGGTTTCGGTGGTGGCTTTGGGGGCTTCGGAGGATTCGGTGGTGGACGCAGTAATTCGTCGCAACAACGTATGTTTCGGGGTTCTGATCTTCGCGTGAAAGTAAAACTGAACTTGCAGGAGGTATCGAAAGGTGTCGAGAAGAAGTTTAAATTAAAGAAATATGTACCTTGCTCTCATTGCAATGGCAGTGGAGCTGAAGGTTCGGGCGGTACAGAAACTTGTCCCACTTGTCATGGTAGCGGTACTGTTATCCGAAATCAGCAGACCATTCTGGGAACCATGCAGACTCGGACAAATTGTCCACAATGTGGCGGCGAAGGCAAAATCATTAAGAACAAGTGCAAAGCATGTGGTGGCGATGGCATTGTATATGGTGAAGAAGTTGTAACAGTAAAGATTCCTGCCGGTGTAGGCCAGGGAATGCAATTCTCGATGACCGGCAAAGGCAATGCCGGAAAACATAACGGCGTTTCTGGAGACTTGATTATCGCTATCGACGAAGAGCCCAATGCAGAATTAGTTCGCGATGGAAACAATGTGGTATATAACCTATTGCTCAGCTTCCCCACTGCCGCTATCGGTGGTAATGTCGAAATTCCAACGATCGACGGACATGCCAAAGTCAAGATAGAACCGGGAACTCAGCCCGGGAAAGTACTTCGCTTAAGAGGCAAAGGTATTCCGGATGTAAATGGGTATGGTACGGGAGATTTATTGGTAAATGTCAGTATTTACGTTCCGGAAAGCTTGAGTCGGGAAGAAAAAGAAGCATTGGAAAAAATGGAGGCATCCAATAACTTTACGCCGACTTCTTCGGTGAAAGAAAAAATCTTTCAAAAGTTTCGCAGCTGGTTCGATTAATTGATGAATTGAAAGAACGACAACTGCTGTCCTTAATATTAGACATAATAAAGCCGACTTCGCTATGAAGCCGGCTTTATTATGTCTATAGCCTTTATATCTCAACTCGACATGTTCAATGACTGCTTTTCAAGTCAAAGCTTAAAGTGTGAGTATTTATTAGCTTATGGTGAGAAATTCTGTATGATGAGAACTTCTTGTTATCCAATGTTATTTTGTCAATATAGATGTCGCCAGCCTTTTTCCGATTGGCCTTTATGATCAAATCACCGTTAGGATAATATTTTTTATCCAAGTGAATAGTCACTTTATCAAAAGCGGGAGTCGTAAGAGTATAATAAGGAGAACTCGGACAATCGGGATAAAGTCCCATCATGGAAAAGACTACCCAAGCAGACATTGTTCCCGTATCATCGTTGCCGGGTATTCCATCGGGTTTATCGGAATAATATTTCTTCATCAGCCGTTGCACCTCGTATTGTGTTCTCCACTCCTCTCCCTTGAAGTAACTGAACAGGTACGGGTAAGCAATATCCGGTTCGTTGGCAGGATCATACAAATCATTATCAAATACGTATTGCAGTTTTTGTACAAAAGGTTTGCTGCCGCCCATCAATTTAGCGAGTCCCGACACATCGAATGGTACATAGAACGTATAGTTCCAAGCACTGCCTTCGTGAAATCCCGGTGCATTAGAGAAGTTGGCTCCTGCTTTCGCATCAAAAGGCTTATAGAAACTACCATCCTTATTGATAGGCCTAAGTGTTCCCGATTCTTTAGAATAATAATGCTTATAACCCATTGATTGCTTCATGAAACGTTTGGCATCGGCTTTGTGTCCCAGAGAGTCGGCTATTACAGAAAGCGCATTGTCGGCAACATAATATTCCAGTGCGTGAGAGACAGAATTATCCCCCGAAAGATCACCCGAAAACACTCCCAATGGAATATATCCATTTTTAAGATAAGGGTTGATATCAGGGCGTTGCTTATTTGCTATCGCAGGTGTTGTTGCTGATTTTATAAAAGCCTTATAGGCTGTTTCAATATCAAAATCGCGTAGCCCTTTAACCCATGTATCGACGATTGTTGGGATAGAAGGATCTCCTTCCATTGTAAAAGTCTCTCTTCCGAAAAGCTCCCATTTGGGCAACCATCCCCATTCTTTATACATATCAATCATAGAACGTACCATTTCCGTTTGTTTTTCCGGATAAGCCAATGTCATTAACTGGCTCAGATTACGATACGTATCCCATAATGAAAAGACTGTATAGCGATTGCCTTTTGTATTGCCGATTTCATAACTTTCCATCTTTGGATAGTCGCCATTTACGTCTTGCAATATATTGGGATGAATCTGTGTATGATAGAGTGCGGTGTAGAATATCCTTTTTTGTGCTTCACTTCCTCCCTCTACAGATATACGATTCAAACAAGATTCCCATGAAGATTGTGCCGATGCGAGTACTTTGTTGAAATTGAATTCAGGTTGTTCGGCATCCAAATTCTTTCGAGCATTTTCTGTCGATACAAATGATACTCCTATTTGTACTTCAATTTGTTCATCCTCAGAACAGTCATAGCTGAAATAATAACCAACGTCATCTCCAGCCAATTCTTTACCATAATGCTTGTATAGCTTATAGTTTCCATCGTCCGGATCCCAGTCGGCTTCTACTCCATGTTTTAATGGTTGCTTTTTCCAAAAGCCACATTCAACAGGCTTTTTGGAAACACGCATTACGAAATAAATAGGAAATACGGCTTGCGGATTATAACAAAAGGTGCCGAGTAACTTAGATCCTTCTATTTCTGTATCGCTCACACGGCGCACCATAGCTCCCGATTCGTTAGTCAATCCTTCGCCGAGATTGATAAGTATGTGGCTTTTGCCTTTATGAAAGGTATAGCGCTCGGCAGAAGTACGCAGTGTAGAGGTCACTTCGCATTGAATATCATATTTCGTCAGTATGTTGGAATAATAGCCCGGCGTTGCCTTTTCGGCCTTATATTCAGAACCGTAGCTATGATAATCGACATTTAAATCGCCCATCGTAGGCATGACTAACAATGTACCCATCTCGGGGCAACCAACTCCACTTAGAGTGACATGGGCAAAGCCTGTGAAATATTTATTGGAATATTCATAAGGTGCCGACCACCAACGAGCATCTTTATCATACTTATTAAGATCCGATCCCATCACGTTGAAAGGAACAACAGACATAAGTCCGTTGGGGCATACAGCACCAGGATTACAAACCGAGAAGTTGGTTGTTCCGATAAAAGGATCAACATAATCTATCGTCTTCTTTTGGGCCTTAACTTCTCCCATACTCAATAGAAGAATGGCAATAAAATATATTCTGTATTTTATGGTATTCATAAATATTATTTTTTACTTGAAGTAAATAATTTCAAAGTCCTTTCCTTCAGCATATTCAGCAACTGTATTTTGCATCATTTCTACAGCTTCAGGTAGATGTTCGCCTCCGTCATATCCATTAATAATAGTTAGAATATGTTTGGTAGATACGTCCATCTTGGTACGTTCATTATCACTGGTTGGCGTTCCAATACCTCCTATTGCATCACGGTATACAGGGAGGTTCTCTATATTCAACATTCCCCGTCCGATACCTTCATAAGGCTCTTCATTGCGTCCTATGCCCAATTCAATACGATTGCCTTGAATTTTATCGGCATCGAATCCACCTATTGAATATCCGGTACGAAGAGAAACTAGATTGACCAAATCGACAAGTGTATCTATTTGATACAATTCCAGTCCACGAAGCAGGCGGCGTCGCAACGCTTCGGACGAGACTCTGTATCTGGCAGGATCTTTTCCGCACTTTTTATATCCTTCACGAGTGGCTGCAATAGCCGACTGTTGCTTTATATCTTCTATTTTGCTTGTAGCCAATAGTTCTTTTGTAAAGTCATTTATTTCGTTCCATAAAGCTTCGCAATAAGTCGTATTGTTTACCGAAGCGTAAAGGGCAACGCCACGAAAGTCGGGACATTTTTCTTTGAATACAGGGGATACCGTTATTTCGAACATGATACTGATTGGTTTATCATAATCCCCGACAGAATGCGGCCGGAGTTTATTCCAAGCCGACGTGCCGAGAAGAAATCTTCATTATTTGTATATGTGCATATTCCCGATACCTCTATTTGACTGCTTGGAACGCCGAAGCTTTCCAGCTGTATCGTATTGGCTTTCCACAAATCGATATGATGTTTGAGTGTAGATTCGTTCCTAATAGAAATGAGCTGCATCGGAAATCCTGCTTTTTTAAAAGCGTCATACACTTCCTCACCTATTTCAAAGGCATCGACAGAGATACTTGGCCCTATACAGGCATAAACGTCATTCCCATTGGTACCATACGTTTTATTCATCTGTTCTAAAGAACGAAAAAGTATCTGTTGAACCGTTCCCCGCCAACCCGAATGAACGGCAGCTACGGCTTGATGTCGTTTATCATATAATAAAATAGGTACACAATCGGCCGTCGAAACACAAACGGCATAACCTGCCACATCGGTACAAAGAGCATCAACTCCCCGAAGTTGTTCTTCCTGTACTGCTTTCGGTAACTCCAAGAAATCACGATCTATGATTCTTATATTTACACCGTGTACCTGACGGGGACGAAACAAACCTTTAGGATTTTGAGGAAGCGAAGATCTAAGCTTCTCTAGGTTCTTTTCTACCGTCGGCACGTCGTCACCGCTATAGGGAGAAGGATTAAAAGTGGCATAATTCCCTTCGCTATAACCGCCGTGACGGGAAGTTACAAAATTGGTTATATTCTTGCAGAACGGCTCTAAAAGATCAAACTTCCACAGACTTCTATCGGAGCAAATCGGGTTCATACGTCTTGATTGGGCTCTTCCTCATATTCAAACTCAAAGTCGTCGTCATCACCGTCATCATCTGCAAGTAAATCATGATCTTCGCCCATTACTTTTAATTCTTCGGGCAACTTATCAAGGTCTTTGGGTTGATGTACGATATTGTTTTCCAAACGATTGGAATCATCGTTCAGCTCTTTCCATAAAATATCTTTCAACTCCGTAATTCCTTGCTCCATCAATGATGAGATGAAAACATGTGGAACGCCTTCCGGTAATGTCGGCTCTATTTCAGCGATCAGCTCTTCATCAAGCATATCGCTTTTTGTTATTGCTAAAACCCTACCCTTATCGAGCATGTCGGGATTGAACTTCTGGAGTTCGTTGAGCAATACTTTGTATTCGGTTGCTATATCGTCAGCATCAGCCGGAACCATAAAGAGCAGTACTGAATTGCGTTCAATATGCCGCAGAAAACGTAGTCCCAGACCTTTACCTTCACTTGCTCCTTCGATAATACCTGGAATATCGGCCATCACAAAAGATTTCCCATCGCGATAAGAAACGATTCCCAGATTAGGTTCAAGGGTTGTGAAAGCATAATCGGCTATTTTGGGATGGGCAGCCGAAACAGTAGACAATAAAGTAGACTTCCCGGCATTCGGCAATCCTACCAATCCTACGTCAGCAAGCAATTTCAGTTCGAGAATCACAGTCTTTTCTTGCATCGGTTCGCCCGGTTGAGCAAAACGTGGAGCTTGCTGGGTTGCAGTCTTGAAGAAAGAGTTGCCTTTACCCCCACGACCTCCATTGAGCAAGATGATTTCTTGACCGTCTTCAGTCACATCGCATAGATATTCTCCTGTTTCTGCATTATAAGCTACCGTTCCGCAGGGCACTTCTATTATTTTATCTTCACCGTCGGCACCGGTGCTCGTGCTTTTTCCACCCGAGCCTCCATGTCCGGCAAAAATATGGCGGTCGTATCGAAGATGAATGAGTGTCCAATAGTTTCGGTTGCCACGCAAGATGACATGTCCTCCTCTACCACCATTACCTCCGTCGGGGCCACCCATCGGAATGTATTTCACCCGCCGCATGTGAGTAGAGCCTCTACCACCCTTACCCGAGCGACAGTGAATCTTCACATAATCCACAAAATTTGATTCCGGCATAATAATTTGTTTTTATTTTTTAGAATCTATAGCTCGACAAATTGAGTCGAAAATAGAATCGATTGTTCCTATACCTTTAATATATTGATATGTTCCTTCTGTCTTATAAAAGTCCACCAAAGGAGCTGTCTGAGTGTGATAAACGAGTAGACGTTTTTTTATTGTCTCTTCGTTATCATCGGCACGTCCGCTTTCTTTGCCTCTTAATATCAAGCGTTTCATCAGTTCTTCTTCCGGAACTTCGAGATCAAGCATGACAGTAATGTCCTGATCGCGTTCTTTCAACATTTTCTTGAGAGCTTCTGCCTGTGGGATAGTGCGAGGAAAACCGTCGAAAATAACGCCTTTGCTCTCTTTGAAACTGTCGAGTACGCTTGCTAATATTTTAATCATCAATTCATCAGGAATCAACTGGCCTTCATCGATATAACTTTTAGCCAACTTACCAAGTTCAGTACCACCTTTGATTTCGCCACGGAGAACATCTCCAGTTGATATATGGTTAATCCCGTATTTTGTAACAATACCTTCGCTTTGCGTTCCCTTTCCTGAACCGGGAGCGCCAAAAATTACAATATTCAACATCTTCTCTTTATATAATAAAAAATTAAAAATTACTCAACTACCGTGTAAATATCGGGCAAATTTCTTCCAAGTCCGTCGTAATCGAGGCCATAACCAACAATGAAATCATTGGGAATAGACAATACCTTATATTCTATATTCAATTTTACTTTCAACTTTTGTTCTTTTACCAATAAAGCTGCGATATGAATCTCTTTCGGGTTGCGAGTACCCAATGTTTCGATAAGCCTTTCCATGGTAAGTCCGGTATCTACTATATCTTCGACAATGACAACGGTACGACCTGTAATGTCTTCATTCAAACCGATAACTTCTTTTACGGTTCCTGTCGAGGTGATGCCCTGATATGAGGCTAATTTGACAAACGAAATTTCGCATGGAATCGTGATACGTTTAAATAAATCTGCCGCAAAAATAAAAGCACCGTTTAACACACCGATAAACAGTGGATTCTTGTCTGCCAAATCTTTATTGATACGTTCTGCAACTTCTGTTACACCTTTTAGGATTTCACTTTCGGGAATAGAAAGCGTAAATTTTTTGTCTTTTACTTGAACAATTTTCATACTCTTAATACAAATTCTTAGGGCAAAAGTACTACTTTTCTGGCACATTTGCCCATTGTATTTGTTTTTTTAATTTAAATATTAAATATCCTATGATAAAAGTACTTACCTTTGTAGCGGAAACAATTACATATTTTATCATTATGAAAAGAGTAAAACTATTATCAATTTTATTGAGTGCATTATTAGTTGTCAGCAGTTGTGGTACAACCAGTAACACTGGCAAAGGTGCAGGTATTGGAGCAGCTGCCGGCGCAGGCTTGGGAGCTATTATCGGTGCAATTGCCGGCCATGGTAAAGGTGCTATTATCGGTGCAGCTATCGGTACAGCTGTAGGGGCTGGAACAGGTGCTGTGATTGGTAAGAAGATGGATAAAAAAGCGGCCGAAGCTGCAAAAATCAAGAATGCTCAGGTAGAGACTGTAACAGACAAAAACGGTCTGGAAGCCGTTAAAGTTACATTTGACTCGGGAATTCTTTTTGCTTTCAATAAATCCGATTTGAATGTTGCTTCTCAAAATTCATTAACTCAGTTTGCTAAGTTGCTTACAGAGGACCAAGATGTAGACATTGACATTTACGGATATACCGACAAAGTAGGGACGCAAGAAGCTAATTTGAAAGTTTCTACAGATCGTGCCAATTCTGTTCGCAGCTATTTGTCTATGAAAGGAGTTGTTCCATCTCAGTTTAAGAGTATTCAGGGATTGGGCTACAGCCAATATGATGAGACAAAAACTGCAGCTCAGAATAGAAAAGTAGAAATTTATATGTACGCCAACCAAAACATGATCAATAAAGCCAATAATGAGGCGGCTGGCAATAATTAAGTATTCAAAATTTATAGAAGTATCACTGTGATAGGAAAAATAATTTTTAGAATCGTCCGCGATATACTAATCTTCTTTTTCGTCTCGACTTTTGCGGCAGTAATATGGTATCGTTTTTTTCCGGTACATATCACTCCATTAATGGTCGAGAGATACTTCGAACAACTACATTCAGATGGACCCGTTCGGTGGAAACACCAATGGGTTTCGTTTGATAAAATATCGCCCCACATGCCAATGGCTGTCATTGCTTCCGAAGACAATAGGTTCCCCTATCACCATGGATTCGATGTCGTTGAAATCCAACGGGCGGTCGAAGAAAAAATGGACGGAGGGCGTAGTCGCGGAGCGAGTACCATCAGCCAACAAACAGCAAAGAATGTGTTTCTCTGGCCTGCATCCAACTGGATTCGTAAAGGCTTTGAAGCTTATTTTACGTTCATGATAGAGACGTTTTGGTCCAAGCAACGCATCATGGAAGTTTATCTTAATTCGATTGAAATGGGAAGAGGCCTTTATGGAGTTCAGGCAACTGCTAAGTATAATTTTGAAACGACAGCATCCGAATTGACGACCGGACAATGCGCTTTGATTGCAGCGACACTCCCCAATCCGCTCATCTTTGATTCGGCCCATCCCTCTCCCTATATGTTACGTCGTAAGATAAAGATCATGCACATTATGAAGCTATTACCCAAATTTCCACCTGTAGAAAAGGGAGAATCAACAACTTCTACCCCACATCATCATCGGCATCATCACGAATAAATATCCAGTCTCAAACCATTAATCGGGAAAAACCAAGCAAATCTATAATGACTATTTATCGTACGATAGAGGAAATTTCACAACAGAAAAAGACTTGATCCTATTTTAGCTAAAAAAGTCATTTTACCCGCCCATTTTCTTGAAAAAGCAAGAAAATGGGCCTTTTTTATGCTTTTTCAATTTTGCCTTTATTCCTGCTATTACTGTCAACCACTGACACTATTTATACCAGAAGCTTGTTTTTCATATCAAATTGATTTTTATAAACATCCTAATAATCAAAAAATGGATGAAAAAAGTGATTTTTCTTCATTTTTGTAAAAAGGCTCTACGATATATTCAAACTTGGATTTGCTTTTTGAAGTGTATGTGCTTGCGGTGCTTTTTCTATAGGAAATTATTCTTTTTTTATTTGTAAATATAAAGGATATTATTGTACTATCATAATGATAGTACTAAATATTGACAAAGTAAAAAAACACAAAAAGTCCCTAAGGAAAAGCACCGCGAGCACATACAAGCATAGTAAAACATTGCAACAAATCGCAACTAAAATAAAGGCATTCTTCATCATCTCTTATGCTGCCGTGCAAGTATTATCCACAATCCCAAAAAATGATAAGGACGAAAATAAAAGTTTGTCCTTATGAAAATGAAAATTCGTCCATACGAAAATATATTTTCGTATGGACGAATTTCTATCTGTGTACCAGTGTGTTGCACGCTTTATTCCGATCGTAGTTGACAAATTGTCCTGCTGGGCACTAGTTGCCTGTTATCCTTTTTTCGGACAGATGTTGGGGCAATCGTTTCGTATTCCGTTTGATTATGACCTTTGCCCACAACCAACTATGACTTGTTTGGAAAACACAATGAACGCACGCATCACGGAGGAGTATAAATTATTCAGGTTTACGTTGCATGGTCAATATCTTCGTTGCAAAAGATAATATGACAACTTATTTACTATTGTCTTCTTGATCGTCAAAATCAAATTCTTCATCAATATATTCAGGAGCGACAAAATCATCCAATTCGCGGCGTTCCTTTTTTGTGGGCCTTCCAGTTCCTCTCGACCGATCTACAAAACCGCTTATTTTGCTCATTTCCAAAAGTTCGTATTGCTCATGCGATGTTACATTTTCCATCACTTCAGGAACTAGCTTTGCTCCCACTCTATTTTCTATCGCTTGCAATACTTTGAAAGAATATGTGATGGGAGTCTTGCGCACATTTATAATGTCGCCCGGCTTAACGGCATGCGATGCCTTGACTGCCGAATCGCCTATTTTCACCCTGCCTATTTTGCAGGCATTGGCAGCAATAGTTCTCGTTTTGAAGATACGTGCGGCCCACAGCCATTTGTCTATACGAGCTTCTTCTTTCATGGCTTTTTATATTACTTCTTATGATTGAATTGATTCATGGTGATTTCAAGTCCTGCCAGACAAAAACTTTTAATGATTTCTCCGCAACTATATTCTAAATCGGGCATTTTCTGCATACTTTCGTCATCAAATTTGCTGAGAACAAAATCTATTTGGTGACCTTTTGCAAAATTGTTTCCCGTTCCGAAGCGAAGGCGGGCGTATTGTTCAGTTCCCAGATTTTCTGTAATATTTTTTAATCCGTTATGACCGCCTGCACTCCCTTTCCCCCTGAGTCGGAGCGAACCGAAAGGTATGGCAAAATCGTCTACTATGACAAGCAAATGTTCAATAGGTATATTTTCTTTGTTCATCCAATAACGTACGGCCATGCCACTCAAATTCATGAAGGTAGATGGCTTAAGCAGGAATATTTGCCTACCCTTCAAGGATGTTTTGGCTATGGAGCCATAACGCTTATCTTCGAATGGCGCTACGTTGAGACGGGCAAATTCGTCGAGTACCATAAAACCCGCATTGTGATGGGTGTTTTCGTATTCAAAACCAATATTGCCAAGGCCGGCTATTAAAAACTTTTCCATAAATTGAAGTAAAAAAGCAGAAAACGCAGATTATTGCTCCAAAGAACGTTTATGCGCTCCAGCAATAATCTGCGTTTATATTATGATGTTAGATTACTGTTTCTACTATTCAGCAGCAGAAGCTTCAGCGTCTTCTGTTGTAGCGGTAGTATCAACGGAGTTACGAGTTGCCTTGATAGAGCATACGACAGCATCTTTGGGATTGACCAATTCCAAACCGTCGAATGACAGTTCACCAACCTTAACGGCTTTACCTAGACCCATTTTAGAAACATTGATAGTCAATTTTTCGGGAATAGCAGTATATAGAGCGCGAACTTTCAGACGGCGCATCTGATGTTGCATTTTACCACCGGCTTGAACACCGGGAGCCAAACCTGCGAGTTCTACAGGTACATTCATTACGATAGGTTTCGACTCATCGATTTCATAAAAGTCAACGTGAAGAATTGTATCTTTTACCGGTTGAAATTGAATGTCTTTCAAAATAGCATTTTTCTTTTCACCGTCGATAATCAAATCAATAATGTAAATGTGTGGAGTATAAACGATTTTGTTCAAATCCTTTTCTACCATGGTGAAGTTGTAGTTTTTCTCACCACCATACATTACACATGGTACTTCGCCATTCTTACGAATAGCCTTCAACGCTCTGGATTGTTCAGAAGAGCGGGCTGCAATAGTTCTTGCAGTTCCTTTTAATTCAATAGATTTCATTTAAATAAAAATTTGTGTTACTCTAAATTAAGTATTGCTTAATCTACCATTACACTAAGCAAATTTAATTGCTTGATGCCGTAAAAAAGCATGCAAAATTATACTTTTTATTTGATATGACAAAGAATATCAATTAAAAATCGATATCCAACTTGATTTCTCCACCCAAATTGTTTGCTTCAGAGTCTTTTTTTAAACTTTCTTCTGCATTGTCGGTATCAGCATTCAACGGACTTTCGGCTGTTTTCTCAACTTCGCCGGATTTCCCTTCATTACTGTAATAATGCATCTCTTGGTTATCGTTGATATAGCCGATAGCTTGGCTCAGTCCTGTAATGAATTTCTCAAAATCTTCTTGATAAAGGAATATTTTGTGCTTTTCAAAATTCACTTGCGGATTGTCTCCATCGCCCATTACAATCTTTTTGCTTTCTGTTATCGTGAGAAACATTTCTTCTTTTCGGTTTTTCTTCACGTCCAGGTAATAAATCCTTTTACCGGCTTTAACAGACTTCGAGAAAACGATTTCTTTGTCCATCATCTCCGCTGTTGCTGCTTTCTTCTTAAAATCTTCCATAAACAATTGTTTTAATTCATCAAAACTTCAATTCTTCGAAATCGACCCCAAATTTGGATATTTTTTTTAAGCTGTCAAAAGAAAAAGGCAAGAGATTAATATTTTTGCATTAAAAAATGTCATTTAGTTGTATAGATAATCTAAAAAGCCTACTTTTGTACTCTAAATAGTATTTATCGATTATGATTAACAGAGTTCTTATACGTTTAAAGATTATTCAACTGATCTACGCTTTTTATCAAAACGGGAATAAAAATATTGATTCAGCCGAGAAAGAATTATTATTCAGCCTCTCAAAAGCGTACGACCTATATAATAATCTATTAGCCTTGATGGTGGCGATTAAAGATTATGCAGAGAGGCGCATAGAAGTTGGAAAGAAGAAACGTATTCAAACTGAAGAGGATAAAAATCCGAACACTCGATTTGTGGACAATATGTTCATTGCACAATTGCAAACAAATAAACAGCTAAACGAATTTGTTGGTAACCAAAAGCGTAATTGGATAAATGATGACGAAGCTTTTATTAAAGAGATCTATGACCAAATAATTGAATCGAATCTCTATAAGTTATACATGGTAGAAGAAAATCCTACTTATGAGACCGATCGCGAATTCTGGCGTAAGCTATATAAAATGTTTATATACAACAACGAAAGTTTGGACCAATTGCTGGAAGAACAAAGTCTGTATTGGAATGATGATAAAGAAATTGTGGATACTTTCGTTTTGAAAACAATTAAACGTTTCGATCTGAAGAATGGCGCCGAACAGGAGCTTCTACCCGAATATAAAGATGAAGAAGATTTGGAATTTGCCCGCCGTTTGTTCCGCAGCTCTATAATGAATGCCGATGAGTATCGCCAATTGATCAATGAAAGCATCAAAAATTGGGATATGAAGCGAATAGCGTTTATGGATATGGTAGTAATGCAATGTGCTATTGCCGAATTAATCAACTTCCCCAATATACCTATCAACGTTACAATGAACGAATATTTGGAAATTGCCAAGTTTTATAGCACTCCGAAAAGCACGGGCTTTATCAACGGTACACTTGATGCTATTATCAAGCGATTGCAGAAACAAAGTCTGCTAGCTAAAAAATAGTCGATAATTTTGAAAAGATAAACAGATAATATAACCAATTAAAAATAGCTACTTATGAATTTAATGACAGTATTTCTTCAAGCTGCTGCCCAAGGTGGTGGTGGTACGTCGATGATGTGGATCATGATGATTGCCATTTTCGTTATTATGTATTTCTTTATGATTCGCCCTCAAAGCAAAAAACAAAAAGAAATCAGTAACTTTCGTAAGACAATAAAGGTAGGTCAGAAAGTTATTACAGCCGGTGGTATTCATGGTGAGATCAAAGAGATCAATGATAATTATGTAATACTCGAAATTGCCAACGGCATAAAAATAAAAGTAGAGAAAAGTTCTGTTTTTGCAGATCCCGCAGATGCGAGTGCCAGCATGACCAAGTAATATTTCTTTTTAAAGAATATATAGGTTATGTTCATATCGCGGAACATAAAGAACTCTATAGCAATATTTACTAAAAAGATTAAAGCCTTCTTGCTAAGTAATACTAGTAGGGAAGCTTTGGTCTTTTTGTTTTTTTTCGCTATAGCTTCGACCTTCTGGTTTATCAGAGCACTTAATGACGATTATGTGGTCGATATCCAGATACCGGTCAGATTGTCGAATGTTCCGAATAATGTTATTATCACTAATAACTTGCCAAGTCATCTCACTTTCCGTGTTAAAGACAAAGGTTCGGTACTGTTTGGATACAAAATGGGAAAGGTCTTCGCTCCTATCAGCATTAATTTCAACGACTATAGACAGGACGGCCAACAAATCGTTATCAATACAGCTTCTTTGGACCGCAATGCTTTTTCGCAATTCAATTCGACCACAAAAGCAATATCTATTTTGCCGGACAAGATGGAGCTGATCTATACCTTGGGCGAGAAAAAGAAAATTCCGGTGTCGCTCACTGGCAGTATAAATGCAGACCGGCAATATTATATAGCCGATACTTTGGTTCAGCCCGACAAAGTAATGGCTTATGCTCCTAAAAAAATACTCAATAAATTGCGGGTTGCCTATACAAAACCGATTCTACTAAAAGATATCAATAATACCACGTATTATCAAATATCACTGCGCCCGGTGAAAGGAGTTAAATTTGTTCCCACAACAATCAAATTAGTATTTCATACAGACGTCTATAGCGAAAAGAAAATCGAAGTACCTATAATAGGAACAAACTTCCCACCCAACAAACATTTACTGACGTTCCCTTCCAAAGTAAATGTTACATTTCAAGTAGGTTCAGCTCTTTATAAACAAATAAAAGCTTCCGATTTCGGCATTGAGATTTCATATAAAGAACTGGAACATTATCGTTTAGACAAATACCCGCTGCGTCTTACCCGAATGCCACATGGTATTCGAAATGCTCAAATTACTCCGCGGAGGGTAGATTTTTTAATCGAACAAAACTAGGCATCACTAATATGATACTCAAAATAGGCATAACAGGCGGTATAGGAAGCGGCAAAAGTGTCATATCGCATTTGCTTAGACTCATGAATGTTCCGGTATACGACTGCGATGCTGAGTCTAAACGATTGGTCGTAGAAAACGACGATATTCGTAAGCATCTGACCAGCCTGGTAGGTAAAGCGCTCTACAATAAATCAGAACTCGACAAACAAATGCTGGCTTCTTATATTTTCGATGATGAAAGCCATCTTCAAGCAGTGAATAAGATTGTACATCCTGTAGTGAAGTCCGATTTCTACGAATGGGCGGCATTACAAGCCAAATGTTTTCCTATCGTGGGCATGGAATCGGCTATACTTATTGATGCCGGGTTTAAAAATGCTGTCGATGTTGTTGTCAATGTATCTGCCCCTATCAATTTAAGGATTCAGAGAGCAGTTATTCGCGACCATTCGTCGGCCGAACTAATACAAAAGCGTATGGATAAACAATTGAGTGATGAAGAGCGTTGTAGATTATCGGATATTACAATCTGGAATGATGATGTACATCCCATTATACCTCAGGTTTTCTCGTTTCTTTGCCAATTGAAGCAAAACAATAAATAATGATATCAATGAAAAAAGTGACATTCCAAATTCTATGTAGCAGTGTTTTGCTGCTATCTCTTGCGATGACGTCATGCCGACAATCTAAATTCTTAGTGGCAACACCCAAGTTAGATGTCGATCCGCTAATTGCCCATATTGATTCCACTATTCGTCCGCAAGACGATTTCTTTCAATATGCCAATGGTAAATGGTTTAAGCAGAACCCTATTCCCGCTAGCGAACCGAGTAATGGTATCTTTCAAATAATTGAAGATACGGTCAATGCTCAGGTGCTTCATATTTGCAAATTGGCTGCCACCGAAACAAATCCCGAAGGTAGTAATAAACAGAAAATCGGAGATTTCTATTTCTCCGGAATGGATAGCATCACTCGTAACCAAAAAGGAATAAGCGACTTAAAAGAATATCTGAATCAAATTGATAATATAAAAGATAAGGACGAAGTTTTTGATAAGTCGGCTTTTGTAAACAGCGTTTCCAATTCTACTTTCTTTAACTTCGGAGTAGCGCAAGACGATAAAAACAGTAGCAAGTATCAGGTATACATTACCCAAGGCGGACTGACGATGCCCGATCGTAATTACTATACCGATAACGATACTAAAGCCGAAGAAATTCGTAACAAATTTGTTTGTCATGTCGAGAAAGTATTCGCTATCATGGGATATGAAGAGAAAGAAGCCGTTTTGCTTGCCTCTAAACTCATGGAACTCGAGACAAATATGGCACGACTTTCACGGAAACGCGAAGATACTCGCGATCCATTTGCCAATTACAACAAGATGTCTGTGGATAGTTTGAAACGTCTTACTCCACATATCAATTGGAATGTATACATGAAAGGTGTCGGATTGCAACAGGTTGACAGTGTCGTGGTAGGGCAACCCGAATATCTTGCCGGATTGGATAAGCTGGTCAATCAAATGTCTCTTGCCGATTTAAAAAGCTATATGAAATTCCGCTTCTTTGAAGGCTTGGATACTTTCCTAGATGATAGGACATACGACGAGAGTTTTGATTTTTACAATAAAACACTGCGTGGAGTCACAGAACAGCGTCCACGTTGGAAACGTGTGGTATCGTTAGTTAACGGGTATTTGGGAGATCTGATAGGTCAGGTATATGTCGACGAATATTTGCCTAAAGGTACCAAGGACAAGTTGATCGAGATAGGCAATGCCATTCGCAATGAATTTGCCGAACGCATTAAGGGTTTGGATTGGATGAGCGATGCTACAAAAGAAAAAGCTCTTGTCAAACTGAATGCCGTGATGATGAAAATGTGTTCTCCCGATAAATGGAAAGATCTCAGCGCATTGAATATCGATCATTCGTCGTATGTCCGCAACGCCATGAATGCCAATAAATGGTTCAACGCATACAACATTCATAAATACGGTAAACCCGTAGATCGTACAGAATGGGACATGGAGCCACAAACATACAATGCTTATTACAATCCTTCGAATAATGAGATAGTTATTCCCGGTTGCAATATTATTGTACCCGGTTTTGAAAAGAAAATGGCCGACGATGCTATACTTTATGCTATTATAGGAGGAACTATCGGACACGAAATAACACACGGATTTGATGATCAAGGTTGCCAATACGATGCTCAAGGCAATCTGAAGAACTGGTGGACGAAAGAAGATAAAACAAAATTTGACGAACAGACGAAAAAGATAGTCAATCAGTTCGACAACTACTTCGTCAGCGACAGTCTACATATTAATGGTTCGCTTACCCAAGGGGAAAATATAGCCGATCTAGGCGGTATTATCATGGCTTACGAAGCTTTCAAGAAAACGCCTCAATTCAAACACAACGAAATGATTGACGGACTTAATCCTAGCCAACGTTTCTTCTTGGGATACGCCATGGAGTGGATGGTCAATATGCGTCCCGAGGCGCTGATGACACAAGTGAAGAGCAACGAACATGCACCGGCCAAATGGAGAGTGCTTGCTCCCCTATCCAATATGCCCGAGTTCTATCAAACGTTTGGCGTGAAGCAAGGCGACAAAATGTGGCGTAGCGACAAAGATAGAGTAAAGATTTGGTAATAATTGCCAAACAATTATAGTGCAAAAATACCCTCGTTACAAATGGCTGTAGCGAGGGTATTTTTTTAGAGAGAAATCTCCGTTATACGAAATCGTTGACTGTATCGACAATTTGTCCATCAAATAAATTGATCGTACGATGTGCGAAGGTAGCATCGTGCTTATTATGAGTTACCATAATAATTGTTGTCCCTTCTTTATTGAGTTCGGTGAGCAAATTCATGACCTCTTCTCCATTTTTGGAATCAAGATTACCGGTAGGTTCATCGGCCAAGATCATTTTGGGATTCGAAATGACGGCACGAGCAATGGCAACACGTTGCTGTTGACCGCCGCTAAGCTGCTGTGGGAAATGGTTGGCACGATGACTGATGCTCATCCTCTTCAGTATGTCGCGAACACGTTCTTTGCGCTCGCCGGCTTTCACATTCAGATAGGTCAACGGCAGCTCTACATTCTCTGCCACGTTGAGTTCGTCTATCAAGTTGAAGCTTTGAAATACGAATCCTATTTCTCCTTTGCGCACGCGAGTCCGTTCTCTCTCTTTCAGATTTCCTACTTCTTTTTCACCCAACCAATATTTCCCACTCGTCGGATTGTCCAGCAAACCAAGGATGTTCAACAAGGTAGATTTACCACACCCAGAAGGACCCATAATAGCTACAAATTCACCATCTTTTACTTCTAGAGACACATTGTTCAATGCAATGGTTTCTACTTCTTCCGTACGGAAGCTTTTGCATAAGCCTTCAATTTTGATCATAATTCTATTATTAATTGTTATTTTGTTACGATTGTATTATTCTCCTTTGATATATTCTACCGGATTGCCGTTGGCTACCTTATGACAATTTACTGCAACAGCAATAACAATAATGCCCAATACAAGCAAACCGCTTCCGAAAAAGAGGAAGAAACTTAAAGGAGCCTTATCGCTAAATTGTTCCAACCACTTGCGGGCAACTATCAGCGCTCCAATGCCACTGACAATAAGCGATGGCACCGCTATGCGGAGTATATCTTTAATGAAGAGATGCAAGATATCATTTACCTCTGCCCCATTCACTTTACGAATAGCTATTTCTTTCTGACGTCTCACCACTTCGTCGTTGGTATAACCTATCAGTCCCAACAGAGCGATTACAAGTGTTACAATTCCTCCTATCAATACCGCTTCTCTGAAGTTGTACTGCGGTTGGTATATTGTTTGCATCGTCGATTTGTAACTTGTCAGATATATTTCTTTATCAGGATTGAGCTTTTGAATCAACTGTTGGGCTTCTTTCATATTATCGCTTGTCAGATTATGAAATTTGATCAGTATATTATTGGTACAAACCTGTTTTGAATAAAACATCACACTGGCACGATCATCGGGCATTGAAATACTGCCGACCCGAATATTGTCGTATACACCGCAAATAGTATAAGTTGCCGTTGGTGTCTGACTATGTTCCGAAATCAATATTCTGCGCCCTATTGCATTGTCATCCCAATGAGCCAACAGTTTCATTTTGTCTACAAAACTCTTGCTCACCATAATTTCGCGCAAACTGTCGGTCTGTTCAGTGAAACTCATTCCCTGAACAATCTTTATATCCATAGTTTTCAAATAGCCATCAGAAACAGAGTACAGGTCGGCAATGTTCATGTATTCTCTATCGTCTCCCGGTAGACTGATATTATTTCCGCTCAAATGATTGTGTGGCAGATAATCGGCAGAAGTTACACTTTCAACAGACGCAAGTTTCTTTAATTCTTCTATTGTTTTAGTGCACTGTTCTGGTTTTATTCCAACCATATTAATCGTCGCTATATTCTCGTAATTGTAACCGGGATTATCATTTATCATCAAACTATATTGTTTGTTTATCACAAATAGTAGGCAGACTAAAAATCCGGCTGCCACAAATTGAATGGAAAGAAGTAATAGTTTCCAATGACGACGCGACTCATTGTATCTTCGGAATGCAGTAGCTACAGGAATCGATGAATAGAGATAACCGGGCACTAAACCTCCAATTAATAAGATGCCAATACACACTGCCAATAATATCCAACTTCCTCTATTGAATAGCAACGTTACAAGTGACGCATCAAGCAACTTTTCTATCATGCCCCTACAAGCAATAATCAAACAAGCAGCCAATGCTATCGAGATAATCAAATGCACTAATGTTTCGCTGAAAATAATGCTATGTATGTTATTCCCCTTCGCCCCGTAACATTTGCGTACCGCCATTTCTTTCGCTCGGCCTACTATATTGCCAATAACGATGAGCAAGTAGTTCATTACGGCCGAGAAGATGAGAATAAAAGCCAGTAATGATAATATCCAAGACATCTTTTTCACAGCCGGATCGGAAGTATGTATTTTGTTCAGCGGGGTGAACATATAATTCAAATCAGTACCTGCCTGTTTTATTTTCTTCAAAGGAAGATTTTCTTGACGCATCTTCTCTACCGACCTGTGGATATCTTCTATCTTACAACCTTTTGCCAATCGGATAAATCCGATATACCGATCATTCCCGACCCAGTTATTCGACCCATCGATTTGCTTGAATTTCCGCATAGTAGCCATGGAGAGTACGATATTAAAATCTCTCATACTCGAATTAAACGGTATATCCTCATATATTCCGCCAATAATGACACGAAGACCACTTAGATCTTTCAATACCAACTCTTTTCCTATTATATTATCTCCTAATTTAGCAGCTAGCTTACGGTTTATCATGCAATAGAAAGGGCGTGACAATACTTCTTTCGGATTGCCTTGAATAATAGGGCGATCGATAATATCAAAGAAACAACTGTCGGTGAATGCTATATTTGCCTTTATTTTCTTTTTATCTTGCATTTCGCAATTGCAGTCATCGGCAATGCCGGTATAGCGTGTTGCTACTTCAACTTGTGGGGCATATCGTTTTACACCTGGAGCAACAGCTCCGCTGATTTGTGGGTAAATTTCCAACTTCCCATTTTGGAAGATTTTTTCACTTATGATGTATGTTCTATCCCAATTGCTGAAAAAGGTATCGTAACGTTGTTCGATATAAACTTTTGCAATAAGAACAGAACCTACTGCCAACCCAACACTCAGACATAATATCTTGACAATATTATGTTGTCCTCGTCTTCCTAGAGAGACGAACGCTTTTACCAGATTATTGAAGAATCTCATCGTTTATAGTTTTGAATGTTTATGATCAATTATCTTTCACACTGTCAACCGGATTGGCATTTGATGCCTGATAGCTCTGAACGAATACGGCGACAAAAGAAATAATGAGGCAGAACAGTCCGGCAATGATAAATATCAAAGGGCTCAAACTGATGCGATAGCTATAGCCCGATAGCCAATGAGACATGAAGTAATATATCACAGGTATGGCAAGTACAAAAGCGATGATAACATACGTAAGAAACGCCTTTAATAACTTCTTCCATATTTGTGCATTGGTACTGCCAAAGACTTTGCGTATCGCTATTTCTTTGCGTCGTTGTTGAATGAAATAAGTGCTCATCGCTACAAGCCCCAATAGAGATACCAAAACAGCAATGAAAGCAAAGATAGAGATGATGTGAGAAAGACGTATTTCTTTCTCAAAATTCTGTTCTATCTGTTGATCAATATAAGGATGGTCTTCGTCAAGGCTCAACTGGTATATCTTGCTATATGTCTTTTGTATTTGTTCGTAAGCTTCTACCGGATCACCATTTACTTTGATGAGAAATCCCCATGGCTCTGCTACACTCTTTTTGATGATGACGCGTAATGGATGCTGCTTGGTCGTGATATCGCCTATATGAATATCGTTAATAATACCATCGATAGAAGGTCTCTTTTCAAGACAGGGAATACTCCTCGCATCTCTTTTTAGTCCGAGTTCGCTGAAGGTTTGCACATTGTAGTAGCATTTCGTGGTGTTCCCCGTATGGTTGTCTTGTTTCAATTTCAAACCTAAAATATTCATATAGGCAGTATCGCCTACCAATATTTGAAGACTGATGGTCTTTCCTTGATAATCTATCGTATTGTTGTTACCACGATTAAAAGGGATTCCCTCGCATGCCGAAACATTCGATATGCACGATTGATTGCGGAGCTCGTTGATGAAAGTCGTTACCTTGGTGCTATCACCCGGATTGTTGATATACACCAATCCCTTAGTATCATAGCCAAGAGGTGCTTTAATGAGGTGATGAATTTGAAGAATCATTGTCAGCGACACCGCAATCATCACAATGGTTATCATGTTTTGAAAAGTAATGAATATCTTACTGAATACCATCTTTGTACGGCGTAGAAATGTGCCACGTACTATCTCTATGGGTTTGGATGCCGATATAACAATAGCGGGAAATACGCCGGCTAGTGTTCCGACAACCAACAGAACAAAAAAGATAATACTCAAATCGAGCACATGAAATACGTTGCCCATCATCAATTTGGTATTTAGTATCCCATTGACATAAGGTGCTAGCGAGAATGCAAGTGCAAGCGCTATCAATAAGGAAATGAAACAAAGCAGTATGCTCTCAAAGATCAATCGGGTAATGATTTCTTTGCGCTGACTCCCCAGCAATCTTCTGATAGCCATTTCGCGGGCACGAAATCCACTTTGGGCAACGGTCAGATTCATATAATTCATGATCGCAAAGACTAAAATGACCAAACCTACGGTGAATAGGATATTTACCAGCTTCAAATCTCCCCGAGTAGTAACTTCCGAGCAACTGTCAGTATTCGAAAAATACAATTTATTGAATGGAAATAAGAGCACTTTATCACCACAATCGGGCATTTTGTAAAACCAAAAGAATGTTTTAAAGTAACTCGTCATATCTTTTGTCTTCGACATCAGGTCCGTGTTGGACTTGGCAAGGATGAACACAGACGCTCCCGTCGAATTGCTCATATGAGAACCAAGTAAAGCTGAATTGTAATTCTTTGCATTTTCAAATCGAATCAGCATATCATTATCACACAGACAAGAGTTTTCCATTTTCTTTGCCACTCCGGTCACCACCAAATGAATGGAATCATTGTAAGTTATCGTCTTACCTATTGGATCTACATTACCGAATATCTTTTTTGCACACTCTTCGGTTACGACGGCGCTATTTTTCTCGTTTAGCACTGTATTTCTGTTGCCTTCTACCAGTTCAAAGTCAAACAATTTGTAGAAGGTCGAATCTACCAACAGTGCTTTCGTCTTCAATTTGCTTCCATAAGGCATATTGAGATACAATTGAGCTCTCGATACCGCGCAAGTCGATTCTATTTCGGGATAGCGGCTTAGCAGCTTAGCCTGAATATCGTGATGTGAAGCTTCGAACGCTTTTGGCTCTCCTTTTATTGTTCCTCCCAAGGCATATATCCTATCAGCTTTAGAATGCATCTTGTCGATATTATATTCTTGCTGTGTATAGACGCCGATCAGGATAACAAACATCAAGCTGATAGATAGCCCGAAGACATTAATCAATGTATAGGCCTTGTTGCGTTCTAGAAACTTAAAATACGATTTGAAATGAAATAAATGATTCATCGTTTAAAGAGTATTATTGTAGTATTAATATTTCGTTATCTTTGTATGCTTCATAGCCGCTGGTAATGACTTTCTCGCCGGGTTGAAGTCCTTCGAGCACTTCATAATATTCGGGATTCTGACGTCCGATACGAATCTTGCGCCGATATGCTTTTTTGCCACTCTTGTCGACAACAAAGATCCAATTGCCACCGGTTACAGAGAAGAACGTTCCTTTGGGGATGATAACGGCCGGCTCAGACTGTCCCAACTGTAAGTCGATATAGTAAGTTTGCCCTGTACGGATATTGTTTGGTCGAGTTCCGGTGAAGACGAAATCTATTTTGAATTTGCCGTCGCGCACTTCGGGATAAACTTTGCGCACTCTAAGGCCATAAGACTTACCTTCGCGTTCGAACGTAGCAGCCAGTCCCTGACGTATTCTATCAATATAATGTTCGTCGATAGTAGCTTCGACTTTGAAATCGCTCATGTCGTTTATCTGACCTATCTTCTGCCCCGAAGTAATGTTCTCGCCAAGTTCTACATCCAGCAATCCTACTTCTCCATTTATCATGCTACGTATGTTGAGATGCTCTTTGCGTTGACGTACCAATAACACATTCTTTCTCATATTATCCAAGTTCTCTGACATCTGACTCACTTGCGTACGTCTATACAAACTATCCTGGCTCAGTCTCCTTACAATCAAACTATGTTTCTTTACAGCCAAATCATAATCTTCTTTTGCCTGAATGTATTCTTCTCTCGAGTTGAGTTGTTCTTTGTACAGCTTGGTTTGCTGCTGATAAGTACGACGTTTGCGAACAATATCCATATCCAGCTGGAGTTTTTCGTTCTTGTTGTTCAGACGGTCCTGTTCCATACTGATCTGGGTATTGCGAAGTAAATTCTGTTTCTCAGCAAGTTCCGACTCGGCACTCAGTATTTGCAAGTCGAGACTCGAATTGCTTAACTTGACTATTACATCGCCCTTTCTTACATGGGCACCTTCGTCCACCACTTTTTGCATCACGATGCCACCTTCTTCGGGACTAATCTGCACCACACTGATAGGTGCCACTTGTCCGTCCAGACGAACATAGTCGTTAAACTGTTCTTTCTTAACGTCGTCGATGCTCAATCCTCGCTTTTCAACCTTCAGCGTGCTCGAAAAGTTGCTGAGCCCCAACCATAATAGTGCTCCAATCAATACGATGCTTCCTGCTATATATGGGATGTATTTGCGCGGGATGATGCCTTTTTTCTTTTCTATCTTGATATCCATTGTTTTCTCTTTTTTGCGGTTAGACAAATATGTTTTATTGTTTTATTAAACTTTCTCCTTTATAGTAGTCTATCAAACGGCTCTTTATCGTATAGAGCATGCGTTTCTGCAATAGTGTGACGCGCGACTGCAAAAGCGTATTCGACGAAGTGTGTAAATCGATGGCACTTACCATTCCTTCTTCGAACTTCCGCTTGACAACATAATAGGCTAAGGAATCTGCATCGACTTTATTTTCCATTTGTCGAATCTCTTTCACATAGCCATTGCAATCCAATAATGCCTGTTCGATATCCGTATGCAGCTTACGTGTTGTCTCATCCCTATCGAGCATAGCTATCTGAATATTGTTCTTGGCCTTCTTTATATCGCTTCTGCTCGATCCATTGAAGATAGGAATTGATAATACGGCACCCACATATTCTCCCCTATTGTTTTTGAATTGTGTTCTGAAAGGAATGGTGGTGTCACTACCCGAAAAGTTTTTGTAGTAGTTGGTAGCGACACCTGCCGTGAGAGAGAAAGACGGCAATATTTTTCCTTTCATTATATTATATTGATATCTTGCTTTCTGTATATTATAGTCTGCCGACTTTGCAACAGGATTGCCATTCAAAGCACATAGGTATACGTCATCGGCTTTTTCCATCTTGAACTCAGGGTTGATACATTGGGTCAATGTATCTATTGTCAACGAGTCGGACGATGGATAACTCATCGCACTTTTCAGTGTAAGTAATGCCGTATTATATAAATTCTGTTGATGAGTGAGATTGTAATCGTCTTCGGCCACCTGTGCTTTGATTTGTGCTACATCGGGACGTCCCTTTATCCCCAATTCTTCTTGTCTATTGGTTTTGAGTAGTGTCTGATTGCTATCGGCCAGTTTATCTTGGGCAAGGCCGATACATTCTTTGTAGTATGCTGCATCGATAAAAGCCTGCATCACTTCGATGGCTTTATCGTCGCGTGCTCGCTGTATTTCGTTTTCTCCCTGCATTTTATTTGTACGCGCTTGCTTGAATTGATTTATTATTTGTCCACCGTCGAACAAATAAATCGAACTGTATAGGTTATAGTAGTTGTTGAAAGTCGTAATTGTATTGTAAGTATTAGTCGAGGGATCGATGTTACGTCCCCAATTATATTGCGCACTGACCTCTGCTGCCAGTTTCGGAACGAAAGAATTGACCGCAGCATGATAGTCTGCTTTATAATTTGAAGACTCGAAGATTCTTTTCTGCACGGTAGTGCTGTGTTCGATGGCATATTTCATGCAGCGGTCCATTGTCCACAACTTTGTTTGTGCCTGCCCCGACAAAACGAAGACATAACTGATAAATATAAATGTGATGTATCTTTTCATCTTTTTATTATTCTTTTCTCATGTTAATGCAATCCCTGTGCCAAAGTTATTATCATATTGATTATTAGATACATAAGACTTTTACAAGAAAAAGATAGTGTCCAACTTTTGGACACTACCGTCTAATTATTTGACAGGATAAGTATCAAATTTTTAATTCGTATATTGGTTTTTGTCGTCTCACCAGTGTGGGACGAGTGTATCACTAAGGTGAGACATATGTACCACATAGGTGAGACGCTCGTCCCACATGGGTGAAACAATAATAACTAACAGATGAGCACTTTATAACTTACATATGTTTTTCAAAAAACATAAAGATGTAGCCATCAAAAGTATTTTGTTGTTTTTTCATACCACGCTATAGTGCCATCAGTATGTATTAGTGTTCATTTGCCTACCGGTAAGGTTTCGTAGTCGATTCTATAACCGCAATAAGCGATTATTTGAATACGTAATTTTATTGAAATCTTTTCCGTTATTCGACAAATAAAAGTAATTTTGTAGCCAATTTTAAGCAGTATCTTTGTTTTAGCACAACAGAAAATGGAAATATTATCATTCAATATAGTAGAAATCATCTTATTGTCCGTAATGGGCCTGTTATTCATTATCCAATTGTTTTATCAATATGGTATATACAATCGTATTCATGCCCACAATAAGGCGGTGAAAAAAAATAATATTGATTTCTTAGATGATGATTTGCCTCCCGTATCAATTATTATTCGGGCATGCAACGAATCGGCCAATCTGAAGAAGAATTTGGAGAGTGTTCTGCAACAAGATTATCCGGCTTTTGAAGTGATTGTCGTAAACGATGGCTCTACCGACGAAAGTGAAGCTTATTTGAATGAACTGAGAAACAAGTATGACAATCTATACCATAGTTTCACTCCCGAAAAAGTGCGAAACCTGAGTAGCAAAAAATTGGCTCTGACCATAGGTATTAAAGCAAGCAAATACGATTGGGTTGTATTTACCGAAGCAAATTGCAGACCTAGCAGCGATCAATGGTTAAGAGCGATGGCGAGGAACTTTACAACAACCACGGATATTGTATTGGGATATAGCAATTATTTCTACAAAAAGGGCTGGCAAAACAAATTGGCCTGTTTCGACATGCTCTTCCAATCGATGCGCTATTTGGGTATGGCCCTAAATTCGAAACCATATAAAGGCGTCGGAAGAAATATGGCCTATCGCAAAAAGTTGTTTTACGAGAATAAGGGTTTCTCCAAATATCTGGAACTATTTCGCGGTGAAGACGATTTGTTTATCAACGAAGTGGCCAATGATATGAATACCAGAGTGGAGACTTCCAAAGACAGTATTGTCTGGATAGATGGAGCCGAATATACAAAACTTGATTGGAAGAAAGATAAAGTGAGCTATATGGTTACATCTCATTTTTATCATGGCTCGCAACGCTTCATCTTAGGTTTTGAAACACTTACCCGATTGTTGTTTATAGCTTGCTTTATTGCTACTGCTATAGTCAGTGCCCTGAATTTTCATTGGTTGGTGGCAGGCATTGCTTTTGTTGTGTGGCTCACACGTCTTTTGCTCTCTATGTCGGTAGTAAATAAGGCTGCCCGTGATATGAAAGAAGAGAGAAGATATTACCTCTCTCTCCTCTATTTTGAATTGCTGCTACCGTGGCAATCAAAGATTTTCTCACATTCCAGACTAGCAAACAAGAATAATAACTGTGTCTATATCAACAATCCTACTCATAACGCATGGAGTTAGCCGGATGTATTTTTGATATCAAATAAGACGGACCTAACAACATCATAAGCGATACAAGGAACGAACAAACATTGATGATAAGAAAGATCAATACGTTGAACGATACAGGAACGGTATCGACATAATATGTAGTCGGATTGAGTTTGATTATCTTGAAATGTGCTTGCAGATATATTAATGCAACGGCAATAATATCGCCGATAAGCATACCCTTTCCAATAATAAATACCGAAAGCCACAAGAATATTCGACGAACAGTATAATTGTTGGTACCCAAAGCTTTGAGCAGACCAATCATATTGGTACGTTCGATGATGATGATGAGCAGTCCGGACACCATGGTGAATCCCGCAATACCTATCATCAATATTAGAATAACCCAGACATTCATATCAAGCAATCCGAGCCATGCAAATAGTTGGGGATTGAGCTGAACAATATTTCGGACATAATAAACACCTCCATATTTATCTTTCATTTTGTCGATATTGGAAGCTATATCATAAGTCGTCTTATTGAGCAGGTTATAATCTTTGATCGTTAATTCGACTCCACCATATTGGTCTTTCTTCCATCCGTTCAGGTGGTTTACCGTATAAATGTCTGTAATTAGGAATATCTTGTCGTATTCGGAAAAATTAGTCTGATAAATTCCTTTGATAGTCAAACGGCGGGCACGAACATTATCATTAATATAATAAGTATATATTTTATCTCCCAATTTAAGCCCCAGCTTATCGGCTATGACTTTGGAAATAAGTACCTGATTGGTAGAAAGAGTATCACTGAAATGAGGAATGACGCCGGCAACCAAATGTTCTTTCATAAAAGTAGGGTCGAATTCCGGACCTACCCCTTTTAATACCATACCTTGAAAAGTACTGTCGGTCTTGATGATACCCGGCTTGGTAGAAAAGCGTTGTATATGCTTCACTTGTTTATAGTCAGATAGCTCGGCCAGCAAACTATCGTTGACGACTACCGGACGCATTTCGTAAGATCGTGCATCGTCCAGATTACTGATTTGGATATGAGATCCGAAACCGATCACTTTATTTCGCACCTCGGATTTGAATCCGATGACCACCGCTACAGACACCAACATGACAATGATGCCTATTGCAATTCCCGCCATCGCTATGAAGACAGCAGGTCGGGACGAGTTCTTCGACCCCGAACCGCGATATATATGTTTGGCAATAAAAAATGATAACATCTTTTTGTTCTTATACCTTAATTACATATTAAATGACTCTACCTGGATAAGCTTCGAGTGCTTTTTCTAAAATGAAAAGTGCACGGTTCAGATCATCTTTTTTCAGTACGTATGCTATTCGTACTTGGTTTCGGCCTACGCCGGGCGTAGTGTAAAATCCGGAAGCGGGAGCCATAAACACCGTTTCGCCTTCGTATTCAAAATCGCTCAGACACCAGGCACAAAACTTGTCGGAATCGTCTACGGGCAATTTGGCTACAGTATAAAATGCTCCCATCGGTATGGGAGAATAAACGCCGGGAATGCGATTGAGTCCATCAATAAGGCATTTGCGGCGCTCAACATATTCGTCGTAAGTATCGCGCAGATAATCGTCGGGAGTGTCGAGAGAAGCTTCGGCAGCAATCTGACCAATCAATGGAGGACTAAGCCTTGCCTGACAGAATTTCATTACGGCTTTACGTATTTCTTCATTCTTTGTAATCAGTGCTCCAACGCGAATACCGCATTCCGAATATCTTTTTGAGACAGAATCAATGAGTACCACATTTTGTTCGATTCCCTTCAGATGACATGCCGATATATATGGTGAGCCGGTGTAAATAAATTCACGATAAACTTCGTCGGAGAATAGGAACAAGTCGTACTTTTTTACTGAATCACGAATCTGATTCATTTCCTTACGGCTGTATAAATAACCCGTCGGATTGTTGGGATTACAGATCAAAATACCTTTCGTACGTTCATTGATCAGTTCTTCGAACTTCTCGACTTTCGGTAACGAAAAGCCTTCTTCGATAGTGGTAGCAATGGTACGTATAACCGCTCCTGCCGAAATAGCAAAAGCCATATAGTTGGCATATGCCGGCTCTGGTACAATGATTTCGTCTCCGGGATTGAGACAAGAAAGAAAGGAGAACAATACCGCTTCTGAACCGCCTGTGGTAACAATAATATCGTCGGCCGATAATTTAATATTATATTTCTCGTAATACTTTACTAACTTTTCGCGATAGCTGCGATTGCCTGCACTGGGACTATACTCTAATATTTGACGATCGATGTTACGAATGGCATCAATAGCAACTTGGGGGGTTGGTAAATCGGGTTGCCCGATATTGAGATGATAAACATGTATTCCCCTTTGCTTTGCCGCATCGGATAGCGGAGCCAGTTTTCTGATTGGAGACGCTGGCATCTCCGTTCCTCTAATAGAAATTTTTGGCATTTTTCTCTTTTTACTTTTCTATTCAACAACTAAACATTGTATTCAGACATTATTGAAAATCGTGCAAATTTAAACATTTAATTGTATAATTGCACTAAAAATCAAAAACAATATGCCGATTTGAATCTGTAGTGTATTTATTTTGGGCTTGTTATTGATTTTTGTAAGTCAGACTTTTCGTTAATCAAAGAGAATCCATTAACTTTGTGCGCTATTATATCCGAATATTAAAGAATAAGAAAGAAGACGAGAAAAGATAATGATGAAGAAAGATGATTATTTAATTAGGAATTTGGACGATTCAAGTAACGAACAGAATTCTTTTTCCTTTATTGCTGACATTGACAATAATGAAGATTTGGATTTGAAAATTAAAATTCAATCCGGAGATACAGTTCCTGTTCTGCCACTACGCAATATGCTTTTGTTTCCAAGCGTATATATGCCTGTTGCCGTAGGACGCAAAAGTTCTTTGAAATTGATACGTGAATGCGAAAGGAAAGAAAAGAACATTGCGGTATTTTGTCAGAAAGATCAGAATACAGACGAGCCGGACTTTGATGATTTACATCATATTGGAACGATTGCCACTGTCGTTCGTATCCTCGAAATGCCAGATCACGCTACGACTGTCATACTCCGTGGCGTAAAACGCTGTGAGTTGGTCGATATTAGCGAACATGAACCTTATCTGAAAGGAAAAATAAACCTGCTCGAAGATGAATGGCCGGAAAAAAACGATCGTGAATTCCAAGCTCTCGCCGAGAGCTGTAAAGATTTGACGATTCGCTATGTTCGTGTATCAGATGTCCTGCATCAAGAATCGATATTTGCCATACGCAATATTAATAACTATCAATTCCTTATCGGTTTTATTTGCAATAATTTGCCGCTTAAGAAATCGGATAAGTTGGAGTTGTTGCAAATAAGTTCGTTGAAAGCAAGAGCCTATAAATTGTTGGAATTCTTGAATAGAGAAGTACAATTGGCTGAGATAAAAGCCTCTATCCAATTGAGAGCTCGCGAAGACATCGATCAACAACAAAAAGAATATTTCTTGCAACAGCAAATTAAGACTATCCAAGACGAATTGGGTGGTAACACGCAAGAGCAAGAAGTAGAAGATATGCGCCGGAAGTCCGAGAAGATGAAATGGAGTATAGAGGTTGCAAAAGTATTCGAGAAAGAGTTGGGAAAACTGGAACGTACTCACCCCCAATCGCCGGATTATAGTGTGCAACTCAATTATTTGCAAACCATGCTCAATTTGCCTTGGAACGTTTATACGGCAGATAATTTGAATTTAAAGAATGCCGAGCGTGTGCTGAATCGCGATCATTATGGATTGGAGAAAGTAAAAGAACGTATTTTGGAGCATCTCTCGGTATTGAAACTGAAGGGGAATCTGAAGTCGCCCATCATTTGCTTATATGGCCCTCCGGGAGTAGGTAAAACGTCGCTTGGCAAGTCTATTGCCGCATCGTTAAAGCGCAAATATATTAGAATGTCGTTGGGTGGAGTTCACGATGAAGCTGAAATACGCGGTCATCGCAGAACCTATATTGGAGCGATGCCCGGTCGCATCATTAAAGGACTGGTCAAGGCGGGATCTTCTAATCCTGTATTTGTTCTTGATGAGATAGATAAGGTAGGCAACGACCGCCAGGGAGATCCTTCATCGGCATTGCTCGAAGTACTTGATCCGGAACAGAATAGTGCTTTTCATGATAACTATTTAGATGTCGATTTCGATTTGTCCAAAGTACTGTTTATTGCAACGGCCAATGATTTGCACTCTATTCCAGCCCCGTTGCTCGATCGTATGGAGCTGATAGAAGTAAATGGCTATATTACTGAAGAGAAAATCGAGATTGCTCGAAAGCATCTATTCCCAAAAGAATTGGACAATAACGGCTTGGAGAAAAATTTCGTAAAGATGTCGAAGCCGACATTCGAAACAATTATAGAAAACTATACTCGTGAAAGCGGCGTACGTGAACTGGAGAAAAAGATTGGTAAAGTATTGCGAAAGATTGCTCGTAAATATGCTACCGATGGATATTTCTTGGAACATGAAATAAAGCCTGAAGACCTGAAAGAATATTTGGGTGTAACCGAGTATAGTAGAGACAAATATCAAGGCAATGAATATGCTGGAGTAGTCACCGGACTGGCTTGGACTGCCGTGGGAGGCGAAATATTGTTTATTGAAACATCTTTGAACCGCGGAAAAGGTGGACGTCTGACGTTGACCGGAAACTTAGGTGATGTGATGAAAGAATCCGCGATGTTGGCTTATGAATACATTAAGACTCATGCTGCTCTGCTTCATGTTAATCCGGATGTCTTTGATAATTGGAATGTTCATCTTCATGTTCCGGAAGGTGCTATTCCTAAAGACGGTCCTTCTGCAGGCATCACCATGACTACGGCTCTGGCATCTGCCTTCACTCAACGTAAGGTGAAACCGCATATGGCTATGACCGGCGAGATGACTTTGCGTGGTAGAGTATTGCCCGTAGGTGGGGTGAAAGAAAAGATTCTTGCAGCAAAGAGAGCAGGTATTACCGACATTCTTTTGAGCGAAGAAAATAAGAAAGATATTGAAGAAATACAAGAGATTTATTTGAAAGGATTGACATTCCACTATGTGAAAGATGCAAAGGAAGTCCTTGAACTGGCATTGACAGATGAGTTGGTAAATGACCCTATCGATTTCACTATTGCAAAAGAGAATAAAGATAAAGAATGAAATTCGAGCTACAACATACGGATAGTAAAAGCAACGCTCGTGCCGGACTGATAACAACAGACCATGGAACTATTCAGACGCCTATTTTTATGCCTGTTGGCACACTGGGTAGTGTCAAAGCTGTACAACTATATGAGTTGAAGAATGATATTGAAGCTCAAATAATCTTGGGTAATACCTATCATCTTTACTTGCGTCCCGGCATCGATATTCTGGAAAAGGCTGGAGGATTGCATAAGTTTAACGGCTTTGATCGCCCGATGCTTACAGATAGTGGCGGTTTTCAAGTCTTTTCGCTTACGGGTATTCGGAAATTAACTGAAGAAGGTGTTGAATTCAGATCTCATATCGATGGAAGCAAACATATGTTTACTCCCGAACGAGTGATGGATATTGAACGCTCCATCGGTGCGGATATCATCATGGCATTTGACGAATGTGCACCCGGAACTTCCGATTACGAATATGCCCGAAAATCTACCGCACTGACACACCGTTGGCTTGATCGTTGCATTGAACGCTTTGACCATACGGAGCCCAAATATGGCTACAAGCAATCTCTTTTCCCCATAGTGCAAGGTTGCGTATATCGTGACTTGCGCATTCAGTCGGCAGAGTATATCGCTGCCAAAGGGGCTGATGGAAATGCTATTGGAGGGTTGGCTGTAGGCGAACCGGTTGAGAAGATGTATGAAATGATCGAATTGGTCAATGGTATCTTGCCTAAAGACAAGCCGCGCTATCTGATGGGAGTTGGAACACCGGCAAATATCTTGGAAGGTATATCGCTTGGCGTTGATATGTTCGATTGTGTGATGCCTACGCGCAACGGTCGTAACGGCATGCTGTTTACTAAAGATGGCATCATGAATATGAAAAATAAGAAATGGGAAGACGACTTCTCTCCTATCGAAACGGATGGCGCTTCGCAAGTGGATATATTATATACTAAGGCTTATCTTCACCATTTGTTTCATGCTCGTGAGCTACTTGCTATGCAAATAGCCAGCGTACATAACTTGGCTTTCTATTTGTGGTTGGTAGGAGAAGCAAGAAAACACATTTTAGCTGACGATTTTGCGATATGGAAACCGCAAATGATAGATAAATTGTCTACGAGATTATAAAATAATGAGGCATATAAAATTAAAATTGAAAAGACCTAAGATTCGGAAGAAGAGCAAGTTGTTTCAGTTATCCATTCCCTTTAAACTGATAACGAAATTGGATTGGTATATTATCAAGAAATTCTTGGGAACATATATCTTTTCTATTATTCTAATTATCTCAATAGCCGTTGTTTTCGACTTTAATGAAAATATGGATAAAATGATGGATCATAATGCGCCTTGGAAAGCGATCATTTTTGATTATTACATGAATTTTATCCCCTATTTTGCTAATCTATTCAGCCAATTATTTGTTTTCATCTCTGTCATATTCTTTACGACTAAGCTTGCAGAGCATTCTGAAATTATTGCAATGTTTTCAAGCGGAGTCAGTTTCAAACGTATTCTTCGTCCCTATATGATATCGGCTGGCATCATCGCATTGGCAACCTATGGCATGGGAGCTTATGTCATTCCACGAAGCAGTACCAAACGTCTGGAATTCACGGAGAAATATATACGTCGCCAACAAACAAACTTTGCCAGCAATGTTCAGCTTGAAGTGGGCAAGGGAGTTATTGCCTATATTGAAAACTATCAACGCGAAGAAAAGACAGGAATGAACTTTTCTCTCGATCAATTTAACGGTAAGAAATTGGTCTCTCATCTGACGGCAAGCTCTATTAGCTACGATTCTACTTATACAAAAAAGAACCGATGGACTATTCATCACTATATGATTCGTCAACTTGTGGGAATGCGTGAAAAAATAACCCATGGAGAAAAGAAAACGATGATCATTAATATGCAGCCTACTGACATATTAATAGTGAAGGGTCAAGAACAAGAATTGAAAACGCCCGAATTAAAACGATATATCATAAGGCAAAAGGAACGGGGATTTGCTAACATCCAGAGCTTCGAACTTGAATATTACCGGCGTTATGCCATCCCGTTTGCCGCCTTTATTCTTACTTTGATAGGAGCTTCGCTTTCGTCGCGAAAAACGAAAGGAGGCATGGGACTTTCATTGGGTATTGGTTTAGCATTGAGTTTCTCTTATATTTTGTTCCAGTCATTATCCTCATCGTTTGCGATCAACGGAAACTTCCCACCAATGATAGCGGTATGGATTCCTAATATTATATATGCATTCATTGCCTTTTTTGTCTACAAAGAAGGTCCAAAATAATCTTATGATGTGATATAGGAGGAAAAGAAAAACATGACGGCTAAAAATAAAGAAAACACGATCGCTTTTGTATACGACTTTGATGGAACATTGTCGCCAAGTAATATGCAAGAATATGGCTTTATAAAGGCTATTGGCAAAGACAAAAACGACTTTTGGGAAGAAAACAAACAATTGTCGGAGAAAAATGATGCAAACAGCATTTTATGCTACATGTATTTGATGCTGAAAAAAGCTCAAGAAAGCAATATATCATTACGCCGTGAATCATTTCAGAGTTTCGGCAAGGAAGTCAAATTGTTTAATGGCGTAGCCGAGTGGTTCGATCTTATCAATGAATATGCTTCCGAACGTATGTTGACCATTCGACACTATATTATATCTTCCGGTTTGCGCGAAATGATTGAAGGAACTAGTATTGCGGCCAAATTTGATAATATTTACGCATGCTCCTATTTATATAGTGTAGACGGTATTGCATACTGGCCGGCAGTAGCAGTAGATTATACGGCTAAGACACAATTTCTATTTAAAATTAATAAGGGAATCAAAGAAGTAAGCGACAATACAAAAATAAATGAATATATTCCCGAAGATAAGCGCCCTATTCCATTTGAACATTTTATCTATTTCGGAGATGGGGAAACAGATATACCCTGTATGAAAATGGTAAAGGAACATGGGGGTAATTCCATTGCCGTCTACAAGCGTTCAAAGAAAGAAGTGGCCGAGAAACTGATTCATCAGAATAGAGTAAACTTTGCATGTCCGGCAGATTACACTAAAGGAAAAGACATCTATCATGTTGTGACGACTATACTCGATAAGATAAAAGCAGACTTGGAATATAAAGAACTGCGTCCACGCTTATGACCAAATTACAGAATTGATATTGACTACTTGAGTGATGGTAGTTCTACTGTTTTTTAGTTTTAAGATCCTTCCTGTCACCTTATCTCATTGACTATGAGTGATATGCATGGATGTGATTTATTTTTGGGACTCCTAAAAGGTATTATCTTGCTTATTGTTAGTGTGTTATGAAACGTGGATCGTCCACTTCGTATATCAACCTATTAAGTCATCATCCGGTATCTGTAGTGTGGGCACCGTGTAGAAACTCTCGTGGGTAGGAATATAAATGCTACTGTTGCGCGAACCTTCTCGCGAGAATTAGGATATCCACACTGCACAACACTTTGATACACACTCGATGTTGCCGATGAAGCATATTCCACCTCATTTTTAAATTGGTCGTAGGCAATGAATCCTTTGCTTACCGCCCCTGCATGGGAGTGGTCAGACTCTTCTTCCCTGTGAGAAGGTGTTTTGTACACATCTTATTGAATCATAGCTATCGTATTTAAAGCATTTCTGTTGGCTCATTCAGGTTTTGTCGTTCCACATATGTGATTCGATCAACTCACATATGTGAGTCGATCGTTCCATATATGTGAGTTGATCGAATCACATATGTGGAACGACACTCTTCTTAGAACAAAACATAAAATCGTTCTGATATGAACCAACTTTCATCAGTATGTTTCACAGACTTCACCCTTTTAAGAAGGTATCATGGAAGGTTTTAAAGCATTTTGGGGAGAGCACTACGACTTTCGTTACAATATGGCAGAGACGTACGAATGTAGAGCGCACAAATTGCAACATGATTTTATTGAAATAGACCGCCGCGTTCGCAACGATATAGTTGAGTTCTTATCCCGAACTCAACTATTGATTCGGAGAAATTATACCCCCAAGATCTTTTCCAGACGGATTAAATTGTAAGTTTTAGCTTCTGCGATACTCTTTTGGGGACATTCCCACGTGATGACGAAAATACTTGCCAAAGAATGATTGATTGGTAAAATGCAATTGTTCAGCAATCTGTTGGATATTCATATCCGATGATTTGAGTAATGCTTTAGCCTCGAGTATCACACGTTGATCGATCCATTCTCCGGGAGTCTTACCACTTACTTCTTTGATAACCCCTGATAGATGTTTTGGAGTAAGAAAAAGCATATCCGCATACGATGCTACTGTTCGTTCGTTTTGATAATTTTTGGACAAAGCTTTTATGAATTGAGTAAATATCTCTTCTTTGCGTGATTGTGGTTTTATTTCGAGAGTAGATGCCAATTGCTGATAAATATTATAAAACTCAAATAGCATGGCTGTAAGTAACCCTTGTATGATAGGGCGATTATATGAGTTATTATTATCTTTTATTTTTTTGTACATCAAAAAATAATAATCCAACAGTGTTTGAGTTTCTTCATCCGTCAGCATGAAATTACGATGTTCATTGAAATAAAGCAAGAGTGGTACTACATCTGTCTGACGCGAGAATATGCCATCATAAAAATTATTGGATAAGGCTATTGTATAGGCATGATAATCTTCAGTCATACCATGATTTTGCAAAATATTATCGGGAGCTATTACTGTCAGTGTATTCTTCGCTATTTTCCATTCCTTAAGATTGACGGAAACTTTACACGAACCAGCTATACAAATATTAATAATTACCGCATTAGGTCGGGTCGGATAATCTACCAAATGATTAAATTCTGTGTCACCATTTGTCTCAAAGATAATAAAATCACCATCCATGTATTCTAATCGTTCAATGCCGTGAATGGAATGTAAATCCATTTTCTGCAAAGTCGGTATAGCGTTATCCATGTTTCTTTGTATATGTTGTTAGCAATTATTTCTCAAGCAAATCTTTCAAAAAAGCATCCAATTCTTCATCAAGTCCTTTAAGTAGTTCATCATTAACAATCAAGGTTTCACTATCTACCAACAGCAATTCGGAAGTCGTCTCCTTATCATCATCAATAAGGGTGAAAGAATAGGGTTCCATTAAAGATAGATGGTTAAAATATCCCGAATGTTGCACTTTACCCAATACGGATGTTAGCATCCTTTCTGCTTCTTTCTCAAAGTCATCTGCCTCGTAAGATACCCATTCGCTGATTGTGGTCGAAGCCAATTCATTATCGTCGTCGTCGTATATTAATAATTCGCCAGAAGTAGGATTAGGTTGCAGATGAACATCTGTAACAATACTAGGTTCTTCGCCTTCCGATATTTGGTATTTGGCGACAGCCTTTTTGATGGTCGACTCGATGGATAATAATGATTGCTGACTTAACTTCATATTCATAGTTTGATTAAAACACTTCAAAGGTATAAAAAAATTCTATAAATTCCACACTTTTATTTATTTTCATTTCCGAATCTTGATAATTGAATCTTCAATTGGCCTGTTTTCTCTTTTCTTTTCTTTAAAATATCTTCATATTCTTTTATCAAGTCATAATAATAAGCGCTCTTACCGGCCAACTCTTTTGGATTACTGGCTTTGCATTTGGTCATAAGGTGCGTACGAGCTTTATCTATCCATTTGAGAGCTTCGCCAAACTGACTGTTTACTTCGCAATAGAGAGCCATGTTGAACGACATCCTCATTAATATACCCTGACTTTTTTTCTTATTATAAACAGACTTCCAAATTTTCTCTGCGGCTTTCCAATTGCCACGTTCTACATAAAAAACGGCAATTTTGAGTGGAGTGGACGTTTGATCGGAAAAATACACTCGATTCTCATTATCCCAATGAGGGATCAGATATTTTACAGGAATCGTTCCGGCATATTCACAGGATTCTCTTATCACTGTCGAATCGGGAGGTAGCAATTGAGTTTCTACTTCTCCGACAGTAGTACCTACTTCATTCCATAAAATACTGTCTTTAGGAGCGATCGTAAATACCGGACCTCTATGAGTTGGAACGTAAATACTGACGATAGGCTGTATCTTTGAACTAATCGTACCTTCAATGCCATTCAAATCCGGTCTTGGGGTTATTGACTTTTCAGCAGTAATATTCAGTTCGTCAAGCGATAGTATCGCATCAACCTCTAGTCCTTCAGCAAGATCTTTCACTTCGGCAGTATCCAATGGAATTCGACGATAGTATTCATCTTTTGAACGAAGAGCCGAATCACAGATTACTACTTCATCGAAATATTTATTGTCGGAAAGCGCTTTGGCAAACGAGTCGGCAGTGCGAGAACCGTCTGGGTGAAAAGGCGAGTTCAGTATCTTTTCTGATAGCCTGTAATGTTTACCCAAACTATCTGTACCAAATGTGTAGCGAAGATTATTAACGACGCCAACCTTCTTTATCTCGTTTGGGAAATTGAATATGCCGGGCGACATACAGCTTATGGTAACCTTATTTACTGTCTCGCAAGAAGTGACAAGCAAGAACAAGAGTAAAGTATAAAATAGTTTTTTCATATTGTTGAATATTTCAATCTGTTTGACCTTTATCAATAGCTAATATTTCTTTAGCGCGTTCCAAATCTTTTTCGAAAACAAGAAGCTGGACGCCCATCCCTATGAAGCCTTGTAGGGCTACTGATGCCGAAAGTTCATTTTGGAGCATAGAAGGTATGCCTACATTCTTCAACGCTCCTTGCAAAATGTGCGCATGCATTGCGTTTTCGCACGTTGTTAATATGACAATTTTATCTTCCATCATTGTATTTATTTAGTTAGTTGATTCTCTTTAGCGTAATAACAGAGATCTGAGGCCATGCTCCATACCGGTAAGACATCAGAGCTCCGACTCCGGTATCGACATACAATTCTCTATTGCCTACAGCATATAGCCCGTCCCATTCGTCAAAAAGCCATTGGCAAGGAGAGAACGAACCGATTTTGAGTTGCATGGCGTGCGTATGTCCCGATAAGGTGAGCTGTATATCAGTCTCGGGAAGCACTTTGAGATGCCAATGCATAGGATCATGTGTGAGCAATATTTTGTATAATCCCTTACCTTTATCCGGGAGTGTCGAAAGTGCTTTATTCAAATCTCCATACTTATAAGCAGCCTTCTCACCGTAGTCTTCACTACCAAGAAGCGCTATGCAACTGTCTCCTCGATGCAAAACGACGCTTTGATTAAGTAACAGATGCCATCCAAAAGACCGTTGAATAGCTTTGGTTCGAGACAAATTTGCTACTTCTGCCTGTGGGCTGTCCCATCTTTTGTATTTGCCATAATCATGATTGCCTAATATGGAATAAACACCGTCAGGGGCACTAAGTTGCGACAATGTTTTCTGAAATCCATTCAACTCGTCTGCCTGAACATTAACTAAATCGCCTGTAAATACAATCAGATCACTCTTTTGATGATTGATGAGGTCTACAATATGTTTAACGTTCCGATCATTTCCATTGTGGAAACTTCCAATATGCAAATCGGAGAACTGAACAATACGATACCCGTCATACGATTTGGGCAGTCCTTTGGCATATACCGTTATTTCCTTAACGACATAACGTTTATAACCATAGAGAAAACTATATAGAACGCAGCCTATTATAAAGAGACTAAAGAGCACAGCAACTATATTGAAATAGCGCATGATCTTCTTTTTGCGATGAAAAAATATTCTTCCGGGAGCTGATACTAAGAAAAAAGAGAATTTTCCAAAGATGATAATAAAGATGGCAATAGTTGCTCCATGCATTCCTGTAGCACCTGTTCTAATAGGATGTAGCAAAAAAACGATGAGCACCGCAACAATCAATGCATCAAGCAACCAATAAGAGCGTTTGATCCATTTAGAAATTTTAGTTTGTGCTATATAATACCGATAGATATAAATATCGGGTAGCAACAACAACACTGATAATATGATGACATACTTTAAAAAAGGCATATATTCTGTATTTAATTAATCAAAGATACTTCTTTTTATTTCTTTCCGTAAATATACGACCAAATAATAATATCCTGTTTCCAAAAATATTGAATAATAGTTAATAAAGGGCGATCAACACATTATTCGACTAATGAGCAACCCTATTAGTCGTCGCTTTTTCCTTATTCCGCTTATATATATAATTTACTGCCAATGGCAACCCTACTCCAACAATCGTATAGGGTATCCAAAACAAATCCGTATGTGCATAGTCATGTATCACCATGTGGCATCCTACTTGTTTAAAATCAAGTCCATAACATCCTATTTTAATCAAACTGACCAACTTGAATGAAATCGTATGGAATATATATATAGGCAATGTATTATCTCCACAATATACCATGAATCGCTTGAATTTGTTGTCGCGTTTGTCAATATATTGGCTGATTTGGTAGGTCATTACAAATCCTAATATAGCAGGGATAGGAAGTGACAAGAATTTTGTAAATGTCGAATTCCATGCCATACTTGCTCCTGCTACTCTAGAGAATACAAATACAATGATAAAACAACCTATAAAGCTCCAAATGTTAGCTTTTAAGAGTTTCTGATTTTGCCTGAATAGAAATCCGATGCCAAAAAAGAATGTTCCCATCAGTTCGCGATACCCACCCATTGGAAAGGCAGATATGGTAAGATTGGAATAAGTTTTCCATGCCGCAAGCAACAGCATTAGTACACAAATAATTGCGCCTACCTTATTAGCTTTAACTCTTTCATTTTCAGAACGCAAATACTTTATATTAAATATCAACTTGAATAATATAAGATATAGTATACTTGCTACCAGCAGTGCTCTAAAGAACCAAAAAGCACCGGTCAGAAAAACATCATATCCTCCCATTTGAGTGACACATTGCCATATATATTGTTGCAGTTGATGCCAGGTATATAGATGAGCCACTCCTCCGGGGCTGCCATTTCCGTATTGGTCATTGATGATATTGAAATGAAACAAAACATTGTGTATGAGCAAAAAGAATATCGCCCATTTTATAAAAGGAATATACAGTCCTTTAAACCGCTTTACTATAAATTCTTTTTCATTATCAAGATATTTTGTACTAAAGAAATATCCTGCCGCAATGAAGAATAGCGGCATGTGGAATTCGTATAAAAAAGCCCCGAGCAACGGCGGACAATCGGCATGCCCTATCACCATCAGTATGATAGCAAAAGCTTTGCATATCGATATGGCTGTATTTCTTTTCTCCATAATGGTGCAAAGGTATTGAAAATTTGTGTATCTTCGCATCAAAAATCTAATCTAATATAATATAATTTTATAGCATGAGACAGATAAGTATACTAATGATGGCAACAATGATGCTAACACTCAGCAATGGGACGAAAGCAGCGATGGTGGCAGATAATGGCCCCTCACTCATCGGAAAAAATGAAATTAAAATCGAAGGACAGCGCATGACTCCGGAGGCTCTTTGGGCCATGGGACGTATAGGAGACTTTGATGTGTCGCCAGATGGCAAAAAGATTGTGTATACAGTGGCGTACTATAGTGTTCCTCAAAACAAAAGCAACCGCGAGATCTTTGTAATGAATGCCGATGGCACGGACAATAGGCAAATCACGCATACTCCATACCAAGAGAATAATGTAAAATGGATAAAAGGCGGTTCTAAGTTAGCATTTTTGAGTAATGATGACGGATCCAGCCAACTCTATGAAATTAATATAGATGGTAGTAACCGTACCAAATTGTCTGCTTACGACGGTGATTTGGAAGGTTTCAAATTTTCACCCGATGAAAAGAAGATGCTGTTTATAGCACAAGTAAAAACGGTAAAAAGTACGGCAGACAAATATCCCGATCTACCCAAAGCGAGTGGTATCATTGTAAAAGATTTGATGTACAAGCATTGGGATGAATGGGTAACAACGGCTCCACATCCCTTCATCGCAGACTTTGACGGTAATTCGCTCACCAATATTAGCGACATCATGCAGGGCGAACCTTATGAATCTCCGATGAAACCTTTTGGCGGCATCGAACAGCTGGCATGGAATACAACTTCCGATAAAGTAGCATATACGAGCCGAAAATTAATAGGGAGGGCTTATGCTTTATCGACAAACTCTGATATCTATGAGTACGATTTGAAAACCAAAACAACTCGCAATCTTACTCAAGGAATGATGGGTTACGACACCAATCCTCAATACTCGCCGGATGGTAAAAGCATTGCATGGCAAAGTATGGAGCGCGATGGGTATGAAGCCGATCAAAATAGACTCTTTGTAATGGACCTCAAAGCCGGAACAAAGCGTTTTGTAAGCAAAGCTTTTGAATCGAATGTTGATGCATTCCAATGGAATAAAGACTCAAAGTCTATCTATTTTACGGGTGTATGGCATGCAAAAGAACACATATATAATGTGAACCTTAAAACAGAGAAGGTAAAACAGATTACGACTGGACAATACGACTATGATGGAGTGTCACTTTTTGGAAACCAGCTGCTAGCCAAGCGTCATTCGATGAGTAGCGGAGACGAAATATATGCTATTAATCCGACTAACGGAGCAACTAAACAGTTGACTTTCGAGAATAAACATATTTACGATCAGGTAGAAATGGGACGTGTCGAAGAGCGTTGGATAAAAACAACAGACGGTAAAGACATGCTCACATGGGTAATATATCCACCCAAGTTCGATCCGAATAAAAAATATCCGACCTTATTGTATTGCGAAGGTGGTCCACAAAGTCCCGTATCACAGTTTTGGAGTTATCGTTGGAATTTCCAAATGATGGCTGCCAATGACTATATCATCGTTGCTCCCAACCGACGCGGATTACCGGGATTCGGTAACGCATGGAATGAAGAAATCAGTGGCGATTACGGTGGACAATGCATGAAAGACTATCTTTCGGCTATAGATGAAGTGTCTAAAGAGCCGTTTGTAGACCGTGATCATTTAGGCTGTGTGGGCGCTAGTTTCGGTGGCTTTTCAGTATATTGGCTTGCCGGACATCATGACAAACGCTTTAAGGCGTTCATCGCTCACGACGGTATCTTCAATTTGGAAATGCAATATCTCGAAACAGAAGAAATGTGGTTTGCCAATTGGGATATGGGCGGCGCTTATTGGGAAAAAGAGAATGCAACGGCTCAAAAGACATTTGCCACTTCTCCCCATAAATTTATAGACAAGTGGGATACTCCTATCCTATGTATTCATAGCGAGAAAGATTATCGCATTCTGGCAAGTCAGGCAATGGCTGCTTTTAACGGAGCTCTTTTGCGTGGCGTTCCCGCAGAGCTTCTTATTTACCCGGATGAAAACCACTGGGTACTCAAACCTCAGAACGGAATCTTATGGCAGCGTACTTTCTTTGAATGGCTAGACCGCTGGCTGAAGAAATAAATAATAATACGGACACGGGCGTAGAGTTTAGACTCGCTCGTGTCTTTATTTTGTAAATACCAATTATATTAATTATAGCCAACTTTCTTTTTTCATCTATTGTAGGTGCTTGCTCCTAAAATGTCAACATTGATATTATCATATCTTTTTATACCCATTTTAGATTTGCTTGATTGATTGGGCTTTTTAGCGATGTATAATATCATATATGGATAATTGTGAAGGAGAAATAACATCTCGCATAGATTTTGTTGATCTAGTAAAAGGCATTTGTATTATTCTGGTTGTGATGTCACACGTAGGTGGCGTTTTCGACAAAATAGACTATCACCATATGGTGGCTTGCTTTCGTATGCCTCTTTATTTTTTTATTTCAGGCATTTTCTTCAAATCATACGAAGACTTCCTCGGTTTTTTGCTTCGCAAGATCAATAAGTTGCTTATCCCCTTTTTGTTTTTCTATCTTTCTTCTTTCATCTTGATGTTCTTGTTTTCAAGATTAATTCCCGGATTATTCCATTTACCGTTGCGTATTGAAGAGTTGCTATATATCTTCCAAAGCCATGAACTTATCAGATACAATCCGCCTATATGGTTTCTGATCGCTCTATTCAATTGCAACATTCTTTTTTACCTTGTCCATCTTTTGCGTCAGAATCACCTTTGTCTGATGTTTATTACCGTACTTGCAATTGGGGTCATTGGCTTTTCTTTAGGCAAATATGGCATTCCTCTCCCCTATTATTTGGATGTAGCAATGACGGCAATGCCTTTTTATGTCTGTGGCTTCTGGATACGCCGTTACAATTTCTTTCTATACCCCCACCATCGTTTCGATAAATCTATACCGTTAATAGCGGCAGTCTGCGTTATTGTAATGTACTTCACTGCTACAAATCTAGGAATGAGAACCAATTGGTATCCAGGTAATATATTTCAAACATACTTAGCTGGTTTCTGTGGTATTATTTTTATTATGGTGATCGGTAAATCTTTTCGCTCCATTCCTTTCGTCTCCTACATAGGCCGCTATTCTGTCGTTACTCTCGGCATTCACGGCCCTCTTTCTCATTTTATATCTTCATTTGTCGGTAGGTATATACATCAATCGGAATGGTCTTCTGTCATCATTTTCTTACTTCTTATTGTAATATGCAGGCTTGTGACTCCGGCTTTCTTGAAGATATTTCCACATTTTGTAGCACAAAAGAGCCTCATAAAGATATAACCAAAGAAAGTAGTAAAGGCATTACGAATACAAGAAATCCCCCATTGTTGAAAGTTCTCTTCCAGCAATGGGGGATATAAATAAATATTCTACCTTTTATTTAAATATAGAGCTTCTATTTAAATTCTTTCGAGTTGAACCGTAAAATGCCGCATGATAGGTGCTTCCCATGCAATTCGTACGCCGTGAGTAATTTGCTCTCTCTTATCGTATACATTTTTCAAAGCAGCTGCAATCACATTCATATGGTTGTCTGTATACACTCGTCTAGGGATAGCCAAACGTAGAAAGTCTAATCCGCCAAAGCGATTTTGACGAGTCACCGGATCGCGGTCGGCAAGTAGGTAACCTATTTCACAACCTCTGATACCGGCTTCCAAATAAAGTTCAACCGTAAGTGTCTGTGCTGGGAACTCTTCTTTAGGAACATGAGTCAAAACCTTATCTGCATCAATAAAGATGGCATGGCCTCCGGCAGGACGCTGATATGGAATGCCATATTCATCCAATTTCTTAGCAAGATATTGCACTTGTTTAATGCGGGTCTCCAAATTATTAAATTCGGTATTCTCATCCAATCCGATAGCAAGGGCATTCATATCACGTCCATTCATACCGCCATAGGTAAGATAACCTTCAAACTGCACACAAAAACCTTTGGCACCTTCATACCAATCCTTGCTATGCATTGCTATAAATCCTCCCATATTGACGATTGCATCTTTTTTGGCACTCATTGTCATGCCGTCGGCATACGAGAACATCTCTTTTACGATCTCTTTGATCGTTTTATTTTCATACCCTTGCTCGCGTGTCTTAATGAAATAAGCATTTTCGGCAAAACGGGCAGAATCAAAAACGACAGGTTTGCGATATTTATCGGCAATACTGCGAACGTCTTTCAAATTCTGCATCGAAACAGGCTGTCCGCCGGCAGTATTGTTTGTTATCGTAACAATGATAAAAGGAATACACTCTGCATGTTCGGCAAGAGCTTTCTCCAATTTCACAGGATCAACATTCCCTTTAAAAGGAACTTCCAGCTGCGTATCTTTTGCTTCATCGATGGTACAATCCAAAGCAATAGCCTTACGTCCTTCGATATGTCCCTTTGTCGTGTCAAAGTGCGAATTACCCGGAACGATGTCTCCCGCGTGAACGAGATACGAAAATAATACATTCTCGGCAGCTCTTCCCTGATGTGTAGGAATAACATATTCAAAACCTGTCAGAGAAGTAATCATATCTTTGAATTTAAAGAAAGAAGTAGCACCCGCATAACTTTCATCACCCAACATGATGCCAGCCCATTGACGATCGCTCATAGCACCTGTGCCAGAGTCGGTAAGCAAGTCAATATATACTTGTTGTGCTTTTAGTTGAAACACATTATAATGTGCTTCTTTAATCCATTGTTCACGTTCTTCGCGAGTACTTTTGTGAATCGGTTCCACCATCTTGATTTTCCAAGATTCAGCAAATGGTATTTCCATAGTCGTTATAAAGTTTTAAAAATTAATATGCTACAAAAGTAAGCATTATTTATATAAAAGCAATAAATATACTATCTTTTTGATTAATATTTTAGTGCCCTATGTAGATATGGCACCTATTTATCTATCTTTTTGCGCATATTGTAAATGCAGTAAAAAACACCCTTAAGTGAACTTTAAAAGCCACAAATCGTTTGAGAATTGACGGCCGTTCGCCATCTATCAACACAGATACGACACTTTCAACTCATAATTGTTAGTCGAAAGTGTCGTATGTTAGTTTTTTTGGTGACGTCCTTAAGTTTTTCTGAAAACATATGGAAGAAAATATTTTTAGGTCCATATGTCATTTTGAAGGTGTAAATACATTGTTATATGGTAATAATAACTACCTCCAGAAACGAGAAGTAATATTTTCCATTTCTCCCCTAACATCCATTTTATATAGCCTTTGATTGGTTGTCTGCTCATTGAGAGGACCGTACTTCTCTTGATATTCTCCGATTTTGATATAGTCGAACGAAGAGGCATTGACAGCCACAGGCAACTGTGGTTTGCCCGAATACCATGCGGTCTTTATTGAACCATAATTGTTCCGGATATACAATGACAGTTGTTCTACGTCTTGCGGATTCGAATCTCCACCCATGAAACAAAAACAGGTTATTTGATCTCCATATCTACCGACAAGTGAATCGATGGAACCAAAGTCAAGCACCTCTCCCCCATCTTGTTGAAGCCACGGACTGTGGCAACCCTTGCAATGGTTCGGACAACAAGTAATGTTGATTGCAAGGGTTACCTCGTCCGGTATTTCGGCAAATACAATGTCGTAATTGTAATACTTCAGCATTGATTTTGAAATTGTATTTTATCGTCAGACATTAACAGAGACATGCGATTTGGAGATTGCCATTTTATCTCCCAAGTCGTCACGGCATGCATTGATATAATACCGATGCGAAGCTTCTTCCTGACGGGCTGCGGAGAAATTGCTTACTCGCTTCATATAACCGATTACTCGTGTCAGATAATCAACGTTCTGGCTATGGCAGTGAGGACATTCTTTCAAATATCTTTTATCGATATGGCCGCAATCATTGCATACCGTATTGGGAATATTGAATGTAAAATAGTTGCACCCCTCCAGGGCCGATACGCGAAGTAGTTGTCGGTATTGAGCTTTGCTCAAATGCTCTTCAAGATTAAGATGAAGCGCCGAGCCTCCCGTCAAATGTTCAATATAACGATGACCATGCAAGCGAAACTTATCTATTGCGTTGAGCGAATTGTCTTCTACCACATAAAAGTAACTGTTGTAACAATCGCGCGGTACCACATAGCCATCCTCTCTATCCCATTTGGCATTTTTGACGCCAACATTTTCGGCCGGAATCATCTCACAATTAAACATTACTTCTTTGGAACGATATTTACGATTGTATTTCTCTATTATTCCAAGCACATTTTGCACATATTCTTCGTAATCAGGATTATCGTTGATAGGGATCTTCATAAACTCTGCCGCTTCTACCAGTCCATTGACGCCGATGGTGAGATATTGGCGTTCCATATTTATATAACCGGCATTAAACAACGGCAACATGCCTTTGTCATACAGCATTTTCAGATTTTCGTTATAGCCGAGCTGTACTTTGTGCACCAAATCAACGATGCCTTCAAGATATTCCAAATAAGGAATGCCTTGCTTGGCGGCATATTGTATACAGCGATTGAGGTTTATGGTAAGTACACTTTTCGAGCCCGTTGAAACACCACCGGCACCTAGGGTATAGCTAAAGCCATTGTCCTGTATCTCGTTGCGCAACCGACAACAGCTAGACAATGAGTCGGCATTATCGCTCATATAGGTAAAGAAAGAATGTCCTTCGGAATACATTTCGGCTGTAAAATCGCCATATTCCTTGTCTTTCACATCTCCGTTGTCACTAAGCAGCGCCATCGTTTCTACTGGGAAAGTAAGCACTGTCTTGGTGCGCTCTTTATTGAACCATTTCATGAAACGTTTCTGGAGCCAATTGAGCGAATCCCAATCGGGATGACTTCCGTCGGGAAATACAAAGTTACCGAATAACGAATCAAAATAAGGATGATCATAATATGCTATATTCCAGAATACCGCTTGATAGTTGCGGGCGCCCGTAGGCTGATTGATAGAGTACACTATCTGTTCAAAACAATCGCATATCACCTTATCGAGCGAACGTTGGCGTTTGGACAGATCTGCCACTTTATCGGCATCTTTATAGTAATCTTCTCCGTACTCTTTCTGGATGAAATAGTTCATATACATCAAGAATTCAGGAGTAGCACATGCCCCACTGAGCATACTCGACACCATAAACACCATATTGATGAACCCACCGCAAAAAGATTTCAGATTGGTAGGAGCTTTTGAGTTACCTCCAACAGAAACGGTTCCTCCCAATAGCCACGGGTACATCGTGATACTAGCACAATAATTGGCCAGACTGGTTTCATCGTTTTTATAGATGAAGTGATTGATAAGTAGTTGGAGATAGCGATCCGAAAACTCTTTGCCATACATTTCCTTTAATTTGTCGGTAAGCAGGCGCCGATTCAACCGAATAAAGTTCTTTTTGGGAAGCTCTCCTATCAACGTTGCGATGTTTTTATTTTCAACGTTGGCATTAGCATCAAACTTACTGCCTGTCGCTGCATTTTGAGCTTCGCAATAGTCCATCAGAAAGTTGAGTTTGTCGCGCACCTCACGATCTTCCGTGTGTTGGCGGCGATAAAGCATATACGACTTGGACACCGCATAATACTGCTCTGCCATAAGTGCTACCTCTACCTGATTCTGAATTTCTTCGACACTCATGCCATCTTTAATATTCACCCGCCCCAGAATGGCTGTCAGATCGCCATCTGTAGCAAAGCTACCTATTGAAAGAAATGCCTTACGTATCGCATTCTTGATTTTGTCGATAGAAAACGGCTCGCGTTTGCCATCCCGCTTTACAATTTGAATCCCTAAAATGTCCATAATAGTATATATATCGTTTGTTAATAAAAATATTCAGTTAATCTAAACTATATATACCCAAGATTAAGATACGAAGAAGCACTTCTCGAAACGGGAAACTTGTAACGATAATCTACATGAATCAGTATCCACATAAACATCTTTGAGAAAACTTTATTCCCGAAGTCTCAAAACTTAGATATAACGCCATGGCAGGTCTTCTGACTTATTCCGTTTCAACGCCTTCCCGACCCAAAGAGGTCAGTGACTACAATTGTCGAATATATTTTCCCTATAAATACATATATAAGGTGGAACTTACAGCAGCGGGTACTGTTGCCGACTTTCACGGCATTCCCTATTAATCTTAACCAAGTTGTTTCTTGATAAAAGAACCATTTTGTGATGACAAAGATATAATAATTAAATATAAAGTGTATCACTTACGACCACTTTTTTTATTCTATTTTTCATAAGTTATCCAGCAGATAGCGACACAATATACCACAAGGCTATTTTACAAAACAAAAGTTTTCTGTTTTTATATTCGTATAGAAAGAACCGTTATTTGACTTGTTCTTCTTCCAGATTAATAAGAAGAGAATACTATCTACCTCTCACCTCTTTTGCTTGATTTATAAAATGATTCGAGCACCCTCAATTAATGATATTCTTCTATTAGTTTCATGATTTGCCTATCCGTTGCCTGCGGTAGTACTTTGTGAAGATGAGCCACTATACGTTCCAAGGAATCTTCTTTAGAATGCCTATTGCACGAAGCGATAAGCGATTTGCCAAACAGCAGCTCAGGAGAAGTATAGCGAGCAATACCCCAGCCATAAGGTTGATTGTGCCTATTGAGCAAATATTCAAAATCAGCAATGATCAAATAAGTATTCATCTGAAGTCTAGTCATCACAGCTTCGAACGATTCACGGGGACCAACATAAGAACTCCCTCGTATGGGCTTTTCTATTTCGTTTACGATAAACGAATCGATCTTCTTTTTCTTCTTTGTTATATTAAATCCGCAGATAGCCTTTATCTCTTTAGACAATAATGATTCGTGAGTAACAACTGCGTTGTATATCAAATGATCGTTATGACCAAAATTACTTGTACCGGGTATATTGAGAATAGCATGATCGCATCGCCTGTAATTAACCAATTCAGGAAACCAATCCAGACTGACAAACCCCGCTTTACCATTGAACAGCTTGCCATATACACATTTTCCATTACGAACAACAGGCCCTTTCCATTCCCACGCTCCTTCATTCTCGTGCGAAAACCAAAATTCGGACGAAGTAACCTCTTCTACCGAGAAACCCGGTATCTCGTTTTTAAAGAAAGGTAGAAATCCCATTGTCATCACCAACTGTTCTAAATCTTCATGACAGCGCAACTGTATCATTCTATTCTGTTTTGGTTAATATGCAAATTTACGAATATTATTTATTGTCGCCACATCAAATAACATTTTTATATCAACCCCAAAGAAGCATAAGGTTCACCTTATTTCTCTATTCTATAATTATCTGCTTATCTCCAAAGAAATTCAGTATAATATAGCATTAATAAGCCGCAATAGATATTGTCTTACTCTATCCAAATAGTTTGGAGCACTCACCCCCATTGACACAGAGACAAGCTATGACACAAAACTTTGCGTGCAATCCATTTCTAGAGCGTATTTCAATGTGAATATTTCCAGACATTCTGATACTTTCTTATCCTAACGTCCGTAACAAGCCCTTGTAGGGCACTCTTTTCGCTATCGTTTCAACGCTCGAATATAAATCAAATTAGGACAAGGTACAAATGCATTCTTCGCAAATCATTGATAGACAGCGAGAAATTCATAAGGACGAAAATAAATGTTTGTATGTATAAACTTTTATTTTCGTCCTTATGAATTTTTATGTTTGTCCTTATCATTTTTCGAGGGCACAAGGTCGATTGAGTAAGTCAATAAGTACCACTTCGATATGGTTAAAATAGTATCAGTATCATCCCAAATATTCACCTTTCAAAACGTTCTGAAAAACGCCATCCACATCACTTCTTAGATCAACACAATCTTGCTTCAATCGGGATGTGTGTCTCGGGCTCATTAGCAAAAATTGGAAGGCTAAGTAACAGAAGGCACTCAATAGGTAAGGTACACTCGTTTATATACAAACGGCTCCTCAGCTATCTGTAACCCATCGTTTAGACTTGTTCTAAGCAGAGGTCCGCCGAAAATAAGGAGTCTACAGTATACTATAGAGCCGATTTTTGGACCTTTTTTCGCTGGCGTTGTATACGGTGCATCGTTAACATCTTGTGTGATAGTGCGTAATGGTGTCATACGGAGGTGGCAAAGGTTGAAATGCAGATCGAATTTGATGCATATTCCCGACTTATACCGGTGAGCTATTACTACCCAAAAACGTCGTATGTTCCTAAAAACGTTGTCGTATGTTAGTTTTTTTGAAAACATAAGGACATCACCGAAAAAACTAACATACGACAACGACGGCCATTGTTGATACTTTATTTATGTGGTGTGCTATTAATGCTACTTATATTTAGCCCTCTAGCTTTTATCGGTGAGCCACAAAAAGGAAGATTTACACAACATTTTCCAACAAAAAGAAGTCGTTTAAAAAAAATATACTTATCTTTACACCTTAATTAATTAAGAGATTGTAATATGCTTTTAATAAAAAGATATACTCTATTCATCCTTGTCATTTTTTTTGCTAGCTTCATAACAGACAAGTGCATTGCACAAAACGAAGATGCAACTACTATCAGCGACTATTCGGAGCTGAATAATAACGAGCTTCAAAATATAAATCTCCCATCGCTTTCTCTTCTCTTTGAGAATGCAAAGAAATCACCTATTTACCAATTTCAAGAGAACAACATACTCATTCAGAAGATGCTACTTTCGAAACAAAAACGGGATTTCCTCAGTTTCTTCAGTATTCGTGGAAGTTACCAATACGGCAGAATGGCTAACGATGCTTATTATTCTGATGTATACACACCTGCTACAACCAATTTCAGTTCTACTACTCAGAATCTCTATTCCGCAGGAGCAGGAGTGAGTATCTCTTTAGACAAACTGTTTGATATTCGTCCCAGCATCAAACGGCAACGCTTGGCAATTCGTTCTGTAGAGTTGGAAAGAGAAATAAAGTTTGAAGAACTAAAAAAACAGATTATAGAACTTTATTCTAGCGTCATGCTAAACATTAGCACACTCAAAATATGCAATGATGCATTAGTACAAGCAACCGTACAATACGAATATACCGAAAATAAATTTGTTAATGGAAAAGCTACACCTGCTGATTTAGCTAATGCAAAATCTTCTCAAAGTCAAGCCAAGCAAGGTTTCGAAACTTGTAAAAACACATTAATTAGAGACATGATGACACTCGAGCTCCTCTCTCATACCCCTCTTTTCAAAAAGAAATAATTATTATGGAATACGCTCTTTATATATTTAGATTTTTATATCGAATACGTTGGTGGTTAATCCTAGGGACTCTATCAATTACTATTTTAGCAATCATAGGCACTAAACACTTATCCAAACAATACTCAGTCAATTGTTTAGTATACACTGGAGTCGTTTCGGGATACTCTTTAGAAAAAGAAGGAACAGAAGTTTATGCCGTAGCTCAAAATTCCATCGACAATATTATCAATATAATCAAATCCGAGGGTACTCTACAAAATGTCTGCCTCCGACTCTACGCCCGTTGCCTAATTAATGGAAACCCAAATAGTGACAATAATTATATTCTAGCCAAAAACTATCAGATGATTTACAACCATCTCAAAAATAGCTATCAAGGCAAAGCCGTATTAAAACTCGTCAATAAAAAAAGCGAAGACGCTACTTATAACAATTTCTTAAGATATTATAATTCCAGTAAAGATAATTATCTCTATGGTCTTTTTCACTATAATATGCCGCATTTTTGTTATAACGATTTACAACGTATAACGGTAGAAAGGGAAGGAAGCAGCGATCTACTGAAAATATCCTATAATGATACCGATCCGGGGATTGCATACAATACCCTGCTTATAATATCGAAAGAGTTTGTCAATGAATACAGTGCTATTCGCTACGGGCAGACTGATAAAGTAATTGAATATTTTAAGCAGCAATTGGATATCATCGGAAGAGATCTTCATGGGCAAGAAGATGATTTGACAGCCTACAATATATCCAAAAGGGTAATCAATTACGGAGATGAGACAAAAGAAATAGCAGCTATTAATAAAGAATTTGAGCTAAGACAACAAGATGCGCTCTTGTTATACAATAGTTCCAAATCAGCTTTACAAGAACTTGAGAAACAGATGAATTCCAACACCAAGCAATACCTAACTAACATGGAATTTCTGAATAAATTGCGACAAGTATCCGAATTGCAAGCCAAAGTATCCGAAGGAGAAATATTGCCTAATAATTCCAATGAGAATTTAAATTTAAATAAAAGAGAATTATCAAAAGTACAAAACGACCTATCGGCAATCACTACAAAATATCAAAAGCACCAATATACTAAAGAAGGTATTGCAAAAGACAATATCGTAGACAATTGGCTGGAAGAGGTAATTAGCTATGAAAAAAGTAAAGCCGATTTAAAAGTAATGGATAAAGCTCGTCGAGAATTGAATGAACGTTATGTCTTTTTTGCACCAGTCGGTTCGACCATAAAACGGAAAGAAAGAGGCATCAATTTTACAGAAGCCAATTATCTGTCATTATTGAAATCCTACGATGACGCTTTGATGCGTAAGAAGAATCTTGAAATGACATCGGCTACCTTGAAAGTTCTCACTCCCCCTGCGTACCCGCTCTCTTCAATCGGAGGAATACGCAAAAAAATTGTAATAGCTGCTTGTGTTGGAAGTTTTTTGTTTATTTTAGGATTCCTTTTGCTATTAGAATTAATAGACCAGACTCTTCGGGATACTATCCGTGCCCGCCGTATCACTAACTTACCTATTCTAGGCTCTTTTCCCCGTAAATCAGTTTTTCAGTTCCAAAATTACAATACTATTTGTTCAGAGATGGCTACCAAATATTTAAGCAGCTGTATACTACGTTTTTTTACTGAATATAAAAAAAATCCGCCTTATATTGTTAATTTTATCAGCACTGAATGTAGCACTGGAAAATCCTATTTGGCCGAACAATTGTCCATCTATTGGAAAAGTATCGGCTTAGAAGTATGTATCGTATCATACGAAAAAGACTTTAATCCAAACTCAAAGAATTATATTTTAGCTAAAAATATTACTGATCTTTACCATCCACAAGATGAAAATATTGTCATCGTCGAATATCCAAATCTTCAAAGCAATAACATTCCATCGGAATTATTACAACAGGCCAATCTAAATTTAATTATTGCCCGTGCCGACCATGGATGGAAATCAAATGATAATATTTTAGTGAAAGCGCTGAAAAAGCAAGCAAACGACACACCTTTATATCTTTATCTCAACCAAGCATCTCGAGATGAAGTTCAAAATTATACGGGCATGTTGCCTCCTTACACATTCTTCCGTAAGATGATGTATCGTTATTCTCAATTAGCATTAACAGAACGTTCAAATGGAATCAGGCCAAGTGTTCAAGAAGTTAACATTAAAGAGAATGATGAAGATGAAGAAGAATAGCTCTATTTCGTTAGCTTTTCAATGGTTATATGAGAAAGGATGGCTTTATGTGATCTTAATAACCATTTTATATTTTCTTTTCTACAAGAAGCTCTTAGATTTTTCTCCATATATCAGTATTGCTATTGGTTTAGTACCCATACTGATTATTATTGTTCTCTTCATGATAAAGAACTCTAACAAAGCGTTCTATTTTTTATTTACCTTGCAATTTTTGGCCATAATACCCACTGACTTTTTATTAGAATATCCTCTTGGAATTGTCACATCCATCTTGTGTTTTGCAATGGCTATATTGCTCATTGTATACTATTCCCTTTACGATAAATTCATTGATTGGAAATTATGCCGCAATATGATGTTATGGAGTATTCTCTGTTGGAGCGCTTATTGTTGTCTGGAATTAGCTAACCCAAATTGCGTACTCAAGGCTTGGAGTGTTCTCATTTTCCAATATGCCATATACCCCTTATTGTGTACCATCTTAGTCCCCATAACGATTAAAAATATTAAAGGAATACATATTTTACTCTTTATTTGGTCCGTATTTGTCCTTATTTGTGTTGCCATTGCTTTTCGCCAACAGCATTTCGGGTGGAATGCTCGAGAGAACTACTTTCTCTTTGCTCTAGACGGTGCTAGTACCCACATTATTTGGTCTGGTATACGCTATTTTTCATGCTTTACAGATGCTGCCAATTTCGGCGTTCACATGGCAATGGCTGCTACCACATTTGGTATATCTGCTATTTATATAAAAAATAAAGCATTCAAATTTTATTGTTTAATTATCATGATATTAGCCTTTTATGGAATGTTTATTTCGGGTACTCGTAGCGCTATTGCAGTTCCATTGGGAGCGTTAGTTTTATTAGCAATCATTTCTGGGAATCTAAACAATCGAATAATAACTATCTTTACGTTGATAATGCTATTTTCCTTTTTCTATTTTACAAATATTGGTAACAGCAATTCCTATGTGTATAAGATGCGAACTGCATTCCATCCAACTAACGACCCTTCCTACGTATTAAGAGTCGAAAATAGAAATAGAATGAAAGATCTAATGAAACACAAACCTATAGGATATGGACTAGGTCTTTCAAAATCTTGGATTTATCAACCAGAAGAAAAGATGCCTTATGCACCTGACTCATTTTTAGTCAGTATTTGGATTGAAACAGGTTATATTGGCTTAATACTTTTCATACTCATTCATGGTGGGATTTTTTTAGGAGCATCATGGCTATTGCTTTTTAAAGTAAAGAATAACACCGTAAGAGGTCTAACTACCGCATGGCTTTGCATGAGTAGTGGATTCTTCATATCTTCATATGGTAATGACGTCATGCAATACCCCAATTGTATTGTTGTCTACACAGGTATTGCCCTCGCTTTTGCTGCTCCTTATATTGATAAAAATGAAAGAAAAGATCAGGAGGAAGTTTCTATCCTTTCAACAAAAGAATAAAAATGAAAACGCCGATACTCTCTTTTATCACAGTAAACTACAATGGGATTGAAGACACCATTGAACTCATTGAATCCATTTTTAACGTTGTTCATTCCATACTTTATGAGATTATTGTAATAGATAATGCCTCTCGCAACAATGATGCAGAAACGGTTCAAAAGCTCTTCGGCAATCGTGTTATCACTATTCGGAGCAATAAAAATTTAGGATTTGCCGGAGGCAACAATCTAGGGATCAGAAAAGCCCAAGGAAAATATTTATTTTTTATCAATAATGATACAATTATTCGAGAAGATCATTTTATAGAATTCCTTCAAGTCTTTGATCTATCGGATAGAATAGGTGGTATATCTCCTAAAATTTGTTTTGCATATCCACCCTGCCATATTCAATATGCAGGATTCACTGATTTATCTCCAATTACTCTACGAAACCAATGCATCGGTTATGACGAAATAGATCACGGGCAACACGATACTCCTACCCCAATCTCTTTTCTCCATGGAGCAGCAATGATTGTCAGACGAGACATCATTGATAAAGTAGGCATGATGTCTGATATATTTTTTCTCTATTACGAAGAGATGGATTGGTGTGCACAAATTCGCCGTGCAGGATACGAGTTAAGGTATGAACCGTGCCAAATCATCTACCACAAAGAAAGTCGAAGTACAGGCAAAACGAGTAAACTACAAATCTTCTATCTATACCGTAATAGATTATTATATGCATGGCGTAATCTGCAAGGTTCAAACCGCTATCTATCTATCGCATATCTCTTGAGTCTAGCAGCTATAAAAAATAGTGCTCACTTTTGCATAAAAGGACAATTATCCTTGGCTATTATAATCTATAAAGCTATATTTGCCTTTATACAATTACCTCATAAAATGAACTAAGATGCTAAGTGTCTTTTCTTATATCGATTGGATATTATTTACATTTCTTACCCTTTGCGTTGCATACCTTCTAATTTTTGCAATCGCTTCGCTTTTCTATTATGAAAAACAATATCCAGATACTAAAATAAAACATCGTTTTCTTGTTCTATTTCCGGCTTATGCAGAAGATGCCGTTATTGTCAATTCCGTTCAAACGTTTCTACAACAAGATTATCCCGAAGAATTCTATCAAATAGTGACTATCTCCGATCATCAAAAAGAAGAAACAGTCAGGCAATTAAGAAACCTACCCATTATAACCCTCATTGCCACTTACGAGAATAGTACCAAGGCTAAAGCTCTGAAATTTGCCATTGATAAAATAGAAGGGAATTTTGATACGGTAGTTATATTAGACGCGGACAATTTAGCTCCACCAAACTTTCTCTCTGAAATTAATAAAATGAGAGCTATAAGAGCTAAAACAATACAAGTACATCGGAAGGGTATGATCAATCAATCACAGATTTCTTTATTAGATGGATTAAGTGAGGAAATTAATACCTGTTTTTTCAGAAAAGGACATCAAGCGCTAGGTCTATCCCCAGCCTTATCTGGCTCTGGCATGGCGTTCGAATACAAATGGTTTAAAGAGAACATTCGTAAAGTATGGACTAGCGGAGAAGACAAAGAAATAGAAGCTTTATTGCTTAAACAAAAAGAAAAAATTTTATATACTCACCATTTATGCATTTATGATAAAAAGACCGAAAAACAAAATACGATAAGCCAGCAACGCAAAAGGTGGATAGCAGCACAATACCAGGCACTAATTACCAATTTACCACATCTTCCACATGCCATTATTTCGCTAAATTTTTCCTATATAGACAAAATCATCCAATGGATGCTTCCGCCACGATTAATACAATTAACTCTTGTTTTTGGAATTACATTATTACTGATTATATTTAATGTAAGCAACTCATATAAATGGATCATACTCTCTATTGCACAAATAGTATCAATGGCAATACCTATACCCAAAGAAGATTGGAATGCTGCATTATTTCAATCTTTAATACATATACCTAAACTAACACTTATGACCATTATCAATATACTTCATCTAAAAGATACCCCTAAAAAGTTCTTTCATACAAAACATGAATGACGTTTATCTTTTTGAAACATAAAAAATCATTTTATTTAATAGATATAGCATAGGCTTTCCTATTTGAATTGACATTATTATAGACAAAACCACCAAAACAATCCCTATATAATAAGTTTCATGTATTTTGAATAAATCAATTACTAAACAGTTAAGTATTTCAATGCATAACATATGCAATGCAAATATTAGGATTGTATTTCGCCCAAGAAAAGACAATGTCCTTATTAAATTTTGCAAATACGCTTTATTGATAAAATATGAAAGCATTATGACCAAGACAGAACCTGCACAAGCTGAAATAAAGCCAATGAATGGATTACATTTTATTATATTATATTTTATATCTATACTAACTCCAGCATAAACTCCATACCAAAATACAAAAATGGATAAAACAAAAATATATAAAAGTTTTATTCTTGAAATATTATCAAAATGGAGTTGCTTCATAGAATCTCCTATATAAAAAAAAGATAATACAGTAATTGAAGAATCTACATACAAAGGTATATGCAAACCAAGCTTATATAAAAGAAAACCAACAAAAAAAGATAATAAGCATATTGCAAATTTTAGAAAAATGCATTTTATATATTTATTAATCAGAAAATAAATCACTTGAACAAAAAATAAAGATAAAAAAAACCACAAAGTAGTTACTACCCCATACGGTCGTATCAAAATACTAGTATATATATATATATATTGTAATTTATGAACAACAAGGTATAAAACAATGAATAAAAATAGGATATAAAACAAAAAAAAGAAATATGGTATTATATATGCATTTATTTTTCTTTTCAGAAAGGAACAGAAGTCTTCATTCCTTTGAATATGAAAACAAAATCCTGACAACATAAAAAATAAAGGCATATGATATATATATATTTCATTTTTTATTGGACAAACAGTCCCTAAATGTCCCCACACTACGGCAATAATACCAATTCCTTTCGCAATATCAACCACAACGTTCCTATTTTTCATATATATAATTAATTAATAAAACCTTTATGAATAACCATTTTCTATTTATTACACATATCATTTACAAAAACATAAAAATAATATATTCAAATTACTTCATTAGTTAATTCCAAACTTAATACATACAAACAACAAATCACAGATAAATAAAACTTGTGATTTTCTGCTTCATTATTCTAAGATACACAATAGGAAATTTCCAGAATGTTACATGTTTTCCACCCACAGAATATATAGATAATGAATCAATAGAGCTACCAGTCATTAGTCCTATCGAAGTTTTCTTTTCAAAAGCACTAAAATATAACTTATACTCTTCATTATCTTTCAGTAGACAACTTCTATACAAGCCAGAAGAATAAAAGCTACCTACTATAGGACACGGAGAAAGAATCTTTTTTATTTTATAAAAACAAAGACCATCAGAACTACGCCATAAAATTAAATCTTTTTGATCGTAAGATAATAAATAAAAGTTATTATCTATATATTCAACATCTATATGCCACGGATTTATCGAATTATCTGAAAGAATACAATGCTTTAAAGTATTCCAATTAATACCATCCCTAGAGGTAGAAAAATCTATACCTCTCTTACCCTTTACTTTATTAACATACCACATATAATATTTCTTATCTTTAAAAATAAGAGCTTGGCTTATGATTATCTTTCCTAATTGTCGACTAACATGTGAATCCTGTAGATTAATCATCGTATCTTTCCGCATAAAATGGATTCCATCTACACTACGCTTTTTTAAAATATACAATGAATTTGTGGCAGGATCTGAGTATCTATACCAACATTCCAAGGTGTCTTCTTTCATCACCAAATGAGTATCAGAATAATAACCGTGGTTTAAAATATCTTTAGAAGCTAAATTATCAATAGGATTATTTAATCCTTTCGGAATAATCCAGTTTATGCCATCATTAGAAACGTGGATACAAGGATTTTCCCAACGAGCACGATAAGGCTTTAATCCTGCCCAATCACCATTTTTACCTAGCGGATACGGAGTCTCTGCCATCCAATATCGATAACCGTTCCATGGTTTTGGTATAAATACAACTGATGGATGATATGGTTGATTCGTCCCATCAGGAGTTTCCAAAGACAAGGGCTTCTGATTATATTTTTGAAAAGTAATATATTCATAACTATAATCAACAATAAATGCTAATGACAATATACATATTGTTAATAACAACACCTTTTTTCTCTTCATTTCATATTAAAATTACATATTAATAAATTTGTTTCTTATTCTTTCTTCCTACCAAATTTGACTCATCATCTTCATAATTATCCTTTTTCACAAATAAAGAAAAAAGATGTTTAAACAGTTTCACAAATCGAATTTTAAAGCTATTAAAAAAAGAGCCATCCGCACCTACCGTACCATATCCTGTCACAGCTCTCGCTTTCCTATTGTGAACAAATGCAATTCTCCCAAATTGTTTTAACTGAAAAGCCAAATAGCCATCTTCACCACGAATAATATCCGTTCGAATACCAACCTTTTTAGCATATTCCACCTTATATGCAAAGACCAACCCTCTTACACTCAATTCCGGACGTTTAAAAGATTGTAGCCATAAATAAATATCTCTAGTAAACTCGTATAAAAATAGTCCAAGAAAAGGATGCTGTTTATCTGGGATATAGCTCCACAAAGAAGAGACGGCAACAGTTTTCTCCCTTTGCAAATTATCGATCATAATATCGACATAATGAGGTGGATACATTGTATCAGAATCTATATTAATATGATATTTACCTCGAGCATGATTCAAACCACAGAGGCGAGCAAACCCGCAGCTATGCTGAGACTCTGTATAAAAAGGAACACCACAACGTCTAAATATCTCTGCCGTTTTATCCCTAGAATCATTATCCACGCCTATTATTTCAACAGGATACTTACAGATCATGTCACTTAATGACCAAAGACAAGCCAATAAATGTGTCTCTTCATTATACCCAATAACAGATATAGTCACAAGAGGAACCGAACATTGTTTTTTTTCTATATTAGTGCGAATGACGTCAAATATAGTCTGGGGAATCTCAACAATGGGTTTATTATAAACTTGCAAATATTTAGTATACCATTTCATGATCTTAATTTCATTATTTATTTATCAACGATTCAAATAAGCTCTTCCACTGAGGCATAACATTCTCAGGCAAATATCGCCTTACACTTTCTCTTGCTTTTTCCCCCATCCTTTTTCTAACATCCTCATGCTCTATTAAGTAAATAATATTATCTGCAAAAGCCTTAAGATTAGATTTCTCAATTAAGAAACCATTTTCTCCATCTTTTATAATATCAGCAGGTCCATGTGGACAATCAAAAGAAATACAAGGAAGGCCACAAGACATAGCCTCAACTAAAACCAATCCAAAGCCTTCCCATCGAGAAGACATTACAGAAAAATTATTCTCACAATATTTATCATATATACTCAATGTTGGTTCACAGAAATTCACACATTCTTTCAGATTCAAATTCTCTCTCAACTTTAACAAATTAGCTTTTTCATCTCCATCACCATAAATATTCAAAATCCATTCAGGATATCGTTCATGTACAAGACTCCAAATATTCAATAACAAATCATAACCTTTTTGTTTCACAAGCCGACCAACAGATATAACATTATATTCCTTTTTTGTATGTTCCGTAATAGTTTGAGGATAAATAGATAGCATATTCATTACTACACTAATATTCGATACAAATGACCAGTCTTCCGCATCACTGCGAGTAATACATACTAACATGGAAGCATTTTTCACAAAGTATTTAATCTTCAAATCTTCTATCTGATATATAATTTTTTTCAACACATTACGACTTATGCTCACACGTATTTTTAAGCCAAAAAGAGACGTATGACTTTCTATTACAGTTTTTACTTTATGTCTCAAATTATAAAGAGCATACAATGTTGTATATTCACAAGTCGTACCAACAACAATTTCAGCATGAGTTGAAGCAACTAATTCTTTTAATCTAAAAATAAAACGTCTTAACATTATATGATTAATATATAAACGTTTCAACAAATTATACCGATATTGCTTATAAAAAGGTACTTGCAAGTCAACATGTTTCACTTTTGGAGAAAGAGGATAAACAATTGGATGAGAGCCTTGCTCATAAGTCACCATATAAATATCATAGCCGAAATTCTCCGCTAAATAATTAATTTTATCTACAAAAATCTTTTCGATTCCACCATAAACGGCTAAAGAACGATAAATATATATAATCGTCATCTTAATTATTTTTTATTATTGTTTCAAATAAATGTGTCCATTCAACTACAATATTCTCCATATAATACATTCTAGAAGAAGTATAAGCCTGTTCTGCAATAGACTTTCTCTTTTGTGGATCTTCAATAAGAAGACATATTTGATTTGCTAATTCTTCACAATCACCATTTTTCACTAAGATACCATTTATACCATTCTCAATCATATCTTTTGGCCCATAAGGACAAGAAAATGAAACAGGAGCAACTCCATAAGACATCGCCTCTCCCAATACCAAAGGCAAACCTTCATAACGTGAAGACAATACAAAAATAGAACTTTCTATATATTTATCGTATATGTTTTGAACTGAGGTTCTTAAAAAACAATTTTCATTTATTCCTAGTTCATTTATTAATCGTTGATATGACTGTCTCAATTGCCCATCACCAAAAATATTCAACTCCCAATCCGGATGTTTCTGCGAGACTTTTTGCCAAGCAGAAATTAAGATATCAAATCCTTTTTGAGGCACATATCTTCCTACTGCAATAACTTTCTTATTTAAACTGTCGGATTGTTTATTTATTAGTTTAGAAGAAATAGGATTCGGTATCACTTCAATATTACATAATTCGGGCCATTCTGAAGAACCCTCATGAGTTAATAGAATAATTTTCTGCAATCTCGACAAATTATATATAAACCTCTTTGCAAAATAAGTTCTTATACATTTCACTATAAAGTTTCGACTTTGAATCATTTCGCTACCATAGGCAGAACGAGTAACATGGAATTCTCCGATTTTAATACTACCGTCTTTTAAATCGTTAATAAAATTCAATTCCCTCCTCATCGTAGATATAAAAATATCGGCACTAAGCATCTTTAAAGTTTTCGATAATCTATTTTTAAATAAATAGTAACGATACGGATATGCCACATATTTCTTTAATCTACTTTGAGAATAAGGTCTGTCTATTGGAACGTCAATATCAATATGTTTTACCTTTGGAGACAATTCAAAATAGGGTTTTTCTCCCATTTGTTCTGAAGTAATGATAGTAATATCATAATTTTCAAAATGCTCAGCAAAATAATTTGCTTTGAACGTTATAATCCTTTCTATTCCACCTGAGGCGACAAGAGAAGGAAGATAATATACGATTTTCATTTTATAATATCTTAGCTATTATTTGATTCTCATATTCGTTACCACCATCTATAACACTCTTTCCATCGGCCGCTTCATTAACATATTTATATGCCAACTTTACTTTTCTTTTTGCACCCATACGCCACCATTCATATTCAACATCAACATGACCTATATCAATGGCCTGATAACCGGCTTTAAATAAATCGTATGACAATACAGTGGCAGTAGGGCCTAAAGCAATAAGAAGCAATGCATCCTTTTCTAAATTCAATGCGGCAGAAAGAATATCATTATATCTATCAAAGGCATCACTTATTGGGCACAATATCCTTTTAATACTCCGTACATTATCAAACAAGTCATTTCCAACTCCCAAGCGACTCTTTTCACCTTCTACAAAAACAATGTCTCTATTATTCCATATTTCCCTCAATTCATCAAACCAACGAGAACATTTTTCTTTAGAAGCAAAATCCATGTATGGACGTGTCACAAATGTATTATAGTATTGCTTTTCCGGCACTAAATAACGATCCCAATACGAACCATATAAAAAGAAATGAGTCCGCCAAAAACGTCTAGCTTTGCGGTTATAACGATATAAATTCACAAAGACATCAGACAAACATACTAAATGCCCATCATCTGTGCTTGTTAAAACTTCAACCAATCGTTTGGAAAGAACACCATTCCCTTTCTGAAAGCCTATTGACTTGTGAGGGTTAGTCAGTAGCATTTCTCCATCTCCAAACCGACTAATAGAAGCATGATGTTGAACAATCTCAGAAATAGTTTCACTAATAGAAGCGACCGAAGGAATCACTTTTTGGCGCTTTCTTAAAGCCATATACCAGAAGTTGTACCATTCGACTATGAAACCATATCGAAGCTTATAACGTATAACTTTTATTAGTGTTACTATTTCCATATAAGATTCTTTATAATAGCGCACAATTAATAAATCTATCCAAACAACAATATCACCACAAAACGTCCAGAACCTTTTGCATCTGTACAGACCATGAAAGATGCTTAATAGATAGTCGTATGTCTTCTGGAGACGTTTTCAATGAATCATAAAAATCTATGACACGATTAATATCTATAGGAGATTCATTAGCAGGCACTTTTAACACATAAGGCTCCGCATCAAAGTCTTCGTCTGTTTCAGAATAAATAAATGAAAACCCACGAGCAGCATATTCCCTATTCTTCAGAGTTTTAATGTATGTTATTCCACTCCGATGTCTTCCCAAACTTCCAATCGCAAAATCGCATTGTTCAAACAATTCATCCAATTCCTTACCACTCTTCGCTCCATGAAAAATGACATAAGATTCAACATCGTTTTCTCTTACTATCTGATCAAATTCCTTCTCGCCAGTTATGCTATAAAAATAGCCCACCAAATGAAAATAAACTTTATAACTAGGATTGGTACGATAATACTCAGCAAGACCTCTTATCAATCTATCATAGCCATGCCAATCGTGTATTTCGGCTACAGCAATAAGGTGTAATTCTTTGGATGTATCATTTTGATGTTCTTTAAGTGGTATAGCATCAAAATCAATACCATTGGATATCCGGATAGTATCTTTTCCAAATATTTGAAGAGCATTGGAAAAAGTCACAATACCATTTAATTGTTTAGCTAGAGAATGTCTAAAAAGACGATCGACCGTCAATTCCATCTTCATTTTTAGAATCACATACTCTTGGTCATAGGGATAAGTAGGAATCTCCATCACGACTTTGGATCCTATCCTTCTCATTGACTTTACCATATTGATCGTAAAAGGATTAGCATTATGATAGGAACGCATATAGACAAACTCAATTTTATTCTCTTTCACATATTGCACTATTGGCGAGTAGTCAATATGCCTTTTAAACTTAGCCCTAATACCAGTTCCCAAATCAGCAATGACCCTACCATCGACTTTCCAACAACGATGCCCATCGGTAGCAACTTCATAAGAACAAAGTTCAACATCTAGCCCACATTGTTTCAGTGCTTGTACTTGATAATGAATTTTCTTACTTATTCCGTTAGCAGGATCAAATCCGTGAAATATAAGGAACAGAGCTTTCATATTATTCTATTTTCTTGTTCAAATATAAGCTAATAATTTAAATATTTTCCACTAAATAGCCAAGATATTATTAAATGCGCTTCAACAGACTCTCCTTGATCGAACTTTGCTTTAATAGGTTGACAAAATAAATGGCATCAGCCTTATTAGAAAGATTAGTCTTATCCTTTTCGTATTTTTCAACATAGTGCGTGGCAAGTTCAACCAGATGTTTACGGCAATCAATATTCATCATTATACCATTATCATAATCGGCATAAGAAAAACCGCTAGTAGCATCATCAGGTGAAATAGAAGCAATATCAGATGACTTTATTCCACTAAGATTTACCGTCGTCGACGGATAATAAAAATAATCACCCGAAGGCAAAGTTACTGTTACACGAATAGTCCGACTATCAACCTGCTCTATTTTCCGGATTCCGTGTATTCTATAATAATTGTACTCATAATACTCTTCTTGGCTAGGAAACCAAACCGAATCATCACCCTTTTGCCCATAATTATCATTCACCCATTGCAGGAAGTCCATCCATTTATTATTGGTGGAGTGCACACCTATACTAATAGCTTTTCTCTCTTCTTTAGGTAGAGCCAATTGAGCTTCTATTTCGGATTTAAAACCATAAGGATCATCTAAAAAGGTTCTATTCAAAAGAATATCTCTCAAGTCCGTATCAACCTGAAAAGGATATAATACAACAGTCCCTGCTTGTGCAGTCATTGTCTGGATATCCGGAAATTGAAGTGCTGCAGAGACATATACTTTATTATCATCCGGCTCTGCTAACATTTTGCATTTTCTACCGGACAATCTTTTCACTATAGAATCTTGAGCTATATTAAAATGTCTCAAAACGTCACTTTCATCTCTCTCATTCGAAGCATTCACATTATGAAAAGCTAAACCTGTGCCATAATTCACCATGTCCATTAAATTATACCACACTAAACCATCCTTGGCATAAAAACGAGAGTAACTTCGAGTATAGTTTTTATTTATATTTGTTGGTGCATTCATCCATTCCTTTTCAGGCACTACAGTAGCTGTAATTGCAAAACGCACCTCATTATTAGCTCCATCTGTAGAGCCTAATGAATGTTGAGCAGAAATAGTAGTCGGAGGTAAATCATTATTGGATAATTGAAGATAATCATAATATAAATCATGAATACCATCAAATGTATCAGAAGAAGAAACTGGCTGACCATTATTTTTTGCCCATGTTCTACAATATGTCGAAGGCTTACAATCATCTTGTGTCAGCATCATTAACCAAGTCTTATTGTATTTCAACGGAGGAACCGATACCCTAAGATCAGAAGCCGTAATATCTTTATTAACTTTGATCGTAATAACAGCCTCAGCATTTTTCACCTCATCCGAGAAGTCATAGATATAAGGTGCGGAATAATCAATATTAGAAGAGGGAGTATTAGGATCTGTAGTTTCTTTTGCTCCTTGATACAAATCCTTATTCTGGCATGATAAAAAACTGATTGCAACCATTAGAACAACGATGACATATAGATGTTTCATATTGACTTTTGTAGAATTAAGACTTCAAATATAACATATTTGGGACTATTATCAAAGATTATTTACAATTAAAAAAATAAAGCATACTTTTTCAAGTACAGTAAATAGCCACATACATGATATGATGAGATATAAGTCAATAATCAATTTGTCACTTTGCTCCTTATCCATTCACAAACAATTACTTAATGAGATAAATCCAGCAAAGATACGGAAAAGCCTCGTACTACATAGGCATGTATCATTGCATACGTCAAAAAGATTCATTATTTTTGTATAAACGTTCCGTTCGTTTGCTGGGCACCAAATATTCGTTTGCCGCGCAGCAGACAATCGTTTGGTGCCCAGCATATAATTGTCTGCTGGGCACCAAACAAATGGAACGAACGAATCTAATTATTGAAATAACTTTAATAAAACGTTGAAAGACATGGCTATAAAGTATGAATTGTATCCTATCACCGGTATCACAACGGAGAACGAAAAAGAAAAACGTTTTTATCCTCGCGTCGTATGCCACAACACCCGTAGCAGCGAAGATGTTGCAAAGAAACTACATTACCGTTCTACATATACCCCTGGAGAACTTATTGGAATGTTAGAATCAATAGCCAACATCATGCACGAGATGATAAGTAATGGCGAATGTGTACATCTTGATGGAATCGGATTCTTTCAGGCCACAGCTACTTGCCGCAAGCCTATAAAAGAAATGAATGCGCGCAATTTAAAAATAGAGCTGAAGGATGTGACATACCGTCCAGATGCAAAGATGAAAAGAGCGATGGCACATGCAACGTTCGAATGTTCGGGAGCAAATACTCATTTCGACGTTCGTTCCGATGAAGAATGGAACAATCTCTTGGAAGAGATGCTTGCAAAAGAGGAATATATTACAGCCAAAGACTTGGTAATGAAAACAAATGCAAATAGAACAGCCGTTTGGAAACACTTACAGCACTGGATAAATAGTGGCAAAATACGCAATGTGGGTACAAAAAGGGTAGCTATTTACAAGCGATGTAATAATGCCGACGAATAAATTATTTTCAGTCCAACCCTACAACAATAAAAAAATAATTAGTATCTTCGTTTGATTAAAAACAAAGCGAAGAAGACAAGTGTGACGATAGTTAAGCAATAATGGGAAATCTAACAGTCTATAAAGCATCGGCAGGTTCGGGAAAAACATTCACCCTTGCCGTAGAATATATATGCCATTTAATAAAAAATCCAAAAGCATATCGGCAGATACTTGCCGTGACTTTCACCAACAAGGCTACCGGTGAGATGAAAGAACGTATACTCGGAGTGCTGTGCGGATTGAGTTGGAGAGATAATGGTGCAGAAGCCTATTTAAAACAGATCATGGCATTTACCGGCTACGACGAAATAACGATCAGAAGCACCGCAAGCAAGGCCTTAACCAATATACTACACGACTACAACCATTTCAGGGTAGAAACGATCGATTCTTTTTTTCAATCGGTGATGCGCAATCTTGCCCGAGAATTGGATTTGTCACCCAACCTGAACATTGAACTTGATACTACTTCGGTGCTCAATGAGGCTGTCGACCAGATGTTTGCCAACCTTACAGCAACGTCTAAAGAAATGGCAGGCATCCTCAGTTATATCGAAGACAGAATAAACGATGATAAGCGATGGAAGATTGCAGACGAGGTGAAAAAGTTTGGGCAAAACCTCTTCAATGAACTCGTGATGAGCTATGGAAACAATTTGGCGGGAAAGACAGACTCGAGTATCCCAACACTCTATAAAGAGCTCAGACAACAGAAAAAGAGAATTCAGGAAGAAGCAGCACGTTTCAGTATAGATTTTGAAACATTGCTAACCAAGACAGGAACATCTATCGATAGTTTCGGCAACGGCAAAAACATTGCCGGCTACTTTAATAAGATTAGCCAATGCGAACTGGACGATAAAGCAAGAAACGCCACCATTGCCAAATGCTTGGAAGCGCCCGAAGGATGGCTTCGGAAAGCAGATCAAAAAGAAGCGAACATTAATCTCGTAGCGACATATTTTTTGCCATTATTAATAGCGACAGAAACGTTTAGAATGAAGAATTCGATCATTCTGAACAGTATTAATCTGACGATGCAGCACCTGAACAAGATGTCGCTACTCAATGCTATCAAAACAGAAATAAAGAAAGAAAACAATACTCAAAATCGCTTTTTGCTTGCCGAAACGAATGCCTTGCTTCATCGGATTATAGACGATAATGATTCTTCGTTTGTCTTTGAAAAGATAGGCACCAATATCCGCAACGTCATGATAGACGAGTTTCAGGATACCAGCAAGATGCAATGGGAAAACTTTAAAATGCTTTTGATAGAAGGACTCTCGCAAGGGGCAGATAGCTTAATTGTGGGCGATGTAAAACAATCGATCTACCGTTGGCGGAATGGCGACTGGAACATACTGAATAATCTACATGGCAAATTGGAAAGCTTTCCTATCAACGAGAAGTCGTTAACGGTAAATCGCCGAAGTCGGAAGCGTATCATTACTTTCAATAACTTTGTTTTCTCATCTGCCAAGAAATACTTGAACGACATCTATCGTGTAGATGAAGAAAAAGACTGCGTGGAATTGTTGGAAGCCTATCATGACGTAGAACAACAGTCGCCACACGCAGAAGAAGAAGGATATATAAAAGTGGCATTCATCGGTCCCGATAAAGAAGAAGAATTGGATTATGAAACAAACGTTTGTGTCCAACTCGGAAAAGAGACGAAACGACTGCTGGAGAGCGGCATAAAGCTGGAAGATATAGCCATACTGGTACGCAAAAAGAAAAACATTCCGCTTATTGCCGATTATTTTAAGAACGAACTGAAGATTAGAATCATATCTGACGAAGCATTCCGACTGGACTCTTCTGTAGCCGTGGGAATGTTGGTGGATGCATTAAGAGTACTTTCGAATGACAATGACGGTGTTTCGACAACATCGTTATTGCAGAGTTATGAAATTGAAGTACTGAAAAAAGACTGCGGTATAAACGAACTGGCAACAAAAGGAATTGAAACCTATATAAACGATTTTCATCGAGAAAAGGAACAACTGAAAATATTGCCACTTTACGAGTTACTCGAGAAGCTAAGCGACCTTTTGAGTCTTAACAAGATAGAAGGGCAAGACGCTTATCTGTTCTTCTTTTTCGATGCAGTAATGGAGTATCTTCAAAACAATCCGTCGGATATTCTGTCATTTCTAACCTATTGGGAAGAAACATTGTGTTCCAAAACCATAACAGGTGGAAAATTGGACGGAATTCATATATATACCATCCACTCTTCCAAAGGACTTCAATTTCATACGGTGCTCATTCCTTTCTGCGATTGGAATCTGGAAAACGAAACAAGAGATCAACTAGTGTGGTGCAAACCTGAGACTTCTCCTTACGATATGCTAAACATTGTTCCCATCAACTATGGGCAGTCTATGTTACAATCCATCTATCAAAAAGAATATCTGAAAGAGCGCCTGCAACTATGGGTAGACAACTTGAACCTACTATACGTAGCATTTACGCGAGCAGAAAAGAATCTTATTATATTTGGAAAGTCAGATCGAAATAAAAACAGTGTGTCGGAAATGTTGCAACAAATTCTGTCGGAACATCTGGATGAGGACGAAATATTTGAAATAGGCGAAACTCCTATGCCATCAGACAAGAGAAAGACTACGACAGAGACAAAGAACCGCTTCCTGGAACAACCGGACAGAGAAGCGGTACAGATGAAATCGTTTGCACAGCGTGTACAATTCAAACAATCCAATCGTTCGGCCGATTTTATTTCAGGAGAAGAAGAAGATAAACAGCCATTTCGCTACATCAATCGGGGCAAAATGTTGCACGAACTGTTTTCGGCGATAAACAGCAAAATCGACATTGACACGGCAATCAATCAATTAGCTTTCGAAGGTATAATAAAGGAAGCAGAAAAAGAAGAAATCAGCACATTCACACATCAAGCGTTCAACAAACCAGAAATAAAGACATGGTACGACCCTAGTTGGAGTGTCATTAACGAGCGCGACATTATATGGATGGAAAGTGGCAAAATAAAGAATCGTCGACCAGACAGGGTCGTTACCAAAGGAGACGCTGCAACTGTGGTTGATTTCAAATTTGGAAAGAAAAACAAGAAATACAATCGGCAGATAGAAGAATATACGAAATTGTTGAAAATGATTGGATACAAAAACATAAATGGCTACCTTTGGTACGTTTCAACAGATGAGATAGAACATATATAATTGAAGGTATGGCATACGATTACAAAGTAAGTGTTATAATCCCTGTATATAATACAGAAGAATATATACGACAAACTCTTATAAGCGCATGTAACCAGACCTTGCGAGAGATCGAAATTATCTGTATCAACGACGGTTCTACCGACAACAGCGAAGAAATTATCCGTGAATGTGCAAAAGGTGATTCACGTATAAAGATAATCAAAGAACTTAATTCGGGACAAAGTGTAGCCCGTAATACAGGAATTACCAACGCAAGGGGGAAATACCTCTACTTTTTAGACAGTGACGATTTAATAGAGCCTGAGACATTAGAATTGTGCTATGAGCTTTGCGAAAAAGGAAAGTATGATTTTGTTACTTTCGACTCCGATATATATAACCCCGATAACATTCCGATAGGAAATAGCCTAAAATATAATAGAAGCTGTAGTTTATTGGAAAAGATCTGTTACACAGGACTGGAGTCTATCAGTCTTCAATTGGTAAAAATGGACTATACACCTTCCGTCCCTTTGTTATTTATAAGCCTAGACTATATCAACAACAATAAATTGAGTTTCAAAGCAGGTATCATCCATGAAGACCAACTCTTTACGGCCTTATTATACATTAAGTCTAAAAGAATGGCCTACATCTGCAAAAATCTCTTTCATCGCCGTATACGCCAGAATTCTATTATGGCTAAATCCTTTTCATGGAAGAACGTTCAAGGCTATCTTACCGTTACAGATGAATTAGTAAAAGAAAAGAAGTCATCAAATAGTGAAGCATGCACAATTATTGATATCTTGCTCTCTCAAATTCTAGATACCATTATCCGATGGGAAGCCTACAAGCTTCCACGCGAAGAACGGTTGTCTCTAATTATTATCTGTTTACGCCGCTATATGAGGTATGTAAAATACAATTCTATCTTTTATCTTTTTGCAAAATCAATATTGAAAAGAAAGTAAAATAATTATGGCAATCAATATGAAAAAGCAACTTTTTTCGGGTATTGCTTATACTGCACTCGAAAAATATTCCAATATCATAGTACAGCTTGCGATTACAGCTGTATTGGCAAGATTATTACTTCCTGTCGATTTTGGTGTAGTAGCAGTTGCAACTGTTATCATAACTTTCTTTGCTCTGTTTACCGATATGGGTATCTCAACAGCTATTGTGCAAAATAAAACATTGACAGAAAAAGATCTTTCAAATATCTTTTCTTTTACATTATGGAGCGGTATCATTCTTGCCGGATTATTTTTTGCATCTTCTTGGCTTATTGGTAACTATTATAAGAGTAGTACACTTATCGTTATTTGCCAGCTTCTATCACTCAATCTCTTTACTTCTTCCATTACAATTGTTCCGAATGCTTTATTTTACAAACATAAAGATTTTAAATACATTGCACTAAGAGGTTTAACCATTCAGATATCTTGTGGAATTTTAGGGGTCACAGCAGCCTTAATGGGAGCAGGTTTGTATGCACTTGTCATTCCCCCTATATTATCAGGCATATTAATGTTTGTCATATCAATAAGACGTTATCCACAAAGACTGCAATTAACTTGGGGATTAACTTCTATTCGGAAAATATTCAGTTATTCAGCTTACCAATTTATGTTTAATATAATCAACTACTTCAGTAGAAATTTAGATAAATTAGTCATCGGGAAAAAGCTTGGAATGAATCAATTAGGATACTATCAAAAATCTTACAGTCTAATGATGCTCCCATTACAAAATATAACCGCAGTGGTCACACCTGTTATCCATCCTATATTCAGCGATTTTCAAGACGATATCAAGAAATTAGCATCAGGATACGAAAAAATCATTCGCTTATTGGCATTCATCGGACTTCCTCTTACTGTCGGTCTATTTTTCACAGCAAAAGAATTGACCTTAATATTCTTCGGGCCACAATGGATGCCATCCATTCCAGTATTTAAAATATTAGCAATATCTGCAGGAGTGCAAGTTATTCTATCGTCATCCGGTTCAATTTTTCAAGCTTCAGGTGATACTAAGAGCCTTTTTATTTGTGGTTTATTTTCTTCTATTTTAAATGTAACTGGTATATTATTTGGTGTGTTTTATTTTAAAAGCGTAGAAGGTGTAGCTTATTGTATCAGCGCAACTTTCACAATAAATTTTATACAATGCTATTGGCAAATGTATTATATCACATTGAAAAAAAGGAATATATTATTGTTTATCAAGCAACTTATTTCCCCATCAATACTATCTATTATACTTATAATTACTTTGTATCTAATTAACTTATTAACTTCAAGCTATAATATTATCACGTCTCTACTCATTAAGGTCAGCATTTTTATTTTAATTTATATCACATATATTCAAATCACAAAAGAATATGATATTATTAGAAGAATTAAAAATAAGAAACTTAAAGAACTATTATAATATAATACGATTAACTATATATCCCTGTCTACTAATCTCGGATAATTCCAGAAATAATTCATACATAGAAGACTATACTCAAGCTCTAAAAAAGAAAACTAAGAGCCTGTTTAAACAGCTTTTTAGTAGCTAAAAACATTTCACAAAAAATAGTTGACGCATTTTGAATCTAATAAATAAAAAAATTATATCTTTGCACAAATCACCAAACTTCATAAATATATGAAAATAAATCATTTACTCGGATATTTAGCAATTGCATCATTGCTTTTTCACTCATGTTCCTCCAATAATGATGAAATCATCAATTCTAAAACAGCTAATATTACTCCTACGAGCGTTAATTTAGTTGTTCCTATTGGATGTAGATCCCTTATTATTAAATATAAAAATTCTAATGATGAAATTAAAACAACAGAAGTTCCTGTAGATCCTAAAGCAACGGTTTATAAACAGCATGATGTTTCTTCATTGACGAATCTTAAATTAACTTTTAATTCAAAAAATAATGCCTATATTGATATTTATGATTCAAATAATAATGTTCTTGCACAAAATGTTTTTGTAAAAGCATCAACTACGACTTCCAAAGCCAATGATACGGCAATTACAATTCCTGAAGATGCCGTAGCAAAATATGTAACAAGCGATGGACCACAAACATTCTACCATTCAAGCGGAGTAGTTATGTTCGATGATAGTTGGCCTAATAATCCTGTCATTGGTAGTGTCGACGCAGATTTTAATGATGTTGTCATTGATTATGACATAGAAGCTAAAACATTGGATGCTAATACTGCACCATCTCAAACTTGGCGTGAACAAGTAAAAGTAGTCATGCATGTGCGTGCTATCGGTGGCACCTATCCACAAGGTGTAGGCTTATATCTTGAAGGACTTTCATCTAAATATATTGATAATACAAGTACTAAACTGACCATTGGTAACTACAATACAGACGAAATACCGGCAAACAGTTTAAATGCTAGTGTAAGTTCAAATGGAGATCATCCAAAAATTCAAATTAATAACCTCGGATGGCTGAATTCTTCTGAAGCACAAACAACATATTATACAAACTCTAAAACAGGTATTAAACAACTATTTAATAATAGAACATATAATAAATTTCAAGCGGAAAAATATACCTATAATAATGGAACTGCACCCTTATTCTACAATGTAAATAGTGGATATATTAATCAAGGGGGTGATTTATTTACACTTACTGTCATTTTTAGATATAAAGATCGTACTTCTATGACAGAAACTGAAAGCGCAGCTCAATTATCAGATATGATTGAAGCAGTTACGAACACTGAAAAACAGAACTTCTACATTATAACTAATAGTAAATATGAAATCCATCTAAAAGGTTATAACCCGACCCCTAGCTATACAACTTATACGACAGATGTAGCTAAAAGTAACGTTGCAATGAGTTCCACTGCCACTTATTGTACTAACGATGGTTTAGTTTGGGGCATTAAAACACCAGTTCTTACAGGTCATGTGTGGGAAAGAGTTTCTTTTTATGGAGTCTATGCTAAATATAAATCATTTATTCAATCCAGTGGTATGCAAGATAAAGATTGGTATATTGAAGATGAAGCCCACATTAATATCCCTGATAATACAAAAATAGTTCACGATTGGTAAATATAGCATATCTGAGATAGTGATCTTCAAAGTTGACACTTTCGTTAGATTAGTATAATCTAACGAAAGTGTTGTGATAAATAAATTTATAGTTCTATATTGAAAGAAAGAACTTATACATTTGAAAAGACTTCAACTAATATTATAAGCCATTAGTATCCTGTTAAAATAGGGACGTTATAGATATTAATCAAAATAGCCCCAGCCCGGAATGAGGATACTTGCTCTTTGACATTATTTATCAAATAGAGATCCCTCAGTGTTGTCTTGTCCATCAGCTATACACTCAAAATTTGCAACACTCCATTAAGTGGAACATTCCAAATGCATATCATGCTGAACAATAGCTACCAGGCAATATGTGATAATAGCGACACAGATCTGTATACTCACAGTCTTTTCAGTTGTTCCCCAATTTCTTGATCTTGAAGTACTGCTTAATTCACTTTAGCATGACAGAAATGATTATAAATATATAATTTCATTGTCTTTTCACAGAATATCTCTATTTTTGCAGCATTAAACAAAATAAGATGATAACTCACAATCCATCCGTCCTATTGATTTATACAGGCGGCACTATCGGAATGATAGAAAATCAGGAAACTGGAGCTTTAGAAAACTTTAATTTTGATCATTTAATGAGCCATGTTCCCGAATTGAAACGATTCAATTACCGAATTGCATCCTATCAGTTCGATCCCCCTATCGACTCATCGGATATGGAACCAGACCTCTGGATTAAACTAGTGAAAATCATCAACTACAATTACGATTATTACGACGGTTTTGTCATTCTGCACGGAACGGATACGATGTCATATACAGCTTCGGCTCTTAGTTTCATGCTCGAAAACCTGAGCAAACCCGTTATACTTACTGGTTCCCAGCTTCCCATAGGTATGTTACGCACCGACGGAAAAGAGAACTTGATAACATCTATCGAAATAGCTGCAGCCAAAGATGAAGAAGGAAAAGCAATGGTTCCAGAAGTATGTATCTTTTTTGAAAATCATCTATTGAGAGGCAATCGGACCACCAAAATAAATGCAGAGAATTTCAATGCTTTCCAATCGTTCAACTATCCGCCATTAGCTGTAGCCGGCATACACATTAAATACAACACATCATTAGTGAGACATCCGGACATATCCAAGCCTTTTAAACCGCATTATGTACTTGATCCGAACGTTGTGGTACTTACACTATTCCCCGGGATACAAAAAGTGATTGTGGCATCTTTGCTAAAAGTTAAAGGGCTGAAAGCTGTTGTTTTAAAAACATACGGATCGGGGAATGCTCCGCAATTGGAATGGCTTATTGAAGAACTCTATGAGGCACAAAAAAGAGGAATTATTATTATCAATATCACCCAATGTTCGTCAGGAAGTGTAGAGATGAAAAGGTATGAAGCGGGGATGCATTTGTTACAAACGGGAGTAATATGCGGATACGACAGCACGATGGAAAGTGCACTTACCAAGTTAATGTTTTTACTGGGACATCAACTTAATTTTCAAGAAATTCAGAAAGCAATGCTATCCGATTTGGCTGGAGAAATCACTATATGAGAATAAATCCTCTTTTTTTATTATTTTCTACTCTATTTTTTAATATTTTTGTGGTATTTCTTTCTATAAATCACAAACATATATTAATTTTGCAGTAAATTTATTACGCATATAAAATACAAAAGGACTTACATGCCAATAAAAAATATTTTAGAATTACAACGCCTTTACTTCAAATAATAATATTATTATATTTGTAATTACTACATGGCATAAATTAAACATAAAATAATATGAAAAGCGTACTCTTAATAGACGATAAAGAATCAATCGGAAAAGTAGTCTCCATATATTTGGGCAAAGATTACGATTTTACTTTTTTTGATGATCCTTTAAAAGCATTGGAATGGTTGGGCCAAGGTAACATTCCAGATCTTATTATTACAGATATACGCATGCCTAAAATGATGGGAGATGAGCTTCTCTATTACCTAAAGCATAATGAATTATTTAATAATATACCCGTAATGATATTATCGGGTGAGGACAGCACTACAGAACGTATCAAACTATTGGAAGCGGGTGCTGTGGATTATTTATTAAAACCTTTTAATCCATTGGAACTGAAAATTAGAATCAAAAAAATAATAGGTTAATAAGCTATTGATACTTATGCAGAATTTTATCTATATCGGCACAAACAAAAGAACAATCGAGAAATTTTCAAATACTCCCGATATTATGTTTTGTGCCGTGCAAAATGGTGTACAAGCTATAAAAGTTATAGATAGAATTCACGAAAAACTCGACATCGCTGTATTTTATGAATCACATGAAATAAATCAAGATAGTTCAGAAATCAGGATACTCCACAAAATATTTCCAGGTATATATATAGTACTGGTCACAAATGAACTCAGCAAAGAAAAAGGATATACATATTTGAAAAGTGGTATTAGTAATACGATTCCATTTGATACTGACCAAAGCGCCTTACAAAATGTAAAGAACTTTTTAAATCTCAAAAAAGAGAATAAAATAAGAGCCCTATCAATAAAATCAGAAAAACATCGGACTTTTCGCCTACCCTTGTGGAAAAGAATATTCGACGTGGTATTTTCTACAATTGGCTTACTGTGTTTATCTCCTCTATTTCTTATAACGGCTATTGCCATTAAATGGGAAAGCAAAGGGCCAATTATCTATAAATCGAAGAGAGTAGGCTGCAATTATAAGATACTTGGTTGCCTGAAATTCCGGTCAATGTATACCAATATGGATGACTATATTAAGAACTATAAGAATAAAAACATCTATACTGAAAATAAAGAAGAAGAAAAGATAGAAGAAAGCGAAAATCTCTATATCTCCGATGATAATGTTGACGAAATCATAGAAAAAGGGATGAACAGTACTGAAGATATTGCCAAAGATTCGGTTCATGAAGAAGTTAAAGGAGGTACCATATTAGTCGGTGATGATTATTTAATCAATCAGAAACAATATAGCGAAGAAAGAAGAGAAGGTCTTGACAACCCATATATTAAATTGAAAGATGATCCTCGCATTACTAAAGTAGGATATTATATTCGTAAATTCAGTATTGACGAACTTCCACAACTAATAAATATTATAAAAGGAGATATGTCTATAGTTGGCAATCGACCATTACCCCTATACGAAGCAGAGCTATTAACGAGCGATGAATATGTAGAACGTTTCATTGCTCCAGCAGGGCTTACTGGCTTATGGCAAGTAATAGACCGTGGAAAGAAGGGTTCGACATCGTCAGAAGAGCGTAAACGTTTAGACATAAAATACGCACATGAATTTTCGTTCAAAATGGACATGAAAATTATATTGAAGACTTTTACATCGTTTATTCAAGAAGAAAATGTCTAATGAATATAATAACTCCGATAATTGATTGGACAGACAGCCTTTTATTCTTCTTTCTGTTCTTAGAAGTTGCCTATTTATTATTATTGGGATCCGTTATGAAATCAACGGTATTCAAATGCCGAATAGATAAATATTTTCGCTACGCCGTATTGATACCTAAAGGATATCCTTTTCCAGAACAAGATTACAAACACGAATACTTCCAGTTCTTTTATTACGACAATTGGAGAACTGAAATGAAAAAGATTGAAGCTGACGACTTTGATATGGCCATCATATTAGGGCCTTTCGAAAGTATACCAAAAGACTTGCTATCTATTCTCAACATTGCGAACAATAGCGGATTTAAAGCTTTACAACTACATACTATATTAAATAATAAACACACTTATAAGGTACGACGTAAAGCACGGCTTGAAGAATTACGCAACGGATTATTAAAATCTGGAAGATGTGGTATAGGACTCTCTTCTGCACTAGATAAATATAACTTTGCCATTCCTTTGAAATGGGCTCAAAAATATTTGAAAAGCGAAAAAACAAATTTAGAATGGGCTTTAACTTCTCACCACATCTTCATCAAATATTTAATAGAGCCGATGATTATTGCAGAGGGTTTTCCTGAACACTTCAAACAACGTCCCTTCAAAAAGTCAATAAAAAGGTTATTACAGTCAATTCAAACAAGAAATTTAGAAGAAATAGAAAGGAGCCTGCATCGAATATTTCCTTCATATAAATTTCTTATCCTTATTTTATTAGCATTTAGTCTAAGCTTTAGTTTTTATAGTTTCTATTGCTCCATTAAATGGTGGATGCTATTATATGCTTCTTTTTTTGCTTTTAGCCTTGCAATGCCCGATTATGTAATGGAATCACACAAACAACGAAAATCGATTAATCTGAACAAATTATGGAAAAGTCGGCAATCAAAATGAGAATAGAACGCTTCGGTTTAAAGAAGATTCTCCATCGGTTCATTATGCATCCGATAAAAACACGTCCTAATTGGTGGATTCGCTTGTTCTTTTTTTGTTATCTGAAAAGAGGGAAAGGTTCTGTAATCTATAGAAATGTTAGAAAAGATTTACCGCCTTTTCATCCATTCTCTTTGGGCAAATATTCAGTTATCGAAAGTTTTTCATGCATCAACAATGCAGTTGGAGAGTTAATTATAGGAGATCATACCCGAATAGGCATTAATAATACACTGATAGGCCCTATCCATATAGGAAATCATGTCAACTTGGCTCAAAACGTCACGATTACAGGATTAAATCACGTCTTTACAGACGTTACCAAACGAATTGATGAACAAGGGGTAAGCACCAATCTAGTAACCATAGAAGATGATGTATGGATTGGTGCCAATGCGGTAGTTCTCGCCGGAGCCAAAATAGGGCGACATGCTGCTATAGGTGCAGGCAGCATCGTCTCGCACGACATACCTCCCTACTCTATTTGTGTAGGTTCTCCAGCCAAAGTAATAAAACAATATAACTTTGATACGAATCAATGGGAAAAAGTGAATAGCTAGTTACCCAATAATCTTAAACCTTGCAAAACGAAGCAACAATACTTTTATTCCTAGATTACGGAACTCTATCGTAGCTTTTCTATTTTCATCAACACCTTCGACTTTCTTGACTTTACCGATTCCAAAACGTTCATGCTCTATGATCTGCCCTTCACAAAGTTCCAAACGCTCTTTTATGGAAGAATCGTTAGAACTTGATTTAGTATATGAAGAAACTTTTTGCATACCCGATGGAACTGACTGATGAATATTAGTGGTATCTGGCATTTCAAAAGGAGGCAAAGTATTAGATCTATCAAAAACAGGACGATATTTTGAAGCTCTCTTGTCAATATCAATCTCATATTTTTTACTTATAGGGAACTCCAAATACTCAGGATCAATATCCTTCAAGAAACGACTTTGTTGCGCGAATTCCATCTTTCCAAAATGAAAACGAGATTCGGCATACGACAAATAGCAATGCTTCTCGGCACGAGTTATAGCAACATAAAACAAACGACGTTCTTCTTCAAGTTCGCGTAGATTATTTAGACTCATATAGTTCGGAAACAAATTTTCTTCCAAACCTACTATAAAGACTGTTGCAAATTCGAGCCCTTTAGCAGCATGAATAGTCATTAATGAGACTTTTTCGGAATCACTTTCTTTCGTATCCGCGTCCAAATCGGAAAGCAAAGATATTTCGGACAAATAATTTGCAAGAAATATATTATCATCTCCATCCTCTTGCCTTGAAGTAACAAAATCACGCAATCCCGTTACTAATTCGTTAATATTATCCTTCCGCTCCTTATCAGCCGTTTGATCTGGTAGAGAAACGTTCATCAGCCCTGAAACAATTATTATTTCATTACCCAATTCATAAGCCGGTTCTGTAGATGCTTTTGCTACAAAATCAGCGATCATATCATAGAATTTACGGATTGTTGCTTGTTTCGCACTATTCAGTTCCGGTACATAACGCGCGATATCTCCAAGCACATTCCATAGGCTGACCTGATTATTCATAGCGGCAACCTTTATTTTATCAAAAGTAGTCCCCCCAATGCCTCGTAGAGGATAGTTAATAACACGTTTAAGAGCTTCTTCATCATTTGGATTGACAGCTAAACGAAAATAAGCAATGACGTCTTTTATCTCTTTGCGTTGGTAGAAAGAAACGCCACCAAATATTTTATAAGGAATAGATTGCTTACGCATTTCTTCCTCGAATACCCTGCTCTGGGCATTCGTACGATAAAGTATAACAAAATCCGAATAACCGGCATGTTCCTTGGAACGAAGTAGCTGGATTTTTTTGGCAACCACAGCAGCTTCTTCTATGTCACTATAAACCCTAGTCACATGAATCTTATCTCCCTCGGCTTTCTTCGAAAAAATAGATTTAGGAATCTGGCGAGAATTTTTCTGAATAAGACTGTTTGCAGCTAGAACTATATTTTGTGTAGAACGATAATTTTGTTCAAGCTTAAATATGCGGACATTTTCAAAATCATTAGAAAATGAAAGTATATTATCGATATTGGCCCCTCTGAAAGAATAAATACTTTGAGCGTCGTCACCCACTACACAAACATGCTGAGAGGGGATCCCAAGTTGCAGCACGATTTGACGCTGAACATAATTAGTATCCTGATACTCATCAACCAAAATATATTTGAAACGGGCAGCATAACGTTCGCGAACTTCAGGATGTTGATCAAACAATTGATAAGTATAGACCAATAAGTCATCAAAATCCATAGCGTTTGCTCTCTTACAACGTTCTACATAAATACGATAGACATGACGGAACATAACAAGATTCTTTTTCTCATCATTCTTAATATAAGTCAGATCGGAGCTATAAGCATCCGGAGTTATCAAATGGTTTTTAAGATTGGAAATACGAGAGATCATTTTGCTATCGGAATAATCTTTATCGTTCAACCCTAGCTCCTTGACAATAGAACGTATAAGACTTTTGCTATCGGAAGTATCGTAAATAGTCAATTGATCTTGAAATCCCAACAAGGAGGCATTGACCCGCAATATACGAAGGAAAATAGAGTGAAAAGTTCCCATCCATAGCCTACGGGCACTCTCCTCTCCCACCAGCTTTCCAATACGTAGCTTCATTTCATTAGCGGCTTTATTTGTAAAAGTCAAAGCCAAAATGGAATCAGAGTCATAGCCATTTTGCAATAGATGAGCTATCTTACAAGTCAGCACTCTAGTTTTGCCCGAACCGGCTCCGGCAATGACTAAAGACGCCCCTTCATTATATAATACCGCTTGTCGCTGGTTTTCATTTAAATCATTTAAAAATCCGTCTTTCATGTCAACAAAATTAGGTATTATTCTTCAAATAAGAACTTAATTTCGTATTTTTGTATGTTGTTTTCAGATTTAAGTTAAAGATACTAAATATGTCCATAGACGCTAAACATCCGATGAAGAAACGCTACCCCATAGGCTATGCCCTAAGCGGAGGATTCATCAAGGGCTTCGCCCATTTGGGAGTTATGCAGGCTCTACTCGAGCATGATATACATCCGAATATTCTTTCGGCAGTAAGTGCAGGTGCTGTCGCGGCTGCTTTTTTTGCTGATGGTAATGAGCCTTATCGAGTCTTGGATTATTTTAAAGATAAACGTTTCAAAGACCTCACACGCCTTATCGTCCCTAAGCGGGGACTTTTCGATTTGACAGATTTCACGGAATTTCTACGAGAAAATATCAAAGCCAAAAAGATACAAGATCTAAAAATTCCGCTCATGATCAATGCTACGGATTTGGACAACGGACAAAGCATCTGTTTTACACGCGGAAATCTTGCCGAAAGAATATCAGCGTCATGTTGCCTCCCCATACTGTTTGCTCCTGTCTGCATTAACGGAGTACATTACGTTGATGGAGGTATCTTCAGCAATCTTCCTGTTGCAACAATTAGAGAATGTTGCGACAAAGTCGTTGCTATAAACGTGAGTCCTTTAGCGCCTGAAAAGTACAAATTAAACATTATCGGGATAGCAACCAGAGCATACCATCTGATGTTCACCTCCAATAGTCTACACGAGAAAGATTCTGCGGATCTGTTTATAGAACCGTATAACTTAACAGAATATGGCAACAGAGAATTAGAAAAGGCAGAAGAAATATTTAATCAAGGCTATCGCACGACCAGTATACTCCTTAACCAACTCCTTTCTGAAAAAGGGTCTATATGGAAATGAAAAAAATTATTATATATCAAGTTTTTCCACGTTTGTTTGACAACCAAAACGCCGATTGCCAATATAATGGAGATATAGAGACAAACGGGTGCGGTAAAATGAACGACTTTACAGCTAATAGACTAGCAGAAATAAAAAAGTTAGGCATCACACACATTTGGTATACAGGCATAATAGAACATGCCACCCAAACCGATTACAGCAAATACGGTATCCGATGTGACCATCCGGCAATAGTAAAAGGGAAGGCAGGGTCTCCATACGCCATCAAAGATTATTATGATGTGGATCCAGATATTGCAGTTGATGTAGAACAGCGGATGAAAGAATTTGAAGATCTGATAAAACGGACTCACAAAGCAGGATTAAAGGTGCTTATTGATTTTGTTCCCAATCATGTGGCACGAGAATACCATTCGGACGCCAAGCCGGCCGATGTGGAAGATTTAGGAGAAAAAGATAATGTTGAATTGGCTTTTTCTCCAGAAAACAACTTCTACTATATTCCCAACACCGAGTTTCATGGGCAATTTGACCTAAAGGCAGGAACTGATGTCGCATACAAAGAATATCCCGCAAAAGCAACAGGTAATGATAGATTCGATGCATCTCCCAATATAAATGACTGGTATGAAACGATAAAATTAAATTATGGCATAGACTATGTACATGGCTTATACAAAAGTTTCTCTCCTATTCCGAATACATGGATAAAGATGCGCGATATACTTCTATTCTGGGCAGGCAAGCATATCGATGGATTCCGTTGTGATATGGCAGAAATGGTTCCGTTGGAATTTTGGGAATGGGTTATTCCACAAATTAAAGAAGTAAGTACGAATCTACTTTTCATTGCAGAAATTTATAGCCCAAAGCAATATAAGAATTACATTGAAAAGGGGCATTTCGATTATTTATACGATAAAGTTGGGCTTTACGACACCCTCCACAATATTATCTGTGGATATGGATCGGCAAGTGCCATTTCATCTTGTTGGCAAAGTTTAGGTGGATTAGAAACCCGAATGCTCAATTTTCTTGAAAATCATGACGAACGCCGCATTGCATCCGATTTCTTTGCCGGAGATCCATGGAAAGGTATCCCCGCGCTCATCGTATCTACCTGCATGAACACGAATCCGTTTATGATCTATGCAGGACAAGAACTAGGCGAGATGGGAATGGACAGTGAAGGTTTCAGTGGTCGTGATGGACGTACTACTATTTTCGATTATTGGAGCATACCCACACTACGCCTTTGGCATGAAGCGTATAAGACAGGTGCTTTATCGACTATTGCTCCTCTTCAAGCACTGCACAATATCTATCAAAAGATATTGACGCTGTGCAATAAAGAGAAAGCTATATCTAGTGGATGTTTTTTCGATCTGACTTATGCAAATGTCAATGGATGGCGTTTTAATGAATATAAACAATATGCTTTTTTCCGCAAATACGAAACCGAAGTATTGCTCATCGTTGTCAACTTTGATAGCCAACCGGTAGATATTGCAATCAATATTCCATCCCATGCATTTGATTTCCTAAATATTCCACCTAAAGACTCTTATAGTGCCAAAGATTTACTAAGCAATAAAACCGAAACAATTAGTATGCTACCTTATAAGGCCACAAATGTATTCATTGATAAATGGAGCGGCAAAATACTAAAGCTTACTTTATAAAAAACATTCACAACAGAATATAATATTCAGTTATAAAAAGTCCTCAACAATGGCTAAACAGATTTTTCAAACAGATTCGACTTCGCGCTGGAACAAGTTTAAATGGAGCATGAGATTTGTCATTTTCATTGCAGTCATTCTTGTTGCCGTATTCATTACGATGGTTATTATCGACAACATGCCAAATTTGCCATTTAGGCAAGATTATCGGAGTGTAGTGACAGCTTCAAAGCCATACCTTAAAGAAAACAAGTTGTCCAAAGAATATAAAGGCTTCCGCTCTTTTTTCAAGGAGAAAAAACAACATAGTAATTATGCCCAAGAGAATGCAGCATATCTAAAAAGAGTAAAGCGTTTCAAAGGCAACGTCGATATGGTTACCGAAAAATATATTGCCAGCTGGAACAAATTCGATGCTGGCATTCGTTCGGCATTCTATGTTTCATGGGATCCTAAATCGCTATTCTCTCTCAAGCAGAATATTAGTAAATTAAATTTAGTAATTCCAGAATGGTTCTTTATTAATCCCAAGACGGACAAGCTAGAAATAAATATCGACCCAAAAGGTTACGACCTAATGAAGAAGAGCGGTGTGCCGGTCATGCCAATATTAAGCAACAACTATCAACAGGAATTTCGACCCGAAGGTATAGGACGTATATTGCACAATTCAAAAAAACGAAAAGAGCTTATTAATAATGTTCTGCAACAATGCCTGAAAAATAAATTCATCGGAATTAATATTGATATTGAGAATTTGAGCGAAAGCAGTGATGAGTATCTCACTGTATTCGTCAAGGAACTATCTCAAGCTTTTCATTCGAAAGGACTATTTGTTAGTCAAGATGTAGCTCCTTTCAACACAGACTACAATCTGAAAGAGCTGGCAAAATACAATGACTACCTCTTCCTTATGGCCTACGACGAGCATATGATACTAGGTGAAGCCGGACCAATCAGTTCGCAACAATGGATTCAGGCAGCGGTAGACAATTTGACAGAAAAAGTTCCTGAAGAGAAAGTTGTATTAGGATTGGGAGCTTATGGCTACGACTGGACGGATAAAGGCAACGAAAACACGAGCATTTCTTATAGAGAGGCATTATCTACAGCCTCTGATACAGAAGCTAAAATAACTTTCGATGAAGACACCTACAACCTGAATTATGCATACGAGGACGATGATAACGTCGTCCATCAAGTATATTTTACAGATGCGGCAACTCATTTTAATACGATGCGTTTCGGCACTGAATATGGATTAGCCGGATTTAGTGTATGGCGTCTGGGTAGTGAAGATAATCGATTATGGCAATTCTACAACAAAGATATGTCTCATAGTGCTGCGGCAAGATTTCGCATTGGCGATTTGGAAAGTCTTCCCGGTAGTGACGATGTAAATTATATTGGTGAAGGTGAAGTTCTTGATGCCCTATCTACTCCTCATTCCGGCAATGTAAATATTGAGATGGACAATTCGAATATTCTTATTTCCGACGAAAATTATCAATCAATACCGTCTTCATACCAAATACGCAAATATGGAAAAGCAGGAAAGAAACAATTATTATTGACTTTCGATGATGGCCCCGATGAGACTTGGACACCCAAGGTACTAAGCATCCTTTCGAAATATAATATCCATGCTGCCTTTTTTATGGTCGGCCTGCAAATAGAAAAGAATTTGCCGCTGGTAAAGCAAATCTATGAAGATGGACACTATATCGGAAATCATACTTTCACACATCGAAATGTAGCTAAAAATACTCCTGAACGGACGTTCATGGAACTCAGCCTCACCAGACTGTTAATAGAATGTATCACAGGACATAGTACTATTTTATTCCGTGCCCCCTACAACGCAGACAGTGACCCGGCAAGTATGGAAGAAATTGTACCTATCGTTTTGGCACGACAGCAGAACTATCTGGACGTAGGCGAATCTATCGACCCCGAGGATTGGCAAGTAGGTATCAAAGCCGACGAAATATTTAGACGTGTCATAAAGGGAGTAGAGCAAGGCAATGGAAATATTATACTTTTGCATGATGCAGGAGGAGATACTAGGGCCGAAACAGTAAAAGCCTTACCTCGGATTATAGAATATTTAAAAAAGAAAGGCTATTCCTTTATTACCTTGTCCCAATTCTTAGGTAAAAGCCGTGATCAACTAATGCCTTCTATCCCAAAAGGAGAAGAATATTATGCCATGCAAGCCAATCTGACGCTGGCTACTATCATATACGAAATAACAAACTTCCTTACTGCACTTTTCATCATCTTTATTATACTAGGCATAGGACGTTTGCTATTTATGTTGATACTTGCGATACGAGAGAAACGTAAAAACAAAAAGCAGGCATACAATCCCATCGATTTTGAGAATGCGCCATTAGTATCCATCATAGTACCGGCCTACAATGAAGAAGTGAATGCCGTATCGTCACTAAAGAATCTTTTGGAACAAGACTATCCAAACTTCAATATAATATTTGTTGACGATGGTAGCAAAGACGAAACATACAAAAGAGTATGCGATGCTTACTCAGACAATCCAAAGATGAAATTGCTGACAAAGCCCAATGGAGGTAAAGCTTCTGCATTAAACTATGGCATAGCAAATACCGATGCAGAATATGTCGTTTGTATTGACGCGGACACAAAACTCTACCACAATGTAGTTTCGTTAATGATGATTCACTTTTTCAATGACAAAGAAGAGAACATCGGAGCTGTTGCCGGCAACGTAAAAGTAGGTAACCGACGTAACATGCTAACCAAATGGCAAGCCATAGAATATACAACCAGTCAAAATTTTGACCGTCTAGCCTATTCGAATATCAACGCTATTACTGTAGTTCCCGGCGCTATAGGTGCCTTTAGAAAAAGAGCCATTGAGAAGGCTGGCGGACTGACAACCGATACCCTCGCAGAAGACTGTGACTTGACTATCCGTATTCTTAAAGCCGGATACACTATTGATAATGAAAATAAGGCTATCGCGATGACTGAGGCTCCCGAAAAATTGAAACAGTTTGTAAAACAACGTACTCGCTGGAGTTTCGGTGTAATGCAAACATTTTGGAAACATCGTGATGCGTTGGTATCCAAAAAATACAAGGGGCTTGGGCTATGGGCACTGCCAAACATGCTTATATTCCAATTCATCATACCGACTTTCTCACCGCTCGCCGATTTATTCATGATTATTGGATTATTTTCGGGCAATGCAGGAAAGATCTTCAGCTATTATTTAGTCTTTATGATCGTTGATGCAAGTATTTCTATTGTAGCCTATATTTTTGAAAAAGAGAAACTATGGATACTGCTTTGGATTATTCCACAACGTTTCTGCTATCGTTGGATTATGTATGTGGTACTCTTTAAAAGCTACAGAAAGGCCCTTAAAGGAGAATTACAAACATGGGGAGTACTAAAGCGCACCGGTAATGTGAGTGATATTTAACTATAAAACAATGACAATGATAAAAATAAAGAGGTTTTTCCCCTTATTAATAACTGTTACATCCTATTTGCTATGTGTAGGATGTAGCAGCACCAAATTTAATCATGGAGTGCCCAAACAATACTATATGCAGTTTCAAGGTAGACAAACAGGAGACCGCCAGGTGGTATCTCTTAAAAAAGATTCTACCCAATACAACCCTAAGAATCTTATTATTTATTATAACCAAGATAATGGGAAAAAGAACATAGTAGAAGCTGCAAAACAATACGGAGCAACGATACTATATACGTATAGTAACATAAACGGTATTGCCATATCTATTCCGGAAAGTAAGACACTCGAAGAGTCTATCCAATATTTTAAAAAGATAAAGGGAGTATTGGAAGTCACCAGAGACTACAAATACAAAATAGACTAATAACATTTCAGCAAATTGAAAGGTTATTTGGCCCTTAAAATGACGTATGCCCCTAAAAATATTTTCGTCCATACGTTTTCAAAAAAACTTAAGGACGTCACCGAAAAAACTAACATACGACAATTTTGGCTCATAAATATGAATCAAAATTGTCGTATATTAATTATTTCAATACAGCACAGAGGTCATGTAAAACACTCTGTATCATCGCATAGATTCTTCAATCAGTTATCTCAACAATAATATTTCGCTCGGACATCAACAGACTATTCTTACTTTTAATTTCAATGTTCTGCTGGTTAGAAATATATTACTTATTTAGTTCCGGCAGATCAACGCTTGCTATAATGATTCAAATAGTTCGCTACAAACAAACATGCAGGAGCGCAAACCTGTCCATGATCAAATCCTTGCATTTCGTAAAGCTTCACATTTTTATTACCAAGATTGCGTAACACAGATTCGAGCAAAGCATTTTCTTCATACCTTGAAGCCATCTCCAAATATTTATCTCCTGTAAGCAATATAATGGGAGGCGTATCTCTGCGAGCCTTATTAACAGGAGCATACTCGTCGACAACGGGAATGCCATCGGGTAATCCTCTTTCCTTCCTAATAGTGAAATGAGTCACAGTTTGCCCGCTAATAGGAAGATAAGCAGCAATCTTATCAGCATCAACCCCAAAGCGGTTCAGATATTGCTTATCCATGGCCAACATCAGTGTCAAATAACCACCGGCCGAATGCCCCGAAACAAAAATTCTATCCGCACACCCACCATAGTCGGCAATATGTTTCACCACCCAGGCTACAGCTTCTGCTGCATCAATAATATAAGAAGGATTTTTTGCACGTGGACTCAAACGGTAGTTAACAGCCACAATTGCAAAACCTTGGTTCTTCAATTGTTCGGGAAAACTCTTACTTCCACTTTCCAACCCTCCGCCATGAAACCATACAACTGTCGAAAAATCTTTCTTGCCCAGCGGATAATAGATATCAAGTTTGCAGCGATCTTTGCGATAAACATCCTGCTCCGTAGTACTTGTATATGGAATGTTATTTTCCACCTTATATGTTTGGGCACATAAAACCGTCGTATAAAGAAGAAATAGAAAAGTAAGTAATTGTTTCATTGGTTTTAGAAATTAAAAGAGACGCAATGATATTGCGCCTCTAAAAACGATAATATTATAATGTATCCTTCGTTATCTCAAATGGTTCAAAGAACGCACCAAAGTTTCGTCCTTACGAATGGCTTTATATGCCAAAATATTGAGTACAATAGTGAGCAACGGCAGAAAAACCGTCCAATTCACAGAATAAGTAACTTTAAATTGACCTTGATAAAGGAAAATATATGAGACCAATGCAATATAAAAGGCTATTTGGAGCAGACTGTTGAAAGTAGCCAAGCGCATCTGTAGCAAACGGTTACGATACACAAAGAGAGCAAGGGTTTCACATATCACAGCAATAAAAAGGATAACCGATATAGCTAGCGTGTGATGAAAATCAGGACCTATTTGCACGCCCCGAAAATCAAAAGATGAAATGTTTGTACCCAGTACAAAATAGCCTAAAGGAAAACACAACATCAAAACGAACAATACTATAGAGCCTATTAAATATATAGTTTGAACACGCTGAATCATTCAATATCTCCTTTTAATTTACTTATCTAATTTATCTTTCTCTTTAGCCGGATTACGGAAATAAATCTTTCCGGTAAGAAATTCCTGAATAGCGATCAATACCGGTTTCGGTAATTTCTCATAATAACGTGAAATCTCAATTTGCTCTCTATTCTCGAAAACTTCTTCAAGATTATCGTTATAAGAAGCAAACTCAGATAATTTCTTCGAAAGATCATTTTTAATCTCTACGCTAATTTGATTTGCCCGCTTGCCGATGATAGCAAGACTTTCATAGACATTACCTGTAGGTTCGCTAAATTTCTCCATATCGCGAACTACAGTAGTAGTTGGTGCATTTGTTTTTTTGTAATCCATACGACTTATTTATCTTTAACTTTCGAATTTGATTCTTCAAATATTTTACCGGCTTCCTTAATATATTTACTCTTTGGAAACTCGTTTTTGAATCCGTAATATTCATCTATCGCATCGCGATAACGATCGGCTCTCTTTTCTTGTATACTATTGATAGCAATCTCATACTTGGATCGAAGAATAAGCATTGACAATTCCTCACGATATTTAGTATACGGATAATCTTTAAGAGCATCTTGCGAAACAATAACACAAGACTGATAATTATTTCCGAGATAAGTTCCTAAATTGTAATATAGGCGGGCATTATAAACCTCTTTCAATACCAACTTATCTTGCAACTCGAATATCATATTCTGAGCAACAGCCTTGCGTTTGCTTTCTGGAAAATACTCCATAAAGAGCTGCAACTGTTGTATGGCAGAATAAGTATTGGTTTGGTCAAGGCGTGGTTCAGCCGTATCGAGATATAACGATTTACCCGCATAGAAACGAGCTTCTTCAGTGTATTCTCCTCTCGGATAAGTCGTGTAATAAGTAATAAACGACTGAGAGGCAGTGGTATAATCACCTTGACAATAATAAGACATTCCAAGCATATAAAGCGATTCTTCGGCTTGAGTCGTTCCCTTCAGAATAGTTATCAACTCATTCAGCAAGTTTTCAGCCTTCGAATATTTACCTTGGGCATAATAGCACTTGGCAGCTTCGTATTTATACTCGTAATCAGTACTTTTCAACAACGTATTATAACCATGACAGGACGATAACACGACTATGGAAAGTATTAATATAATAATAGTATTCTTCTTCATGCGTATAAAATATTTTGCAAAGGTATGAAAACAGCGCTAATAAATCAACTAATCAACCTTTTTTAATACTAAAAAGTTATGAATTATAACTTATATAAATCACTAGCAGCCAACAAATCAACTTTTTTAGCTGTCAGCACCTCTATACAGCGTTGCAAATTGCTGGGACGAATAATGACATTAGCCGAATCTCCGTTGGCAAATGAGTACATATATTCAATGAAAATTCCTTCATCGGTAAGGTAGTTGAGCACTTTACTCAAAGCTCCGGGGATATTGGGACAGTTAATACCGATAACATCAGTAAACTTCACCGCGAAATGATTGGCTCGAAGTGCATCGTATGCCTTGTCCGGATCGGATACAATACAACGCAGGATTCCAAAATCCGAATTTTCGGCAATGCAAAGAGCAGAAAGATTAATGCCTGCTTTTCCCAATACTTCGGTCACCTCTCTAAGACGACCGGATTTATTTTCTAAAAAAATAGAGAGTTGTTTTGTCACCATAGTTTTATATATTAAAGTTTTCTATTATCTATCACTCGTTTGGCTTTTCCCACGCTGCGTTCTATACTACGTGGCTCAACAAGCTTGACACTGACACCCAATCCAAGTACGCTACGCAAACGGTCTACTAGTTTCTTTTTCAAAGCGGTCATCACATTGATTTCGTCCGAATAGCACTCTTCGCGTACTTCCACTTTCAGTTCCATCGTATCAGTGTTATTTTCACGCCCTACCGTAAGAAGGAAATGAGGTTCAAATTCTTTCATCTCAAGAATGACCGATTCGATCTGCGTAGGAAAGACATTAACGCCTCTGATAATAAGCATATCATCACTGCGTCCCAAAATACGGTCCATACGGACCAACGTCCGTCCACAGTCACATTTATCGTAATGAAGAGCTGTAAGATCACGAGTTCTATAACGCAACAAAGGCATACCTTCTTTGGTAAGATGAGTAAAGACAAGTTCGCCAGTTTTACCTGGTTCTACAGGCTCCAAAGTATTCGGATCAATAATTTCGGGATAATAATGGTCTTCATTAAGATGAGTACCATTCTGACACTCACATTCAAATCCAACTCCGGGGCCGGCTATCTCGCTCAACCCATATATATCGTATGCTTTAATGCCAAGACTCTGTTCAATCTCATGACGCATATTTTCGGTCCAGGGTTCAGCTCCAAAAGCTCCTATTTTCAATTTAAATTCATCGCGGGGCAAACCGGACTCTTTAATAGCTTCGGCAAGAAAAAGCGAAAAAGAAGGTGTGCAACACAAAACAGTCGTTCCAAAATCATGCATCAACTGAATTTGCTTTGTAGTATTACCGCTCGACATAGGGATGACTGATGCACCGATATTCTCTGCTCCTTGATGAGCGCCAAGCCCACCGGTAAACAAACCATAGCCATAAGAAATTTGAAAAATATCTTTTTTACCTGCACCGTAAGCAGTAAAGGCACGCGAAATACACTCGGCCCATACATTTAAATCTTTTCGAGTATAAAGAACAACAGTAGGACGACCAGTAGTTCCTGAAGAAGCATGTATTCGTACAATCTGACTCATTGGAACAGCGCACAATCCAAAAGGATAATTGTCACGCAAATCCAATTTTGTAGTAAAAGGCAGTTTCGTTATATCATCTATTCCCTTAATATCATCGGGGGTCAAATTCATTTCCTGCATCTTTTTACGATAGAAGGGCGTATTATGATAAACATAATCGACCATCTTTTTCAGACGAATGTCTTGAATCTTTCTAAGTGTATCGCGATCCATACATTCAATGTTCTCATTCCATACCATGTTTCTTCAATATTTTATTTTAGTTTATTATTAAGATTGTGTGTCTGTATAGGTCCTTTTCCTTTCTCTACTATTAACGATTGCAAAGTAACTAAATTAAAAGGGAAAAGTTTTTGTCTTTCTCGACTATTTTACCGAATATTGCGTAAAATTTCATTAAAACGATTAATCACTCATGAACTTCGAACTTACTTCAAACTATAAACCGACAGGCGACCAGCCCGAAGCTATTGCGCAACTCACAGAAGGAGTGGTGAATGGAATACCGGCACAAACTTTACTCGGCGTAACCGGCTCAGGAAAAACATTTACAATAGCCAATGTCATCGCCAACTTAAATAAGCCAACTCTGATATTAAGTCATAATAAGACCTTAGCTGCCCAATTATACGGAGAGTTCAAGTCTTTTTTCCCTAATAATGCGGTAGAATATTATGTCTCTTACTACGATTACTATCAACCCGAAGCTTATCTTCCAAGCTCGGACACTTACATAGAGAAAGATCTGCAAATTAACGAGGAAATAGATAGCATGAGACTTGCCGCAACCTCATCACTGCTTTCCGGACGAAAAGATGTTATCGTCGTTTCGTCTGTATCGTGTATTTATGGTATGGGAAATCCGGCCGAATTTTATAACCATGTCATCACTATCAAAACACAACAAAAGCTAGACAGAAACGTGTTGCTTCGCAATTTAGTAGATTCTCTCTATCTACGCAATGATATAGACTTCAAGAGAGGAACATTTCGAGTAAAAGGCGATACGGTAGATATCTATCTGGCGTATGCCGATACAGCCGTAAGAGTTAGTTTCTGGGGTGACGAAATAGATGGTATCGAAGAAATTGATGGACTCACCGGACGTAGCCTCAGCTCATTTGAAGAGTATAAAATATATCCGGCCAACCTCTTCATGACTTCTAAAGAATCGACCTTACAAGCTATTCATCAGATAGAAGACGACTTGACCAAACAAGTTGCCTATTTCGAATCGAATGGACAAATGCTCGAAGCAAATAGAATTAAGGAAAGAGTGACTTATGATATGGAAATGATCCGAGAATTGGGGCATTGTTCCGGAATCGAAAATTATTCGCGTTATTTTGATGGGCGTTCTGCAGGAACCCGTCCTTATTGTCTACTCGATTTCTTTCCAGAAGATTTTTTGATTGTTGTAGACGAAAGTCATGAAAGTATCCCGCAAATTAACGCCATGTACGGTGGAGACTATTCGCGTAAAAGAAATTTAGTGGAGTATGGTTTCAGACTACCGGCAGCCCTAGACAACCGCCCCCTTAAGTTTCCTGAGTTCGAAGAAATGGCAAAGCAGATTATTTTTGTCAGTGCCACACCAGCCAATTATGAACTTCAGCGCAGCGAAGGTGTCATAGTAGAGCAAGTTATTAGACCAACTGGATTACTTGATCCTAAAATAGAAGTACGCAAAAGTCTGAATCAGATAGACGATTTGATGGAAGAAATTCAAATCAGAGTTGAGTGCAATGAAAGAGTACTTGTCACGACACTTACCAAACGAATGGCCGAAGAACTTACCGAATATTTACTAAACAACGGAGTAAAATGCAATTATATCCATAGCGATGTAGACACTGTAGATCGAGTAAAGATAATGAGCGACTTACGAGAAGGTATTTATGACGTGTTGATCGGAGTCAATTTGCTACGCGAAGGGCTAGATCTGCCCGAAGTATCGTTGGTTGCCATACTCGATGCCGATAAAGAAGGGTTCCTCCGCTCCCATCGTTCGCTGACACAAACGGCAGGACGGGCAGCTCGAAATGTGAATGGTAAGGTAATTATGTATGCCGACAAAATAACGGATAGCATGAAAAAAACCATAGATGAAACAAACCGAAGACGTGAAAAGCAGCTTAAATATAATGAAGAACATCATATTACACCTCGCCAAATAATAAAGGGTAAAAACTTATCGGTATTCGACAGTATGGAGGCCAAAAAGCGGCTTCGAGAAGAGAAAGCATACATAGAGCCAGAAATTCTAAATGTCGCAGCCGATCCCATCGTCCAATATATGAGCAAAGCACAAATGGAGAAAAGTATAGATCACACACGAAAATTGATGAAAGAAGCTGCCAAGAAGTTAGATTTCTTACAAGCAGCACAATACCGTGATGAGATGCTGAAAATGGAAGATTTGATGAAAGAAAAATTTCCATCTTAAACAATCAAGCAGGCCTAAAAACAAGAATGAAATAGGAATAAATTAAAAACAATATATATCTCTATCTACCGCAAGGATACCAATAGAGAATTCAAAACAGATATTACATGTATCTAAAGCAATGAAATAATTTAAAATATATGTATTACATACAATATCTTGTTAATAAACATTATAAAAATCTCATTCCTTATTGAATTTCTTGCCTATTAACAAAAAGTGCGTACCTTTGCATCAGTGTTTTTCATAGTATTAGATTTAAGGTTAACAAGGTTGGAGTACAGCGGTACTCCTTTTTTTATGCCCTTTTGTCAGATATTTATTCGTAAAACATGGCTGCCCCACCAGTAAAAGATAGGGGTTAAAGCAGGCTCACCGATAAAATATATCAGCCACTCAGGTATCTGTAGTGGTGTATTTAGAGCTGATCTAAATAGAGGCCTTCCGAAAATAACGTTTCCACAATATGCTCTTGGGCCGATTTTAGGACCTCTTTTCGCTGGCGTTGTATATGGTGTGTCGTTAACATTCTGTATGATAGTGCCGTATGGTGTAATACCGAAGTGACAAAGGTTCAAAAAATGATTGTTTTACCGGAAAAAAATCTATGAACAGCCAGATAGATATTGTTATATTATATTCTAAATAGTTGGGGGCTCACCCTATTGACGCAGAAAGAAGCAATAATATAATGTTTTGCATATAGTCCTTTTTCAGAACATATTTCAAAGTGAATATTCCTCGATATTCTGATACTTTCTTATCCGAACCTCAGCGAGAGGTCCCTTTAGAGCACTATTTCCGCTATTGTTTCACTGCTCGAATGTAACTCAAATCAGAACCACAGCATAGATGTATTGCATGTAATTCGTTGATAGACAGCGAGAAATTCATAAGGACGAAAATAAATGTTTATACTTACAAACTTTTATTTTCGTCCTTACGAATTTTTGTGTTCGTCCTTATCATTTTTCGAAAACAAAGTGTCGATTCCGCGCATCAAAAAGTATCGCTCCCACTGTTCACTTCTGAAAACGGGGTTGAAAAAATATTTTCGCACGCCAACTTTCATCACCCCCTTATATCGCTCATTATCAGTACCCATTTGTGAGAAATTATAACGCATTGATTCTCTGCGAGAAAACATGCTTTTCATGTCCCATTTTGGCGCCATGTGCACGTATATATCTGATATACAGATAGTAATGGTGACAGATATGGTTTCGTAACTAGAATATAAAAGATGGGGGTTACATATCCACACGAGTTATCTTTAAGTATCAGTAAGAACCGGTTACTTCAACAAATCGGTATTGTCTTTATCCTTCCAAAACGTCGTATGTCCCTAAAAATATTTTTGTCCTTATGTTTTCAAAAAAACATAAGGACGTCACCGAAAAAACTAACATACGACAACGATGGTTTGGTCTTATTTCACCTTGCAAAAAATCAACCGTATGTCGCAGCGGTAACTAACGGATGTTGCACGCGAAACTAACGTTAGTTGTTAGGATAACTTCTGTTAGTTACCGCAGTAACATCTGTTAGTTACTGCTGCGACATACGTCTGTTTTTTTAAGCCTATTTTTCTTATTGTTTTGTTTGCTTTTTTATAAACGAATTGCTAATTTCGCATTTATATAAATTTTTTATAAAAAATGTTGTTTTACTATTAACTAATGACTAGAATATTATGAAAAAATGTTGTTTAAATCGAAAAATCCCTTTTGCGATTAATTTTCTGAACTGTAGTTTGTTTTTAATCACCTTTTCTTCTTTCATTTATTTATATATATTTTTTTCACAATAAAATCTATAGAATAAATACTAACTATGAATGAGCTATAAATTTCATCATAGAATTAGATATTTTTACCAGAACTTACAATAACAAGAATTGATACTTGCAATATATTATGACAGCTGATAAAATTTATCTATCAAATAGCTTTATATAAAAAGAGATGATACCACAGCATAAAAAATTATCTTCAAAGAGCTACTTTTAAAACATCTAACTATTAATATTTATTTTAATGAACATGAAATATCTCAAGTTACATTATGTCGTTCTAATAAGTCTATTATCTTTAATATCATGCAATAAGGGTGATCCTACAGATATACACTCTGATTATTTTGTTCCAATTTGGGAAAATATTATTAATAACGAATATCCAACTTTGGATGGTATAAATATTGGTATTAAATATTTAGGAGTGAGGAATTGGTCGGCATTATCCGATCCTCCTTACATTTTCGTAGGAGCGACTTTCCCAGAGAGCTCATTTGCCAACTCTTTCGACCGAGAGGTTACGACTAGAAAAAATTCAGCAAATTTGTTTTTCAATTTCCCTGATCCGTATATTGGGCATATGGATATGCCACGTGGGATTGAATACTTAAAAGTATTGAAGGAAGCGCTAAAATCTAATGAGTATAAGAGTTTTAAGAATCCTTCGCGGCCCTATAAATTTAGGCTTGCTAATTTAGGCTCCTTGTCTTATGTGGAAAAATTCTTCCCTGACAATAAAAGATTTGCCAAGGCACTAGAACAATTATGTAGACAGACATTAAAAATGGAACATGTCAAGAGCCTATCGCTTGGAGAGATTGTCTTTAAGGGCTTCTCTGCATGGATGGATGTACCAAGTAAAGGTCTATTCGCCGAGGCACCTTCCAATATAGAAAATTTAGTTTATATCCGTGAATTAACCTATGGCGTCAGTGCTTATTTCATAATTGCAAGCGATCACCGATTCAATGATGTGTTAAATGCTTTCAAAAGCTCTTTTGTCGATGCATTTGAGAAACCGGAAGGAGTCTTGAATAAATCTCAAATTTCATTATTGACTGTATCAGACATAAGCCAAGAGGGTATAATAAAAGACTCTTTCGCGGATTTAAAAGCCTTTGTAGAAGATCCGTTTGAAAAAGGAAACCAATATGGATATCCTATATTATGCAAAGGATATCGAGTAAAAGACAACTCAGTTTTCGTTCCAGAGAAAGAATAAACATATTTATTAGCTTCTATAGAACATTTCTACAAAATATTGAAAATCAACATTGAATTAAATGTCGCTAGCCAAATGATTCTATTCAGATCTTCACATCAACGATATAATCACAACATACAAAAAAAGGCAACCCTATTGAAGAGTTGTCTTTGTATGCTATCAGAAATATAATAAATCAGAATCTATATCCCAATGTAACAATGAAACGATTTCTCTCATTCGTTATTCTATTTTTTGAAATATTCTGACTGGCTTGCGTGTAAGCAATATTCTGGACATTGAAAGGATAGAAGTCACCGTTGAGATGAGTATAAACATAAGCCATATCGCAGTAGAACGAACCTTCATGAAATCCAAGTCCTGCAGTCAAGTTATACAGATTCTTCGTATTTAAATATTCAGCATCCGTACGCAATGTATTATTTTTTAAGACCTTGCTGGCATATTCTTTGGTTGACCCACTAACAAAATTGTATCCTAACCGAAATGACAACTCAGGCAATACCTTAAATTCTCCACCGATACGGAAAGTGTGAACCCCTTTCAACATACTACTTATATAATTGTTCTCATATTCTATATTGTCATCATTATCGTCTTTCAGTTTTGCTGACGAATAATCGGCATATTCATATTCGGCATCTAAAGCTGCAAACTTATTAATCGTATATCCCATACTGAAATCAAATTTCCAGGGCGTCAGAATACGATATTTCGTCTCACTTTCCATATCACTACCGCTAACATCGTAAGGACAAGAAACTCCATCTTTCATTTTTTGGGCTCCCGAATCGTACATACTATAATCCAAATAAGCAATCTGATGTTCGGTCAAATTATAGTAAGTAGGAGTATGTATTGCAAAGCCTAGCCGGAACGGAGACGATTCGATCGGTCGAAGAATAAAACCTAATTTGAAATCGACACCCGAACCATCTACATTATAATAATTATTTAAAGTATAATGTCCATCATCTTTCTGATCGGTAGCGTTTGCCCAAAATACTTCAGAGTAAGCAGTATTACGTTTGTAACTTATATCATACAATCCAATGGTACCGCCCACATAAAAGCGATCGTTAAAATTGAAAGCCATATTGAAATCGAAGTTGTCAATACCACCCTTCTCTCGCGACAGATATTGATTGTTTACATAAGATCCCTTGTTGTAATAATCATCTGTATAATAAGGATTAAATCCGTTAAAAGTAGTATTTCCCTTACCGTCGGTCGAATAAGACGGACTTATCAGAAAAGCATTGAATGCCAACGGCCCAAACCAAGGAATATTAGTATTGAAGTAAGCATCATTAGCTTGCAATTCACTCACATTAGCCCCTGCATTGTTTACCATCGTCGAGACTTGATCTCCAAGTGAAGCATTAAAGCTACCAGTAGCCAGCATCTCTCTATTAAAAGAATTAGAGCGACGATAATTGATAGCAAAATTCACAAAACGTAGACCGCCATTGCCTGCCTTATTGGAAAAGACAACTCCCGCATTATCAATAGTTGCAATCGTTCGATCCTTGCTTAAATTAGCTCCGAAAGAATTCGAATTGACAGACGTATTCTGCAATCCAAAAGTTATCATTGCATCATTGCTGCGATACAATCCAATACCAGCAGGGTTTGTAGAGGTTGTCGATATATCTCCACCCAAAGCACCCATTGCACCTCCCATGCCGACAAAACGAGCCGTTCCATTCAGATAAGTTTGCATAATATTGTTGACATCGTATAACGTCTGAGCGTTCACCGCCATGCTGCCAAGCACTAGGCCAGCAACTAAAACACATATCTTTTTCATTGTTATATTCTCAATAAATTAAACGATATATATAAATATAATAGTTAGCTTTTAAGCTGTTTCGCCATTCTATCTACGACTGCTATGTCCACCACCACCGCTAGAGTTTCCTCCACGGCTGCTGCCACCACCCGAAAAGCTTCCTCTACTAACAGATGGAGAAGGACGACTTACGCTATTATATGAACGGCTAGGAGAAGTAGGTGTATAAGAACGACGGCTACTATATCCATTATTATTAGATGGAGTATAAGAAGGACGACTACTATATCCGTTATTGGATGGGGTATAAGAACGACGCGGCTCGCTTTGATTGAAAGAACGAGTATACACACCATTATTACCATATCCGCTAACATCATTACCTCTACGGCTGCTATAGCCTCCTCCATCTATCGCTCCATTGTATGCCCGCGTACTGCTAGGACGATCATAACTTTCACGGCGTGAAGAAGAAGCATCGGTACGAATGGTCTCTCCTTGGCGTGTTCCAATAACCCGACGAGAATTCATAGTCGAATTGCGTACCGGATCACCGCCTTGCATGTCGCCTTCATTGATATATCTTCTAGATGAAGTACCATTGGAGTTACCACCATAATTGGAAGATCCATAATTACCGCCACGCGTATAAGCATTACCTCCATAATTTGAATATCGGTTGTTGCGATAAGTTACGCCTGCCAGATGATTGCCGCCATCCCGAGGAGAATACCAGCCGCCACGATGTGCGTAATAACCGCCATCCCATCCACGACCGTACCAACCGCCATAGTATGAATATCCACCTCCCCAATACGAGTAGTAAGGACTGTAACCATAACCCCAGCCATAATTGTAACCGAAGCCCCAACCATAGGAATTAAAACGCCAATCCCACCATAATCTATTAGAGAAAGTAGGGAAAGCATACGCATACATTCCGTCATAATAAACATTCCAGTCCCACGAATTCAATCCGTAAACAACATCCCAATAATAAGGACTCGAAATACTTATAGCAAAACGAGGATTGCGGAAACGAATGATACGAGTAGCATATTCGTAATCGTCGTCGGTTCCATCAAAACCATTTGCCCATGTACCATCCAAATCTTGATCATAGGCTGAAGAATGCCCATTGCGGTTTTGCGGAACATTAGAATTATTTTCGTCGATATACAATGTATCGCTCACAGCGCCATTTCCATTGTCATCGGAATAGCCATTGACATCACCATTGCCATTATCAGTTGAACTGTAACGACGATTGTATTCATCTACATTCCGGGCATTGGCATTATTACTTCTACGCACAATAACCGTTGTCGGATTATTTTGAGGAGTAGTAACAACAACCGTCGTCGGCTTATTACGCTTAACGGTCCTCACGGTCGATTTAGACTGTGTATTTGCATCAGTCGATGTCGCCTTCTCTTTTGAAGGGACAAAATAAAGGTCGTCTTCATTTTGTGCCATCATGCTGAGTGGAAGAGACCCCAGAAGCATCATTAGAAAAACAATCTTTTTCATACCATTTATTTTTAATTAGTTATACATTCTCATCTTTCACGTTACAAAAATAGTAACATCATTGAGCTGAAAAAAGAAAAATATCCTATTCGGTCGTAGGGATTTCCCTAAATATAAAAGTGCTCATCTCCCATCAGAAGGGCATCGGCTCCTCGTTGCCCAAGCCAACAAATGGATTGACAGAATCACCTTTAGGTCCTCCGTCACTATAATTCGATTCGTTCATTTTCGAACCCAATATATTAGCATTCTCATCTCCAGGCATTGGAATAACATCATCATTGGGATTCTGAAATTTAGCAAAATCATTCTTAAAGCGAAGCAACACATCACCAGTTTTACCATTACGGTGTTTAGCAATAATTATTTCGGCCATACCGCGGAGATCGTTTCCATTGCGGTCTTCGTAAATTCGATAATATTCGGGACGGTGAATGAAGATGACGATATCGGCATCCTGCTCGATAGCTCCCGATTCACGTAAGTCGCTCAATTGAGGACGCTTACTTTCGGCAGCACTTTCAGGGCGTGAAGGATCGGTACGCTTCTCCACATCACGATTTACCTGCGACAGCGCAATGATAGGTATCTTCAATTCTTTGGCAAGTCCTTTGAGCGAACGAGAGATAGTGCTGACCTCTTCCTGACGGTTGAAACCCATTCCACTAGCGGTCATCAACTGCAAGTAGTCGACTATTATACACTCTACATGGTGCTCTCTAACTAATCGACGAGCTTTGGTTCGAAACTCAAAGATAGATAAACCTGGCGTTTCGTCGACAAAAAGAGGTGCATCTATCAGATTCTTCAGTTTACTATCCAATTGAGCCCATTCGTAATCGGCCATTTGACCGCTTCTAATTTTTTCACCCGGTATCTCACAAACGTTAGAGATCAAACGGTTTACCAACTGCACATTACTCATCTCAAGAGAAAACAAAGCGCAAGGTTTACGGTAATCTACCGCTATATTTCGAGCCATAGATAAGGCAAAAGCGGTTTTACCCATGGCAGGACGAGCAGCAATAATGATAAGATCGGATTTTTGCCATCCGGCCGTGATCTGATCCAAATCATGAAATCCCGATTCCAATCCACTCAGACCATCGGTACGAGCTGCTGCTTTTCGAAGCTGTTCATAAGCTTCTTCGATAACCGGATTGATTTGAGTATAATCCTGTTTTAAGTTCTTCTGAGCAATTTCAAACAGTTTACCCTCAGCTTCCTGCATTAAGTCATCAACATCAAGGGTCGTATCAAAAGCCTTGGACTGAATACCACTGGTATAAGAGATCAATTGACGTGCTAAATATTTCTGAGCAATAATCTGAGCATGATATTCTATATGGGCAGACGAAGCTACACGGCTACTCAACTCAGTGATATAAAAAGGCCCCCCTACTTCTTCAAGTTCATCATTCTTTTCCAGTTGTTCTTTCACCGTCAGAATATCAACAGGCTTCTCTTTCAAAGCCAAATCGGAAATGGCCTTAAATATTAATTGATTACGATGCTCATAAAATGACTCTGGACGGAGTATTTCACTAACTTGCGAAAAAGCATCTTTTTCTATCATCAGCGCTCCAAGCACAGCCTCTTCCAAATCTACAGCCTGAGGCTGCAAACGCCCATAATCGCTCACCGGTTGTCCTTCCGAAACTTTCTTTCCACGTGTAGAAGGATATCTCTTCTTTTCTTCCATTTTATATTATATCAAATTTATTGCAAAGATAATTTTCTATTTCCTTTTTCCCTTGATTTTTCACAATTACTTTTTAACTTTGTACCACTTATTATGAACAATTTGCTTTATGATTTCTTTTCCCAACTGCAAAATCAACCTAGGTTTATATGTTACATCTCGTCGTCCCGACGGTTATCACGAACTAGAGACCATCTTCTACCCTACCCCTCTTGAAGATTCGCTCGAGATCGTTCCAGCCTCGACACACGCGGATTGTACCCTTCATCTTTTCGGCAATGAGATAGAATGCAACACCGACAACAATCTGGTGATAAAAGCCTATCGTATATTGCAAAAAGAATATGCATTGCCTCCACTGGATATTTCCCTCTATAAACAGATACCCTCTGGTGCGGGACTGGGAGGAGGATCATCAGACGCAACCTTTATGCTCAAATTGCTCAATGATTACTGCAAATTGCGATTGTCAGTCACTCAACTCGAAAACTACGCAACACAACTTGGAGCAGATTGCGCCTTTTTTGTTCGCAACACACCAATGTTGGCTCGAGGTATAGGCAACATTTTCTCTCCTATCAACCTTTCGCTTAGTGGATATAAGATCATCATCGTAAAGCCGGATATTTTCGTTTCAACTCGAGAGGCTTTTTCATTAATTGAGCCGCATACGCCAGAATATGATTTATCTGAAACAATAGCACTTCCAATCAATCAATGGAAAAAATATCTTTATAACGATTTTGAACGAAGCGTTTTCCCACAGCATCCAGAAATAGCAAGTATTAAAGAAAGACTGTATCAAAACGGTGCCATTTATGCCTCAATGTCGGGCTCAGGCTCTTCGCTCTATGGAATTTTTCCAAAAGATTATGTGGATGATCCGGCAGCATTCAAAAATTTATTCTATTTCTGCGGTGTCCTTAAATAGCCATATCCCAACAAGCGCACCTCTGTTAAAGAAAAATAAAACAATAAGTCGCCAATGTAACTTTTTCATTTTGAGCATATCTAATCAATGAATGCCGCAAAGTAAAAGCGGACAACAAACACAATTGATTTATTAAAAACAAACTCAAAATGAAAACAAAATTAATGATGATGGCTACCATTCTATTATTAGGTATGGGATTGTCAGCCCAAGCACAAGAAAAAGGCTTTAAAGGCGAAAGACGAAAATTTGACGTAGCAAAGATTGATTCTATGCGATGCCAGCGTATGGCAAACGAACTAATGCTAAATGATGCAACAACAGCAAAGTTCAAAACATTGTACATGGATTATCTAGCAGATATGAGAAATCTAATGATGCCTACAGGCAAAATGAACAGAAGCAGCATAAAAAGAGAGCCTCTAAAAGAAATGACAGATGCTGAAGTTCAGAAAATGTTGGAAAACAGGTTCGAAAAAGAACAAAAGATGCTTGACGTACGTGTCAAATACTATAAAGAATTCAAACGCTTTCTCTCTCCGAAACAAATCGCTCGAATATTCCGTCCACGCTTTCAAGGTAAACACATGATGCATCCAGGATTTTTGGCCAATAAAGAAGGAAACAAAAGAATGCATCAATGGAACGGACAACCAAATAAAAGATGGAATAAACAAGATAAGAATGAATGCTCTCAACAACAGGCAGAAAAAGATAATTAACTTCGGTGCTGACAATGGCGAAACTCTAGTTGAGCGTCTAATTAAGTTCTATATGTTTAGAATACAGGCATAACTAAGAAAAAAGGCTGAATATCTTTATCTATTTGCTTGTATTTGCACAGGCTAGAACAAACAGACTTTACAACTCCAAAACGTCATATGGACCTAAAAATATTTTCGTCCATACGTTTTCAAAAAAACTTAAGGACGTCACCGAAAAAACTAACATACGACAATTTTAGCTCATAATCATAAGCCGAAATTGTCGTATGTTAGCTTTTGGAAGAATCATGTAACCCACTACTTATAGAGTTGATAAAGCGCCAAAAACTTAAAATATCGGAAATGACGTTATTGCTTTTTATTATTTATTTTTTGTTATTGCTCTTAACTTGCACTAACTTTGCAAGAAAATAAGAACTAAAGAAAGAGTGCAACGATATTTTATATACTTAAGTTACGACGGCACAGCTTACCACGGTTGGCAAATACAACCCAATGGCGTAAGTATACAAGAATGCCTCAACAGAGCCCTCAATACTATTCTGAATGAGGGTATATCGGTAACAGGTGCAGGCAGAACGGACACAGGAGTACATGCCCGCCTGATGGTAGCTCACTTCGATACGGAAAACGAAATAAATGGTGAAAGATTTGCTGATAGACTAAACCGTATACTCCCACCCGATATAGCCATTAACAAAATAGAGAAAGTTTGCAATGAGGCTCATGCTCGTTTTTCGGCTATCTCGAGAACATACAAATACTATATTTCTACTTCAAAATATCCATTCGGCAGAAACTATCAATGGAATTTGCGCTTTGCGCCCAATATAGAGCTCATGAACAAAGCTGCTGAATTATTGCTTGAATGTACCGACTTTACGAGTTTCTGCAAATTGCATAGCGACAATAAAACAAATATCTGCCATATATCCGTTGCCCGTTGGGAACAATTGAGTGACAACCGCTTGGTATTTACCATCCAAGCTGACCGTTTCTTACGCAATATGGTACGAGCTATTGTGGGAACTCTTGTAGATGTAGGTCGAAACAAGATATCCATAGAAGACTTTCGCCGTATCATCTTTGAGAAAGACCGCTGCAAGGCTGGCAGTTCTGCCCCTGCCGAAGGTCTGTTCTTATACGATATTGCATACGATGACAACATAACCGAAACAGATACGAAAGCCGAGGCTATTAATAAAGAGACAGAGTAATATGTGGTTGACTCTTGCTTTTCTTTCGGCTGCGCTATTAGGTTTTTATGATGTTTTCAAGAAGCAGTCGCTAAAAGATAATGCCGTACTGCCCGTACTTTTTCTCAATACGGCCATATGTTCGCTCATCTTTTTGCCTTTCATTATTCTATCTGCATACACCACTTGCCTCGACCATACGATTGTACATGTGGCATCTGCCGGTTGGGCAACTCACAAATATATTCTTCTCAAGTCTTTCATCGTACTTGCCTCATGGATATTCGGATACTTTGGTATGAAACATCTGCCCCTTACCATTGTAGGCCCTATCAATGCCACCCGCCCTATTATGGTACTACTCGGCGCCTTGCTTATCTTTGCCGAACATCTCAACATCTATCAATGGGTTGGAGTATTGCTTGCCATCATTTCGTTTTTCTTGCTTAGCCGCTCAGGGAAAAAGGAAGGAATTAATTTCCGGCATAATAAATGGATTTTTTTTATCATATTAGCAGCTATAGCCGGAGCAGTGAGCGGTCTATACGACAAGTACCTCATGAAGCGCTTCGACCCGATGCTTATTCAGTCGTGGTATAATATCTATCAAACAGCCATTATGTGCCCCATTTTATTGTTTTTATGGTTGCCTGTTCGACACAACACTACCCCATTCCGATGGAAATGGACCATCATCATGATCTCCTTATTTTTAAGTGCTGCCGACTTTGCTTATTTTTATGCACTGAATATTGACGGATCAATGATTTCTATCGTATCCATGATAAGACGAAGTAGCGTAGTGGTCTCTTTCCTTTTTGGGGCTCTTGTCTTTCGTGAGAAGAATCTCAAAAGTAAAGCCATAGACCTTATTTTAGTTCTATTAAGTATGATTTTTCTTTATTTCGGCACGAAATAAAAAGTATTTAAGTATTTTCGCAACATAATATTTCCAGAAGATGATGAAAAAGAACATTTTTATTTTCGCTATAGCAGTATTTCTGATGTCACCACTATCGGCACAAACTGCAAAACAATTGTTTCGCGCAATGCCGGATTCTATTTTGCCATTGCTCACCGCCAACAATAGAGCAGACTGCACCGACTTTATGGATAGCAAGATGAAGGCAGAAGTAGTCAATGCATTCAAAGAAAAGAGTCAAATGACAGAAATGACAAACGACTATATAGCATTGAGACTTTCGGAAGCATCTACATGGCAAATGAAGTTGTTGCCTACGAACGACAGCACTAAAATAATATGTGTGATAAACACTGTTGAAGGCCCTGTAGCAGATAGCCGAATTGCTTTTTATGATACGAATTGGGCGCCATATAAAACAGAGAACTACATCAAACTCCCGACAACAGACGACTTTTTCAAGGCTCCTCAAACAAACGATGAAAACGACTCCATCTTCATTCAATATACTAATGCCCGCCGCAAATGTGACATGTGTCTTGTAAAAATGGATTTAAGCAAAGAAGACAACTCACTTACAGCTACATTTACAACTCCCTACTATATAGATAAAACCGCCATCAAAGACATGAAACCTTTCCTTTGCGATGTTATCAAATATTCATGGGCAAAACAAAAATTCAATAGAGAATAAATAGCTGAAAGATAGATCAGAGAACGCTTTAGCTTCAAGAGAATCACTTCGTTGTAGCCTCGTAATACATCTGTTGCGATATAAAAACAAAAAAGAAGTCCTTTTCTAACACATTCATGCTTCGAAAAGAACTTCTTTCTACAAATTTCAAGATCAAAAGATTCGCTAATGTCTAAACCACGTTGAATCCATTACTATTTTATTTCCCGATTTATCGAATGTACACAACTTCAACATTCCACCATTGTGATCGAAATACTTTACTTCGATAGGATGCAATCCTTTACGCAAAGCTTTCTGACCAACAATTTCACGAGCTGAATGTGCCATATCGTTATCTACGACCAAATTTCCATCAATACACAATGTACTACCATCATCAGACTCTAGTGCAAACGTATAAATACCGTCAGCCGGAATATCCAAGTATCCTGTAATCACCAAGCCGATATTTCCTTTAGCCTGTGCAGGAATAGAGATATTGTCCACAACATAAGTGCCATTCTTTTTTGCCTTATCGATTTCGGAACAAAGTTCTCCCGCATAATCATACCATGTAGCTATGAGTCCTTTTTCAGAAGCGATAGCATTAGCCTCGGAATTGGCATAAGTATCTTTTATGTACTTTACATCAACACAATCCGAAGGCGAACCGTCCGGACGGAACGTACGAAAACGGAAATTCGTACTTTGGTTTACCGTTATTGAATGGGTATAATCCAATGAATTCTTCTCGGGCATACTGCCATCGGTAGTATAACGTATCTGTGTCGATGGCAATTGAGACTGCAAAGTAATCGTAGCAGAGTCGATAAATGCATTTGTTTTGTAGAATCCTCCCAAATCAGGAATACGATAACTAATCTTCATCATATCCATTCGACGGAATAAAGGTGCTGCTTGCCGATAAAAAGAATTTCCTTCCAATTTATGAGCAGGTTGAGCCCAAGCTATTTCGCTTAATGCAATCAAGCGAGGAAATAACATGTATTCCATACGTTTTAAAGTAGGAATCCATTCGGTCCACAAATTAGCCTGAACACCACAAATCAATTTCTTCTGCTCGTCGTTAATGTTCAAATGGGTAGGATCGTATGCAAGTATTTTAGAAACAGACTTTTGATCCTCCAAATAATCAAAATACATACAATCTGTGGGCGTGCAGATAGCGTGTTTACCAGATGCCGTTGCATTCGGGACAGCCTCCGGACTCCATCCGCGCCACCACATGATAGTTGCATCCGAGGTCAAACCATCATCTCCTACTTCGTCCCAACCTATAAGGTGTTTCCCATTAGCTTTAAAGAAACTTTCCATTTTACGCACAAACCAAGCCTGAAGCTCTTCCGGAGACTTCAAACCTTCAGACTTTATACGTTTTTGACAATCGGCACATTTCTTCCAATTAGCCTTATCAACTTCGTCTCCTCCCATGTGAATATACTTAGAAGGAAACAACTTGAAGACTTCGCGATATATATTTTCGCAAAACTCGATAGAAGAATCTTTGCCCGGACATATAGGAGAAGAGAAAAGGGTTCCCCATCCCACCAAACCGGAACAAGCCACATCGGGATATTCTGCTATGGCAGCCATAAAATGCCCCGGCATATCTATTTCGGGAATGACCTCTATGCCCCGTTGAGCAGCATAAGCAACGATATCACGTATATTCTGTTGTGTATAAAATCCTCCATATATAGTATCCGCATTGACAACCTTCAACCGATTACTAGGCAATAACATATCCGGATTCTGATCGGCACGTGCACGCCTCAGGCACTCCTTATCCTGCGAATTTAATTTGCGCCATGCCCCTTTTTGAGTCAACAAAGGATATTTTTTGATTTCAATGCGCCAACCTTGATCGTCTGTAAGGTGCCAATGAAATCTATCCAACTTATAAAAAGCCATTAAATCAAGCACCTGCTTCACTTCATCAACCGTCCAGAAATGACGAGAAGAATCAAGCATCAATCCGCGCCAACCAAAACGTGGTGCATCCCATATTCTCACAAATGGAACAGAAAAAGAGATTCCCTTATTCTGATTCAATGTACGTTCTATCTCGGCAGGGAGTAACTGACGAAGAGTAGATATACCCGAAATGATACCTGAATAATCAGCCCCCCTTATAAGAATGCCCTTTTTATCAATAAACAACTGATATCCTCCCGCATCCGTTATCTCCTTCGAAAGTTCTAAACGGATATCGGAATGAACCGTTTTCAATTGAACTGTTGCAGTGGTAACACCTGATAGAACTGTTTTAAGATATTCGCCGGCAGGGAGCAAGGATGAAGTAGAGACTCCGATCACCATGCGGTTGCCCACCCGATAATTGCCGCCCATCACTTCCATCTTGACAGGAGTAGGAATAACTGTTATTTTAGTCTGGACGGCAGGAGCCGAAAATAAAAAGGTAGCTGACGATAGTAAACAAGTCAGCAATGCTATTCTTTTAAATAAGTGCATAAGTAGTTAAATTGTTATTGTTTGAATTACAATATTCGCCATAATTATTGAAACGAACAAAAAAACGTTCTTTTTTTAATCTATTTTCATAAGATTTGCTCACGGACGATGCGATAAGTATAAGATATGCTTTGCTCTATAAATAGAATTAAATGTATCTATAACATTAAACATATAACATAATAATTTACTAGAATTCGGGATAATGTTTCACAAAAAAAGGTTTTAAAACTCTTTCCGTCACCTTATATTATTGATTACGAGTGATATATATGGTCATGCTCTATTTTTGGGACTCCAAAATGATGTTATCCTGTTTATTGTTAGTGTGTTATGAAACACGGATCGCCCTCTTCGTATATCAACCGATTAAGTCATTACTCGGTATTTATGGTTTGTGCACCGTGTAGAAACTCCTTTACTTACTGCCCATGCCTGGAAAAGGTCCGATTCTTTTTCTCTGGAAGAAGATATTTTGTACACATCTTATTGAATCATGGGTATCGTATTTAAGGCCTTTCTGTAGGCTCATTAAGGTTTTGTCGTTCCACATATGTGATTCGATCAACTCACATATGTGGAACGATCGAATCACAATTGTGAGTTGATCGAATCACATATATGGAACGACATTCTTCTTAGGACAAAACATAAAATCTTTCTGAGATGCACCAACTTTCATTAGTATGTCTCACAGACTTTGCCCTTTTAAGAAGGTATCATGGAAGGTTTAAAAGCATTTAGATCATTATGACTTTCGTTACTACACTGCGGCAGAGACATACGAATGTAGAGCGCGCAAATTACAACATGATTTTGTTGAAAAAGGCCGTCCCATTGGCAACGATAGACCAAAGTTCTTATCCCGAGCTCACAAGAATTTATAAATATGTAGTTTCAATTACAGAAAAGATAGGTGACAATATAGATGGTTATAAAAGTTTCTCAAATTTAGTCATATTTCATTTTATTAATGATAAACTTTGCGTATCTTTGCACAAAATAAAAGGGAAAATGTATAACGATACTTTATATGTCTACAAGCAAAATTCGATTGCATGTACTTCCTTTTTCTTTATTAGAAAGTCTAATTATTCCCAGAATATATTACAAACAAGGTTCGGCCGATTCATATTGGCCGATCTTCGACATGCCCGATCATAAAGATCCTAGAGAAAGAAAAAATACGATAATGAAATTATAATAAAAGGACGAAACATTATATGGAACAGCTAAAACATGAATGTGGTGTAGCGATGATAAGACTTTTGAAGCCTCTATCATATTACGAAAAGAAATACGGCACGTGGATGTATGGTCTCAATAAGCTTTACTTGCTAATGGAGAAACAACACAACCGCGGTCAAGAAGGAGCCGGTTTAGCGTGTGTGAAACTTGACGCAAAGCCGGGCGAAGAATATATGTTTCGCGAAAGGGCTTTAGGTTCAGGGGCTATTACCGAAATTTTCAATACGGTAATGAGTGGTTTCAAACAATATTCGCCCGAACAGCTCAACGATGTAGATTTCGTCGCTCATCAATTGCCCTTTGTAGGTGAAGCCTACATGGGGCATTTGCGTTATAGTACGACAGGACGTTCAGGCATTTCATTCGTTCATCCTTTCTTGCGTCGCAATAATTGGCGTGCCAAAAATCTGGCCGTTTGTGGTAATTTCAATATGACAAACGTTGATGAAATCTTTAAAAGCATCACTTCTATAGGGCAGCATCCCAGAGAATACTCTGATACCTATATTATATTGGAGCAATTGGGACATCGCCTAGATCGGGAAGTAGAACGAGTATACAACCTTGCTACCGAAAAAGGTAAAGCGGGAATGGACATTACCAGCTACATCGAAGATTATATTGATATGGGCAATGTACTGCGTACTTCCAGCAAAGCATGGGATGGAGGATACGTTATTAATGGTTTGACGGGTAGCGGAGAAATGTTTTCTATGCGCGATCCGTGGGGCATTCGTCCTGCCTTTTGGTATTCGGACGATGAAGTCATCGTACTAGCTTCCGAACGTCCCGTTATCCAAACGACATTTAATGTATCTTTTGAGTCTATCAAAGAGCTACAACCGGGACAGGCACTGCTCGTCAATAAATATGGCAAACTGCATACGCAACAAATCATCAAACCAAAAGAGAAAAGAGCTTGTTCGTTCGAACGAATTTATTTCTCTCGGGGAGGAGATCGCGATATCTATCGAGAACGAAAAGAGCTAGGACGCAAGCTAGTGCCTAATATATTGAAAGCTATAGGCCACGATATAGACCACACCGTTTTCTCTTATATTCCCAACACCGCAGAAGTAGCCTACTATGGCATGCTCGAAGGGCTCGACAACTATCTGAATGAAGAGAAAGTACAAAAGATAAAAAATCTGGGACATAATCCTTCACTTGACGAGTTAGAACAAATTTTGTCGCGCCGCATACGAAGCGAGAAAGTAGCATACAAAGATATAAAACTACGTACTTTTATTGCTGAGGGTAACCGCCGCAACGATTTGGCAGCGCATGTTTACGACATTACTTATGGATGTTTAAAACCCAAGATAGATAATCTTGTCATCATTGATGATAGTATTGTTCGAGGTACAACTCTAAAACAAAGTATCCTGAGTATTCTTGATCGCCTTGAACCCAAAAAGATCGTTGTCGTCAGTTCATCACCACAAATTCGTTATCCTGATTACTATGGTATAGACATGGCCCGCATGAGCGAATTCATTGCTTTCAAAGCAGCCATCGAATTACTCAAAGATCGGGAAATGCGTTATATTATCGAAGCGGCCTATCGCAAATCGAAAGAGCAATCAGATAAGCCGAAAGATCAAATGGTGAACTACGTGAAAGAAATATACGCACCATTCACGGACGAAGAAATTTCAGAGAAAATGGTGCAACTGCTCACTACTCAGAATACTAAAGCCAAAATACAAATCGTGTACCAACCGCTCGAAGGTTTACACGAAGCTTGTCCCAATCATCTAGGCGATTGGTACTTTAGCGGAAACTATCCTACACCCGGTGGCGTTAGTATGCTAAACCAGGCATTTATTAACTATATAGAAAAGGTATATCAATTCTAACAGACTACATATATTATTAATAATGAACAAGACGAATAATAAAACGACTGAGAATGGAGAAGCCACACTAGCAACACTTATACTGAGTGATGGCTCACGTTTTTGCGGAACGTCTTTCGGCTATGAAAAACCGGTTGCCGGAGAAGTTGTATTCAATACGGCAATGAATGGTTATCCCGAAAGTCTTACCGATCCGTCGTATGCCGGACAATTGATGACTCTGACTTATCCACTTATCGGCAACTACGGCGTACCACCTTTTACGATTGAGAAAAACGGACTTCCCCATTTTATGGAAAGTGAAAAGATTCATGCTGAAGCTATTATTGTATGCGACTACTCTAAAGAGTATAGTCATTGGAACGCTGTAGAGAGTTTAGCTTCTTGGTTGAAACGAGAACAAGTTCCGGGTATAACCGGCATTGACACTAGAGCTTTAACAAAAAAATTACGCGAACAAGGAGTAATGATGGGACGCATCGTATTCGGCGATCCAGATAAAGCAGAACAAGTAGAAATGCCAGACTATAGCGCCATCAATTATGTAGACCGTGTTTCGTGCAAAGAAGTGATTCGCTACAATGAAGGAAAAGACAAGAAAAAAGTTGTGCTTGTAGATTGTGGTGTGAAAGATAATATTATTCGTTGTCTATTGAAGCGTGACGTAGAAGTTATTCGTGTCCCTTGGGATTATGATTATAACGTTCTTGAGTTTGACGGATTGTTCATCAGCAATGGCCCCGGCGATCCGAACAATTGCAGCGACGCTGTTAAGAATCTGCGTAAAGCCATGTCTAACGAGAAACTCCCTATCTTTGGCATTTGCATGGGCAACCAACTACTTGCAGTAGCCGGAGGGGCAAAAGTTTATAAATTGAAATACGGACATCGCAGCCATAACCAACCTGTACGCCAAGCAGGCACTGAACGATGCTTCATTACCAGTCAAAATCATGGCTTCGCCGTTGATAACAACACTCTGAATAACGATTGGGAACCGCTCTTCATCAATATGAACGACGGCTCGAACGAAGGCATACGTCATAAACGCAATCCGTGGTTCTCTGCACAGTTTCATCCCGAAGCAGCCAGCGGCCCTACCGATACGGAATTTCTGTTCGACAAGTTTATTAACCTCTTTAAAGCATAGCGATTCATTATGAAAGATAATATAAAGAAGGTATTACTCCTTGGCTCAGGAGCATTAAAGATAGGTGAAGCCGGCGAATTCGACTATTCCGGTTCACAAGCATTGAAGGCACTGAAAGAAGAGGATATCCAGACAGTGCTTATTAATCCGAATATCGCAACAGTACAAACATCGGAAGGCGTAGCCGACCAAATATATTTTTTACCGGTAACCCCCTATTTCGTTGAAAAAGTTATAGAAAAAGAGAAACCGGACGGCATCATGCTTGCCTTCGGTGGACAGACTGCATTGAATTGTGGTGTTGAGCTCTACAAATCGGGCGTACTGAAAAAATATAATCTAAGAGTACTGGGTACTCCTGTGCAAGCCATTATGGACACCGAAGATCGCGAATTGTTCGTCGGAAAACTAAACGAAATTAATGTCCATACCATCAAAAGCCAAGCAGTAGAAAATATAGAAAATGCACGCAGAGCAGCAAAAGAACTTGGTTACCCGGTTATTATTCGTGCAGCTTATGCCCTCGGCGGACTTGGTTCAGGCTTCTGTGACGATGAAAAGCAACTCAACATACTAGTAGAAAAGGCTTTTTCTTTCTCTCCGCAAGTTTTGGTAGAAAAGAGCTTGAAAGGTTGGAAAGAAGTAGAATACGAAGTGGTACGCGACCGATACGATAACTGCATAACGGTCTGCAATATGGAAAATTTCGATCCGTTAGGCATACATACCGGCGAAAGTATTGTAATCGCTCCATCTCAAACATTAAGTAATCGCGACTATCATAAACTTCGTGAGCTTTCTATCCGTATCATCAGACATATCGGCATCGTTGGCGAATGTAACGTACAATATGCCTATGATCCCAATTCGGAAGATTATCGTGTTATTGAAGTCAATGCCCGCCTATCGCGTTCTTCGGCTTTGGCATCCAAAGCTACGGGCTATCCACTGGCTTTCGTTGCTGCCAAGCTGGGGTTGGGTTATGGATTGTTCGAATTAAAGAATTCAGTAACGAAAACGACAAGTGCTTTCTTTGAACCCGCTCTAGACTATGTTGTATGTAAGATACCTCGTTGGGACTTGGGTAAATTCCGTGGAGTAGACAAAGAATTGGGCAGTTCTATGAAATCGGTAGGCGAAGTCATGGCTATCGGCCGAACTTTTGAAGAAGCCATCCAAAAGGGATTGCGAATGATCGGTCAAGGCATGCATGGATTTGTAGAAAACAAAGAACTCATCATTGATGATCTGGATAAATCGTTGAGACAACCTACCGATAAACGTATTTTCCTTATTTCAAAGGCTTTCAGAGCAGGCTATACTGTCGATCAGGTTCATGAATTGACGAAGATAGATTGTTGGTTCTTGCAGAAACTAATGAACATTATCAATACTGCCAATGAACTTGAAGCATGGGGCAATAATCATACACAATTGGCAGAAATGCCGATCGAACTGCTTCGTCGGGCAAAGGTTGAAGGATTTTCAGACTTTCAAATAGCACGTGCAATCGATTACGAAGGAGATTTGGAAGACGGCATCATGATGGTACGAAACTACCGTAAGAGCATCGGGCTTCTCCCCTCTGTGAAGCAAATAGATACATTGGCTGCCGAATATCCGGCACAAACGAACTATCTGTACCTCACTTATAGTGGCATAGAGCACGATATTTGCTTCGAAAATGACAATCGCTCGGTTGTTGTTCTCGGCTCTGGAGCCTACCGTATCGGTTCGTCCGTAGAATTCGATTGGTGCGGTGTTCAAGCACTGAATACTATCCGAAAAGAAGGATACCGTTCTGTTATGATCAACTACAATCCGGAAACGGTTTCGACAGACTACGACATGTGCGACAGACTTTATTTCGACGAATTGACATTTGAAAGAGTAATGGATATTATCGATTTGGAAGTACCTCATGGCGTCATTGTATCAACGGGTGGACAGATACCGAACAATCTAGCCATGCGGCTTGACGAACAAAAAGTAAATATACTTGGTACATCGGCCAAATATATAGACAATGCCGAAGATCGTAACAAGTTCTCCGAAATGCTGGATCGAATTCATGTTGACCAGCCCGAATGGCAAGAACTTACTTCGATGGAAGATATTGACAAATTCGTTCAGGAAGTAGGTTTCCCTGTCTTGGTTCGCCCATCTTATGTTCTGTCAGGAGCTGCGATGAATGTATGCTCCAACAACGAAGAGTTGGTACGCTTTCTGCAACTAGCCGCCAATATTTCAAAGAAGCATCCGGTTGTAGTGAGTCGCTTCATCGAACATGCCAAAGAAGTAGAGATGGATGCTGTAGCTCGCGACGGTGAAATCATAGCTTACGCTATTAGCGAACATATCGAATTTGCAGGCGTTCATTCTGGTGATGCTACTATTCAATTTCCACCACAGAAGTTATATATCGAAACAGTTCGACGTATCAAACATATAAGTCGCGAGATTGCTCGTGAACTGCACATTTCGGGTCCTTTCAATATACAGTATCTGGCACGTGAAAACGATATAAAGGTCATAGAGTGTAACCTCCGCGCTTCTCGCTCTTTTCCATTTGTCAGTAAGGTATTGAAACTAAATCTCATTGAGCTTGCTACAAAAGTAATGCTGGACATTCCTGTCGAAAAACCGTCAAAGAACTTATTCGATTTGGATTATGTAGGCATTAAAGCTTCACAATTTTCATTCAACCGCCTACAAAAGGCCGATCCGGTACTTGGAGTAGATATGGCATCGACAGGTGAAGTTGGTTGTATAGGTGAAAACACATCAAGCGCGTTGCTCAAATCAATGCTTTCTGTTGGTTATCGCATTCCTAAAAAGACAGTATTGCTTTCGACAGGAACTCAGCGACAGAAAGCAGATATGATGGGCGCCGCACGCATGCTGGTTGACAAAGGTTATAAACTATATGCTACCAAAGGTACATATTTGGCTCTAGCCATGAACGGTATACCTAGCACATTGGTATACTGGCCTAGTGAAGAAGGTAATCCCCAAGCTATCGATATGCTTCACAAGCATGAGATAGATATGGTAGTCAATATTCCCAAGAACTTGTCTGAAAGAGAATTGACTAATGGTTACAAGATTCGTCGTGCAGCAATAGATCTCAATGTGCCGCTTATTACAAATGCACGATTGGCCGATGCCTTTATTAAAGCTTTCTGCACAATGACACTCGATGATTTGAATATCAGTAGTTGGGCAGAATATAAATAACAGTGACGGACGATCATTTAGAAACAATAAAGATAGATCAACTATCTATCGGCTATCAGGGAAAAGATGCACCACATATTGTGGCAAATCGTATCAAAACTTCTCTGCTTAGTGGAGAGTTGACTTGTTTGCTCGGTGCCAACGGAGCAGGCAAGTCAACTCTTCTTCGTACTCTATCTATGTCACAACCGGCTCTAAAAGGGAACATTTATTTAAAAGGGCACAATATCAAAGAATATTCGCGTAGCGAATTGGCTTCACTCATTAGCGTAGTACTCACCGATCGTTGCGAAGTAGAAGGGATGACTGTCAGAGAACTCATTTCTTTGGGCCGTACTCCCTACACTGATTTCTGGGGCAATTTAAGTGAAAAAGACGAAACCGTCATCGAACAGTCTATCTCGTTAGTTGGTATCAAGAATTTGGCAAAAAGAAGATTGAATACACTGAGTGATGGCGAAAGGCAAAAGGCGATGATAGCGAAAGCCCTAGTACAGGAGACTCCCATCATTCTGCTTGATGAGCCAACTGCCTTTTTAGACTTTCCCAGTAGAGTAGAAATCATGCAGTTGCTACGCAGACTAAGCCATGAGACAGACAAATCCATTTTGCTTTCTACTCACGACTTAGAACTGGCTCTCCAGATAGCCGATAAGATATGGCTAATGGAACGAGGTAAGGAATTGATTACGGGAACTCCCGAGGATCTTACGATTAACGAAAGACTCACTAATTTCTTTCAGTGTGACGGAGTACTTTTCGATGAACAGACAGGGCTGTTTTGCATTAACAATCCTATCACCAACAGTATTGGCATTAAAGGACATGGCAAACGCTTCGATATGGCGTGCAAGGCATTAAGACGCGTGGGTATAGATGCAACAGAGGATTGTAAATCGGCAATAGCGGTGAATGTCACCGAAGAATCTTTCGAGATAATCTGCGAAAATAGAATAATAGCAGAAGCAGTAACAATAGAAGATTTACTGAAACGAATAAAAGAAATCATATAAATATGACTTCCCAAAGGTTTTTGCCTTTGCCCAGCCAACCGTAATAAATGGAGAATATCATTCGATAGATATCAATGATAGCAAAACAAGATGGATAACAGTTTTTCAATAGAAGGAGGAGTTTCTCGCAATCCGGCCGTACGACTGGACCAACCGGTGAATATAAAGATAGGCAAACAAGAGCACATCGCTATCGTAGGACCTAATGGTGCGGGGAAAAGTCTGTTTATAGGCATGTTAACAGGGCAATACCCGCTAACAGAAGGATGTATTGCTTACGATTTCTTACCATCTCAAAGTTCTAGAGTAAGCGACAATGTAAAATATATCGCTTTTAGAGATTCATACGGTGCAGCAGATAATAACTATTATTACCAACAACGTTGGAACTCGCAAGACGCCGAAACCACTCCAGAAGTATGTGACATGCTTGGAAAGATAACTGAAAGTACCTACCAAAAAGAACTTTTCGAGTTATTCGGCATTACTTCAATGCTCCACAAAAAGATTATTTTATTATCTAGTGGCGAACTTAGAAAGTTTCAACTGGTAAAAGCCCTCCTTGCCTCGCCAAGAGTCTTGATAATGGATAATCCATTTATAGGCCTCGACACCTCTACCAGACAATTACTACTCGATTTGCTTCAGCAAGTGGTACAAACAGGCAACGTACAGCTCATTTTGGTGCTTTCGATGCTCGATGATATCCCCTCATTCATATCGCACGTGATCCCAGTGATGCAAAAAACGGTCTATCCCAAAGTAGATCGGAAAAAGTATCTCGATTCCTTTCTCGCATCAGACAAAGCAAACAATTATCAGGATCTACAACAAAAAATCATAGAACTGCCATATACCAATATAGACTACAACTCGGAAGAGGTAGTACGTCTCAATAATGTAAGCATCGTATATGGAGAGCGCACTATTTTGAAAGAATTGGATTGGCTTGTACGCCGCGGTGAGAAATGGGCTCTTAGTGGAGAAAACGGTGCCGGCAAATCGACCTTGCTAAGTTTAGTTTGTGCCGACAATCCTCAATCTTATGCCTGTGACATTACCCTCTTCGGCCGAAAGCGAGGCAGTGGCGAAAGCATTTGGGAGATAAAGAAACACATTGGCTACGTCAGTCCCGAGATGCATCGTGCATATCTGAAAAATCTACCCACAATAGACATTGTAGCATCGGGATTGCACGACAGTATCGGACTCTATAAACATCCTCGTGCCGACCAATTTGCCATATGCGAATGGTGGATGGATATTTTCGGTATTGTTTCATACAAGGATACTCCTTTCTTGCAGCTATCGAGTGGCGAACAACGTTTGGCATTACTGGCAAGAGCCTTCGTCAAAGACCCTGAGCTACTCATCCTAGATGAACCGCTCCATGGACTCGATACTTATAACCGCCGCCGAGTGAAAAAAATCATCGAAGCATTTTGCCTGCGGCGTGACAAAACCATGATAATGGTAACACACTACGAGAGTGAGTTACCAAACACGATTGATCACCACATTTTTTTGAAGAAGAATAAATAAGATTAAAATATTTCTACTACATTTGCTGCATGAAGAATTGGCTACACCAGTTTAAAGAAAAGAACCATAAACGATATTTGGGAGGTATAGACTTCCTTAAATATATTGGTCCGGGGCTTATCGTCACAGTAGGATTCATCGACCCAGGCAATTGGGCAACGAACTTTGCCGGAGGTGCCAGTTTCGGTTATTCATTGCTTTGGGTTATATCCTTATCGACTGTGATGCTTGTCGTATTGCAACACAATGTAGCCCATTTAGGTATTGTCACCGGCAAGTGTCTTTCTGAAGCCGCCCACGAGTATATCAAACCAAAATATTCCATTCCACTATTAGGCAGTGCCGTAGCTGCATCGATGCTCACTTCACTCGCCGAGATACTTGGCGGAGCCATTGCTTTGAATATGTTATTTCATATCCCAATCAAAATAGGCTCGCTCATTATCACAATAGTGGCGGCATTGATGCTGTTCACCAACTCTTACCGATTGGTCGAGAAATATATCATCAGCTTTGTTTCTGTAATAGGTATATCTTTCTTGTACGAATTGTTCTTAGTCAAAATCAACTGGCAGGAAGCTGCGGTGGCTTGGGTTAAACCGGAAATACCCAACGGAGGACTCTTTGTCATATTGAGCATATTAGGTGCTATCGTTATGCCACACAATCTTTTTCTTCATTCGGAAGTAATACAAAGTCGGCAAATCAACCAGAAATCTGACAAAGAAATACAACGTACACTGAAATTTGAGTTCTTTGACACGCTCTTTGCCATGTCGGTGGGTTGGGCAATCAACAGTGCAATGATATTATTAGCGGCGGCGACCTTTTTTACCAAAGGCATACAAGTCAACGAGATGGATCAGGCCCAACAACTTTTAACTCCATTGCTTGGCAATTCGGCAGGATTAGTCTTTGCCGTTGCTCTTCTTATGGCGGGATTATCATCGACCATCACAAGTGGCATGGCGGGCGGTTCTATTTTTAGTGGTATCTTTGGCGAGTCCTACAATATAAGCGATATACATTCTCGCACCGGAGTGCTTCTATCTTTATTAGGAGCTTATGTCATTATACTTTTCATCAGCACCCCCTTTCAAGGACTGCTTTGGTCGCAAATGCTACTCAGTGTTCAATTGCCTTTTACAATCTTTGCTCAAGTATATCTTACTTCTTCAAAACAGGTAATGGGAAAATATGCCAATGGTGGACGAATGAAAGTACTATTGTATACTATTGCGATCTTCATTTTAGCTCTCAATATATGGCTTCTCATCCACGGATAGCCTCTAATAGAATTCTAATCTATTTATAATTATTCTCTAATTGGATATATTAAATAAACACTATATCTTTGTCGAGTTCAATAATTAGATAATTCGGTTATAAAAAGTAAAAATTATGAAGAAGTATTTATTGAGTTTAGCTTTAGTTGGTGTGATGGCATTAGGTACATCAACAGTTTATGCCGGCACTCCTCAAAAGAAGGAAGCTCCTGCAAAAACAGAGCAAACAGCTACAGTAAAGAAAGCAGCCGCAAAAAAGACTTGTACGTGTGGCCCAAAATGCGACAAGAAATGCACTAAGCCATGCAAATGTGCTAAGGCTGACAAAAAAACAACGAAGCCATGCTGTGCAAAAAAAGGCACGAAGGCTTGCGAAAAGAAATGCGCTAAGTAAATAATTGAATTTCACGACAAAAATGGAGTCCGGACTATGTGGTATAGTTCGGGCTTTTTATTTATTATTGCTTTACTGTCGCTGTTTAATGAGGTGAAAGAGGATGTAAATTTCAAGGTGAATATTCCTCAAGATTCTGATACTTTCTTATCCAAGCCCAAGCGACAAGGCCTTACAGGGCACTATTTTCACTACTGTCTCACCGCTCGAATATAAGCCCAATTGGGACAATACATAAATAAATCATACGCAAATCGCTGATAGACAGCGAGAAATTCATAAGGACGAAAATAAAAGTTCGTATGTATAAACATTTATTTTCGTCCTTATGAATTTTTAGGTTTGTCCTTATCATTTTTTGAGAACATAGGTTCCATTTTGCATATCAAGAAGTGCCACCTCGGTATGGTTAAAATAGTATCAGTATTGCTCCCAATATTCACCTCTTAGAACACCTTGAAAAATAATTTTCGTTCGAAAGCCTTCACCAGTTACTTGTAGGCCTCATTATCAATGGCCTTTTTACAGAGTTCATAATTCATTGATTCTCAGCGAGAAGATACACTTTTCAGGTCCCATTTAACTACCGCATCACAATATCTACCTGATATACAGTTGATAACGGTGACGGGAATAGATTCTAAAAGTATTATAGAAAGCATCGAAATGATTCATACCGGCACGACCCCTTTTTAAGTAGTCAGTGGGATACGATTATTTCAATAAATCAATGTCGTACTTATCTTCCTAAAACCACATATGGACCTAAATTTGTTGACGTCCATATGTTTTCTGAAAAACTTAAGGACGTCACCGGAAAAACTAACATACGACACTTTTGCAAAAAATCAACCGTATGTTACCGCCGTAACTAACGTATCTCGCAGACGAAACTAACGTTAGTTGTCATGATAAGTAACGTTAGTTACCGCAGTAACTAACGTTAGTTATGGCTGCGACATACGTCTGTTTTTTTCAACCGATGATATACTGTTCGGTATCTCTACTGCGTATAAAAAAATTAGTGGCAACTTTTCGAATTCTTCGATTTATCAGTAGTCTTACCACCGTGCGTAAGAACCTCTGTGGCTTGTATCATAGAAAAACAATATGTTTTCAATGCAATAAAGGCCGCATTCATTTCCGTCTGAGAACAATGACAACCATTCATATTATAGCAGAACTCCTGCCGAGTAGCAGGATTGTAAACGTACAAATGAGAAGCATCGCGAACTGCAATAGAATTGTCGGTAGTAAAAAAGATCGCAGGACGTTTCTGATGCATCAAATCGATGCCAAAATTATTTTGCGTATAGCTGATATTTAATAGATTTAATAGAGTAGGTGCCACATCTATCTGGCCGGCAAAATCTTGACGAACCTCGGGTTTAACAGATTGACCATATACAATAAGCGGAATATGATTGTACGAAAGAGGGGTCTCACAATCAGCTTTACCTACAATCTTACCATGATCGCCCAAGAAGACAAAGATTGTATTATCAAACCAAGGTTGTTTACTGGCCTTCTGCATAAAACAGCGGATAGCCCAATCGGCATATTCTACTATCTGATCTTCTGTATTATGAGAATGAGCATGGAAATTTGCCGGAATGATATAGGGTGGATGATTGCTGATTGTCATCAATGCTGCAAAGAATGGTTGGCCGGTAGAAGCCGCTTTGTTAAGGACCGGTATGGCATAACTGAAAAGATAATCGTCTTGAACTCCAAAGCTATTCACGACTTTATCTTTCGGATAATTTTCTTGTGAATAAATACGATCGAATCCGTTAGTTCGAAAGAAAGCATTCATATTATCATACTGCGACTCATGAGTCATAAAGAACATATTAAGATAACCATTGGCTTTCAGAACAGTAGGCAGACCTGAATAAACAGGGATTACAGAACCTTTCATTGAATTCCGCTTCATTACAGAAGGAAAAGAATAAAGCGTAGAATAAAGTCCATGATTGGTATGATTGCCAGCCGAATAAAAATTATTGAAACACAATGAACGTTCATAAAGACTATCAAGAAAAGGAGTAAGCGAAGGAGAATGTCCAAAATGCCCCATGAGATGAGCAGACATGGATTCCATTAAGACAATAACCAGATTCTGCCTAGTGGGACAACCCATTGCAACAATCTGTTGGGCTATCGGAGAAACAGATCCATCTGAATGACGATCCAAATATTGACGAACATTATTAATGGCTTCGGCATCGGGCATTAAAGTGAGATAACGATTTTCGGCTCTCATTTCATCCAGAGTACTTCCCAATAGGTTAAAAGCAGGGCTAATACCCAATTGATTGAGTGAAGGATCGTCACAGTAATAGGCAGCACTTACTTTAATGGGATTATAACCTCTACGCCCACGCATTCCAAAAACACACAAACTGATAAGACAACAAGAGGCCACCAAAAGCCCAGACCTACGAACCCACACTTTATAATCTCCCCTTGGAGTTTGCTGAATTTGAGAATAAAAATAGCGTGAAAGTCTACGCATGGCATAAGCAAGAGTTGTTACCGCCAACAGAAAATAAAAGATATAAATATAATAAGATTTCTCGCCAGTCACCATTCCCATGGTTGTTGTGCCGTAACTGAACCAATTGAATATAGACGAGTTTATATTCTTGAAAAAATAACTAAAATAAGGTATATTCGCAGCCGACACACCAAAATCAATGGTATAAAAAATAATAAAGAAGATATTGACGCCCTTAAAAAACGACTTGCCATAATATCCGAACAATGAGGTTATCATGAGAGCTACTAGAGGAAGCAACAGAATATAGCAGGCTATCACATTATCGAACCAAAGACCCCGCAAAAAGGCTATAGACTGTAGTTGCCAATTACCTTGATAAGCCGGGGTTATGGCAGAATGAATGGTACACAATAAAATAAGTCTGAATACCGTTAAGATTAACAAAGCGATAATGTGTATTGACAAAAGGTACAAAAGAGTTCTAAAAAAGCGTCTCATTAATGATAATTAGGTATATAATAAACTTGATTAAAAGACAAAAGTACACATTTATTTTCATATTTTGATAAAAAAGAACACCATATAATAAACTATTATTTCTTGCTTGATATTTGCTATATAGATATCTTCTTTTTATATTTGCTTCGGGTTATTAAAAAAACTATCAACAATGACTAAAAATATTATTTGGCTTATGAGTTTTGCTTTATTTTCTTGTCACAATGTGAAGAGTACTCCGAATAACAAGGATACGTTTACCACTGCAAGCGGTAAACAAGTTAAAATCGAATGCTACCGCCATGCAAGCCTTGCCATTGTGTACGATAGCCATGTCGTTCAAATAGATCCGGTTACCGATAAAGAACATGGCATTGTCTTCGACAACAAAGGAAAAGCAGACGCCATCCTTATCACTCACGACCACTACGACCATTTTGATAAAACGGCTATCGCACAATTAAGTAGCGATAAAACCGAAATCATTTTGAACAATGACAGTCGTAAAGAACTGGGAAAAGGCATTGCATTAAAGAATGGCGAAACTCATGTCTTGAACTGTGGCATTAAAATAGAAGCAGTTCCTGCTTATAATACAACACCGGAGCACTTAAAGTTTCACCCCAAAGGGCGCGACAACGGATACATTTTGAATATCGAAAACCTACGCATCTATATCGCAGCAGATACAGAAGTTATTCCCGAGATGAAAGACATTAAAAATATAGACATTGCTTTTATGCCATGCAATCAACCATATACAATGACACCGGCACAACTGATAGAGGCGGCGCAGATAATTCATCCCAAAGTTCTATTCCCCTATCATTTTAGCGAAACAAATCTCAACGAAATACCGTCAAAGATGAAAGAGTTGGGAATAGAGACCAGAATAAGAGACATGGAATAATATATATAAAAATAGATGAGAGTGAAAATATCTGCATAAAGATTAGATCTTTTCACTCTCATCTATTTTTATGTGTACCTTAGAAATAGAAACTAAATCCGAGTTTGAATCCAAGTTTGCTATAATCACTATTCAAAAGGCTGAGATTATAAGAGGCTGAAGGTTCTATGGTTACTGTTTTTGAAAGAAAAAACGCGTAACCGACCTCTCCCACTAATGAGAAATCATTTTTATTATTATCGCTTTTATAACGATACGAAGTATCTTTAATCATTCCACCAAAGAAAAGCCCATTACTCTGTAAATAATAGCGCCCTCCTACACCGACATAATATTTATTCAAATTATCTGTCAGATCCATACCAAGTGTACCTGTCAAAGCAAAATTATCCATAACAAAATAACCGCCCATCGCATCAAGGCCAAAATGTCCTTTCTCGGAATCACTATAAGATAGATCAATCCCCGTAACAGAGGTATTCAATACAACTTTACCTCTTTCGAACTGCGCATTGGCTGCCACTGACAATGCCAGTAAGCATAAACCGATAAATAATTTTTTCATCATTCTTAATATTTCAAGTTGTTCATACTTTTTTCACATCAAACACGTTTATGTTTATTTTCTTTCTTACGCAGAACAATCCACAATATAAAAGCGATAACATAAGAGAAGAATAAAGTACCTATTTTCTCTAAACTTGTCTCCATCAAATTATGGGGCAATATATAAATGGCTGTTACTGTTATATATATAATCAAAGCAGCAACAATCCAAGTGGATCGTCTACATCTTTTTATTTTCATTATCAATATTATTAAATAAAGTGACCTACTATAGACATCATAAGAGTCTGTATAAATACAATCACAATACAACTTTTATCAATTACAAAAGTAACATATTCAATGAAAACTCCCAAAAATAACGGCACTTTTACTAACTTTGCATGCATAAAAAACATAAAACATACGATGAAAAGAGTAACTACGATATTTTTCATTCTACTTTTTGTACTTATTCATGTCTCTGCACAACCCAAAAGAGAAATAAGAGCCGCATGGCTTACCACTGCATACGGATTGGATTGGCCCCGCACAAGAGCGACTTCACCCGATAAAATGCGCAAACAACAAACCGATTTACTGACTATTCTCGACAAGCTTAAAGCTGCAAACTTCAATACCGTACTCTTTCAAACCAGAAGCCGCGACGATGTGTTCTATTATTCTAAAATAGAACCAATGAATCAATACCTGACAGACAAAATAGCAGGTGACCCCGGATATGACCCATTGACCTTTGTCGTAAACGAATGTCACAAAAGAGGAATGGAATGCTATGCATGGGTTGTTGCTATTCCTTTAGGATCAAAAAAGCATGTCGCATCATTAGGAAAACGCTCCGCCCTATACCATACCAGTGGTATTTGCACCACCTACAAAACAGAATATTTTTTGAATCCGGCTAAGCCGAATACTAAAATATATTTAATGGATATTTGCCGGGAAATAACAGAGAATTATGATATAGATGGCATCGTATTCGATTATTTACGATACCCCGAGTATTGTGGAAACAAATTTCCCGATAGTGCCGACTATAAAAAAGATGGTAACGGACGGTCCATTTTAGAATGGCGCCGAGACAATATTACAGACATTGTACGTTATCTCTACAACGGAATCAAAGCAATCAAACCTTGGGTAAAAGTATGTACTTGCCCTGTAGGGAAGTATCGCGACACGTCGCGCTATACATCACATGGATGGAATGCTTTTTCTACCGTTTGCCAAGATCCTGAAAGATGGATGCGCGAAGGCATCCAAGACCAACTATTCCCTATGATGTATTTCCGCGGAGATAACTTTTACCCTTTTGCACTCGATTGGTATGAGCAGAGCAATGGACGACACATTGCACCGGCATTGGGAACCTACTTTCTACTCCCACAAGAAGGCAATTGGAGCTTTGACGACATTATGCGACAAATAAATTTCATCAGAACCAACAAGCTAGCAGGTGAAAGCCATTTCAGATTAGAATTCCTGATGAAAAATACAAAAGGTATTTATGATGGGCTGGCAAATGACAAGTATTTATACCCAGCCCTACAGCCCCCTACGACATGGCTCGACAGTATTGCACCGACAGCGCCATACAATTTGCAAGTAAAGCACGAAGAAGATAATATCACGCTAACATGGAAAGCGTCTCGAGACAACGATCCACGAAATGCTCCAATGTATGTTATTTATGCATCCGATACTTATCCGGTAGATACAACAAAACCTGAAAACATTATAGCACAAAGGGTTTCGGGCACTACCTATATATATATGCCTATAGAGTCTTGGAAGACAAAAAACTATTTTGCAGTAACCGCTATAGATCGGTATGGAAACGAAGGGAAAGCAGTGCAAGAAAGAATGTAAGTTCAATAAAAATAAAGGCAAATAAAGTAGACTGTGATATCGAATGAAAAGACAATTATATAAAACAAGAAAATAGACAAGCAGAGTATTAATTTAAAATGGAAAACAAGAAACTGAATCTCGGCACGCTTTGTGTTCAAAGCGGCTGGAAACCAACCAAAGGAGAACCTCGTGTTCTACCCATTTACCAAAGTACCACATTCAAATATGATACCAGTGAACAAATGGCAAAGTTGTTCGACTTAGAAGATAACGGATTCTTCTATACCCGTTTGCAAAACCCAACGAATGAAGCTGTAGCCCAGAAAATTGCAGAATTAGAAGGAGGCGTTGCTGCAATCCTTACATCTTCTGGACAAGCAGCCAATTTCTTTGCCATATTTAATATCTGCGAAGCGGGTGACCATTTTGTCAGTTCCAAGAATATATACGGCGGGACCTACAATCTATTTGGTACAACATTGAAAAAGCTTGGTATTGAATGTACTTTTATTGACGATGATGCTTCGGAAGAAGAAATCAACGCAGCGTTCCGTCCAAACACTAAATTACTTTTCGGCGAAAGTATTTCCAATCCAGGCGTTCAAGTCCTCGACTTTGAGAAATTTGCCCATGTTGCCCATAGTCATGGCGTACCATTTATTGTAGACAACACATTCCCGACGCCTATCAATTGCCGCCCTATAGAATGGGGAGCAGACATTATAACTCATTCTACTACCAAGTATATGGATGGGCATGCAACAAGTGTAGGAGGCGCCATTGTAGATAGCGGCAATTTTGACTGGGAAGCTTATGCAGATAAATATCCGGGATTGACACAACCCGATGCCTCTTATCACGGATTAGTCTATACAAAAGCATTCGGAAAATTGGCGTATATCACCAAAGCGACTTCACAACTGATGCGCGATTTGGGAAGTATCCCCTCTCCTTTCAACTGTTTTTTGCTGAATCTAGGGCTTGAAACTCTTCATTTAAGAGTGAAGCAACATTGCAGCAATGCACAAAAAGTAGCAGAATGGCTTGCAGCAAACGAGCAAGTAGCTTGGGTTAATTATCCAGGGCTCTCTACAGACAAATATCACTCTCTAGCGACGAAATACATGGATGAAGGACGTACATCGGGAGTCATTGCATTCGGATTAAAAGGAGGACGTGAAGAAAGCATTCACTTTATGGATAATCTTAAATTTATTGCCATCGTCACTCATGTCGCAGATGCTCGTACTTGCATTCTGCATCCGGCAAGCCATACACATCGCCAAATGAGCGATGAACAACTTCGGGAAGCAGGAGTAGCACCCGATTTGATCAGATTATCAATTGGGATTGAAGATGTTGACGATATTATCAACGATGTAGAACAGGCTTTAAAGAAATAAGATCTATCTCTAGATGCTTATTGATTATTACCAATAATATCAAAAAAGGATATCTGAACCAATAGGACAGTCATTTGATTGTCCTATTGGTCTTTTTTATAACCCTTTCTTCTTTGCTTCGTCCCAAATCTCATCCATTTCGGCAAGAGTCATATCTTTAAGATTCCGACCCTGCTTTATAGTATGTTCTTCAAGATAGTTGAAACGGTGCAAAAACTTCTGATTGGTACGTTCGAGAGCATTATCCGGATTTATTCCATATAGACGAGCAGCATTTATAAGACTGAAAAAGAGATCTCCAAATTCACCTTCAGCTTTATCTCTATCCATCTGAGATATTTCGGCCTGCAACTCTTCAAATTCTTCTTTCACCTTATCCCATACTTGTTCTTTCTCCTCCCAATCAAAGCCCACATTACGAGCTTTATCTTGCATGCGATAGGACTTGATCACTGATGGCAAGGCGGCAGGCACTCCACTCAAAACAGATTTGTTACCATCTTTCTCCTTTAATTTAAGTTGCTCCCAATTTTGAATAACTTCATTGGCGTCTTTTGCCGAAGCATTGCCATATATATGAGGGTGGCGATAAATAAGTTTCTCACAAAGACGGTCACATACATCTTTTATATCAAAGTCTCCTGTTTCGGAACCTATTTTGGCATAAAAGCCTACATGCAGCAACACGTCACCCAGCTCTTTACAAATATCTTTTTTATCACCACGTATCAAAGCATCACACAATTCATAAGTTTCTTCAATTGTATTGGGGCGCAAACTGTCATTGGTTTGTTTCCTATCCCACGGACACTTTACCCGCAATTCATCCATAATATCAAGGAAGCGACCAAAGGCTTCCATTTTTTCTTCTTTAGTATGCATTTTATATCAATCTTTTATATCGTTCATAACTAATAAGCAATTCAACTACTTGAGAATAGTTCTTTTGCCCGTTCTCTATTTTGTTTCCTTTTAAATAAAGTTCGTAAAGCCAATTTTGGGCAGCACCGAGAGTTGGGCTATAAAGAGCCTGCCAATAATAACGATGATAAATATACAATCGCTTTATTTCTGGACGAATAAGTCGTTTCACACGATTGAATTGCTGTGCCGTCATCACTATTTTGGCGTTGCCCAATACATATCCCATTATAAAGAAATAGCCACTAAAACGCACCGACGGATTCTTTGACCGAAGACAAGCTTGATATGCATAAAAGTTTGCCTCTGCCTCTGATGAAATACCCAACAGATGTGCCAACTCATGAGCATAAACAGCAGGATAATCAATAGGTAGCAGATTGCGATTGAGATGAAACTCACAAAAGAATGGACCCATGTATCCCGATACGCCAACACTCGATATAAAATTGGAAAAGAGCATTGTCTTAGGCCTGAGATAGCTATGTTGGGGCGCATGAATTTTAAGCGAATCGCTTATTTGCCGATAAATAAGAGGTATTTCTCTATTAATATCTCCCTCATTGACCGAAAAGGATGCAACATAACTATTATTTAAATCAGTAATATAACGATCAACAAAACGAGCAAATAATGCGGAAGTATATTGCACAGGTTTAATATGGGCACGTTGCATGAAATGAGGTTGAGAATAATTCAATCCCCATGCCATATAAAACCAGACATAAACCCATAACAAATATTCCATATCGTACGATAATATTTTCGTCCAACACATGTGATACTTATAACGGCTATATATAGGCATTACAATTATGACTAATATTGAAAAAGCAACAAAAATATCGCCAATAGAGAACGGAACAATAGCTGATATACCAGTAAACAACCACGAGAATGCGGGATAAAAATAATAGGCATACCATTGTCCCCATGAAGGAATGATCTGGGCTAAAACAACCGCAATCAATAATATTAATAAGACGATATATCGTTTTTTCAATTTCATGTTTACACCCTTTTCAACTCCAACCAAGCATGGTTTTAACTATGATATTGCAAAACTACTAAATAACTATGGCTTATCGAAAACATAATGACAATATTTTGTTCTTACCACTTATCATTCTTCTATCTATCGTAAAATATCTCTTTGCACAATTCTCCTCTTATTCATTCTATAAACAAAATATTATTAGTATATTCGCAAAGTCGATTGATATCAGGGACTAACAAGAAGTTATTATGTTAACAAGACATACTATGATAGAGAAAATCTTCCTATGGTTATTCATAGGAATGATTGGTTCCATAACGTGCAGCGCCCATCCTTTGATAAAAAGAATAAAGACATGGAATTGGCAAATATCCAACCAAGGATATTTGGAACAAATCGTATTTAAAGATAGACAAGGGAATGACACTATCCTTTTTTTCAAAGGAAACAAAACAAAGGGACCAGCTTTCTATATCAACAAGGGCGATAAAGATATAATTGCCGAATGGAAAGGTGGAAAGATGAAGACTTTTCATGCTAAAATCGATGACATCGTCTGCCACCTGCGCTATGAACAATGGAAAGGTATGCCTGCTTTGTTCATCACACTAAAAAATACGGGAAAGCAATCATTCAGACCCACTAAAGCAGGTATTAAGCTAGGTATTGATACTTATATGGATAAATACCCCAATTGGTTAAGCAAATACTTTCCAACACTGATGCGCAATGAGAAAACTCATTTTTTCGGTTATTTACAAACACCTTCACGGAACACTCTAGGAATTGTATCCACACGCCCTATCGCATCATGGAGCATTGATTACAACTTAGGGTATCAAGATCCCGCGCCACACTGGTTTATGGGACATCGGATAGAATCGCTCAACATCGATTTATTAAATACACTCCCCCTACCCGATCGCCACCCACAAAACTTAGACGAACTGAAGCCGGGGCAATTTAAAAGATGGATCATTGCATTTATTCCTATCGAAAAACCTGAATTCTTTGAAGCTACCGTCCACCAAGTAGCCAACTTTCCGATGATACAAATGCAGCAGAGCACGTTTTGTCCAAATGAAACAGCCACCTTTGACGTCTTTGCCAATAAACCACAAGTCGATGTTTGCGATGATGAAGGGCAACCACTAAATATTAATATAAAGGCTATTTCAAAAGGTATCTATCGAGTAAAATGCAAACTTCCACAAGTAGGACTTTATAAAGCCACAGTTTATGACGGTAGGTACCGGTCGGAGGGAATATTAACAGCTCATGCTTCTTATCAATGGACATTGGAACAAGCCCGAAAAGCGACATTGAAATACCATCAAAAGGCGACGTCACATGCAGAAAGTTGGTATGGATTTTATTCGGCATTTCTTGCCGCAAAATATTTTCCGGATAAAGAGATAGACAAAACACTTAGCAAACGATTCGACTATTTATACAACAAGCTGTATGATTCAATTAATGTAAGACCTCTCTATTATCAAGAACGAATTCAAAACACTTCTACAACTATCGGCATATTGATTAAAAAGTATCATACCGAAAAGCAGATAAAAGATATACTTCATGCATCGCAACTGGCCGATTGGCTAATAAATACATCTCAACGACAAAAAGATGGTGCCTACGTAAGCCATCAAAAAGTTTATACCAGCGTTATATACATAGCCAAAAGTATGCTTGAACTATCAATTGCAGAACAAGAAATAGCAGAAAAGAATACCTTCTGGCAAAATGCAGCCAAAAGACATTATAACTCAGCCAAACGAGCCATTGACCAACTAGTTGCACAACAAGGCAATTTAGAAACAGAAGGTGAAGAAACTTTTGAAGACGGCATGCTGTCTTGTTCGGCACTGCAAATAGGTATGCTAGCTTTAATGCAAAAAGATGAAAGGGATAGACAACATTATACCAATGCCATGCTGCAACTTTTGCAAAGTCACGACTGCCTTACCCAACTAAGAGTACCAGATGCTCGCCGTCGTGGAGGTACAATGCGCTATTGGGAAACACAATATGATGTACAAATGCTGCCGAACATGATCTGCTCGCCACATGGATGGAGTGCATGGCGAGCATATGCTACTTATTATGCTTATTTACTGACAGGCGATGAAAAATGGTTGTTACAAACCTACAACGCCATGGGTGCCTTTATTAATCTAATAGACTACAAAACAGGTGAATTGAGATGGGCTTTCATCGTTGATCCCTACATAAAGGCTAGACAAACGTGCAACGCTGATCCACATTACACTGTAGATTCAGTTAGCTTGGGCAATCCTCACCCCGATTTATACAAAACTCGCTCTTTTATTATAGGAGAGCAATATGTAAATATGGTAAGTGATTGGCAAACTGTCAACACACAAGATAACGATGTCCATGAAATATTCAAATGCATATGCGAAAGCATGCTAACCAATGCTTTTGTGATAGAGCATCCTAATGAAGAATATGTAGGATACAACTGTAAAATCAATAAAATAGGTCACAACCTATATGTTGAGGCAAACGAAAAACAGATGATAAATTTGCATTGTAATTTTAAAAATAGCATTACTGTTATATTCAATGGGAAGACTAGACAATTACCAGCACATTATTTGGGTTGGGCTTTTGGAGAAAACAGATACTCTTCTAAAGAATAAGCTTAGTTACACAAAAAAACTAAAAAGAGTACTCTTCTCACGAAGAATACTCTTACAATAATAATATTAAACTTACAATCGTTAGATTATCATCAACTAACTGTTATAAGCATTTTCGCCATGTTCGTAGACGTCTAGGCCTTCTTCCTCTTCACGAGGTGCAACTCTGATACCGACCAATTTATCTACGATTTTAAACAAAATGTATGTTAGTACACCGCTGTATACTATAGAAAACAGTGTTGCAATGATTTGAACTAAAAGCTGATGCCAATTGCCAAACAAAGCACCTTCAGCACCAGTAGGTCCTGTAATAGCTTTAGTGGCAAATACACCGGTAAGGATGGAACCAACAATTCCACCGATACCATGTACACCGAAAGCATCAAGCGAATCGTCATAATTTAGTTTGATTTTGACATAGGCTACCATCCAAAAGCAGACAATGGCAGAAACAGCACCAATAGCAATTGCTCCCAATATCCCAACAGATCCTGATGCAGGAGTTATGGCAACCAAACCTGCTACTGCGCCCGTACAAACACCCACAGTAGTAGGTTTTTTATTAAGCACCCAATCTATTATCATCCATGTGAGAGCAGACACACATGTTGCGATATGAGTTACTAAAAAAGCGTTGGCGTCAAGTCCATCAGCTGTCAATCCGCTTCCAGCATTGAAGCCGAACCAACCCAGCCACAGAAAAGCCGCACCGATAAAGACATAAGGTATTTGATGAGGAGAAGTAGGGTGCCCTGACTTGTAATCGCTACGACATCCCAACATCAAAGCCATCACTAAAGCGGATATTCCGGCATTGATATGAACAACAGTTCCACCGGCAAAGTCGATCGCTCCCATTTGCTGTAGCCAACCGCCTCCCCATACAAAATGAGCCATCGGATTGTAAACCAGAATGGACCACAATACCGTGAAAAACAAAAAGCCGGAAAACTTTACCCGCTCTGCAAAAGAGCCGATGATAAGTCCCGGAGTAATAACAGCAAACATGCATTGGAAAAGCACGAAAGTAATTTCGGGAATACCGGCAGGAGACAATATAGAAGCTGTAGTAACGCCGTTGAGGAATACTTTATCAAATCCACCGATGAAATGACCTATTGCCATACCTTCAAATCCTTTGCCAAACACCCAGCTGTAACCGAAAGCCACCCACAAGACACTAACCACACAAACACAAATCAAACATTGCATAATGATGCTCAACACATTTTTTTGTCTGACCAAACCTCCGTAAAATAAAGCCAATCCGGGAATGGTCATCAACATCACCAATATCGTAGCCATCGTTATCCATGCAGTATTACCGGCATTTAAAACCGGAGTAGCAGCTACAGCACCTTGTGCCATAGCACTAAAAGGCATTAAAAACAAAAGAATGAGTACCAAATATAAATATCGTTTCATAGTTATCCCTATTTTTCGTTATCCTTTATTAATATTTTTATCAAATGCATTGTTATGCTTATTTTTTCTCTTCTTCCACTTGGTCATAGAGTGATATATCACCCCGTTCACCTGTCCGTATCCTGATAGAATCGTCTATAGATGATATAAAGATTCGTCCATCTCCGATATCCCCAGTCTTAGCTTCTTCCATTATCGCCTTCACGGTTTTGTCGACATTAATATCGCGAACGACCAAAACAATCATTGTTCGCTCTATGGAACTTGTATCATAAACAATGCCACGGAATATTCTTTCTTGACGAGTTTTACCTACTCCACGAACATCATAATATGAAAGCCATTCGATATCTGCTTCCAAAAGAGCCTGTTTTACTTCTTCAAATTTTGATTTACGAATAATCGCTTCAATCTTTTTCATAATCTGTCAAATAGTTAATAAATAAACGTCATCCTGAACAATCTTTTTCCTTACCTAAAAAAACAACCTACTTCATAAAGTATTCTCTCTCTTTAAACAAATTGATAGAAATTACAATACAATTTTTTCTGAACTTACTTCTATTAAATTCTCTTTCATTAGGCTTAAGCTATAGTATGTCGTTATCTCCCGATAGAACATTTTCTCTATAGTCTTTCGTAAGCCTTACTTTTTAGTCTTTTGGTTTATTATCATGGCGCAAATTTATCACTTTTATATTAAATAACAAAATAAATAATCACTTTTTAAATATAAAATTAAAAAAACTTTCTTTTTGAAATAACATTATCTATTTTATATTTCTTTTTGATAAAAGCAAATAGTTCACTTCACTGATTATATATATGGCTATTCAAATGATATCCGCAAGCAACAACCTATTCAACAAATACTCACACAAAGCATATCATATCGAACAATTTAATCACAAAAACGGCTTATTCATCGCAATTCACTTGCCCAAGCTAAATAATTACCATGTTTCACCTACATTTTGATTCTTATCTCCATACATCAACAATGTATTGTCTTTTCTTTTTCCGTTTCCAATTGTTTTTTGTAATTTTGCAGGCAATTATATCGTTAACATTCAAAGCAAAATGGAATTACCAAGCAAATACAACCCCACCGAAGTGGAATCTAAATGGTACCAATATTGGTGCGATCATCATCTTTTTAGTTCGAAACCCGATAATCGCGAACCTTATACTATCGTGATTCCTCCACCAAATGTAACAGGTGTGCTCCACATGGGACACATGCTGAACAATACCATTCAGGACATACTGGTACGGCGTGCTCGTATGGAAGGCAAAAATGCTTGTTGGATACCTGGTACTGACCATGCTTCGATTGCAACAGAAGCTAAAGTAGTAAATAAACTAGCTCAACAAGGCATAAAAAAAACAGACCTTACACGCGATGAGTTCTTAAAACATGCTTGGAACTGGACTGAAGAACATGGAGGTATTATTCTAAAACAACTCCGCAGGCTAGGCGCATCGTGCGATTGGGATCGAACAGCTTTCACAATGGACAAAATACGTAGTGAAAGCGTTATCAAAGTCTTTTGCGACTTATATGGTAAAGGGCTTATATATCGTGGCGTAAGAATGGTGAACTGGGATCCGAAAGCTTTGACTGCTCTTTCTGACGAGGAAGTCGTATATAAAGAAGAACACGGGAAATTATATTATTTAAGATATAAAATAGAAGGAGAAGACGGATATGCCATCGTAGCTACGACACGTCCCGAAACGATCATGGGCGATACGGCAATGTGCATTAATCCGAACGATCCAAAGAACCAACACCTAAAAGGCAAAAAAGTAATTGTGCCGCTGGTAAATCGTGTCATTCCCGTTATTGAAGACGACTATGTAGACATCGAATTCGGTACAGGCTGTTTGAAAGTAACGCCTGCACACGATCCGAACGACTATATGTTGGGAGAAAAATACAATCTGCCATCTATCGATATATTCAATGATAATGGAACAATCAGCGAAGCTGCCGGCATGTATGTTGGTATGGAACGGTTTGAAGTACGCAGACAAATAGAGATAGACTTACAAAAAGCAGAATTGCTCGAAAAGACAGAAGCATATACAAATAAAGTTGGATTTTCGGAACGTACCGATGTAGTCATTGAGCCTAAATTATCCATGCAATGGTTCCTAAAGATGGAACATTTGGCAAAAATGGCTCTTGATCCGGTAATGAATGATGATATAAAATTCTACCCGGTCAAATATAAAAACAGCTATAAACATTGGCTGGAGAACATTAAAGATTGGTGTATCAGCCGTCAACTCTGGTGGGGTCATCGCATTCCCGCTTATTTTCTGCCAAAAGGAGGTTTTGTTGTTGCCGAGACGCCAGAACAAGCTCTCGAAGAAGCCCGCAGAAAAAGTGGAGATAAAAACATGCAACTATCCGACTTGCGACAAGATGACGATTGCCTTGATACATGGTTCTCATCTTGGTTGTGGCCTATTTCACTATTCGACGGCATCAACAATCCGAATAATGAAGAAATTAAATACTACTACCCCACCAGCGATCTAGTAACCGCTCCGGATATCATTTTCTTCTGGGTAGCCAGAATGATTATGGCCGGTTATGAATATCAAAAAGAGCCGCCTTTCCGCCACGTCTATTTTACGGGAATTGTTCGCGATAAATTGGGACGCAAAATGTCCAAATCACTAGGCAATTCACCTGACCCAATAGAACTCATCGAAAAATATGGTGCCGATGGTGTGCGTATGGGCATGATGCTTTCGGCTCCTGCCGGAAATGACATTCCTTTTGATGATAGCCTCTGCGAACAAGGACGCAATTTCTGCAACAAAATCTGGAATGCATTTAGGCTAATAAAAGGTTGGGAAATTGACGAAACGGCACCTATATCCGAAGCACAACACCTGGCTGATATATGGTATGACCAAAAGCAACATGAGGTAAATAATGAAATAAACGATCTCTTCAGTAAATATCGCATAAGCGAAGCACTGATGGCTGCCTATAAATTATTTTGGGATGAATTTTCTTCTTGGTATCTCGAAATGATCAAACCGGAATACGGCAAACCCATCAATAAAAACGTATATAACAAGTCTATTGAATATTTAGACAACCTTCTTAGGATGTTACATCCGTTTATGCCATTCATTACAGAAGAAATCTGGCAAGATATAATACCACGCAAAAATGGTGAAAGTATTATGATAACTCCATTTCAGTTGGACAGTAAATATGATGCAAAACTTTGTGCCGCATTTGAACGAGTAAAGGATGTCATCACCAATGTACGTGCGGTTCGCGCTCAAAAGAACATACCAATGAAGTCTCCGTTAACATTGAATGTGATAGGGGAAAATCCAGTTTCAGAGTTTGACACCATCATAATCAAACTTTGTAATTTGACGGCAATACAAAAAGTCGATGAAAAATCGGCAACAGATTCCTCCTTCCTTTGCGGAACCACCGAATACGCTATACCATTGGGAGATCTAATTGACAAGAAGACAGAAATATCCCGAATGGAAAATGAATTAAAACATAAGGAACTATTTTTGCAAGGAATACTTAAAAAGCTCGGCAATGAGAAATTTGTAGCACATGCCCCTAAGGCGGTCATAGATCTTGAAAGGAAAAAACAAGCCGACGCTGAAAGTATTATTAAATCTCTTAAAGAAAATATAGCTTCCCTAAAGAAATAGAAGAACAGTGAGTATGTTACAATCCGTAACAAAACAGTATAATATATTCACAATATATACAATATAAATATCTAAATAAAAAAAAATGATACAACACCGCATTCTTTTTTATATTTTATTTGAATAAAGTGTAAAAAGTAGTATATTTGCAGTGTGTTTTTCATAGTATTAGATTAAGGTTATTTATAGAATTGGTTGCTCGTTGAGAGTCGCCAATTTTTTTATAGCCATATTTACCCTCTTTATTAAACCCTACTAAGGAGACGGTAATATTAGAATAGCTGAGAATACATAACAAATCCATTGGGTTTAATCTCTCCCCAAAAGGATTATTATTAGCCTTTGCCACTCCCGTATGACACCATATCGTACTATATCACAACATGTTAACAACTGACCATATACAACGCCAGCGAAAAGAGGCCTCAAAATCGGCCCAAGAGCATATTGTAGAACTGTTATTTTCAGCGGACCTCTGCTTAGAACAAGTCTAAACACTAGCTTACAGATAGCTGATGGGGCAGTTTGTATACAGTGCCCTATACTCCACTCATTTTAAAAATTCCTTATGTTTCGATGAAAAGCGGTGAGCAAGCAAATGCGACAATCTCTTTTACATTTATCTCTGCTGACATCGAGTTCTTTTTAAGCTTCTCGCATACTCCCTCGAACGTCATCATTGTTACGTTCGGCACTCACACATACCACTTTATCCCGCAACTTGTACTGAAAAGCCAATAACTATTGAAGAACAGTATCATTTATTACCCTATCGATATAATTCATATTATAAGCAAAACCTTATGCAGGATTTGCAACATCCTCACAATGAAAAATGCTATAAAGACCTATAAATATTTTGGTCCTTATGTTTTCAAAATTACATAAGGACCAAAATTAATTTTCTCCCTTACGAAACTTGCGACTCACGGGCGTGAGTCGCAAGCTATGTTCTTATGTCATTCCAACAACATTTAGAAAACACAGAAGTTACGAATATAGTGTTTTAGTAAGCCTTTCTATAGCATGGAAAAGCCGAATATACGCAAATGTATATTCGGCTTTATAAATATTCTCTTTATTTTTTTCTTACCTTATATGAGACTAATAAAGTTTAGAACTGTCATAAGTATCATACCAAACAGTATTATCAGCATGCTGAGCCCAAGATGTAAACTTAGAATAAGCATCTGTAACTGGCACATATTCTAATGGGTACTTAAAGATTCCTGTTTTCGTAGATTTAGGAATACCGATAGCCCATACATATTTGCCTGTTTCAACATTATCAGCAACTTTTCCGAGGGCAGGACTATTTTTCCATAAATAAGTATGCACTTCGTAAGAGCCATTTGTAATATATGGATCTACTGTAGCAGAAGTAATTTTATTTGCAACATTGGCAGACTCACAAGTAATCGTTATGGTTAATGTCTTTGGATCTACGTTAACAGCATCACTGCCAGACTTCATTGTGTTAACAAAGACTCTATTTGTACTACCGGTCAAAACCTTATGAGCGTCTGCAAATAGAGGAATAACAATACCACCACTATTTAAGCCTTGTTGATATCCTGTAGAAGCATTGCCAAAACCGTTGTCAAGCGCAACAGATGCTATGCCAGATGTAATTCCAGACAATCTGATACCACCCCCCAATTGTTTAGAAGCACCTACAGCTCTCAACTTAACAGCCAAAGTAACTACATTACTGTTTATCGTTCTTGCCACATCAAATACCACATCATTAAAATCATAGTCACCGGCAGTCGGATAATTGTCTTCAAAGCAATATGTAGTGCAAAAATTATTATCAACTACAACTGGACCATTTTTTGAAATATAACCAATTGTACAATCACTAGAAGGGATTGTTTCAGGAGCTTCGCCATTTCCTACAGCAGCAGCTGTATTATTATAAATAATACACGCATTATACCAATCCCAAGGAAAAATAGAACTAGGGTGAGATGTTACATCCACATATAATTTATTATTAAAAGTGACAGTCCCCCACTCACTATAGTTAATATTACCCGCAACAAAAATAGCAGCATTTCCAGAAGTAGGGCCATTCATCGTTACAGGTCCATAATTAGAAGTTGCAGCCTTTAAAATAGAGGTTTCTCCCATTGTTATTGTCGAGTTATGCAAATTTAAAGTAGAGCATTCCACAGAAGCATTATCGCCAATAATAAGAGTCTTAGGTCTGAATGTTCCATCAAAGCTCAACTTACAATCAGTTGCATAATTCGCATTATCATTATCACTTACATCATTACCAAATCTACAATTAGAGCTATGGTTAATTAAAGTAGCCCCAGAAGTTAACTTAAGGCTTTTGGCATACATCGTTCCGCTACTTCCATTTATAATATAACCATTAGAAGGTGAATTAATTCTACTAGCTACATTCAACGTTCCATAATTAACAAAGTCCGTACCCGTATTTAAATTTAAACCACCATTATTATCATCAGAAGAAGTTGTCGTTATCAAACCAGTAGCAGCATTAAATATTCGTCCCCCTGATGACCAATTAATGTAACCAACATTGATAGTCCCCGCATTGAAGACCCAACCACCACCAGTATTACTAAGTTGAGTACCCGAAATTTCACCTCCAGGCATTACGGTAAAAGCATACGCTCCTTTACCCGTATTAGAGGTGAGAGTATTATTCAAAACAATCTTACCGCCTTTGGCAACAATAATCTCAATAGGGTCCTGAATCTGCATCCAACTAGGAGGAGTCCAAGTTCCTGTTACAATTACTTTTGTACCCGCTTTAGGAGAATATGCAGCAAAGTTTACATTATAATTACCTGTAATTTTATAATAATTATAAGCATTTGTATTATTAGTAATATCACCCGGAGCTTGAGTTATATCCGTAGCTTTATGAATCATATCATTAATATCTGATTCAGAATAAGTTGTTAAAATTTTTGCTGCATCAGGATCTGTAATTGTCACAGAAGCTCTTGATGTTACTGCACGAGAAACAACCTTACTTGAAGTAGCATTGCCAAACGTCACATTAAAAGAACTTCCTCTAGTAACATTATGAACCGGAATAACCTCTCTTCTATTATTAGCATCAACACAAGCTACATAAATGGTGCTATCCGCTAAAGCATAGTCAAAAGTTGTATTAAAAGTTGCCCCTGTAGTCACCGTACCCTTAGCCAAAAGGGTTGCCGATCCCGCTAAAGGATCAGAATCGTACAGTTTAACAGTATAACTGCTCCCAGCATCCTTGTTTACAGAAACGCTAGCAGTTGCAGAACCTACAGATTGCCAATCTGTAGCAATATCTGAGACAGGAAATGTAGATTTCATTTCCGCATTCCATGCATCCTGATCAAACAAATCTTTATTAGTACAAGAAATCACAGTTCCAATGCCTGTGAATAGGTAAGCGCCCCAAATTATACGATTAATTAAATGTTTCATATCAATTGATCTTTTTTATATTTTCCCCTAATTATCGCCGCAAAGATATGATGTTTTTTTTACTTTTCATTAAATTCACACGTTTATTTTTATACCATTACTATTTTCTCTATTCGTTTTGTAAACAACAAATTAAGAAGAATAATAAAATTGCACAAGCGTATTAAGAATTGTTTTTATAGAATGAAATGGATATAAATTAAAGCATCTTTAAAGCATCTTTAATTATCTTCTCAACAGGAGCATCAGGATTATTCTTTAATAACTGGATTACAATTTTTTGTGAAGGAGCGTTGGCAAAACCTAACATATTCAATGCCGACACAGCTTCGCTCATGACTTCTTTGTTTACCGATACAGCAGAAACGATTCCAACAGCCGAAGCAAAATCAGCATTATCTATTTTATCTTTCAATTCGACAATCACACGTTGGGCAGTCTTCATTCCGATACCTTTCACCGATTTCAATAAAGCAATATTTTCACTGGCAATAACACCAATCAACTCGTCAGAAGTCATTGCAGAGAGTATCATTCGGGCAGTATTGCCTCCTATCCCCGACACGGAGATAAGCAGAGTAAAAAGAGAACGTTCTTTTTTGCTCGCAAAGCCAAAAAGCACGTAAGCATCTTCGCGTATCGATTCAAAAAGATATAGTTTGACTTCTTTTTTACCTTGAATAGCAGAATAAGTATTGAGCGATATATTGGCTATATAGCCTATTCCATTGCAATCTATTACAACCGACGCAGGGGTTAAATCTGCAATTTCTCCTTTTATATATTCCAACATAATAATGATTCATTTATAAAACGTACCACATACATTTTACTCGATTAAAATACCTTTTCCTTGACGCACAATCTCTGGTTCACCCGCAGTACAATTTACGATGGTCGAAGGTTCTGTTCCTCCTATTCCCCCATCAATCGTCATATTTACAATCTTACCGAATTTCTCATCTATCAATTCGGGATCAGTAGTATATTCTTTCTCTTCGCCTTCGGCAAAAGGCAATGACGCAGTCAATATAGGAGCCCCCAATAATCGGGCAATCTCACTTATGATAGGATTATCGGGCATCCTGATTCCGACCTCTTTCCTATTACGAAATATCTTTGGAAGCCGATTGTTAGCATTCAGTACAAAGGTAAATGGGCCGGGCAAATTACGTTTCATTAATTTGAAAATATGATTATCTACTTTAGCATACTCACTAATAGTACTGAGATCATAACAAATAATAGATAAATGCTGTTTGCGAGGATCAATCCCTTTCAATCGACAAATAGTCTCGATAGAATGTTCCTTCAGAGCATGACAACCAATAGCATACAACGTATCTGTGGGGAAAACAATTAACTTACCTTCATTAAGCACATCCACAATATGCTGAAGCACCCCAAAATCATTATCTTTATCGTACAACTTCAGTATCATAGATTCAATTTCTTTTATTTAACAAAGACAGAATAGGCTCTCGAGCCTGCACTACCTAAAGAATGGGCTTTACCATTGAGCCAATAAGTAGCAATTTCAGAACCGTCTTCACCCTTTTGATAACCAGCCACATAAATATCGCCATCCTTTATAAAGATCGCAAAAGCTTCTGCATCGGCAGTTTCATCACTCAGTATCCGTTTATTGCCATTTTTCCATAAAGTAGCGACTTTATGTCCTGATGCAGAAATAGTAGTACCCACGACATACGTTTTCGACTTATATATAACAATAGCATTAGCTATCGCATCGGTTGTACCATCACTCAGATCTTGGGTCAACTCATTTTTCCACAAAGTAGCAACTTGCCGTCCCGCTTTGTTTTTCACATATCCTGCCACATAGACACTGCCACCATCGGTCGCCAATCCCATGGCTTCAGATTCTTTATGCCAATCGACGAGCGGAGTAGATACTCCGTTGTGCCACAACGTTGCAACTTTTTTTCCACCACCATTTTTCACGATAAAACCGGCAGCATAAATTTCTCGTCCACCGATAGCTATATCATACGCCGAAGCCTGAGTAAGACCATCACTCAATGTAGTCTCTATCTTATCTGACCAATAAGCCGCAACATTTCTGCTATTGGCATTAAAAAAACTGCCAGCGATATACACCACTTTATTTTGTATCAGCACTTTGTTAGCCACAGCATTAGTAGAACCATCCGTAAGTGCAAAGAGATGACCGTTCAGCCATTTACAAGCCGCCTTATTGCCATTTGTACATTCATCGTATCCTACCACATAAATATCGTTTCCCGTTACAAAGATAGACTGAGCCACAGCATCACCTCCCCCTGCCGTAAGTTTCGTTTCTTTGTCGTCTTTCCAATAAGTAGCAACTTGCTTACCTTGAGAGCCTATTGTATAGCCAGAAGCATAGACTGTTGTTTCGGCTTTATCAATCTTAGCAATCAACCTTTTACAACCCGACAAGCTGACAATCATCAACAGCGCAAAGGTCAAAGAACTTAATTTACTTATATAAGACGACATTTTCATAATCTTCCTACTTATCTTAATATTTAATTCATTCAATAGTATTTCCAGGCTGTAAAATTAGATATTTTAAATAAGATATTCATACCTTTTTAAAAAAAGTAACAGGAAAATTTCATAGTAAAAATAGCAAAGTATCACTTTTTGCTACGAAAAGCCCATATTTTAAAGTTCATTACAAGTATCTTTGTGACCTATAATAATAGAATCTTCAAGATGGTAAAATATTTTATATCTTTATTCATATCATTATTAATCGGTGTCAGCGGCATGGCTCAATCCGAATTTGTCAAAACATCAAAAAGCGGAAACTTCATCCTTAACGGTAGGGCTTACTATTACGCCGGCACTAATTTCTGGTATGGTCCTATATTAGGATCCAAAGGACGAGGAGGCAATAGAGCACGTCTCAATAAAGAATTAGATGCACTGCATGCACTCGGTCTTAACAATCTACGTATCGCTATCGGAGCCGACGGAAATAATGATGTTCTCACTAGAATAAAGCCCACCCTGCAAACGGAGCCGGGCGTATATAATGATACTATTCTCGATGGACTGGACTATCTATTAGTCCAAATGAAGAAGCGCAAAATGAAAGCTGTGCTCTATCTAAATAACGCATGGGAATGGACAGGCGGTTATTCACAATATTTAGCATGGGTGAAACACGAAACTCCACCTGTTCCTGCCAAAGACGGATGGCCTGCTTACATGAGTTATGTAAAACAATACGTATTTAACGATTCGGCTAAAGCATTGTTTAATAAACATGTCGTATTTATCTTAAACCGAACAAACCGCTATTCTAAAGTGAAATATGTCGACGATCCCACTATCATGTCATGGCAAATATCCAACGAACCCAGATGTTTCTCCGAAGAAGGGAAAAAGCCATTTAAAATCTGGCTAAGAAGTGTTTCATCACTCATCAAATCGATTGACAAAAATCATCTAGTGACAACAGGGAGTGAAGGTTCATGGGGATGCGAAAACGATATGCAATTATTCATAGACATTCATGCCGATCCGAACATAGACTATCTGACAATGCATCTATGGCCGTACAATTGGAGTTGGGTGAATAAAACGACGTTACAATCAAATCTCAAACTCGCAGAAAAAAACACAAAAAAATATGTAGAAGAACATATCCTTGTTGCTAGACAACTTCATAAACCCGTTGTAATGGAAGAGTATGGGTATCCTCGCGATGGTTTCAGCTTTTCAAAACAATCTTCAACCTCAGCACGAGACGAATATTACAAATTTGTCTACGACATGCTCATCACAAGCAAAAAGCAAAGAGATAATTTTGCGGGCTGCAATTTCTGGGGATGGGGTGGACTTGCTCAACCGAGACATACATTCTGGCAATGGGGTGACGACTACTGTGGAGATCCCGCACAAGAAGAACAAGGTCTCAACTCAGTCTTTTCTTCAGACAAAAGTACACTAAACATTATTCGAGACGCATCCAAACGTCTTAACTAGACTTCAACACGAACTTATGTTTTGGTTTCTTACTAAAAAAAGAAGCCAAAACATATTTTTTACTAAACCTTCAATCCATATATTTCAATATTGTTTGAAATAGTTGATTTTTTATCTATCTTTGTAAAAGAAAAAATAAGAATACTTGTAGAAAACAATGAGACTGATCGTCTATTTATTAAGTTTTTATATGATTTTCCTCGCGGCAACACCGTGTAGGGATGCTATATGCCTAGACAATCATTATCAAAATTATGGTTCTATTTCTCAATCGAGAGAAAATAATAATCATTCCGACCAGGATTGTTGTTCTCCACTCTGCATCTGCAATTGTTGTGCTTCGGCCATCTCCAAAATAAAATCGATTCAGTACAACAGCATCACTTTTCAAGTGATACGTATTTATATATCCCCCTATTTGGCAGATATTATTTCTATTTCTGCTCGCCCCATTTGGCAACCGCCAAGAAAATAAGATCATTTATAATTCAAGAATGTAGGTAGAAAAGTTTTATATTCCATTCTATTCGAAATAGATACCAATGGAGTTTAAAACTAAAATAACTATTTACGTGATTAATACATTATTCAAATATCTTATTTCATTATAAAAATGATAGAACGCATCATTCATTTTTCCATAAAGAACAAATTCATAGTGGGTTTGTTCATCATAACATTGGTTGCCTGTGGCATCTATTCGGTAGCGAAATTACCAATGGATGTAACCCCGGACATTACCAACAATCAGGTTCAAATTATCTCTTTAGCTCCCTCGCTAGCGGTGCAAGAAGTAGAAAGTTCTATAACTGCACCCATTGAAGTAGCCGTTGCCAATATTCCAAATATTATTGAATTACGATCTATTTCACGTTTGGGCTTGTCCGTCATAACTGTTGTATTCAAAGACAAAGTGGACATTTATTGGGCTAGACAACAAATTAGCGAACAACTTAAAGAAGCCGAAGAAAATATACCAAAAGGTATCTGTCAAACGTCTTTAGCACCTATCAGTACTGGACTCGGAGAGATATACCAATATCGTCTGGCCGTTTCTAAAGGCTACGAAAGTAAATATAGTGCAATGGATTTACGAACACTCCAAGATTGGACTATACGCCGTGAAATGTTAGGTACACCTGGTGTAGCCGACATTAATAGTTATGGCGGCTTCGTCAAACAATACGAAATCGCCGTCAATCCCGAACGAATGAAGAGTTTAGGACTCTCGCTTGACGATATATTCAAAGCCCTGGAACGCAATAATGAAAATACAGGAAGTGCATATATCGAAAAGAATCATGCCGCTTATTTTATTCGAGGTATCGGATTAGTCAAATCACTCGAGGACATTGGGAATATAGTCGTACAAAGCAATCGTTCGGGTATGCCAATACTTATCAAAGACTTGGCGGATGTGCGTTACGGCAATGCAACTCGCTATGGCGCCTTTATTGTAGACAAAGAGGAAGCTGTAGGTGGCGTTGTTATGATGTTGAAAAATGCCAACGCCAAAGAAGTGATTAAAAATGTTGAAAATCGAATGAGGGTCATTCAAAAGTCACTACCCGAAGGCATCACCGTGCAACCGTTTCTCAACCGTTCTGATTTAGTAAACCGCACCATAGGTACTGTTTCCCGAAATCTTATAGAGGGGGCACTTATCGTTATTTTCATCCTAGTGCTCTTTTTAGGAAATATGAGAGCCGGATTTATTGTAGCATCCGTCATACCGCTCGCTATGCTATTTGCTGTATCAATGATGAGTTTATTTGGGATTTCGGGCAATCTGATGAGTTTAGGAGCTATCGACTTTGGGTTAATAGTAGATGGGGCCGTCATTATAGTCGAAAATGCGGTGGCCCATATAGCAGAACGACTAAAGACGCATACCGGGACATCCCGCATTAGTCAGTCACAAATGGACGAAACGGTATTTCAATCGGCCAAACGAATGATGAGCTCTGCTACTTTCGGGCAGATCATTATTCTGATTGTATACATTCCCATCATGACATTGGCAGGTATCGAAGGAAAGATGTTCCGTCCAATGGCACAAGTAGTAACTTTCGCTCTCATCGGGGCAGCTATTCTATCACTCACGTATGTTCCCATGATGTCAGCCTTGTGTCTCAAAAAGACAGAATCACGAAAGTCTAAAATATCTGGGAATCTAATGAAGGCTATCAATAAGGGGTTCAATCCGATTATTCTCTACGCCCTAAAACATAAATTAAGTGTTACGTTGACAGCAATCACACTATTTATAGGAAGCCTGCTCTTATTCAGTCGTTTTGGAGGCGAGTTTGTTCCACAACTCGAGGAAGGGGACTTGGCGGCAGGTGTTGTTACGCTGCAAGGCGGATCGCTATCCAATACAATAGAAGAGGTAAAGAAGGCAAACCAAATACTACTGAAATTTCCCGAAGTAAAGCACGTAGTATGCAAAGTAGGTGCCGGCGAAATACCTACAGATCCTACTCCTCTCGAAACGGGTGACTATATCATCACCTTAAAAGATAAAAGTGAATGGACAACAGCCCATACTCGTGAAGGACTTATCGAAAAGATGGAAGAAGCTCTGAAGCCTATTGCAGGCGTGCAGTTCGAATTTCAACAGCCCATACAAATGCGGCAAAACGAACTAATATCGGGATCTAAACAAGATATAGCTGTCAAAATATTCGGCGACGATTTAGCCACACTGACCGATAAAGCAAACGAAGTGAAGCGGCTCATTCAAAATATTTCGGGAATAGAAGACATCAATATTGAAAAAGTGACAGGGCTAGAGCAAATCGAGATAAACTACAACAGAGAGCGTTTAGCTCAATATGGACTATCGGTAAATGATGTCAGCGAAGTACTCCGTACAGCTTTTGCAGGTAGCCAAGCAGGTATCGTATACGATGGAGAGAAACGTTTCGGGCTTGTTGTAAGACTCGCCAAAGACTACCGTTCGAACTTGGACGACATTCGCAATCTAACCATTCCATTACCACGAGGAGGACAATTGCCTATTGAACAAGTGGCATCGGTAGCCATTAAAGAAGGTCCCGCGCAAATATCAAGAGAAAATACCCGTCGACGTATTACCATTGGGTTCAACGTTCGAAATAATGATGTAGAAAGTGTTATCAATGAAGTGCAGAATCGCATTGACTCCAAAGTCAAAATGCCTACAGGATATTATGTCTCTTACGGCGGACAGTTTCAGAACCTACAAGAAGCGAAATCGCGTTTAGGCATTGCCGTGCCTATAGCACTAATTCTTATATTTATATTACTTTACTTTGCTTTCCGTTCGGTCAAGGAGGCTCTACTGATTTATACAGCCGTACCGATGTCAGTCATAGGAGGTATTCTGGCTCTTTGGATTAGAGGAATGAATTTCTCCATTTCTGCAGGTATCGGTTTTATCGCCCTATTTGGTATTGCAGTACTCAACGGCATCGTACTGATCTCCGAATTCAATCAATTAGAAAAAGGAGGAATGAAAGATATTCGTGAACGAGTGCTTACCGGATTAAAAACTCGTCTGCGCCCCGTTCTCATCACGGCATCCGCTGCATCACTCGGCTTCTTCCCTATGGCGATATCAACTTCTGCCGGAGCCGAAGTACAAAAGCCTCTTGCTACAGTGGTTATTGGCGGACTCATTTCGGCAACGCTACTAACTCTTATCGTATTACCTATATTTTATATGTATTTTTCAACTTTTTCTTTCAAAAAGATATTCAGACCTCGTTCTACTAAAGTAATCACAATATTGTTACTCGTTCTCGGAATAAGTGCTGGTAAGATTAGTGCTCAACAACGCATTCAACTTCACGATGCCATTCAGTTGGCGTTAGACAGTAACTATGCCGTGCGGTCGCAACTATACAATGTGCAGATGAACAAGACTCTGAAAGGAAGTTCTTTTGATTTGCCAAAAACAGAATTCGCTACTGGATATGGTAAGCTAAACTCTTACACCAACGACAATAGTATTGGCGTGAGTCAATCATTCGCCTTCCCCACGGTCTATGCCAACCGCTACAAATTAGCAGAAGCCAACGTCAAAGACAGCCAATGGTCGTTAGAAAACACAAAGCTGGAAATCGCTACTCAGACCAAACGTCTCTATTGGCAACTCGTATACCTAAGGTCCAGACAGCAATTGCTTACTTATCAAGACAGTTTATATTCCGAACTGCTCAAAGCCGCAGAGGCCCGGGCAAAGACGGGAGAGTCGAAACAACTCGAGACCATGTCGGCAAAGTCGCAATATCTCGAAGCTCACAATCGTCTTACCCAAATAGAATCGGATATTCAAATATGCATCCAACGTTTGCAGACACTACTCAACTGTAAACGGTCTATTCTTCCGGCCGACGACATACTCAAGCAACTGTCGTTCGATACGGCCACATACGACAGTGCGGTTAATAATAATCCATTAACAGGTCAAGCACGCCAACGGATAGAGACATCAATAATGGAGAAAAAGCTGGAAAAAAGTATGATGTTACCGGACTTCAGCATAGGGCTATCCAGTATGACCATCCGAGGTGAACAGAATGTGAATGGAACATCTCGCTATTTTGGTAGCGGGTATCGTTTCAATAGTATCCAGATAGGAATTTCGCTTCCATTGTTCTACTCTTCGTTCAAATCTAAAATCAAAGCGGCAAAGATTAAAGAGCAGATTGCCATTACCGAACATACGGGTATATCAAAAAATCTATCAAGCGAATACCATTCTTTACTTTCTGAATACGGCAAACAACAGGCCAATATCGGCTTCTACGAAAAACAAGCTGTGCCCGAAGCAGAGCTTATCATTCGGCAAGCGACACAAAGTTATCGTGAAGGCGAAATCAGTTATGCCGAATATATAGTTAACGTTAGTCGAGCACTCGATATTAAACAAAATTATATCGATGCCCTAAATAGTAATAATCAAACAGTTATTTCATTAGAATCTATCACAGGTAAAATTTTTTAATTTAAAAACTCATGAAAAGAAATTTCATTTCATACTTCATTATAGCAAGCTGCTGCATGGCATTAATCTCCTGCGGGAAAGCAAAAAAAGCAGAAGAGCAGCACGAAGAACTTCCCACAGATATAGTCGAACTCAATGAGGAACAAATCAAAACGGCAGATATTAAACTCGGAAACGTGGAAATGCGCCCTATTGGTACAACACTCAAAGTAAACGGAGAGATTGCTTCGCTGCCACAAAACATGGCTGCCGTATCATCCCCCATGGGTGGACGAGTCGTTAAAGTAGAGCTAATTCCCGGTAGCGCGGTAAGAAAAGGACAAACATTGGCGCTAATAGAAAATACAGAATTCGTTGATATTCAACAAAGTTATCTGGAGGCAAAAAGCAAAATAGAATACATGAGTGCTGATTATAATCGGCAAAAAGCACTCTATCACAACAGTGCCACATCAAGTAAGAACTTGCAACTTACTACTTCCGAATATAAGTCCTTACGGACACAAATCAAAGCGCTCGAACAGAAGTTGCTCATCATTGGCATCAATCCGTATCGCCTCAACAATAACAATATCACCCGAACAGTAGCGGTCAAAGCACCAATCTCCGGTTATATCAATACCGTAAACGCGAGTATCGGCAAAACAGTCGAACCGGCGGACGTACTTTTTGATATTGTCAATCTCAACAACTTATTCATCAAGCTGACTATATTCGAAAAAGATATAGCCAAAGTATCAAAAGGGCAACAAATTAAATTTTTCATCAATGACGAGTCAGAGGCTCACAATGCTATCGTATACCAAACGGCCAAGTGCATCGATGCAGACAAAACTTACAAGATATACGCAGCTATCCAAAGCAAATGTTTCAATATTTTGCCAGGCATGTACGTCAATGCACAAATCACGTCCAAGAGCCATAAAGCATATACCCTACCCGACGAATCGATTGTGAATTTTGAAGGGAAAAGTTATATTTTCGTTTTCGAAAAGAATAAAACAGAACATGGCAAAAAGGTCTGCGAATACCGCATGGTACCTGTATCAAAAGGGGTTTCAGAACAAGGATACACCGAAATCCTTTTCCCGAAAGATTTCGATATCAACACTCGGAGTATCATTCTAAAAGGTTCTTATACCTTACTTTCTACCATGAAGAATGGTGGAGAAATGAGTTGTTGAGACAACACCCGATCACACGTTATCCGTTACAAATATTTATTTTCGTTCGGCTCACAAATGCGGGGCCGAACGTTTTATTTTCTCTCTGTCATAGCCACGCACTCCATTTCTATGAGCCATTCGGGACGACAGACTTTGGCTAAAGTGATGATATACGGTACATTCTCGAAATGATCCTGCATAAAGCGGCTCACCATTTCCGTATCTGATACATCGCGAAGATAAACTATGATTTGAGCGATATCTTTCAAGTTTGCATCACCATTTTTCAACAATTGCTCTATATTTACGACAATACGTTCGGCTTGCTTCAGTACATCGCCTCGATAAAGGCACTGTCCTCTCTTATCAATACTCGCTGTACCCGATATGAATATCAAATTAAGACTTTCAAAAGCGATCTTCACTCCTCTTTCAAAAGCCACACCATATTCGGCAGTCGGATTCAAATAAGATGCCGCCGAGAGATATTGAACCTGTTCGGAAGCAAGTCCTTTCACTGAATAAAAATCGGCAAGCAACTTCACATCAGCAGAAGCACCACTGCCACCTATCCCTGTCGAAGCAATAAAGTGAGTATCTACAGTAAGCCCATGCGCATTGAAATAATCATTACGCCCCTTCACCACTTCTTTATAATCACTGTCTATATCTCTCACATATAGCCAAGTGCGCATACAGTTATCGGCTATGCTCATTTGTTTGCTATCCAATAGCTTTTGATGTTCGGCAAATGCGGCAGTTGTAAGCACATCAAGCCTATCACCACGTTTCACAGGAACTTCAACAGACTGAAACAAGTGTGTTAGCCCATGCAATTCAAATTGACAAATATCTCTCTGCTTTGTCAACGTTAGCCCTTCAGCTTTAATAAAGAGCAGCAACAACTCAATTTTAGAACCATCGAGAGGCGGTTGTTCGACTATAGAGATAGCCGAACGACAAAACACAGAAGATTGGACCAAAAAGTCCTCTATCCTATCTTTATTATTAATATAATCAGTAACAAAAATTTTAGCGTATACTAAAGATTGCTTATCAAGGTCTTCTGAAATTATTAATTCATGTAAGCGCGATTTCAACGAATTTAGTTGAGTATCAAATGTGCCTCCTTGATCAGGCTGAAGTGAGATATGACAGATTTCAATATCATTAAAGATCTTTCGATATATCTTCCAATTATTCCCCATGGTATTACTTAAGTATAGTTCATAGTTTATTTCCATCGCAAAGATATAACAAATTATTAAAACACGAGCAAGTTACCAAAAGAATGAACATTATTTCCTTAAACACCACCATGACTTATCCTATTTTTTTAATCGGTAAATATTTACAAAAAGAATTGGTGATAAATACAAATTTGCATACATTTGTTTCAAGATTTCAAATAGATCATTTTGCTGATTTTCAAAAGCATTTGATTGTTTGATGAAACTTTTGGACCAATATCATGGAAGAAGAAAAACACTGTATAGAGATATTCAATCAACTTTTTATAAACTATAAGAGGAAATTTGTCCATTTTGCCCAAACTTACGTTAACGACATAACTATTGCCGAAGATATTGCAATGGAAAGCATGATCGATTATTGGGAGAATCGCAATTCGTTACCCGACGATTCAAATATCCCGGCATACATATTGACTATCATCAAACACAAATGCCTAAACTATCTACAACATTTGCGTACAACCGAAAAGGTGACCAAATATTTGAAAGATTGCAGCGATTGGGAGTTGGACTTACGAATATCAACTCTGGAAGCATGTAATCCCGAACGAATTTTTTGCGATGAAATTCAAAAGATTGTAGAAGAGACATTACAAAAGCTACCGCGCCAAACTCGTGAAATATTCATCAGAAGTCGCTACAATAACCAGAGCCACAAAGAAATTGCCGAATCGCTTAAAATTTCTACTAAGAGTGTAGAGTTTCATTTGACCAAAGCACTGAAAGTTTTGCGCATTGCCTTGAAAGACTACTTCCCAATACTTTTATTTTTCCCACATATATATAGATAGGGTTAAGCCTCGTCAAGATAGAATAGGGAGATAATACAAGCAAAGATAATGAGATACTTCATTATGTAGATACATATTTGTATAAGCTGAAACGACGTCCATAAAATTTAAAAACGACATATGCCCCTAAAAATATTTTCGTCCATATGTTTTCTGAAAAACTTAAGGACGTCACCGAAAAAACTAACATACGACAATTTTCAGCACCTGTAATCGCAATGACACCGTTATTATACACAATAGTAATGGGTCTGAAACGGTATCGTAACAACAAAAGATGAATTTTGTATCGAAATAGATAAAACAGAATAAATAAAAAGTAATAAAATATCATTTTGCTTATTTTCGAAAGCATTGGGTTGTTTGATGAAGCTTTTGCACCAATATTATGGAAGAAGAAAATTACTGTATAGAAATATTCAATCAACTTTTTGCAAATCACAAGAGGAAATTTGTCCATTTTGCCAGAACTTATGTTAACGACATAACTATTGCTGAGGATATTACGATGGAGAGCATGATAGATTATTGGGAGAATCGCAATTCGCTACACGCCAATTCAAATATCCCGGCATACATATTGACCGTCATCAAACACAAATGCCTAAACTATCTGCAACATTTGCGTACAACCGAAAAAGTGGCCAAATATTTGAAGGATTGCAGCGATTGGGAGTTGGACTTACGAATATCAACTCTGGAAGCATGTAATCCCGAACGGATTTTTTGCGACGAAATTCAAAAGATTGTAGAAGAGACATTACAGAAACTACCGCTCCAAACTCGCGAAATATTCATCAGAAGCCGCTACAACAACCAGAGCCACAAAGAAATTGCCGAAGCGCTAGAAATTTCCACTAAAAGTGTAGAATTTCATCTCACCAAAGCGCTGAAGGTTTTGCGTATTGCCTTAAAGGACTATTTCCCAATACTTTTCTTTTTCCCACATATATACAGATAAGGCTATTATTATACACAATAGTAACGGGTCTGAAGCACTAGTATCATCGAGAACACAATTTCTACAAGCTGTAACGATGTAAGTTTCTCTGTTAAAACAAAACAGGAAAATATCGATGCCGTATGATTATAATGGCCCGAAAGAAAAAATGCAGATAAAAGCAGAAAATAGTTCTAGTTTTTGTTAGGGATCTACCTTTCTTGTTTGCTTATATTAGAGAAAAAGGAAAATATGGATAAGAAGATACTATATAGTTTTTTTGACGGATATGCTTCAAAAGAAGAAAAAGAAGAAATTCGATCATGGCTGAAAGATTCCGAAGAGCACAAGAAGGAACTTTTCAAAGAAAGAGAGTTTTTTGATGCGGTCATACTGTCCGAAAAAGTCTGTCAGGACCCTAAGAGAGAAGAAGCAAAACGCCCACTTTCAAAATCGATATTATACGAATCAATAAAGATAGCCGCCGTTGTAGCACTTGTACTAGTGTGCACCTGTTATTTTTATCAATCAAAGTTGAAACAAGCGTCTCTTGCTACGAATATAGTGACTGTTCCTGCTGGAGAGCGCGCCAAAGTAACATTGCCCGATGGTACAAAAGTTTGGCTCAATGCATGTTCAGAAATACAGTATCCGGGAATATTCATCGACTCGGTACGCAAAGTTAAACTCCAAGGGGAAGCCTACTTCGAAGTCACGCATGATAAGGACCATCCTTTTATCGTGCAAACGAAGAAATTCAATATCAAAGCCCTGGGTACCAAGTTCGATGTCGACGCATACGAAGATTCAAATAATTTTTGCACCTCTTTGATGCAAGGGTCCGTAGAAGTCTCCGAACAAATCAATCCATCATCCCGAATCATTCTAAAGCCGGGACATCAAGTTTCTATGACAGACGGACATTTGAAAGAGACAAATACAATAAAAGACTATGATTTGTTTCGCTGGCGTGAAGGATTAATCTGTTTCAGAGACCTGACTTTCGAGCAGCTGATGATACGTTTCGAAAAATGCTATGGGATTCATATAATTGTCTTAAACGAAAAAATGAAGAGCTACGTTTGTAGTGGCAAATTCAGAGTATCCGACGGAATAAACAACGCGTTGAGGATAATACAGAAAGATGCGAAATATAAATTTGAAAGAGACGAAAACAATACCACCATATACATCAAGTAAAACATTAAAACACCAAGCCTATGATATAAAAACACTAAGAACAAAAAAAGATGCCGACAAATGCTGGAACATTTATCGGCAAAAATCAAAACGAGTTGTTCAATTACATTTATTAATCAAACACATACAAAGATATGGATAAAAAATCTTTCTTAGATACCATCTTGCAAAAAAGGTATCGGCAAAAACATTTTTTTAGAATTATGAAGATTAGTACCTTTTTATTATTTGTATTCATTCTCTGCGCCAATGCAGAAAATTCCAATTCTCAGAATATCAATGTTACGATAAAAAGTAACCAAATACAACTGGAAAGGGTTTTGAATGAAGTGGAAAGACAAACAGGTTTTCTTTTCGTATACAACAACCATGTGGATGTCAATCGAAAAGTATCTGTTCATCTAAGAAAAGCCTCTTTACAAGAGACTCTGAAAGACTTATTTAAAGGAACAGATGTAAAATATACCATCGACGGATCTTACATTTTATTATCAATAAATAAGACGACTACAAAATCTCCTTCATCAGCTTCTATGTCAGAACAAAAACACAGAATAACAGGTGTCGTAAAAGATGAAAAGGGAGACCCCATTATTGGAGCAAGTATAACGATTAAGGGAACGTCGCACGGAGTGATGACAAATCTCCAAGGCGTATTTACATTAGAAGCTCCAGTAGGTGCAATCATTCAAGTTTCATATATTGGTTATCAAAACAAAGTCTTTCAGGTAGGCAACGAAACAAACTACCGAGTTGTTTTGACAGAGACCTCTAAAATTTTATCCGAAGTTGTTGTAACAGCTCTTGGCATCACGCGCGAAAAAAAGGGGCTGGGCTATGCAACTCAAGAGATTAAAGCCGGAGAATTGGAGAATAGAAACTCTAACTTGGTTAGTATGTTAAGCGGCAAAGTTGCAGGCGTAAACATCAGCTCAGGAGCTGTTGTAGGATCTGGTAGCCGCATCTCCATCCGAGGAGAAAGATCTTTGAGCGCAGGGCCTTCTTCTCCCCTATTTGTAATCGACGGCATCCCTATCGGTTCTGGAGCAGGTTCTCAAACAAGTAGTTCCGAAATTAACGAAATCAGCCCCAATGATATCGAAAGTATCAATGTTCTGAAAGGAGCTGCAGCTTCGGCTCTATATGGATCGGCTGCTGCCAATGGTGCTATTATCCTCACCACCAAAAAAGGAAGACAGACAAAAGGCTTTGGCGTTTCGTACAGCGGTACATTCTCGCTAGAGAAACCGTTGATCTTACCCAAACTGCAAAATCAATTCGGACAAGGAAAGAATGGTGTCTATGTAGGTAGCAACTTCGGTAGTTCGAGCGGATACTATCCTTCGGGACAGAATGATAACTATGATGAGAGCTGGGGCCCACGTTTTATGGGACAGAAAATGGTGCAGTTCGACTCGCCTACAACAAAAGGCTACCGTGCTGGAGATACATATTTGCCACCCGATATACGAGGCGAAGCGATTCCATCCGAATGGGTAGGACACCCCAACAATATACGAGATTTCTTCGATCACGGCACCACTTACATCAACAGTATAGCTCTGAGCAATAGCTCTCAAGGAAGAGATCTTCGAATTGCTTATACCAATACGAAACAAAACGGCCTGACACCTAACAATAACATAACCAGACACTCTTTCAATCTGAATAATTCGGTGGAATTAAACAAATGGATAAGTGCCGATGCCGTTGTAAACTATACAAAAACCAACAGAACTAACGTACCTATATTGGGTTATGGTGGCGTTTCGCCTATGTATTTCTTCTGCTGGTTCCCACAAAGTCACAACATCAATAGTCTGAAAGAATATTGGCAGCGAGGCGGCTTGGAAGGTACACGCCAATTTCAAAATATGGCCTCGTACAATAATCCATATTTTGTGATGTATCAAATGAATAGTCTTTCCGAGACGCACCGTTTCTTCGGAAAACTGGATGTTACTATTAAACCTACCAGCAATCTATCGGTCATGTTGCGTGGAGGTACCGACAATTCATGGGAAACCGATAATAGAGAAGAAAGTTATTACAAAAATGGTGGAAACGGATATTACAGCGATAACCAATTCCAATCGCATAACAATAACTATGATTTCATGATCAATTATACTCCAAAGCTGGGAGAAGATTTCGGACTGAGTGCCCACTTCGGAGGAAATAGAATGGAATCTTTCTATAAAGAGATTCAGTCGTACACCGGCAGTTTGATTGTTCCGAACATTTATTCTTTTGACAACTCAAAAGAAAAGCCAACTGTTTCGGACTACAGATCGAAAAAAGTAGTAAACAGTTTGTATGGCAGTGTACTGATGGATTACAAACGTATGGTATATGCCGAGGTTACAGGGCGTAACGATTGGTCTAGTACGCTGCCGCCATCTACAAACTCATATTTCTATCCTTCGGTCACATTGAGTGGACTTCTCAGCGAAATGTTACGCTTACCATCAGTTATCAGTTATGCCAAAGTCAGAGGAAGTTACGCATCTGTAGGTAATGATACGGGCCCATACAGCCTATACAATACTTATTCATTAAGCGACTATTGGAATGGTGTACCCACTTTGACCAGTCCGGGCAATCTACAAAACAATAACTTAAAACCCGCCAGATCCGAAACTTGGGAAGTGGGAGCTGAATTGAATTTATTTAAAAACCGATTGAATTTCGATTTCAGTTATTATCATACAATTACAAAAGATCAGATCATCAGTTTACAGATAGCCAATACCTCCGGATATGGTAGCCGGCTGATCAATTCTGGTAAGACAGCCAATACGGGTATCGAACTAGTTGTAAGTGCTACACCTCTTCTATTATCCAACGGATTGAAATGGGACATCAATCTCAACTACAGCCGTTCGAGAACTAAAGTCATATACTTGGCAAAAGGGCTGGACGAGTTAATTCTGACAACTGGAGGATTAGAAGATGCCAAAATCGTAGCACAACCGGGAAAGAGAATGGGACAAATATTCGGAACTGCTTATCAACGAGTAAAAGATGGCCCGCTTAAGGGAGAACCTGTTCTAAACAGTGCCGGACAATATGTCTCCGATAGCAACGTCTATCTAGGTAATGTCAATCCAGATTGGACAGCTGGCATAAGCTCTTCTCTTTCTTACAAGGGATTCGATCTGAATATCTTGTTTGATATACGTCAAGGTGGATACTTCATTTCAAGAACGTTGAACAAATTTGTAGGAGCCGGACAAACCATCGAATCGTTAGAAGGACGTGGAGCTCGGCAACCGGGCAAAGAATACGACGATTTGTATTACAGTAAAGGCGCCATAATGGTCAACGGAGACTGGCAACAAAATCTTCAGATATTCGACGGTACATATAGCAAGGGTATTGCCGGTAACGATGTACGTCGCTTTATCAAAACAAAATATGATCATATCACCGAAGCACAGTTGACAAATGCTTCTTTCGTCAAACTAAGAGAGCTTCGCCTCGGCTATACATTCCCTGCCGATTGGGCTAGAAAAATCTATGCGCAAAATATCAATATCGCTTTATTCGGCCGAGACTTATTCTTATGGACCAAGAACAAACATGTTGATCCGGAAAGTGGAGGTATGAGCGACTTTAACTTAGGCGTTGATGCATTTTCAGTACCGGCATCAAAGAGTTTTGGATTTCAAATTAATGTAAGTTTCTAATCATTAAAATGGAGATAGATATGAAAATCAAATATAAATTAATGCTGATGATCTTCGGTTTGTTTTCATGCTTGGGATGCACCAACAACTTCGAAGAAACAAATACCAACCCCAATCAGCCAGACCGCATAGACCAGCCTCGGTTATTATTGAGCGGTGTAATTCGGGGACTTGACAACCTGGGAAATATAAGATATTATGGTGCCGTATTAGGCGATTATTCGGTAGACCAATTTGTCAGTATGTTCAATGATGCATTCAACAATACACAGACGGACCAGCTCTATTACAATGGCCGTAATGTACAAGACATGATCAACTTGGCGGAGAAGTACAAACTACCACACATACAGGGAATGGGCATAGTCATCAAATCGCTGATGTTTCAACAGATGACAGATGCTTATGGAGATTTCCCCTATTCTGAATCGCTCAAAGGAAAGACCGATGGGGTTTTCACTCCCAAATACGATACTCAAGAAGATATCTACAACGATTTGCTAAAGCAACTGGAGTCCGCCAATGAATTGCTCTCAGAAAATAGTGCAGAGGAAATCGGAAGCTATGATTGCCTTTACAATGGAGACATATTAAAATGGAGAAAATTTGCCAACAGTCTCAAGTTGCGTTTACTGATGCGTATATCCGGGAAGAGGGATGTAAGTAAAGATATAAGCGACATGGTCTCTCAACCAGATAAATATCCACTGATGTCAAGCATTGACGACAATGCTGCCATTACGTATTTGAGTGATCAGTCTTCGCATTGGTGCCCTCTATATAATGCAACGATAGAGAAGTTTAATGGAACGGAATTCATGTCTGTAACCATCGAAAACCATCTAAAAGCAATGAACGACCCGCGCATAAAAGTACTTTTCTCTCCGACGGTTAATGGAGTAGAGAATGGCAAATACACCTATGCCGGTGTTCCCAATTGCATACGCGATGGCGACGAAGCCAATTACAACGGAGGAGACAGCTACAACTCGCGCAAAGGATATATCTTCGCACCTCTTAAGTTAGACGCAAAGTACGCATCTCCCACGGCTGCAAAGTCCGTATTGCTTTCATACTCGGAAGTGATGTTCAATTTAGCAGAAGCTCGTGAAAAAGGATTAATCGCCGTTGGTGATGCAGGAACTTACTATAAGAATGGTATAGCTGCCAACTTTGCTTATTGGGCAAGTCGTATTCCTGCGAATTTCAAGGACATGAAGTCTAGTATGGCTTTCCCTCCTACCGAAGCATTAGAAGCCTCGGATGTTATTCCTCCTTCGAGCTATTACGATCAATCCAATGTAGCATATACCGGAACTCAGGCAGAAAAGCTAGAGAAGATCGGTGTACAAAAATGGATTTCGCTTTTCTTCTGCGGCATTGAAGGATGGTCTGAATGGCGTCGCACAGGTTTTCCAAAAGAGATCTCGGTTACACCTCCACGCGGTCTACCTTCGGCAAGCAATATCTCCGAATGGCCCAGACGCATACCATACCCTCAAAACGAAGTAGTCTACAACGAAGATCAATACAAAATTGCTGTTGCCAGGCAAGGTGTCGACAATTTATTGACACGGGTATGGTGGAACAAATAAATGAAACATATTATGAACAATATAAAGAAAACGAATTTACTCTTTTATATATGCCTGCTCTTTTGCATCAATGGAGCCTATGCGCAAGAAACAGAAAAAGCTCCGGCCGGAATTAAACACGTATTTGTAGTCGGTATAGATGCAATGAGCACACAAGGTATGGAGAAGGCCAATACTCCAAATATGGATTACATGATAAAAAATGGATCCATTTGCCGAAGCGTACGCACCGTAATCCCTTCAAGCAGTTCGCCCAACTGGAGTTCAATGCTCACCGGAGTGGGCGTCGAAGCACATGGAGTGACATCCAACGATTGGAGACCGGGAAATTATTCGATACAACCTGTCGGTGTCACAGAATACGGATTATTTCCTACCATTGTCGACGTCGTTCGCAAACAGTTGCCCGCAGACAAAATAGGCATGATATACCAATGGAGCGGATTCGGCAATTTATTCGAAAAAGGAGTAGCCAATGTCGACAAATCGTATGAGACGGAGATAGAAACGGCCGAAGCTCTGGCAAAATACATTCGCACGGAAAAGCCGACATTCACATTCACTCAATTGGACGATGTAGACCATTGCGGACATACCTACGGACACATGACAGAAAAATATCTGAAGGCTATTGAAGATGCCGATCAGTGTGTCGGTATGGTACTCAAAGCAGTGAAAGATGCAGGCATAGAAGACGAATCGCTTGTTATCATTGTTGCCGATCATGGAGGTGTAGGATATAGTCATGGAGGAGAATCGTGGGAAGAAATGACTGTTCCTTTCATTCTCTACGGCAAAAACATCAAAAAAGGGTTTGAGATACAACAGCAAACGTATATGTTCGATGTGGCTCCTACCATTGCTTATGCACTGGGAATAGAGACTCCATGCGCCTGGTACGGACGTCCAATGCGTTCGGCCTTCGAGGGGGTTAAAATAAAAACGGACCCCATCGTATTCAGGAAACAATCTTATGGGCCACGTATCAATGGAGGACGTCACTTGTTCGAGCAAGCCGGAGGATTGTTTGTAGACAAAGAAGCTGTCGTGACTATCGAACCGTATCATAAAGGAGACAAGGTGTATTTCACCACAGACGGTTCCGTGCCAACTCAACAGTCTTCTCTTTATCAGGCTCCTTTCAAACTAGACAAGTCGACCGTTGTGAAAGCCAAATCGTATAGTGCCAACGGCGACCAAAGTATCGTATCGAATGGTTATTTCCGTATCATACACAAGAATCCTAAAAACGGCGTAAACGTAGCCTTTTATCAAGGAGGGAACTGGAATAGTCTTCCATCTTTCAAAGACGAAAAAAGCGAAAGCCGATGGACTGCCGACGAGATACATGTAGATAACAAACAGATTGCAGGATTGATGCGACGCGGCAATTCGATATTCGGCTTGGTATACTCTACCTTCATCCAAATTGACGAATCGGGCACATACCATTTCTTTCTACAATCGGACGATGGAAGCAAGCTCTATATAGACGGTTCAAAAGTGGTCGATGACGATGGAGCACACGGATTAATCGAAAGAGAAGGATCGGTAGAGCTCACAAAAGGAAGACATGCATTGACGGTCGAATTCTTCAATGCCGGAGGTGGTTTCTGGATTGATGCATTCTACCAAGGGCCAGGCATTCCTAAACAGATTATACCGGCCGACAAGCTCTTCAAGTTTCGCAAGTAAACCGTAGGTTTTTCGAAACTTTGGCACTTTATTAATAGCTATAATTTGAATAGAAAAATATATATAATATACTTTTTTGTTCAAATTATAGCTATATTTGCGACATGAACAATCCATTACTGCAATTAGGTAATATACCTGTAACAGCATCTACTTTGGAATCTCTTTTCCCACAGATTAAGGGAGGAAACCAGAAAATCAGATTGCTTGAGAAGGATAAGCGAATTATCCGTCTCAAGAGAGGGCTTTATGTTTGCAATACTAAAATAACAGGCAAGGTTCTTTCAACAGAGTTGGTAGCCAATCATCTTTATGCGCCTTCGTATGTCTCCATGTCATCGGCTTTGCGTTATTATGGGCTGATACCAGAGGAAGTGTACACCAAGCAATCAATGACCTTGAAACATTCTAGAGATTTTGATACACCGTTGGGGAGATTTGAATATACTCATATATCAAGAGAAGCATTTTCAGTAGGCCTGACCAGTATCAAAAAAGAAGATTATGTATTTGTGATGGCAACTCCCGAAAAAGCATTGTGCGATTTGATAGCAAACTCTCCTAAAGTAAATCTCCGTTATCTGAAGGATGCTGAAATTTATTTGGAAGAAGACATTCGAATGGAATTAGAGGACTTCAGGCAGATGAACGTTGAAATATTTGAGCAATATATCAAGGTCGGCAAAAAAACCGAATCAATACGAACATTACTAAGACTGGTGAAGAAATGAAGAATGATATTTACGATAATATGCTTTCCGAATACGATTTATCTACGGAACAGAAAAAGCGTAATGCAATCTTTGAGGTAAACCAGCAGATCATACTTGCTGGGCTTTACAATGGAGGTCTCTTTGATGTGGCAGCCTTTTACGGTGGCACTTGCCTTCGGATTTTTCATGGCCTTCAACGTTTCAGTGAAGATATGGATTTTTCACTTCTTGCTCCTGATGATAAGTTTGATTTTACAAAATACTTTCAGCCTATTATAGATGAATTTGCTATTGTTGGAAGAAATGTAGATATAAAAAAGAAAGACAAAAAGGCTTTCGATAAAGTAGAATCCGCTTTTCTGAAAGATAATACTGATGTGTATGACGTCTCTTTTCAGACGGATAAATCCATAAAAATAAAGATAGAAGTTGATACGCAACCGCCATTGAAGTTTAGAACAGAGCAAAAGCTTCTTTTACAACCTCATTCTTTTATGACCCGTTGTATGGTTCTTCCAGATTTATTTGCCGGAAAGATGCACGCATTGGTCTATCGAACATGGAAAAATAGGGTAAAGGGTCGTGATTGGTATGACTTTGAATGGTATATCCGCCACAATATTCCTCTTGATTTTACGCATCTTGCCGAACGTGTTCTCCAATTCAATAATGAAGAGATAGAGCGTGATGCTTTCATGGATCAATTAAAAGGTAGATTGGCTTCGGCGAATATCAATCAGGTAAAGAGCGACGTATTACCTTTTGTCAAAAATCCAAAAGAGCTGGATATTTGGTCGAATGATTATTTTATTCAGTTGGCGGATATGGTAAAATTTGAATAAGTTCACAATATGAATAAGCCTCGGACCTACGAAGAGTTGCTTGCAGATAATCAACGATTGCAAACAGAGAACAAACGGCTTTGTTTGGAAATTGAGCGTTTGAAGGACTTATTCCTAAATAAATCTGCGTCTGAATATAATACGAGACAACCGGATCATGGATTCATCGAGAATCCACATAAACAAAAAGAGAAGAAGATTGCTCCTTCTTTACAAGAAAAGGTCGCTTTATTCCGAGGTTTATTCAAAGGCCGTGAAGATGTATTTGCCAGAAGATGGTATAGCAAAGCAAGTGGCAAGTCAGGTTATCAACCCGTATGTTTGAATGAATGGAATCCGCAATTCTGTAATAAGAAGCAATATAAGTGCGCTGAATGTCCGAACCGACAACTCAAAGCATTGACGTATGATGATTACTATAGACATCTTGAAGGTAAAAGTGCAGCAGGATGTGATGTTATCGGACTATATGTTATTCTTAATGACAATACATGCTATTTCTTGTGCGTAGATTTTGATGACAAGTTGTGCGAAAACGGTTACCAAAAAGATGTACAGGCTTTTACAAATGTGTGTAGAGATTGGAATGTACCTTATTCAATAGAGCGTTCTCGTTCGGGGAATGGTGCGCATGTTTGGATTTTTTTCAACGAAGCACTATCTGCCATAAAAGCACGCAAAATGGGTAATCTGATATTGACGGAGGCGATGAACAAAGATTGGCGGATTTCATTCAAATCATACGATAGGATATTTCCTAATCAAGACCGTTTGCCGGAAGGCGGTTTCGGAAATTTGATCGCACTACCTATGCAAGGGAAAGCGAGAAAAGAAGGAAATAGTGTATTTGTGAACGAATATTTTATTCCATTTGATGACCAATGGACATATTTGGAGAGTATTGAAAAGGTTTCAGAGAAACAAGTTGATGCCCTTTTGACACTTCATGGACAAGTACTGGAATTGGGAGAGTTATCAACTTCAAGCGAGGCTAAACCTTGGGAGCTTCCAGTATCACCCCAATTATCAACAGAAGATTTCCCTAAAAAAACGGTTCTGGTAAAATCAAATGCTTTGTATATACCTTTGAAAGAATTGTCGGCTAAAGCTTTGAATCATATCAAACGAATTGCTTCTTTCAGAAATCCTGAGTTTTATGCCCGACAAGGGATGCGGCTATCTACTTATAATATTCCTCGAATTATTTCGTGTGCAGATATTTGGGAGGATTACATTGCTTTGCCACGTGGATGTGAGAATGCGGTTATAGATTTACTGGAAAATAAACAGATCAGTTATCGAATAGAAGATGAAACTAATCATGGAGAAAGCATTTCAGTAAGTTTTAAGGGCAAACTTCGAGAGGAACAGAAAACAGCCATTAAAAATCTTTTGCAACATTGTAATGGAGTGTTGAATGCTACTACTGCATTTGGCAAGACGGTTACAGCTATTGGTTTAATAGCGGAAAGAAAGGTTAATACGCTGGTACTTGTGCATAATAAGGCATTGCTTGATCAATGGAAATCTCGTTTGGAATCTTTTTTGGAGATTGATTATACCGAAGAAGAAGTGCCTCGCAAGCGTGGACGTAAGAAAGCATTTTCCCCATTTGGGACTCTTGATTCTGACGGAAATACACTTCATAACAAAGTCGATATAGCTTTGATTCAGTCTTGTTTTGATAAAAATGATGTGAAACCATTTGTAAGAAACTATGGAATGGTACTCGTAGATGAATGTCATCATGTATCTGCCGTAAACTTTGAACGGATTCTTAAATTTAGCAATGCCCATTGTGTGTATGGACTTACGGCAACTCCCATCCGTAAAGATGGACATCAACCAATCATTTTTATGCAATGCGGACCGATTCGGTATTCGGCAAATGCAAAAGAACAAATGGAATTTCAAACTTTTGAACGTTTTCTTATCCCTCGTTTTACATCTTACCGGGAACTGTCAAATGAAAAGCCAACATATATGCAGATGATTCAGAAAATGGTTGAAGATAGTCAGAGAAATCAACTTATAATAAATGATGTATGTAAGGCATTGGAAGAAAAGAGAACTCCTATTATACTGACGACCTTGACTTCGCATGTGGAGATATTGTCAAGATTGCTTGCCGATAGATGTAAGCAGGTTATTACATTGGTTGGTTCAGAATCCGCTAAAGAAAAACGGTTAAAGATGGAAGGTCTTAAAAATATCTCTCAAGATGAACCTCTTGCGATAGTTGCAACAGGAAAATATGTAGGTGAGGGGTTCGATTATCCTCGCCTTGATACTTTGTTTCTTGCTCTTCCTGTCTCATGGAAGGGAGTCGTAGCTCAATATGCTGGGCGTTTGCATCGTGAATATTCCAACAAAAAAGATGTTCGGATAAATGACTACATTGACATCCATGTGTCGATGTGTGATGTTATGTATAGACGTAGATTAAAGGGATATGCTTCAGTTGGATATAAGTTAGTGCAAGAAGTATCGGATGATTTATTCGGTGTAGTGCAAAATGTGATTTTTACGGGTAAAAACTATCAGAAGGCTTTGTTAACTGATTTGAAGACAGCTAAAAAGTCTGTCGTTATATCTTCTAGGAAATTATGGCTTCCCAAGCATTCGTCTATCTTAGATTTACTTGCCGAACTTATTGTACGAGGGGTAGAAGTCATTGTTTTCTTACATTATCCATCAGATAGTGCCAATCGATTATCAAGCATAGGTGTGAAAGTGAATATAAAAGAAGATTTGTCTATTCATACTATAATTATAGATAAAGGCATTACTTGGTATGGTAGTGTGAATTATCTTGGATATAGTACGGAAGATGATAATGCAATGAGGGTAAAAGATGAAGTTGTGTCGCAGGAAATGATAAATATACTGTACGAATGATCGTTATTATCAAAAGACGATGTTAATATTTTGCCAATATTGACTATAAGCATCTTGAAGTGTATCGTAAAATTGTAAAACATCCAATCCGGATACAACATTTTCGATACGATTATAAATTAGCCAATAATCTTTTTATAAATGTTTCGTTATGAATCGGGTATGTTTACTATATTTACATTGCGTAAAAATACTCACTCCACTGCGCAAAATGTAAGAGTATGTATAAAAGAGCAGAATATCACGCAATTAAAATCAGACTTGAAGAACCAAGAAGATTCATTTAGGTTGTGATGGGGGTATTGGTGCTGATGATTAGTTGGGTATTAACGCGGATTAAAAGTCACTATAGATTGTTTGTAAAAACAAAATTTACGAATAAAAATGTTGCTCGCTGAAATGAATAATTAGGATGATGATTTGTTAAACAGAATGGTCCCATTCTGTTGCACCATTTTCATAGAAGATGGCGCAAAAGGAGGAATTGTGTCTTATGATTTATACCCCACGAAGGAATGTACTTATACCGTAGAGTGGCACGTTCTCCATCCATTCTTGGTCAACGTATGGAAGCATAGAGAAACGGGATCCCTTCAGATTGAGTTCCTTATGATCCTCTTTTATATAGGTGGAGAGAGATTTGGCTTTTACATTTACTTCTGCTTTTACTTCAATAGGTATAACACGCGCAGATACCTGTACTATGAGGTCTATCTCCATCGTAGAGTTGTCTTTGCTGAAATATTGTATAGGCATATCGGTGAATTCCACGAGTTGCTCGGTAACGTAATTCTCCGTGAATGCGCCTTTGTATTCTTTGAAGATGTCATCACCTACAAGAATTTTTGCAGGTGGGGTAGATGAACTTGCGCCCATCAATCCACAATCAAGCATATAAAGTTTGAAAGCACTCTCATCCTCATAAAATTTCAAGGGTACAACAGGTTTAGTATTCTGGCAAACTTTATATACTAATCCTGCATCAATGAGCCACTGAATAGCGGACTCAAAATCTTTGGCTCTGGCACCTTTCTTTACTGCTCCGAAGATAAACTTTTTGTTCTCCTTGGCCAATTGCGAAGGCACAGAGGCCCACACCTGTCTTATTTTTGCAGCTTCAGCTGATGCATGTTTAGGGAAATCTCGGATATATGAATCCAGAATATCGTTTTGCTCTCTCCTTACTTTCTGTAGGTCTTGCGTTTCACGGTATATCTTTACTGGTTTAGGCATACCTCCTACGAAATAATATTGGCGCAGTATTTCTATCAGCTGTACGCTAAGGGCATCTATGAGTTGCCAATCACGCGAACGAAGCAAGTCGAGCATCTGATCTTTGTGCAAACCACCAAGAAATTCCTCAAATGTCATGGGATACATTTTTAAAATGTTCACCTTGCCCACAGGAAATGATTCATCTTCATGATCAAGAAGTCCCAGCAATGATCCCGCCACTGTTATGTGTAGTTCGGGCATATCCTCACAAAAGTATTTCAATGAAGCTACCACTCGTGGTTCCTCTTGCACCTCGTCAAGAAACACAAACGTCTCACCAGCTATTATGGTCTGAGACGCAAAGGCCGAGAGACCTCTCACGATACGCTCTACATCAAAATCTTGAGCAAACAGGGTCTTGATAAACTCGTTGCGATGGCAGTTAACATACACCATGTTCTTAAATTCTGATGTCCCAAACTGCTTGAGGATAAATGTCTTTCCTACCTGCCGCGCACCTTCAAGCATCAGGGGCTTGCGATAGTCATCATTCTTCCATTCCAGAAGCTTATTATAGATGTTTCTTTTCATGCTATTTACATTTTTATGAGCGAATATTACCCACAAAAATACATTTTTATGGGCGAATATTCAAGCTATTTAATCATTTTTATGGGCGAACGCCATGAAATTGTAATTTGCTGTAGGATAGAAAAAGGCGTATTTATGCAAAAATCTATTCTGCACATGTTCCGATATATCTTCGCTTACGTTGTATTGTACTATCATATATACATCTAGAAAGTAAGCACTAATGACTTAAGGACCTGGCACATTCCGCTTGTATTCCCGACTATCGTCATCAATCCCTGATACTGCATAGTCACCGCAATATGCTTCATCAACACATTGGTCAGATTCTTTGTGGTTACGAGCATACCAACGATTGCGACTTCCTACGGGAAGACAGCTTCATCAAGAAGATCATACTGGACGCGGTACGCATAGTCACTCATAAAGATAAGCTTTACCAAAGACCATCATTACTTGAGTTCGGGATAAGAAATCAACACTCCAAACAATGTCACTTTTATCATCAACATTTGCTCCCGTCAAACAAAAAAAAGATAATTTCTCCTGGGTAGTTACAAGTAAAACAGAGTTTCTTTTGTATTTGAATAGTTTTTTACCTTTCTTCTTATCCCGAACTAAAATGAATGATTCAAACTAAGAAACAGTTTTAAAACTCTTTCCGTCATATTATCCTATTGACTATGAACGATATATATAGGTAAGGTCCATTTCCGGGACCTCGAAATGGCATTATCTTTCTCATTGTTAGCGTGTTATGAAACGTGGATCGTCCGCTTCGCCTATCTCGTCACTCCGTATCTGCCGTGTGTGGACCGTGTGGAAACTCCCCGGCGTGGGAAAATAGATGCTGCTGTTGCGTGGACCTTCTCGCTCAAGTAGAGGATATTTTCCACTGCACAACTCTTTGATGCGTCGCACGGCGATAGTACGTGTCAATCCACACAGACTTTCGAATTCCCGACGAGCGATGAAGGAATGGTCTTTGAAAAAGTCGGTTAGCAATGCTTCAATCTCAATGTCCGAATATTCTATCGAATGATGTTTGAGGCGAATGCTTTCGAATTTGGCTTTTCTGTTGATATCGCCAATGAGTTTTTTTGCGAGGTCTGAAATAGACGTCAGTCACTTCGAGATTGGTAGCGTTTATGGCTTTCCTCTTTATCGCGTTCGGTCCCGAAATCCCTACCGAAAAAGTACCGAGATAGCCCAATTGCACACTCTCCTTCGGACAGATGGAAGAAGCTGTTTTGAATTTTTAGAAAAATAATAGTACGAAACTGTTTCGAATTCTTTTGGCCTCTTTTTGGCGTATTTATTGGGTTTATTTCTCGATTTAGCCCGCTAAACCTTCGAAACAAATCCAGCAAATTCACTCAAAAACAACCTCAAAAGACTTTCGATAAAAAGTCGAGACAGCTTCTTGATTTGCGAAACGATTCCGTCCATAATGAGCGATACGTCACCCGGCGTTGCCGATGAAGCATGCTCCAAATCATTTTTCAATTGGTCGTAAGTGGTAACTCCTTTGCTTACCGCCCATGCATGGAAACGGTCGGGCTCTTCTTCTCAGGGAGAAGGTGTTTTGTACACATCGTATTTAATCAGGATTGTCGTATTTAAGATATTTTTGTCGGTTCATTCAGGGTTTGTCGTTCCACATATGTGATTCGATCAACTCACATATGTGAGTCGATCGTTCCATATATGTGAGTTGATCGAATCACATATGTGGAACGACATTCTTCTCAGAACAAAGATATAAAATCTTTCTGACATGAACCAACTTTCGTCCGTATGTCTCACAGAGCTCACCCTTTTTGAAAGATCGCATGGAAGGTTTGGCAATGATCGGCGTATAAAACAGACACAGCTATTTCGGTTCTGTCTATTCGGTCGTTCGGCTATGATCGTTATCAGAGCTGTTGTGCCGATAGGGAAAATGTGAGAATTGCCAGGCTCAGCTTTAATAAATCACTGTGTGATAGTTTAATAATACCTTTTCCAGGTCCCATTTTAGCCTCGAGTCTTTATAATAGATTGATTGATAAATATTTGACATGACGGATATGTCTGCGAAACTTGATTTCTTACATCGAACTCAATTATTCTGACTAAATATAATTGCAGAGACGCTTATAAACAAGGTTTGTTCATGTTGCCAATAGAAAGTGAAAGAAGTCCTTGTTCTAATTTACCAAAAGTACGGATGGATCGATGCTATAGCCTTAGGGAGGGAAAGTTTATAAAGGAGTTCATGACGCCTTTCGATATTTTAAACTAGTTTTTATCAATCTCCAACTCCTAGCTTTCCAAGTCGCATTACAATTGCGGTTTGACTGCGCCCCATCTTTTCCGATATCTGCTTTATACTTAACCCTTTGGCATGCATATCAAGCAGGTATTGGTCTGCACGTATTGTCCAACGTTTATCAGCATTGCGATGCTTTACATAGCTTTCTTTAGTTACGGTTTTTGGATGAAGAAACTCTTCAACGAACACAGAAGGTTGTTTCATATCGTACATGACGAAAGTTTTTACCTTAGCTCTCGTAATAGCAACATAGAACACACGACGTTCCTCGCCATAGGGGAACCCATCGCTATTATTGAGCACATAATCCAATACAGGATCATCACTCACGAGCGATGGGAAACCATACGTTCCCTTATTACACTGCAGCAAAATTACGTAATCAGCTTCAAGCCCCTTTGATTTATGAACCGTGAGGTACTCAATATTGCGACCACAGATGTTATAGCAGAAGTGATTACCATTCTTGAAGCTTTGATACTTTTTACTCAGGAAATAGTCGTCAAAAGAGTAGCGTCCCAATAGGAATATAGACTTATCTGCAGGAATACTATTGATGAGCTGCTCGAATGTCTCATTATACTTGAAGTAACTATATGGCTGAAACAAAAGCTCTGTACGAGCATTTTGATTGAAAGGATGTACATTCTTGGTATATTGAGCTTTGTTTTTCTGAATGAATCTTGAAGAATAACTGATTAATGGTTCGCCAAAACGATAGGTGGTTTCAATCTTATGAATATCGGTATCACCAAAATATACGGGGAAGTCCTTGAATAAGGACATGTCGCTACCCGAAAAACGATATATCGACTGCCAATCATCGCCCACACAATATAACTTTGCTGGAAGATTGGTCTCTTGTAATGCCCTCAGAAAATTATATCTATCGATAGAAATATCCTGAAACTCATCTACAATAATATAATCGTATTTTACAGGATGTTGTTCCTTACATAGTTCTGTTGCCTCCAATATTATGTCAGTAAAGTCCATTTGACTTTGCAGCTTCAACGCTTCCTGATAGCGCTCATATACAGGCTCAAAGATGTTCTTGATGATGAATGTAGAGCGTTCAGAATCAGCTCGTTTGCTTTGTTTCAAAACATCATCAATATCCCTTAAACTTGACTTTAATAGAGTAGCGAAAGTTACTATTAATCTGATGAATGACTTTTCTTTATGACTATTCTTTGGAAGTATTAAATTAAATAGTTCTTCCTTGGTCATTTCATGTGTAGGCACTCCCACACTCTTTAGCACCTTCTTTAGTTTGTCCTGAACATCGAAGTATTTGAAATCAGCACTCTGAGTTGATATCAATGTAGTATCATATTTCTGATGTACGGCTTTCTTCCATGTTATTCCATCACCATATTTCCGGTTGGCTTCTTCGTAAGTGACACCCTTATCCTTGGCAAACCATGATGGTACCAATCCATGTTCGTCAACACCATAGTGCTCTAGATATACACGTTTCATCTCGCCATCTTTCTCATAATAAATCGAGAAGTCCGGTTTATATTGTGAGTGCGTTTCATCAGCAACTCTATGCTGGTAAGGTTCTTCATATCTGAACTTCACCCCTAGTGCGGTAAGTCCCAAACAAATCTTCTGTTCCTCCTGACTCTTCACGTATATCGGATTGCCATCCATATCGGGAAACTGCGCCTTCAACCTACCACTCTTTTGGGCAGATAGTTTCTCCAATGCTTCACGTTGTTGTTTCTCTTCATAAGTCTCTTGATAGTCAACAAAATACTCCAATACGCTTTTGCGGAACTTCTTACTATTCTTGGTCAAATCTTTATAGATAGATACGAACAATAGATCAGTATTCTCACAAATCGAAGGCTTCTCGCCAGTATACTTGCCAATTATATCAATAGCAAGTTTGTGAAAAGTATATCCTCTCAAACCATTGATACCCAATCGTTCTGTCAATTCAGTTGCAGCCTTGTTCGTATAACTGATAAGCAGTATCTTCGATGGGGCTGCATGCTTCACTTCAATAAGATATTTCACCTTACCAACAATCGATGAAGTTTTACCGCTCCCAGCGCTACTCACAACGAGCACATTATCTTCTTCTGATACAATCGAACGCCGTTGTTGATCATCCAGCGGATACATCAGACAATAGTCGAAGAAATTCTTATTCGTATTCAGAATGTTAGTATAATAGTTACCGTTATGTTCTTTTATAAGATTATCTAGTTTCTCGATATTCCAGACACAATTATCAAGAAGATCATTACTATCCAAATGCATTTGATCCAGTCGTTTCTGTAATCTTACAAGCTTGGTATAGAGTGGGGATAGCTCTTCTGCCAAAGCAGTAGCATCCACTTTTTTTATCAAGGAGTCTTTATATTGGCTAGCAAGCAGTTTTGGGATATCAATCACTTGATAGCCATCCATATCATTCACCTCTTTAACAGCATTAATATCCTTTGCATCAGTAAACTCCTCAATTTCATCAGATATATGCTTATAATACAGCCGCAAAGCTACCACAACTACCAGAATTGCGATTACAATGATGGTTCCTATATTAATATATTGTTGCAAAGCTGTAAAACTATAATTATATAATTAGTACCTAAATGCGTTGGTCATTTGCTTCTGTTCAGAACGTGAAATTCCTAATCGCGCTGCACGTTCTCTCCAATCAGTAACGATGATAAGACAAATTTATGGAAAAGAACATCTTATTTAAATACTTCAAAGAAAAATCCAAGAATAACAATTTAAGAAGAATAGAATTAGTTACAAATTTCTTTTATTATTGTTGCCGGTATTCCCCCAACAACAGTATTTGCTGTAACATCTTTTGTAACAACAGCACCTGCCGCCACAATAGCACCATCGCCAATAATAACACCTGGCAAAATAGTAGCACCTCCACCGATCCATACATTATTACCAATAGTCACAGGAATAGCATAACCAGTCTCATGACGCAACTTTGGCGACTCATTGTGCCCCGTAGTATAAATTCCTACATTCGGACCAATAAGACAATTATCTCCAATCCGTATTTCAGCAAAATCTAGCATAGTGCAGTTGTATCCGGCATAAAAATTATCTCCCACATGAATGTTGCAACCAAAATCGCAGTGAAAATTATGCGCAATAGACGGATTAGCGCCAACACTTCCAAAAAGTTCTTTGATAATATGCTGCTGTTCATTCTGAGCGACTAACGGTAAATCATTCAGTTTGCGCACAAGTTGATCAGCCTTAATCATAGGTTCAAGCAAATTATGCTCCATCAAATATTCAATACTTCTATTATAGCAAGTTTTTGATTTAGGAATCATACTATATAGTTATTTACTATAAACAATTTTGTAATGGCTCATATTCATCACTTTCCGATGCAGTAAGCAGACCATGTTTATTATCAGTTATTTAAGCTTTAAAAGGTAGAAAAATTTTGCATTTTGGCAAATTGTATACTTTTTGGCACTTGATATTCGACTTTAACATCTTTAACTTCCGTTTACACGAAATCAGCCCTATAACCTTACAAATCAGCCACAAAGATAATCAAAACCAAGGACTTTTATTCAGTAAATTGCATCAATTTGAGGTGGAATTAAGAGCGACCGAATAAAATCAGGTGAATTTTCTGGTTTCACTTCAATCTATTTTCTATTGCTTCACTTTCTACTCAAAATATTATCGACATTTGCTGTTGGAAAGTGAAGTTGGTTTTTTGTCAGTATCGCACCACTTCTATTTTCAATTGCTGATAAGCAAGATTCCATATTTTATGGAAAGAACCTCGTCACATGTAAATCTTCGATGAGCACATCAAATTATTTGAAATAAAATCTATGCATAATCTGATAATAACGAATGATGGAAGGAGATAGATTTATTCTATAGTATCAGTTCCACTAATAGCTATAGTTTTTCCGGATTCAAAAGCTATATGTTCATTATGAAAAACATAACCTAACTGATTTGATATACACCATGTATTCCCAATTTTTACATCTACATTATAGTGTGAATGACCATAAATCCAATAATCAATATCGCTTTCTTTGATGTAGTCCTTCAACTCAACTATGAAGGCTCCATTGGCCTTGCTATTAATAAACTTAGGGCATTCCATAAGGAATGAAGGAACATGGTGGGTCACTACAATCTTTTTTTGAGCAGTACTGCTTGAAACGGCATTTTTGATGAAGTCTAAACATCGTTTGTGTTCCATGTTGAACTCAGAAAAAGTCAGTAAATTCCCTTTGTACATAATCCTGCGAAAATCACTTATAACCTGTTCGGTGTAGTACGAATCCTTCAAGGCAACAGATGACCATAGCGTTGAAACAATAATATCAACACCATTCATAGAAATTACACTGTTGTAATAACTATGTACATTCTTTCTAATCTCAAGACAATAGTTGTCGTAAAGATTTGCAATATCGTAGTACTTGTAAAACTCGTGATTGCCCATGCATACAATCACCTCTTTGAAATTCTCAGATGCCCAATCCCAAAATGGATGTTTGCAATAATTGTCATCTCCCAAGTAACCGATATCACCTGCTAAAATTAGGATATCACCTTTAACCTCCAATGGGTTATCTCGCAGATAACGCCAATTGTCAGCAAACTCTAGGTGAAGGTCTGATGCATATTGTATAATCATTGTTCAGGAACGAATAAGTTGTTTAATTGTTCAAGTAACGCATCTACAAACTCTTGGTCTTGGTCTAAAGCTTTAGCCAATGGATTAGATAATGTATCCCAATCGGCACGAATGGATGAAACGAAATCCTTAACACAATCCACTATTGCCATCGGTGCCGATATAGATTCATCAGTAATGATGACTACATTCTTCAATACATCTGAACGATGCTTTTTAATATCCTTACTATTAACATGCTTACCCTCTGCTTTATCTTGTAAAAGATTGAGGTAGGCACGAGTCTTTAAGCAAACCAAAGCCGCAGAGTCTGCATGACGTACACCATCTGTAAGCTTGCTGTGCTTGATTGTAAAATGATAGAAATCATCATCCATGATAATGGCACTAACACTAGAAACATCTCCATCTATCGGCAACGGCTCAATTACAAGGTTGCTGGGTTCTCCTAATATATCAGGATGACGTGAAAGCAATTCTATCATTTCCGGATAACCTGTTTTGCCATCTACAAAACGATATAATTCATATTTTGCAGGTTCACCCTCTATCTGCTTTCTCTTCTCCGGACGATAACCGGCTTCTTTTACAAACTCCCAAAACCTTTTTGCAAACGAAGGTGTCATATTCTCTACTATCACGATCATATCTATATCGTGAGTCGCACGAGGTCTGACAACTGTACCTTGCATGGTTATATCACATGCAGTTCCTCCAATAATCACATAATTATCTGAATAAGCTTCAAAAGCTTCTTTGAATATTTCTAATCCTTCCATTCTGTTTCATTAATTAATCGTTCAACTTCTCCCTCTACTCGTGGGTCTTCATCATCTTTAAGTGAAATTGCGAGAGAGAGTCTATCCACCCACTCATGCTTATCATCCTTCAAGCCAACAGGAGGATATTTCCATACCTCAACTATGATGTTGCCGTCATATTTGTTTGCATTCACCAAAACATCAGATTCTTTGATTCCTTGCCATTGTTGTTTGGTCATCACCAACATCTTTTCAGAGTCTGGATTCAGCATTGTATAATGTGATAGCGCATTTATACCACCGATGGGATAAAAACCTTGAGTATGAAGTTGGTCGCAATAGACTGTTTCATCAACCGGATTGATTAAATAGTTCTGAGCTGCATCCCATAGCTTTCTGCCACTTAATTCAAACTGTATAACCTTAGATTTGCCATTTATAGTTGTTCTTGAAAGCAATCCCAATTCTTCTAGGCAAGCTATGCCTAGAGTTATGCTTGTGTATGAATATGGAATTATATTCTCCAAACTTCTTGCCGATTCTCCGTTTATTCCTTTTGTTTGGAGGTGATATAATAAAATATATTGTGCTACGGGTGTAAGTGTTTTTGCTGGCTTTGCTGTCTTCATCCTTTCGTTTGCCATCAGGTTGGGTAAGAAAGCAAATTTTTCAGATACGATAAAAAATACATTCTTATCAATCAGCCTCTGTCGTTCAAAAGCTGGACACGAAGTAAGAATATAAACTATAGGCTTTTTGAAAAGTGTATTCAACCTATCAGAAGTAATAGCTAAAGAACGAGGTGTACCAGGATTCTTCTTTGGCTCAACAAAAACCATAGAAACACCACCAGCCACGGCACTATAAAAAGTGTAAGATAGCGCATCACCTATGGTGATACCTTTTAGTTGTGCCTTAGTAATTTCTGCTAGTTGAATTGTTCTTCCCAATAGTATAACATTCTTCATAATATCTATTTTGCATCATTTCAATAACATATTAAAACGATGCAAATATACACATAATATCCGAATAAACAGTGAGATAGAATTATAATTCGTTGTTTGTAAAATTAAAAACTGCAAAATTGACGTTTTTATATCTAATCTGTACATAAAAGACCACTGATTTAGTCTTAACTTATAATGCAATAGTAATATATTAGTTGAAATATATTCCGCTACAAAGTGTATCCGTTATTGCTTATTCTACTTTTCTTTATAGATCTCAATATAACTTTCAGCAATCTATTGTAAGTAGTATTAAGTATAGATATAAGTATTTATACCCTTATATATACATAAGAAATACTTGTACTTCAATAATTCCAGACAAGAAAAAAAGTCTTGGAATTTATAATATTAAGCCTTTAGATCTGATTGTATAATTTGTAAGTATAAGTATAGGTATTCATCCTCTTATATACATATAAGGCCATACTTGTACTTTTTCTCTTCACCGGTACACCATTTTTATAAAATCTATCACCCTTATACATGTCGTTCAATTAAATCTTCGTCTTTCCGGGTTTTGATGTCAATTGTGATGCAAAGGTATATGTGCTGCTTTCTGCTTTGCAAGGTAATGCCGCATGCTTTCTGTGAAAATCTCCACCTATACAGGTTGTATTTACACATAAAACCTTGCACGCATTATCATCACACCTTGTTAGGCATCAGAATTTAATCAATCCCGTAAGAAGCGGAAGCTAAACATAGGGAATAAAAATTATTAATATGATGCAGATAGCAAGCAGATTCGTACAATGGGCAGTCCCTTCATTGGAGACGCTCAAGGATAGCAAGGTTTATCAGTTGCGTGAACGCCTTAATCAAGGTGGCAAGTTGGACAGGAAGGAGAAAAACTGGCTCACTGAAGCCATGAACCAAAATACCTATTTCAAAAGAGCAGTTCCTCTTCAAGGTTGGAAGTTTGATTTCAGTGATGTTTGTCACTTGTATTGGGTGAAGTCCAGGTACGGACAGATATCAGAATACTATGCTCTTGACAAGACATCGCTCAGAAGCATTTTATCAGGCAGTGATAATCATATTGTTGAACTTATATAGATTGAAATAGCGTTGCTGAGATTGTGACTTATAGAGATGAAGTCATCATCTATGATTAATGAAATTATTAACTAACAATTAAAAAAATACTATCATGGCAAATCTGTGTGATACTCAATTTATTATTACCTGTGGTTCAAAAGAACCTATCATGAACCTTTGGGAATCCATGAAAGAACTGGGAGCGGAAAAAGGCTACATGCCGTTACATCAACTAGCCGAGCACTACGGCATAGACTATGAGAAGAAATGTATATCAGTGAGAGGGCACGTTTATTGGGCTGATATCGAAGCCAACGAAGAGGATGACCTTTACAAACTATCATTTGATGTAGAGAGTGCATGGTCGCCTACCATCGAATTATTCGAGGAGATTGATTCCAAGCTTGGAGAATTGTTTAATATACATTACCGAGCCATTGAATGTGGATGTGACATCTTTATTGTTCATGACCCGACTTACTCATTCTTTCCAGAGGAAGCCTGTGTCTCATCTTCAGGTAACCCATTTGAAGATTGTCTTGAGGATTGCTTTGATACTGTTGCCGATGCAATAAATCATTGGTCATCTATCATGGGAATATCTCAAGGAAACAGAACTGAGGATGAAATGCTGGACTACATCAACGGCTTTGAATACGATGATGAAAACACTTATTTCTACATCAACCGTTTCGTATTCGAGTAATTATTAACCGTCGGGGCTGAACACCTTCATTTGGCTATAGCCCCGGCATAAATCAAATTAAAAATGAGAAATATATTTAAAATCGCCACTATGTCTATCTTGATAGCCGGCACTATGTGTTCCACTTCTTGTAATTCCAACGATGGTATTTTGGAGGAAATAGAAGATGCACAACCTGAAACAGCTAAGTGGCAAGAGCCTTATCATACAATCGGAGCATCTGTAGACCAAGTTAAATCCTATATGGCGGTATCTATGAAAACGTATTCTCTGCAACGTGAGATTACTTCGTCATGCATCCAATTATCCTATTCAAATGGAAAAGGACAAGAAGGTATTCTATATAGTTTTGGGCTGAATAATGGAGCACTATTTTCAGTCATAGACACGGAATCAATGGCAAGGAAAGAAAGCATTACAGCCTACCTACGTCAGCAATATAGTCTGATAGCAGAAAGCGATGGTCAGGTAATTTTCACCAATAAGGATAAGGATATCATTGTCAATACTGAGTATGTTTCAGACGAGTATTTCAATGTGTGCTATTCTTTTGTAAGCAAATAAGTATGAGTACATTAAAAACTCAAAGCAAAGCAGGGGGCATAGAGAATAAAATTCGCAATGCTTCTGAAAGTCTGGGGTGGAGCTTAAATACATATCAGTCATCCACCAATCAGCATACTTTTGAATTTTCCCAATATTCTCCGGCTGGTCAGGACTTTTCATTTGAGATAACGATGGAAGATGAGAAAGCAGAGTCTTTTATAAAGAGTCTCCAGGATTACTATGAAGGCTTTGATGTCGATTATGAGACTTATTTATGGATAGGAAGTGATGGACACGGGAAGAATGGCGCACCATATTGCATAAAGGATATACTCGTTGACATGGAATCTGTAGAGGATATGATTCAGAAACTTTTTCAGGCTCTTGAGGACGCATTAATATGAAAAGCTCAATAAGATTTCTGTGTTTCATTTAAGAATTTAGCCTATCTGATGACTCAGGTAGGCTTTTCTATACTAATCCCAATCATTGAGATTCTCAAGGTTCCATTCCATTACAGGAATTTCAGATTGCTCCCCACTTATGGGTGCATTACATTTTATTTCTTCACAGGAACAATGTTCGTGGCAACAGTGATCATGCTGGCATTCGCTGCCACAAGAACAATCGCATTCCTCTTGTATATTATCAAGTAACATTCTTTTTTAGACTATTATTAAATCACTTGTAAAGATAAAACCTTTTAATCATGTCAACAAGCAAATGGTTGAATTTGCAGCCTTTGACATTAGAAATCAAATGCAGTTACCATTTATAAAGATTAATCCGGTTATAATAGTTTTCTCTGCTTCCCAAATGCAGCATTATTCTTTATGTCATCTGACGCTGTCTGTTTTCTCTTCATCACCGCAAAGGTATATGTTACCCTCAGAGCACAAAGGTCAGACCTGTGGTTGTGATGCGGAATCTCCACCTTACAGGTAGTATTCGGCTCACAAACCTTTGCTTATTCTTCTTGCAACACCTTTTGTGGCGGTATAAAGGTGAAAACATACCGACGGCGACAGGTGACGGAATAAAAAAAACTGCAAGTGGGGAGAAACCTCAATTCATAAAGGTTCAACACCCGGCAGTTCATGGTTCAAGAATAAATTAATTTCTATCATTATGAAAGTATTATACGCAGCAGACTTACGAGAGTGTTCAAGCAAAGACCTTATGTGCAGAGTTTCAGAAAAAAATGGAGATGAAGTGAACGAAAATATATCTTTCGATGACTTTGTCTTATCGCTAACCCCAGCAAAAAAACGTTTTGCTCTTTCTTTAATTGAGCTTTACAAACGGGATAAGGTAAATAGTGATGCTATAAGCAAAATAACATGTGCCAATGACATATATCGTCTTATGTATCCTCATCTATATGGCGTGAAGGTTGAGGAGTTTTGGGCTATATTTATGACCAATGCGGCTAAGCCTATCAAGGTTCAAAGATTCACTATAGGAGGTTTGACTTCAACGTTGGTTGATACACGTGTTGTGCTTCGTGAGGCTTTGCTTTGCCAAGCTACTTGCATGGCTGTTTGTCATGTTCACCCATCTGGAAGTACAAGACCATCGATTGATGATGACAACATAACAATGAAGATTAAGCAGGTATGCGAGGTGTGCAATGTCCGTTTGATTGACCATTTAATATTTGCAGGAGATAATTATTACAGCTATTCTGACGAGGGGAAAATTTAATAATAACTTTGAGTATAGCCGGTCTTGAGATTGGTTATACTCATAAAAAAATTAGTTATGAGATACAAGGTAAATACAAAATTCGTTTTTGAGGGATACTTCGAAATTGAAGCCGATAATAGAAATGAAGCAAAAAGATTAGTCGGTGAAAATTGCGGTTTAGTTATGGGTGGTAATATTCATACCAATCTTGATGATGAAGAAGTGGATTGGAATTTTGATACACATCCAGATATGCATATAGGTCAGATATATCGGATTAAGAAAGAATAAAGTGAACGTGTGCCATCTGGCGCACGCCAACAAAATATGATGATATTCACTTCTTCCGAAATCAATTATCCCTATTACTCTATTTTTATGAGACTTACAGCTATAGCAATAAGATTTATATATCTGAGCTATCTTATGGATTAACTGTAGTGTTATTAAAGATGTCATTTATTAGGATATGATTATATCTTAATCGTCAGAATCTCATTTATATCAGAAAGATAGTTTCCACTTCTATGGTCACTCTTTACATGCCAGGATTGTTTTTCTAAGCCTTCTACACCAAGACAAAGGCTTTTCAGTCCATAGCGTTGGTTGATGTTGTCAACTACACTCATCAGTTTACGACGTTGTGACCGATTCTTTATCTCATCAAACAAATTTTGCTGAATAGGAAGTGCTGTACATATATCTCCCAATATTACACCTGCTTTTTTATAGTGAATACCGATTCTATATATAGCCTCCAATAACGACATTGCTGCTTTAGTTATCTCAATCGTGTCTGATGTAGGAGTAAGAAAAGTGTAGGTACTGCCATTGCTATACTGCTCAAGGTCAGTCCTGAAATTGTTGCTGCAAATGAATACTGTGATGCTACCTGATACTGAATCCTGACCACGAAGTTTATTGGCACAACTGGCGGCAAAGCTGGCAACTGATGATTTCAATGAATCCAACTCTGTTACCATGTCTCCAAAACTACGACTGGTGCAGATAGTCTGTTTTTGCTTGACCTCTGATGTGTCAATGCAAGGAATGCCGTTTAGTTCCATCCAAGTCTGAACCATTGCCTTGTTGAAGTGTGAGCGAATCCAGCTTTCTTTTTTATCAGCCAATTCCAACGCACTATGAATGCCATAGTAATTCAGCTTTTGAAATGTCTGTCGACCGATTCCCCATACATCGGAAAGGTTAAATAACTCTAACGCTTTACGGCGTTTGGCTTCCGTGTCAATCATACAGACACCATTATAACCTTTATAATTCTTGGCGAACTTACTGCTCATTTTTGCCAGTGTCTTGCTTTGGGCAATACCCACACTTACCGGCACGTCTGTCCATAATTTTATTTTATTGACAACGTCTCGCATGTACTCCTCAATATTATAGTACTTTTCATAACCATCAAGGTATGTGAAGGCTTCGTCAATGGAATACTGATCTACTCTTTGAACACATGACCGCAATATACTGTTGATACGTCTTGACATTGCAGCATATAGGTACATATTAGTGGAAAATATAGTCACATTGTTGTGCTCAACGATATCACGTACCTTGAATACAGGGTCTCCTCGATGCAGACCTACAGCTTTTGCCTCAGGAGTAAGTGCAACGATAATACCATCATTTGACCCGGTGACGCAAACCGGCTTTCCATCCAGACCTGGATGAAAAACTTTTTCTACAGAACAGAAAAATGCATTTGCGTCTATTAAAGCTATCATATTGATAATTAGTTGATACTACAATACTTTATTGCTATAATACGTATTTATGTATATCCTAACAATAGTAATAATGTGAAAATGTTACTACTTAGATGTTGTAATTAGGATTAGATGTTTGGCTTGTGGATGATGAATGTTACCACTCCCCAAACACTGAATGAATCACCTTCTTTAATTTCCATCATTGGAAAATCTGAATTAGCAGGTACCAACCATCGTTTGCCATTTCTTTGTTGAACCAGTTTTACTGTATACTCTCCATTTAGTTCGCATACAGCTATCTGTTTCTCTGTCGGATTGCGTTGGCTTTTATCGACAATAAGAATATCACCATCATGAACACCGGCTTCAATCATGGATAAACCTTGAACTCGTATCAAATATGAAGAATCCGGGTTCGGACAAAGCATACGCAGCAATTCAATATCTTGTGCCATCTCATCGTTATTCAATGGAATTGGGAATCCTGCTACAATCTTTACATCAAAGAAAGGAAGCGACATAGGTCTCACTTTTGATGCTGCTGTGACTTGACCCAATGAAGATAAGGTCTCTTCATCAGGCAAAGACTTATCTGACTGCATTTGTTTGACAATGCAATCTTTAATGAAATCCGTTTTATTTAAGTGGCTATCTATATAGGTAGCTACTTCCTTATCGGCACGGAAGTTATATTGCCTGCTTGTTCCTTTTTTACGACCGGAGCCTTCTCTACGACCTCCTCTAGTCCCTTTTTTATCTTGTTCAGCCATAAGATTACGATGAATGGTTTTTTTCTGGCAGCAAAGTTATACTGTTTTATTGAAATGCGTAATACGTTTTTCATATATTTATGAACAATCTGTGTTTTTGTGGCTTTTTACAGTAAATCAGATGCCCACTGCTTACGAACATAAAGGTAACGTTGTCTTTGTTTTAGTTCTGATTTTCTCTTGACTGGAACTTCCTTCCCATTATCGTTTGTCTTACCATCTTCTTAATTTTCAATTTTGATACCTGCTGTAATTGTTGGCTCTTTCTTTATCGAAACAGATACATTTGTTCTTGTTGCTGCATAGTTTTAATCCATAATTCTGTGTAGCACTCTTTATCTGGTATTCCTACCATTAATGCCAAATTGAAGCAATGCTGTATGAACTTCGAGATTGCATCCTGCATCTATCCACTCCTGAATTGTTTTGATTTCTACTTTCTCATCATGATATTTTTGACGAAGCCCCAATTGTTTTTACCTGATGCAAAATTAGAGTACAGCACAACCGCTGGTTGCTACGGGTCGATTTTACAATCTTGAACAATAGGCTCTGTTTGCTCTATCTTCCTTTTTTCTCCAGACCGCCAACAGAAAAACGAGTATAGGAGCTTCTTCTCTTGTTGCATCCCTCTCTCTGCACTCTTTGATGGCATCGTTAAAAAAAATATGTTGAACTTCTAAAAATAAATGAAGATGAAAAAGATCGAGAACAGTTTTTGCGTGAGTGGATTTATTGGTCAGGATGCTACAATCCGTGAGTTTCAAAATGCCAGCGTTGCCAGATTCAGTTTAGCTGTCAGCCATGGTGAAAAGGATAAAGAGGGTAAGGTCCAGTACACCTCTGCATTTGTAAACTTAGAGGCATGGCGCAAGAACGAAGCCAAGTCTTCCTTCGACATTTTGAAGAAAGGGACACTCATTACCTGTCAAGGATATCTGAAACCTGAAACTTGGACAGGTGAAGATGGTAAAGAACGTAACCGTATTAATTGGGTAGTAACAAAGTTCTATCCTGCCGAAGAGATTGAACAGGGAAAGAAAGGCTAAACACCTTTCTTATCTCTCATAAGGAGCGGTCTTCGGATCGCTCTTTTTGTGTATTCTCACATCTCTTTTATAGTTATACTTTTATAATTGTTCTCCGCACAGAACTACAGTATTGCCACACTAATACGTAGCCAATACAGGTTTTATCTGCCTCTTATTTCTGCCGCAAAGGTATGTCCGCCAAATTCCCACCAATGAACCTTGTATGTTTTTTTAATTTCCCTTTGGTCAAAAAAACATGCATGAACCCTTGGCTTGAAGAAATTTTCGGCGAACCAAATACGGCAGCATAATAAGAGGATCAGATAAACCTCATTAGTATTAACTTTTAAATTATATGTGATGGCAAATGCGTGTATTTCAGAGTATAAGCTCTATGGAAATAAGGGAATGATAAATCAATTATTCTCAAAGTTTGAGAAGATTTTCCATGCTGACAGAAGTGAACATGCCGATAGGAAAGGTACGTATCTTCCTATGCCTTGGTTGGGATATGTAGTAAAGGAGATTTTGGAGTTAGACCCGGAAAGGGATGACATCTACTGCCGAGGTATAATATCTTACATTGACGAAAAGGTAACAAACTGCGATGATGATACTGCTTTTTTCCAAATTCAGACAGAAACGGCTTGGGTTCCCATGAACGGGGTATTTAAGCTGATAGAAGAAAAATTTGGTATAGAGGTTTTCTATATCGCTGAAGAACTGGCTATGGGAATTTTTGAAGGAAATGATACAGAGGGTCGTTTCTTTACAGACCGCTATATATTGGATGATACAGAACTTGATATGGACTATTTTGACAGTTTTGACGATTTGGCTTCTGTTATCAACGACTTGATAGGAGAAAAGCCAAATATCTTTGATGATATTCAAGGAATAATCTCCAAACATGAGCTTGATGAACGCATCATGGTTTACGAAATTGAATATGTTTCCCTATCTGATTAGAAACATACATATATATAACAACCTATAATATTTTATATACAATGCATTCAAATATTTATCAGGTGTCAACGGAAAAGATTTCCAAAGACCAATTTATTACAGAAGCGACTTTTTCTGACTGTGATTACTCTTTTTTTGATTGGTGCGCTAATCTTCCTGAAGAAGAGCAGGAACAAGCCATTGACCAACTTGTTGATAACCTTCTACCAAAAAGTATGTTTTCAAGAGACAGTGATGAACCACGAACAATTATCTATCACGGAGGAGCTGACGATTGGAAAAGAAAGTGGGTGGAACGAATCCATAAAAGGGCTGAAGCCATCACACCTGAGAATGTGACCGAGTGGATAGGCTCGACTTATCGTTTGGAACAGGAACTTGAAGACCCACTGGACATAGGCTCACGTTTTGTTACATCTGATTATGAATACAGTGACGCTAAAAAATCCAGTGAGCTGATGAAACAGATTTGTACACTAAAACCAGGAACTAAACTGTATATTGGTGGAATTATAGACTACCATTGGTAACATCGAATTTAATATAGCCCAATCCCGATTACAATAAAGTAGTCGGGATTTTATGGCTTTGAAATGTCTTACCCCGTGTAACTTCCTTTTATATAGCCGTGAGGCTTATGGTTATGATTTCTATGAATGGAAGTCATAACCGGTCCCTTTTATAATTGTTTTATCTTCTTTCTTTATAGACTCGTCCTACACATGTAGTTTAATTGCGAAATAGTTTGGCAATATAGGTAAGAATGTAATAAAATACTTAAAAAATAGCATGATTTGCTATATAGTCGTCAGGTTTACATTATAAATTTTGGTTTAATCGGAAATAAAGGCTACCTTTGCAAAGCAATTCTTGTAAACTTAATTAATATGGCTAATTCGGACCAAATATTATCTCTGATTCGGAATCATCTTAGCAACGATGATGCTCAGTTCAGAAAGGTGGCCCTACAGATTTCAGCTGTAGAGGCCAAAAATGGTCATGTTATCTTAGCTAGGACAATACAAGATTTGTTGAGCAAGAAAAACACCTCATTCAACCCACTTCATTTAGCTACTAAATCCAAAGCCGTTGAAGACTTGCTATTACAACTCGACTGTTTTGATGATTTGAAATGCCTTATAGCCTCTGATGAAATCATTGAAAAAATAAAGCGAGTAATCAAGGAATATGAGAAGCGTGATGATTTACGGAAATATGGTCTTGCAAACAGACGTAAACTGATGCTTTTTGGAGAATCTGGTACAGGCAAGACAATGACAGCAAATGTTCTTGCCAAAGAGCTTAATCTTCCATTCTTTGTGGTCAGAACCGAAAAGGTTGTAACCAAGTTTATGGGTGAAACAGGACTTAAATTGAGTAATATATTCGACTTTATATCAGAAGTTCCTGCTGTTTATCTCTTTGATGAGTTTGATGCTATTGGAGCTCAAAGAGGAATGGATAACGAAGTTGGAGAACAGCGTCGTATATTGAATACATTCCTCCAACTGCTGGAAAGAGATGCTTCGGACAGTTTTATTATTGCAGCGACAAATAGTGTGGAGTCTATTGATAAGGCACTATTCCGCCGATTTGATGATGTGATAGAATATAAATTGCCTGATACGCAACAACGATTGAGGCTTTTAAAAGAATATCTTTACACAGCTGTGAGTTTAGATTTTGCAATGGTTGAGCCTAAATTTGATGGTATGAGTCATGCCGAGATTAAAATGATATGTGCGGATATTTTTAAGGATGCTCTTTTAAACGATGTTGCTATCACTGAGGAACTTGTAAATAATGTAATAAGCATGCGAAATGCCCGATGCCGTAATATTGGATAAAGTTTGTTATGCAGAAGAATCATTTCTATTTAGGTAACCAAATAGCAGAAGCAAAAAAATTTACGCCACGACCGCGAGTTGGTCAGTCTAATACAATGCCACAGCGTAATAGAATAGAGCACGCTGAGTTTCTTAAAGAACAATATCAGAATTCTTTTAATCAAGCAATAGCTTTGCAGGATGAATTAGCAGCAGGCGACCTACCTGTTGCCGATGGTGTATATTTAGATTTTGAGGTTAACAAGAAACTTATTTCTGATAGTTTTGATACTAAGACAGGTGCCAAAATTATGAAAGTGTCAGATATAAGCGAGGAAAATGCAAATGTTACAGTTTTTATCGAGAAAAAAGACAAAGATTGGTTAAACAAAAAAGCGGATGAATACGCAAATGTAGATACCGACAAAGGAATAGCAAAAAATGAAAAACTTATTGCTCCTATAGAAGAAATAAATCTTTCAAATATTCATTCTCTTTATGAATCTTCGGAATCTTTTGATGGATTGGCAGAAAATGAAATTCTATTGTTTGAATTATGGATAAACAAAAGAGATGAATATTCTATTGAAGATGTTTCTAATACTTTACATGCCCTTGACATAGTATGCAATATTGGCAAAAGACTTCAATTTGCGGACGTTGATGTTTTCTTAATTAAAACAACTAAGAACGTACTTGAAGCCCTTCCAAATCATCTGGGCTACATCGAGGGAATCCGCCGTTATCGTCAGCCGTCCATTCTTACAGAAACTCATGAAGTAAATCGTGAATGGAATGATTTGTTCAACGATGATATAAATTTTAATATTACAGATGATTCCGTTTGTATAGGTATTTTGGATACGGGAGTTAACAATGCTCACAAATTGTTGGCGCCAGCATTGCCTGATGCTCGTATGGGTTCAGCAATCAACGTCCCCGATAACATTGATAAAAGCTATCATGGTACTGATATGGCAGGATTGGCTTTACTTGGTGATTTAACTGATTTAGCTTATCAAAGAGGTGTCGCATCTGATATAGAACATTCACTTGCCTCAGTCAAGATATGCGAAAAAGGACATGAAACAAAATCGGATTTTTATGGTGCTGTAATTGAAGACGCTATAGAACAATCCCAATCTATGGGAGCAACAATTAACTGCATGGCCATTACTGATTATGTTTCTCTTGATGGTCGTCCCACATCAAGCTCTGCTGCATTAGACGAAAGTATCTACCACTGTGGAAGTTGCGACCGCTTAGTTGTAGCTTCCGCAGGAAACATTCAAACAGCAGAAGTTGATGAAACGGACTATTTGAAATCTTGTAAGGCAAATGCCATTTTAAGTCCATCTCAGGCTTGGAATGCTTTAACTGTCGGTGCATTTACTGAAAAGACTACCATTGTTAATAATGATAGCGGTATGCCACTTGCTGCTCCTGGTGCATTATCTCCAGTTTCCAGAACAACAGATTGTTGGAACAATGGACAGATAAAGCCTGAAATAGTTATGGAAGGTGGTAATCTTGCTTTGCATAATATTCTGGGTATTGTAACGAATGATGACTTGAGTCTGATAACGACTTCTCAAGATTTACAACAACCACTTGAAGCCTTTAACGCCACAAGTGCAGCAACAGCACTTGCCTCCAGATTGGCGGCAAAAATTAAGACTGCAAATCCGTCACTGAACATGTTATCCGTAAGAGCTTTGATGGTTCATTCAGCAGTGTGGACTCCAGCAATGACTAATTTAGGGAAACCCAAAGACATTATGCCTTTATGTGGATATGGAGTTCCAAATGAGGATATAGCTCTTTTTAGCAATGAAAAGTGTGCAACTTTTGTTTTTGAAAACGAGATTGTACCTTTCATCAATAGTGGTACGTCAAGCAGTAATCAATATAATGAAATGCATTACTATGATCTGCCTTGGCCAACAGAACTATTAGAATCCATGCTTAATGAGAGCGTTACAATGCGAGTAACACTTTCCTATTATGTAAAACCAGCTCCAGGAACAGGGGGAAAAAATAATAAGTATCGTTATCCAGCTGCAACACTTCACTTTGATGTGAAAACTGCTATTGAAAGTGAAGATGAATTTTTACGTCGCAGAAATAAGAAAGAGGGAGAATCTTCTGATACGAATGATTCATCTCGATGGGTGGTTGGTCAACAACGTAGAGAAAATGGAACGGTGCAGTCGGATTGGTTTACTTGTACGGCACAAGAATTAGCTGAATGCGGTAAAATTGTTGTATATCCAAGTTCTGGCTGGTGGAAAGAACGCAAACTTGAAAATATTGACAATCTGATTAAATATTCGCTTGTCATTTCAATTAAATCAAAAGAAACAGAAGTGTATCAAGCTGTAGAAACGGCTATAAGAAATAAGATAGGCATTCAGATTGCAAATATGATATAATTATAATTAGTTTATTGTTTATGTCAAAATCATTCAGAAGGGACAGTCTATATCATTGTTTCTTGACGCTCAACTATCTGGAGAATTTATGAACTTGATTTACTTGTTAAAGTCAGAAACAAAAACTCGATATTTGTGACGTTACTGATTTTCATTAGTAAAATCGATTGCCCAAACACATATTTCCCGATTGCAACAAAGCAGTCGGGAATTTCTGTTTTAAATAAGTAGGTATAACATCAAGCCCCTTGCTTATATATAGCCAAATGCTTCATCTTAGATTGACTTCTATGTATGGAAGTCTTAACCATTTCCTCTTATAATTGTATAAACTCCTTTATTTATAGACACGTCCCACACCTGTAGCTTAATGGCGAAATAGTTAGGCGATATACATCTCAATTCTTTCGAAGAATGTTGCCAAAAGTTCAAACGCAATAAGGCCTGCATTTATGCACGTTGGAAAGCTCACGGCGATAGTATCGCTCTTCGCTTGTTTCCAATGTGTATGCATTACTGCCACATTGCTTTTTGTTTGAACTATCTATTCCGCTAAACGCTACACCCGCCCAATACTTTTATAATTGTCTTTATACCTGATTAGTCTGCCACTTATACTAATTACGTTGTAATTCATCCTGCCGCCAAGAACATTTTTCTGCAAAGGTATAAAGTGCAGCCGTCCAACAGCAAATCTTGAGACCTCATTGTTTGCAAATCTTCCTCCCAGAAATGGGAGCGTATTTACATCTCCATATTTGCTTTATGGGCTGCACTTCCTTTGCGTGGCCGAAAAATTTCCCTTGCAGCAGAAGCTGATTAAACATAGGGAATTGAAACTAAATATTTCAAAGTTATGGCAAAGGTTGATGAAGTCAGAAGAAGGTTTTGGGGCAAGGTCGTTACTTGTTTCGCATCTTACTATCCATGCAGAATTAAAAATGTAGGGTTGGATGGAGAGAATGTAAGAAAGCTCGTATGGAGTTTCAAAAGTGGTGAGAATACCGAATATGTCGCACAGAAAACGGCTGACGAACTAATAAACAAGTATGGGGATGATATTTCCGGTATTGTGTTCGTTTGTGTTCCTGCATCGTCAAAAGAGAAGAACGAAATCAGGTATAAGAATTTCAGTAAGAGAGTATGTGAACTCAGTGGGGCTATAAATGCCTATGACCATGTAAGAGTGGTAAGTGAACGTCCGGAAATACACAAGCATCGTAAGCAAAGAAAGAATGCGGCTGATAACGTGGAAAGTCTGGAGATAGACAAGGACTTTTTCAATAAGGCAAGGTTTTGTCTATTTGATGACCTCCTTACGTCCGGAGCAAGTGGTGCCGCTCTATCAAATAAGCTTGAACAATATGGTGCGCAGTTCTTAGGCTTCTTCGCATTGGCTAAAACTACATATAAACTATAATTGGAAATGGAAAAAATATTATTCGACAAGGCTCATTCAGTAGCCTTTACAGGACATCGCTTTATCTCTATGGATAAACAGAATGAATTGAAACAGTCATTGCAAGCTGCAATCATCGAGCATTACAAAAGAGGCATTCACAATTGTATCTGTGGAATGGCGTTAGGTTTTGATATGATGGTGGCTGACATGGTTCTTTCCTTAAAATCACGCTTGCCATACATTCATCTGACTGCTGTCGTTCCATTTCGTAATCAATCTGAAAAGTGGAGTGACAAGCAGAAAGCAAAGTATAATTATCTACTATCACATGCAGACCGGATTATTATACTCAGTGAACAATATTACAAGGGGTGTTTACTTCGTAGAAACGATTATATGGTTAATAACTCATGTGGTGTAATTGCCTATTATAACGGAGAACATAAAGGCGGAACATTCTACACATACATGAAGGCAATGTCTTTAAATATCCCGATAGTTAATATTATAGATACTTAAAGTGTTGTATCTCAATAGATACTACTATACTTATTCGCTATATTACATTTATATGATCAGTAGTGAATATGCATATATGTATTTGCTAAATAAAGTGAAAGCATAAATGATTATCAACTATTAATAGTCAAAATGGAAAGGTTTTAAGTACTTTTGCAGCGAGACGAAAAACAATAATACTATAATGGCAATAACAATATCAATCTTAAATCACAAGGGTGGCGTAGGAAAGACGACAACGGCTGTAAACCTTGCGGCAGCTCTACAAATAAAAGGTCAACGTGTATTGGTCATCGACCTTGACGGTCAAGCCAACCTTACCGAGTCCTTGGGATTATCAATCGAAGAGGAAAAGACAATCTATGGAGCTATGAAAGGTGAATATCCGTTACCTCTTGTAGAAACAAACACCGGTTTGACTCTTGTCCCGTCTTGTCTTGACCTGTCAGCGGCAGAGTCAGAACTTATCAATGAACCTGGACGTGAAATGATTCTAAAACAGCTCATTCATAAGAATACCGAGACGAGCAAGTTTGATTATATCATTATTGACTGTCCTCCCTCACTGGGGCTTCTTACACTGAACGCCCTTACTGCATCTAATAAGTTGATTATCCCTGTTCAAGCGGAGTTTTTAGCGATGCGAGGAATGGCTAAGATTACCAATGTGATTGGTATTGTTCAGGAACGCTTGAATCCAAATTTGGATATTGCAGGTATCGTCATCACTCAGTATGACCAACGTAAGACTTTGAACAGAAGTGTATCTGACCTTATCAAGGATTCTTTCTGTGACAAGATCTTCCAAACCGTCATTCGTGATAATGTCGCTTTGGCGGAAGCACCCATCAACGGTCAAAGTATATTTGAATACAATAACAAAGCTAATGGAGCTAAAGACTACATGTCATTAGCGGAAGAAGTATTGGCTATAAAATAATAAAGGTATGGCAAAAAGCGATTTACTTAAAAATGGCATGAAGAGCGGGTTGAACGGACTCATCTCATCTACATCATCTTCTCCAAAAGAAGACAAGAAATCTGCCTCAGAAGATAAAGAACGTGAGGTTCATTGCAATTTCGTTATTCGCAAAAGTATTCATACACGTATGAAGTACATGGCTATAGACAGGGATATGTCTCTTAAGGATATGGTAAACGAAGCCATGAAGGAGTACTTGGATAAGTACGAAAAATAAATAAGGCAAAACTTTCATGCGAATGTAGCCGGTGTTATTAGAATGTCGGTCATTGCTGCCATACTTATAAATTATCCTCACAATGATAAAAATCCGTTGCGTAGTAGAGCGTATCACATATCAGAATCCAGATAATGGATATTCGATAATGAAGGTCAAGGTAAAAGGTTACAATGACCTCGTTACTCTTGTAGGAAATCTTCTGGATGTTCCTGTAGGAAGCGTATTACTATGCGATGGAGATTGGAAAGTGGACAAGAAATATGGCAGCCAGTTCGTTGCCGAATCATGGGAGGAAGTGATGCCTGCCACTATCTATGGCATTGAGAAATATCTGGGAAGCGGCTTGGTTAAAGGGATAGGACCTAAGTTCGCCCATCTTATCGTTGAGAAATTTGGTACAGAAACCATAGATGTCATCGAAAGTGATATAAACCGTTTATATGAAGTCGCCCGCATAGGAAAGAAAAGGGTTGAGAAGATAGCCGAGAGTTGGGAGAAGCAGAAAGATATCAAGAACGTGATGATCTTCCTTCAAGGCTATGGTGTGAGTACGGCTTATGCAGCCAAAATTTATCGGCAGTATGGTAAGGAGAGTATCGATAATGTCAAGGAGAATCCATATCGTTTAGCTGATGATATTTGGGGCATCGGGTTCAAGACGGCGGACGGGATAGCTTCAAAGATGGGCTATGAGAAAAACGATTTGCGACGCTGTAGTAGTGGAATCCTTTTTACCCTTGGACAGTTGTCAAATGAAGGCCATGTGTATGCTGAGGAGGAACAACTCCTTACAACGGCAAAGTCTCTGCTTGAAGCCGAGGAGGAACCTATCAGGCAGGCTATAGATGATATGATTCAGACCAAAGACCTTATCAAGGAAGATGAAAGTATCTACATGCCTCCATTCTTCTACGCCGAAAGTGGAACAGCCAAAAGGCTGGTTGAACTTACTGAGGCGGAAGACAAGAAGAAGCCTGTCTTCAATATTGATGCAATTTCTAAATCAACAGGAATAGAATATGATGAAGTGCAGGTTGATGCGATTCGTCAAGCCGTCGAGTCCAAGGTTATGGTTCTCACAGGTGGCCCGGGTACCGGCAAGACAACTACCACTCAAGGTATCATAGCGGCATTAAAGACAGCCGGAATGTCAATTATACTTGCTGCTCCAACCGGTCGTGCTGCCAAACGTATGAGTGAAGCGACAGGCATGGAAGCAAAGACCATTCATAGATTGCTTGAGTATAATCCGATGGACGGTTATAAGCGTAATGACGAAAACCCATTGGAGGGTGATGCGTTAATCCTTGATGAATGCTCCATGATTGACATTCTTCTGATGAACAATCTGATGAAGGCCATTCCGGTGAATATGCGTCTTATCATGGTTGGTGACATTGACCAGCTGCCATCTGTGGGTGCAGGAAATGTGCTTCGTGATATTATTGATTCCAAGAAGATACCGGTTATACGATTGACACGTATATTCCGACAGGCACAAAGCAGCCGTATAGTCATGAGTGCGCACGCCATTAATGAAGGTCATTTCCCCGATTTGAGCAATGGACAGAATACAGATTTCTTCTTCATGAAAGAGGAAGATCCGAATGTTGTGGCAGAGACTATCGTGAAGTTGGTTCGTGACCGTCTTCCCAAAGCCTACAATATGCCAAATTCTAATATTCAGGTGCTGACCCCTATGCAGCGTGGTATAGTCGGGGCTTCCAACTTGAACCTTATGTTGCAGGAAGCACTCAATCCTAACAAAGCCGGACTTAGCCGTGGCGGATTTACCTTCCGCAAAGGCGACAGGGTGATGCAGATACGCAATAACTACGACAAGAATGTTTTTAATGGAGACCTTGGCTACGTAGTAGATGTAAACATGGAAGACAGGACACTCACAGTCATGTTCGATGAGAATCCTGTAGAGTATGAAGTATCAGAACTGGATGAGTTATCACTGGCATATACTAATACCATTCACAAATCTCAAGGTTCTGAGTATCCCATTGTGGTAATGCCTGTGCTTATGACACATTTCGTGATGCTTCAGCGAAACCTAATCTATACCGGTATCACCCGTGCCAAAAAAATATGTGTGCTTATAGGTACATCAAAGGCATTAGCCTATGCCATAAAGAACATGACCGTTCTGAAAAGAAACACCAAACTTAAGGAACGTATCAATCCTTCATTGAATCCATCATCTGGTAATGTTGCACCAATAGCATATTCTTTACCTCTTCATGAAGGAGGTTTGGGAATGGTTGCTGATGGGGAAACAGACTATGAAAGAATCTAATGTATAATACACATAAGATATCATTAGTGTCCCGTTAAAATCGGGACGAATTAATAATTAATCAAACCATCCCGGAAAAAAGGGATTAAGTTGCTCTTTGACTTCATTGAAATTAGTCTTATTGAACAGATCTTGTAAAGGTGTTTTATCCGTCAGTGAGATGCTCAGAATTTGTAAGACCTCATAGGTCGAACGGTTCAGCTGCATATCATGTTGGACGATAGCTACCAAGCAATAGGTGATGATAGCTATACTGATCTGTATTCGCACTGCATTCTCTGTGGTACCCCAGAACTTTTTTATCTTGAGGTGCTGTTTTAACCATTTGAAGAACAGTTCCACGAGCCATCTTTTCTTATAAAGATTGGCAATATCAAGTGCAGATATGTGTTTGGCATTCGTCAAGAAAGTAAATTCACGATCATTCTCTTCATCATAGAAGCAGATGACTCTGAATGATTCAGGATACTTCTTTTCAGAGGTGTACCCAATCAGTTTCACTTCCGCATCCGAAAGGATATTCTTGGGCATTCTACGCTTCCATTTACAGAACTTGCACTTTAGATTTGACTTCGCTCTGACTACAAAGAAAGAACCTGTAAGATGAATCCGATAAAGTTCCTTAAACGAGTCATATGCTCTGTCGAATATATAATAGGCATTTGGTTCATAATTAATTGTAGACATTGCAGTTGAATCATGTTTGGATGCTGTAGTTACTGTATAAAAGGCAGGGACCTGTGCTTCTATGTCATAAAGGACATGAGCTTTAACCCCAGCTTTTCTCTTCCGGAACTTCGCCCAAGGAAATGTAGCCAAACATAAAGGAATCGTGGTGGAATCAAAAGCATACTTTCTTCCTGGAATATCCAAGATATTAGTAGCTCGTTTTTCACATGCTTCCTTCATCATGTAGAAAGCAAAGTCTTCGAAGATTCTGTAATCCCGATTCTGATTGGCTGACGCAAGCGTAGTTTTGGCAATGGATTCACGACCAAGTCCCAAATGATAACGCTTTCCTTGATGAGCTTCCAAAGCTACAATCAAGTCACGGAGACTTTCACGATTGCTGAGTTGACCGAATATCATTGCAAGTAACTGGTTCCAGCAAGTGAAATGTTTCACATATCGGTTCCCATCGTACTTGTCTACGAGTCTTCTGAACTTATCATTGTTCAAGAATTCTACTAATTGAGCGAAAACGTATTTATCTTGGTTCATTTGAGATCGTTTTTATCGACCTCAAAGTTAGGATTTCAAATCGTCGCGGACAGAAGATAGTATCTAATAGACTGTATTTCAATTATTTCAAAGAACTATTTATTCACTTTAACGGGACAGTAATGATAAGATATATAAACTTATGATAACAAGTGATTCAACATATTTTAAATCGGCTTGTGAGAATTCATAAGACGCAGCCATTTTTAGGTGTGATTTTTTTCAATTCGATTTATTGTAGTATGAGGTTTCCCTCTATGCTGTTTAGAATTGCTGATGGATTGATGCTTGACTGTAATAGTACTATCACAAAAGTTGCTCATTAGGAAACCTTTATTTCATTATATATGCTGAACGTTGTTCAAAACTATTTAATAGCCTCTGCTTTACCTAATTCATGTGTTTTTAGATAAATAATATCATCCGTTATTACTCCCTTATCATCTAATCTGGAGCGAGTTTATTATTTGATATACTGATAATAGTTTTTATTGGGTAATTTTCTCTCTTTCTACCAAGAAGGGGGATTTAGAAAATCCAAATTACCACTGCTTATCATAGCTTACCAATAAAAAATGCTATTCTTCTGTAGGCATTCTAAAAACACGTATGTATAATGGGATTCCGCTTCGTATAATTGCATGCATGCGATGTTGTCCATTTACCAAAACATCTCCATGATCAAAATAAATCGCATCTCCATTTGAATCCCATTTACCGCTGATTATTCTTTCGATTATGAAATTTACTTTGCATTCATCTAATACTTTATTGCAACTACTATTCTTTTTTAGATATTGTTTTGCCAAGTCAGGAGTAATTAATTCAATTGGAAGATCTATTTTTTCTAATGGGATACTCATTTTAATCGTTATTAATTTATTAAAGACTCAAAAATATTAAATTCTTCTCGTTGACGGAATTAAATAAGTGCATGTTTAATTTCGCCAATGGGTTAGTATATATATTGTGATACTTATTTGCAGCAGTAATATTGTGGGAACACCGATGTAAAATTTCTTATGCATTGTCTTATGGTGAAAAAGATACATACCACTTAAAGCTCCGATACTTCCACCAATTCCTGCCATGATAAGCAAAGTAGCTTCCGGTATTCTCCACCAATGTTTCTTGGCCTTGAGTTTGTCAACGCCAAAGAGTATCAATGTGATTACATTGATGGCAAGAAGAAAGTATAGGGAGAGTTGAGAAATTGTCATCATTTACCAATTTGTTCTTTTATTGTTATGCCGACCATTACTGTTTCAGAGTCTGCATTATTCCAAACAGAGTGCATACGCCCACCTTCTATCAAAAACGATTCATTCTCGTGTATGATATGTACGTCATTACCTAAAAGAACTTTAGCTTCTCCTTTAGTTACAATAAACAAATGACTGTGGGGATGCGAATGTTGTGTAGTGGGACCACCTCCATTGGATTGTAGGTGCGCAACAGCAACATTCTCTATTTCTCCACATGAACCAAAAAGTTGTTTTGCCAAGAAATTCACATGGTTTGGAGGTGTAATAAAATCTTTTTCCATGATTGTATATCAACTTGTTTTATGAATTGCTACCTGTCTCTTCTATAATCATTAGCTCCGAAGAAACCGAAAAGTCCCTTCAATACTATTCTTATTCCTAAGACCACAATAACGCCTATTATTAATTCTTCCATACTCAATTTATTTAAAGGTTAAACGTCTGATAATCACATACAAAGGTACAAATAAATCTTGAGATTAACGAATGAAAGTGCTGTTAATCAAGACCATAAACGAAGAAATGTACTATTCAATCTCTGTCGCTTCATCTTTGTCTTTTCGCTTACCGAGAGGGCCTTTGAATTTGCCACGGTTCAAATTGACACCGAACTTATTCAGAATACGAAATACTGAACTGCGACTGTTGAAACCACTCGCTTTCCATATTTCGTCCATAGTAAATCCGGATGTATACATATTGACGATATTTTTCTCTCGCTCGATTTTCTCCTCTTCCCTGCTCTTTCTGCCACTTGATACAACATTGAATTTGACGGTGGTTTTAAGTAGTTCAACATGCGCTGACTCTTTTCTCAGAGCGGCAGTCTCTTCAGGAAGAGAACCCACCATTATCAACACATCTGCGATGGTGGTTTCAGGGAATAGGATTCCTTTGGTATCTATCTTGTCATGAATGGATATGATGCGGACTACCTTCACTCTGCAAAGTTCAATGAACATTGCAAACTCACGAGAACCACGTACCGCATTGCTGTATTTGGAAATGACAATCTCATCGCCACGATCCAAACACTCCATAAGTTGCTTCCATTGCGGACGCTGTTTTTCATGTTCGGACAGTTCTGTAACAACACGACAGCAGCCATAGTCTTCCATCCATTTTATGTCTTCATCATATCCGTCGTAGTACTCAGATTTGAATATGTAACCAACTTTTGCCATAGTCTTTGACCATTAGTTTGATAATTGTGTTGCAAAGGTACGGTGTTTTTCAAAATTGCAATCATACTCTGATAAACTTTAGACTTCTTCAATAATGCTCGTGTGCTATTAACTGCTAATAATTATCATTTGGTACTTGTACTAAAAGTATGATATGGAATAATTGCTAAAGTTTGAAACTCAAAGGCTTGCGTTCGGGGGATTCTGTGTAACTTTGCGGCGTGATTAAAAAACAAGAGGAAAAATAATGTCTTTCGCAATTATAAAATGTCTTTTAAGGTTTCAAAATGCTCCACTTTTCAATCAACTTAGAAGTATGAATACCGTCATTTCATATTTTAGAGAAAGTATGGCTGCCAAACACTATGCCACATCAATTCTATTATTGATAGGCATAGTATTGGTGACATCCTGTTCAGAAGAAAAGAAAAATCATGTATTTAAAACTTCTGATGAAGCACTCACTGAATATCGGAGCTATCTATCCGAATTAAAAAGTAGAAAGGGAGCTTCCATCAAGGAACTGACCACTTCCATCAAAGAATGGAGAGAAATAGATGATTCAGTTTTCAGTTTTGTGAGCAAAGACACAATCCGTAAAGCACATGTTTATCCCACGTCAGAATACAAAGTTATTCACGATTCAATTCGTTCCGAGTTTATTCGCCTTACATCAGCATCGAAACGTACCTATAAGGATATAGTGTCATTAAAGATAAGCGTATCAGCTTTTGCTGATGACAAGAAGGTTCAAGAAGCGGCAACAGCTGCACATTCATTCTTTTCTTCATTGGACACCATGTCCTTGTTCAAAGGCGGTAAAGATAAGATGATTCGCAGCTACAAGGAGTTTCTTGACAAGACGCAGATTAATGGAATCCATTCAAAAAAGCAGTTTCTATCTTACTTGCAAGTTGAAGATATTCTCTTCCGTTCTTTTCTGTGTAACCTAAGTGATATGAATAACATATCCGTTACCGACATCACACGCAGTACTGAGAATATCTGTTCACAAGTAATGCACAGTGCCGGTTCTGAGGTGCTCAGTACGGAAGATGCGGTTATCTTCATGTCTCTTCGTTCCAATAGGAGATTGCTTCAGAATGCCATCACATGCACTGAGGATATTCGCACAAATAAAATAAGGCGGGATGAACAACGAACCGCTTATTTCTGGATGATACTTCAGTCATTCATCTCTATTGACGACTTCGGTATGGCAATTCTCTCATCCGAACAACAGAAACAGTTTGAGAAGCTTGCCGCAGATGTTCCAAGCGTTATAAGTAAGCTGTCTCAATCGTTGAAGATGAATGCAGAAGTAACGGATAATCTGCCGAACTTGTTCCTGAAAATGTATATCTCGAAACTGTAATCACAAACATATATGCTACAAATCTTTTTGGATAACTTTATGGCTCTTGCACCTATGCAGTTGCCTAGTCTAATCAACAGAGAGTGGATGGAGGAGCCGGAAATCTATGATGAGTATGTTCTCTTGACATTTAATCTGCCGACATCTCACACACTTGATGATATTATGGATATGTTCGAGGAGCAGATGGAGCTAATTCCTCTGTATCATAAGGTATCCTCGGGATATACTACATACGGACACAGCTGTTGTGCCTATTCCAATCCTGACTTCGGGCACATGTATAAAATCAATGCCACCACTAACGGTAAGGGGATGATCAGTACTATCCATGTCACCATTTACGATTCTTCGGAATTCATGTACGGTGACCTCTGCAACGACATCAAGTTAAACTCTACTACAGGCTATTTCAAGTTTCGTAGAGAGAAAGCTGAGATACTGGCAAATTTCTTTTAGCGCACACCATGGGAATGAAATATTACCTCTATTATCAGATGGCCTCAGTCATCAATCATCATTGTACATGGATAGAAGCACGAAACATAATGCAGCGTCGAAGCTACTTGTTGACAGTGTCCGATGGTCTGCGTTCCGTATATTGCCGAATGATTACCCTGTATGTTTGCCGTAAACGATACCATTATCGTAAAGGGCGTATGTGGCATATCTCCGAATATGACATAGACAAGGCTGTCATTAAGCTACGTCAGGAGAATGCTGATTTCAGAAGACGGCTCAAGCATGAGATGCTTCTTCCTACGGATATAGAAAACATCATTTGTATGGCATCCTTCGGTATTATACATCTTGAGTTACAGCCACAAATTGTTAAGTGTAAAAAGCAGTAAGACAATCATGATAATTAAAACAATGTATTTTATGCTGCCGGTCCTGCTTCTGTTTGTTTCGATCTTTCTGTACCGAAACAACAGCAGGGCTATGCAGAAGTTCTACCTTCGGATGACCTTCTCATACCATTGTCGCCAACTGTACAGTCTGGTGACTTTGATGGTGCTGATTCTGTTCCATTATTCCGCACACGAGGTTATGCCAACGGAATATGGCATCATGATATCAACCGTTCCGATGATCATACTCTTTCGCTTCAAGTATGCAGACAAGATTCTGCATTTATTGCACGATAAGCGGAAGGTAGCTTATTGCACGGCTCTTGCTACATTAGTATTCCTGTTCATACCGCATCTGTATACTCTAGCTGCTACAACAGCGACTATACTTGTGGCGGCAGGGTTTTATCCTTCGCACCACATTCTGCACCATTCTGTAAACTATGAGAATGGCATTAAACTAATTGAACATCCGAATACGGTAGTTGAGTATTACTACTAAGAGTTTCATTTTCTGTGCCGCGTTCAACTGGCATCCTCCATACGGTGTGAAAGGATTGGTCATCCATAGTATTCACATCAAAAGAAAAATGAAAAATGAAAAGAATTCCAGTCGATGCGACTGAAGTCCGTGTCTGTAAAGACCTGTTTGGGTTTCTTCAGGAACGGCGAAACGAAAGGTACACAAAGTTCGAGGCTTACTGCGACCTTCTGAACAAAGCGAGTGTACAGTATATTTCTAGCAGTATTCCCAAAGGTGATAGACCTGAGTTGGAAGAATTCCACTTTGTCACTACAAAGACGGAACTAGCCGAAGTGTGGCACTGGCATCGTGCTACTGTGCGTGCCTTTCTGGACAAGCTCGACGAATATGGAGAGATAGTCCGTCAGGAAGAACCAAAATGTATTATATGCCGGATGACTGCATTGGGGTCTCCTCAGAAGCCAACCGATTTGCAACTACAGCTCTTTGATGATATGGCTGCGTTTATTGTGACCGCATGGTCTAGTGGCAATGTTGATATTAATCAGACAGCCATAACATGTGGACAGATTATCACATCAAGTGTGAAACTCAGCAATCAGATTATGCCGCTTGTAAATAAGGAATACACCTCCTTTCTTCATGATTCAATCATCACACGTTTAATACAACGTCTTATGGATTCTACCTTCTCTCTGAAAGATAACACCACATCATCAGAGTCAATGCGAGACCTTCTTGTCGAAGCCTTCACAATTCATCTTCATGAAGACTGGGAACGTATGTTGCATCTTATGATGGATATACCTGAATTGTCGACAGGTAAGAGAAGCGTAATTGATTACTGCGACAACGAGCAATTTGCTGTTCACCTTCAAGCGATACTCACCGAATATCGCAACGTCTACGAGATTCCTGTTTTGACCGGTGTCGAACAGCAGAGTGTTACTTCCAATAGGAACATCCATAAATAAGCACTGCGTGGTTCTCAGATTGTATGTCTTGACAGATTGCTCCCGGATACATCCTAACGGTCTGACTTGATTTTAAGCTCTCGTATAGCTTGGCATTTTAGCGCATCGGGCTTGCCCGAATGTCCACGAAAAAAAGGGAGGGGTAACTTAATACCCCGGTCGCCTTTCGGCTTCGGGAGAGTGTCCATACAAGCAGCAAGCTGAGACACGCAAATATTAATCGATAAACATATCAGAGATATGGCAGGAATAGCAAAACAGGTGGTGAATTTTCGTGTGATGAAAGGTTTCACCGCTGCACAAAGCAGAGAGCATCAGCGTGCCTGGACTGAGAAGGGCTGGGATTGCGCTGTGGCTCGTGGAAATTATGACCGGAGCAGAGAAAGGCTGAACTTCGAGATAGCAAAGGGTGGAATAATACGGCCGATAGATAAGAGTATCTCCATTCCAAAGCGTATGGCAAAGACTTTGGCTGAACGTGGCATTACAGATCCGAACGAAGGATTGGAAGAGCCAAAGTTCAGAACGGTGGTAGATTTTATTCTCAGCGGTTCACAGGAACGAATGCGTGAAATGGCTTTTGGTACACAAGAAGTAGTATATGAACCAGGCAATAATACCGAGAATTATTCACTCAGGCGTATGCCCGAAATTGAGCACTGGGCACGTGACATGTACGATTTCGTATGTGACAGATACGGTGAGGAAAACATCATTGGTTTCTATGTACACATGGACGAAACGACTCCCCATCTTCATTGTACAATCCTTCCGATTGAAAACCGCAAGTTTGCTTTCAAGAAGATGTTCGCCGGTAAAGATAAATATGAGTACAAGCAGAAGACCGCTGCACTGCATGATGCTTTTGCAGAGGTAAATCGTCCATGGGGTTTGGCACGTGGCACCAGTATCACACAGACAGAAGCACGCCACATGCCCGTGGAGCAATACAGACGATATCTGGAGGAATTGTGTGCCACTAAGGAAGAGGAATTATTCAATCTGCATAAGGCACTTTCTGCGATTAGAACGGAAATGTCAACGGCAGAGCGTAGAATTAAAGGTCTTACCACAATGGTCGGTAATCTGGAAAATGAACGTTCCGGCAAGTTGGATCAGATAGCTAATCTTCAACGGCAGATTGCAAACAGCGAAGGTGACAAGGCTGAGTTGGAAAAACGTATTCGAGGATTGCAGACAGAGGTGAATGAAGTTGACGAGAAACTGGCAGACAAGCAAGGAAAGCTTACTGAGGCTGACCGCAAATACGAAGAGTTGAAAGCGGATATGGGTTATGTGGAGGAGCGTACAGGTGAGCTTAGACAGAGTGCCATGGAGTACTCCCGACAGGCTCAGTCAGGTGTGGCAAGTTTCATCAAGGATGCCATGCTTGAGAGTATGGTCAGTGATTATCAGCAGAGAAGTCCTGCATTATCCGCTTCCGATCAGCAATTGTTTGATGATAGCACTCTTCAATCCATCTCGGAAAAGGGAAATGAGGTTATGCAATGTGCCACAATGCTCTTTCTTGGTTATATAGACCAAGCTACCACATTTGCTGAAGGTCATGGCGGCGGTGGCGGTGGAAGTGATGTCAAATGGGGACGTGATGATGACGAGGATAATTGTCAGTGGGCACGTCGTTGTTTGGCTATGGCCAACAAGATGATGAAGCCGTCAGTTGGTCGTGGTCGTAGAAGGTAGCCTATTGTACATATTGGAGATTTCTCATTCTGATTAGGATAATGAAGATGGACTTTGTCTTTCCGGTTTAAATTGAATGAATGCCAATATGCGGATGCGTACAATACATTCTTGGTCAGAGTGGTCATAGCTTTCTTATTTCGCTTGCAAACAATTAATAAAAACAACAACATGATTAAAAGAACTTTTATAATAGCGGCATTGGGATTGTTCGTACAGTTGCAGTCCTTTGCAAGTGAGGTGTCAAGTGACACGCTCACAAATTTTCCTCCTAACATGGAGCATGAAATGATCTGTACAATCGAGCCGACTTTTCTTAAGGATGTGGTCGCACCGTCAGCATGGTCGTCCAATTGGTTTATTGGCATATCAGGTGGAACATCAGCATTCTTAGGCAAACCTTTAGGATGCGAAGATATCTTCGGAAGAATGAAACCGTCACTGTCACTATCGTTTGGAAAGTGGTTCACTCCTGAAGTGGGTGGACGCATCGCTTATCAGGGATTTCAGTTTAAGGACTGCAATCTTGAAACAAAGGATTACAGATTTGCTCATGCAGACTTTTTGTGGAATATGTCCACGTCTTTCAGTAATAATAAGATTGATCGCCGATGGAATATCATTCCTTATGCCGGTGCAGGAATTATCCATCATGAGGACAATGGGAATGTGCCATTTGCCTTTTCTTACGGCATGATAACTCAGTATCGTCTATCCAAACGAGCACTAGTTTCTTTGGAAGTCGGTGGTATGACTACCTTTCAGAATTTCGATGGGGATGGCAAAACGAATCGTTTTGGCGACAACATGCTGTCAGTATCGCTTGGCATTACTTACCACATCGGAAAAGTGGGATTCAAGCGAGTCGTTGATGCTTCACCGTACATCACTCAGAATAAATGGTTGACGGATTACACAAATGATATGCTTCATCAGAATCAGTTGCTCTGTTCCCGTCATGAGAAAGATTCCAGAGCGATAGCCGAACTGCAAAAGATTTTGGAGATTGAAGGGTTGATGGATTTTTACGGTGACCAACTGGCGTCTATTGATGATGGTGAGACAATCAAAGGTTATCCTAAGAATGATTATTCCGGTCTTAATTCTCTGCGTTCCCGATTGTCTCATCGTGACTGGGATGGTAATGAACCACACAAAAAACACACAAGAAAAGATGGTTACAATAAGCAGATGACAGACAATGATTCTACACGTATTGATGGCTATATTTCTGATATACTTAAAGGCAAAACGTGTGTAGGTGCGCCGGTACACTTCTTCTTTAAATTGGGCAGTACGGAACTTACTGATGTGGCACAAGCTATCAACATTGATGAGATAGTTCGTGTGGTAAAGAAGCATGATCTAAAGGTGAAGGTTATCGGTTCTGCGGATAGTGCTACTGGTACTACTGTGGTAAACGACAATCTTTCTTTATCTAGAGCTACATTTATATCAAAGGAATTGCAGACACGTGGTGTGGATAGTGATGTCATTCTTTAGGAAAGTAAAGGTGGCATTGACAGTTATACTCCTGTGCCGGCAAACAGACAGGTGCTTAATTTGTCTGTAAATGAAATAGAGCTAAAATATTAAAACTTATTTCTTTATTGGAAGGGTCTGCTTGTGAGAGTTGGCTCTTCCTTTTTTATTGTGGACAAGTAAATGTAATCCTTCTCTTTTGGGCTGTGACATTTTACTCTGCAAAGTTAGTTTCGCTGTAATATCTGTCAAGTACCGGCATCGCCTATTGTGTCTTACTTTCTTCGGAAACCTTCCACAAATCAAAGATTTGGGCATTCCAAAGAAACTAAGCCTCAATTCCTTGTCTTGCTATTCCTTAGCTTCACTATTTAATTGCACGTAAAAATCAACCCCGGCAGAGAAGTCAAAAGGCTTCAAATTTAGGGAAGTAAATATTAATCATTTATTCAAATTGATATGGATAAGATAAATGACAGAGACAGGGAGTTTGCCTTGGAGTTTTCAAGGTTTGTAAATGACGGTATGTGTTCAGCTCATAGAACTGGAGCTGAGTTGGCTAATGACCATCGTTATTTGGTCAATGAGAAGTTTAAGGTTGTTATGGGCTTTATCGAGCAGCTTGCAAAAGATTTCAAACAGGGACATTATGACCCTCGTGACGAATGGGCTTGCAAACTGGCTTCGGAAATGATTGAGAGCCTAGAAGAGAAAGAATTGTATTATGTTTCACAAGATTAAGCTTTAGAATATGGAAAGCAGATTGATTACACCGGAGTTGGCGGAGACTCTAACAAAATATCCGCTTTATAGTCAAGACTCAAAGAAGAAGGATGCGATTTGCATCTGTGTTTTCTTCATTGGACGTGTTCGTTGGTATGTGCTTGAAGGTCAACCGGAAGGTGATGACTTCACTTTATTTACGATTGTAGTGGGTATGAACGAAACCGAATATGGATATGCCTCCATAAATGAAATGGAAGCGATTGAAATCAAGACCGGTATACCCGAGTTGCCCAATGTGAAGATTCAAAGGGATAGGGACTTTGTGGCTTGTCCAATTGGGTTTATACAGGATGCGGAGTTGCAGGAGTTCCTGACTCAGATGGAGGCTGTGTTGTAAGCGAAAGAATGGCGAAGCTAATAGTTGTTATTAGATTTCGCCATATTTACTGTATTTTAGAAAGATTTTACTTAACAGTTGATTGGACTGAGTTTAAAACTGCTTCAACAAACAAATTTTCTTGTATTTCAATATTACTAACGAAGTCAAAGTAGGTTTTACAGTTATCTGGAATTTGGAGATTTAACAACCCAATATTTCCGCCCAAGCCATTTAATTTACCAATTGCTGTATATGCGCTTCTTGATTTACAATTAGGATATGCTAATGCCGCAGTATTGGCAGATAAAACATGCATATAAGATATAATTTGATGTATGTCGTTTCTCTCAATTTTTCCACCTAGATGTTTGTATTTGGCATCTATAATCATTTCCTTATTTTTGTAAAAATCAGGATACCTGTCATAAGTATTATCCTCAAAAAGATATATAGGTTGTTTTTCGTTTTTTAATATAGCTTTATTCCTTGGATGTATAAAATTACACTTTTTTAAAATAGTATTAAGATATTCTTCCCATAACCATGACCCGTCGAACAAGATTCCATATACTTTATCCTTGTCGTTTCCATATTTTATTTCTTCATGACGTAATATCCTTATGCACAATTGTTGTAGAATACAATATTTAGTAAAGTATGGATGATTTAATCTTTTTGAATTGCTAATTAATACTTTATGACGGTCCCAAATGGAGTATGTAGGTGTTGAATTTATTATTTGACGTATATTATCATCCGTTTCTTTGCTTTGGAGAATATTCTTTCCTAAGAATGATCTTTTGATGTATTCAATTGTGTGTCTAACAAGTTGGGTTATTTTGTTATCATAACTATATTCTCGTGTATTATAGGCAATTAGCCCACAGAAAGGGATGTTTTGATTCAAATGCTTTTGGATATTTATATTTCCTTTTATCTTACAATCATTATATTCAAACTTTTTATATTCTTTATATAAACCTTGGCTGAGTGCTTGATTAAGATAATATGGAAATAAGTAAAGAAGGAAATCAAAGATATTTTCTTGTGTACTCGTATGTTTTAGATTAACTATATGTGGACAGAATACCTTTTGGAGCATATAGTGTAGAAAATAATCGTTAATATTATTATCAAAACGAGAAGAAATGCGCATTAGAGTTTGTCCTGCGCCAACAAATCCCATCATGTTTCCAGTACTAATACACTTAGATTGATTATCATAAGAACATATTTGTAGTTCTTCTATCTCATCATTAAAGGCATTAATATTCTGTGGAAAAACAAGTAAGTTACTATTTTCTTGGATTAATTGGTCAAGTTGTCTCCCACTAAAAATAGAAATATCTTTTGCGATTTGGGCTACAGACTCAATGTCTTTGTTTTCACTTTCTATGCAATCTTGTAACAGTTTACCAGGATAACAATTATCTGAAATCTGTATTTTATGCATTGTCATAGTAACTACTCAGGTCCTTCAAAGTTGCAAATAGTATCGTAATTGGTCTTGTTGTTCATATCCGGTTGATAATCTATGAGTCCTTTTTTCTTCTTTTTTTGTATTGGTCTTTACCTTTGCCCTGTGGAAGAAAAATTGAATGATATCCCTTTTATCCTCTCTACTTTATATGAGGAGTTGAATTCCCTTCGCAACAAGTTTTCCATTGTTGCAAAGGAGAAAAAGACTCTTCTCAAAGAGTTGTCTTCCAAAGATCGTCTTCTAGGTTTGAAGGATCAAGAGATAAAACGACTCACCGGTGAGAACCTCAAGCTTCAAAAGAAACTGTCCTCTTTTGAGCTTCCGGTGAAGAACAGCCATAATAGCAGTATCCCGGGCTCAAAGAATCCGATTGCAAGTGCACAAATATTGCGCACTCGTTCGCTTCGCGGGAAATCGGATCTGCCCACCGGAGGGCAGCCCGGTCATGCGGGACATACTTTGGAGTATTGTTCTCATCCGGATGTTATTCAAACCCACGTGTGTGAGTATTGTAGGCATTGCGGAAGTTCTTTGTCAGACATTCCCTACACAGAGCAAGGTGCACGTCAGGTCATTGATCTTCCTGCCATAGTCCCCGTAGTAACCGAACATCGGATTTATAGCAGAGAATGCACTTGCGGACACATCAATAAAGCAGATTTTCCGGTGGATGTTCGTTCCAGAATATCTTACGGCCCCCGCATACAAGCGTTTATCTCTTACACTAACACCGTTCAGTGCATTCCTTATAAACGACTATGCCAGCTGTTGGAAGAATGTTTCCATCTGAAATTGAGTCAGGGAACAGTGGATAATATCCTGCAACAAATAAGAAGAAAGTCTTCCCCCGCTTACGGGGAAATACGATCTCGAATTGCCCGCTCACAGGTGGTGGGAGCTGATGAGACAGGCGTGTCAATTAACGGTAAGGGCTGGTGGACGTGGGTGTGGCAAAACAAAAAGCTGACGTATGTCTATCAGAGCCCTTCCAGAGGAAAAACCGCCATTTATAAAGAATTTCCTGAAGGATTGCCCAAAGCCACACTGGTGACTGACCGACACAGTTCCTATTTCTGCATACCGGTAAAAGAGCATCAGATTTGTCTGGCTCATTTGTTGCGGGAATTGAACTATCTGAGTGAACTCAATAAGAAGCAAACATGGTCCCAAAGGTTTCTCGAGCTACTGCGGGATGCCATCCACCAAAGGAAGACTAAGAAGTGGGAAAATATACCGAGGCAGGAGTTTGAACAAAAGCTCGACGAACTGTTAAACGAACCCTTGTGGCAGTACCAAAAAGAGTTTTGGGGATTCAGAAAAGCGTTGGCAAGAAAAAAGGACTATATATTCAAGTTCTTGTATGACCCGGATGTACCCTACGATAACAATGCTTCAGAAAGTGCGATAAGAATCATCAAAACTAAACTAAAGGTTTGCGGATGTTTCAGAAGTGAAAAAGGAGCAGACACATTCATGCAATTACACTCAATCGTAGATACCGCAAAGAAAAATCAAATCTCAAGATATAAGACCCTACTGGCAATTGCGAAAATGCCAGCAGAGGATCACTGTACACCTAAAGAACAGCCTGAGTAGTTACACTATATATATATACTATGACAAAATTTTAAAATTAGTTAGAGTGCTAACAAATAGCTGTTTTATTTTTAAAAATAAGTTAAAATATCGTTAAACCATAAAATATATAAATGAACGTTCATTTTTTTATGTACATTTGCACTGTTAAACTAAATAAATTAAGAAAATGAAAAAAATATTTTGGAACATAATAAAAATTATTCTGGCACTCTTTATGATTTATGGTGGAATGCAACATTTTGTGAAACCGGATTTTTATATACCGTTTGTCCCTTCATTTTTACCGTATACAATGGCAATAATCTATGTTTCCGGCATCATTGAAATTGTTCTGGGTATCGCATTGTTGTTAAACAAAAAATACGCTAAATTGGGAGCTTTGGGCGTGCTGGCTTTAATGATTTTATTTTTACCAATTCACATCTGGGACGTTTTTTCAGAAACTCCAGCGATTGGCAGTCATGGCGCCTCCTTGATCAGACTTCCGATTCAATTTGTACTAATTGCATTGGCTTGGAAAGTAAATAGCGTATTATCTATTAAGAAAATATGATATGAATATCAATATGTCTAAGCAAAAAAAAATAACAGATAAAAAAAGTGCCCTACTGAACGCTACCCTAACATTGATTAATGATCATGGTTTTCATGATGCTCCAATGTCCAAAATTGCAAAACTTGCAGGAGTGTCACCGGCCACCATCTACCTTTATTTTGAAAATAAACAGGATCTGGTCAACACCCTTTATCTTGAGGTGAAGTCGTCCTTTAGTGATTGTGCTTTTAAGGGCTACCATGATACTATGCCGGTTAAAAAAGGTTTTGAAATAATTTGGTACAATATTGCGGACTATAAATTAAATATAGTAAATGAAGCTACATTTTTATCGCAATGCGATAATACACCTATGATAGATGAAGAGATTAGGAAAGAAGGATTAAAGCATTTGCAGCCCCTCCTCGATTTATGGGAAAGAGGGAAAAAGGAAGGTATTATAAAGCCTCTTTCAAACTTTGTTCTTTACGCTTATAGTATTTATCCCTTGACATTTTTAATGGCTATGCAGAAAATATATCTTTGTGGATTATCCCAAAAGGTACGGGATGAAACTTTTCAAGTGGTTTGGGATGCCATTAAGCAATAATTTTTTTACCCTAATTAAAGAATGAACGTTTATTAATAAAAATGTGATAATGGAAAACAAAGCAATCCTTTTAAACGGTCTACAGAAAATTCTGTCCGCAACTTAATAAAGTTGATACGGTAAATTATTTAACAACTTAAACTTAGTTGGACAGCATCATGATTCACTCAGTAATCAAAACAAGAAGACAAATTATTAATCAAGTATAAAAATAATAATGATGGAAAAATTATATACAGCTAATGCAACGGCAACCGGAGGTCGAGAAGGTCGCACCAAATCAGATGATGGAGTATTGGATTTTAAGGTTGAGATCCCCAAGGAAATGGGAGGACGTGGTGGTTCCTTTACCAATCCGGAACAACTTTTTGCAGCAGGCTACGCAACTTGTTTCGATAGTGCACTAAACCTTGTGGCTCGTACACAGAAAATAAAGCTAAAAGATACTAAGGTAACAGCATCCGTCAGTATCGGCCAAAACGTTGAAGGTGGTTTTTCGCTTGCCGTCGATCTTGCTGTATCCATTCCCGAAATAGATCGGGAAACCGCACAAAAATTACTAGAAACCGCACATCTAGTTTGTCCCTATTCCAATGCGACACGTGGAAATATCGAAGTCAATTTAAAATTAATATAAAAATTATGAACATGAATAAAGTAATCATTTTAAACAATCGCCCTATTGGAAAACCCCAGTTTTTCGATTTTAAATTTACAGATGAAGAAAAGCCTGAGATCGCCAACGGAGAAATTCTTCTGAAAACAAAATTCGTTTCCGTGGATCCCTACTTGAGAGGACGGATGAGTGATGCGAAATCTTATGTGGAGTCTTTTAAATTAGATGAGCCGATTACCTCAGGATGTATCGCAGAAGTTGTCGAGTCTAAAAATGAATCCTTCAAAAAAGGAGATTTTGTATCTGGCTCTTTAGATTGGAAAGAGTATCAAGTCTCAAACGGAAATGACCTTTTAAAAATAGATGCGTCGGCAGCTCCGCTATCCGCTTATTTAGGAATATTAGGAATGACTGGATTAACGGCCTATTTAGGGCTAACGGAGATTGGAGTGCCAAAAAAAGGTGAAACCATAGTGGTATCTGGTGCTGCTGGTGCCGTTGGTAGTATTGTTGGGCAAATTGGGAAAATACTAGGTTGCCGCGTTGTTGGAATTGCTGGTAGCGATGATAAAGTAGAGATGTTAAAATCAAAATTTGGTTTTGATGATGCCATCAATTATAACACGGCTAAAGATATAAAGAAATCAATTGACGTTGCTTGCCCAAATGGGGTGGATGTTTATTTCGACAATGTCGGGGGTGATATCTCAGATAGTGTACATGCCAACATTAATAGGTTTGGTAGAATTATCGTTTGTGGAGCCATTTCGAGCTACAATGAAACCTCTGTTCCGACAGGGCCGAGGGTAGAACATTTTTTGATTAGAAAAAGTGCCCTTATGCAAGGTTTCATCATTGGAAATTATGCGGAGAAGTTTTCGGAAGGAGCAAAACAATTATCAAAATGGCTTAAAGAGGGTAAACTAACTTATACAGAAACCATTGTAGAGGGATTTGATGCAATTCCCCAAGCATTTATAGACCTTTTTGATGGCAAGAATAAAGGCAAAATGATTGTAAAGATATAGTCGTAACATGATTAAATTATTTAAACAAAACAAAGATGAATTCAAATTATAAAAAGATCCTTTCGCCTTTTACTTTTCCCGTTTCTGGTGTAGAAATAGCGAATCGAATAGTTCTAGCTCCCATGACTACCTTTTCGGGGAATGATGATGGAACAACTACAGATGCTGAAGTGGCATACTATCGCGAACGCAACGAATCGGCTGGACTATTGATTACTGCTTGTGCCTATGTAATTAGACATGGCAAGGGTTTTCATGGTCAGATAGGTGCCGATTCTGATGAATTAATTCCAAGCTTGAAAAAAATAGCTGATGCCTTGAAAGCAAACGGAAACAAAGCTGTACTTCAGATATATCACGGGGGAAGGATGTCGCCTCCCGAAGAACTCGTTGACGGACAATCAATAAGTGCTAGTGCTGTAGCGGCCGAGAGAGAAGGGGCACTAGTTCCACGAGAAATGACAGCTACTGAAATAGAGGAAACAATTGTGGCTTTTGGTGAAGCTACTCGTAGAGCAATAGAGGCAGGTTTCGATGGGGTAGAAATGCATGGTGCAAATACGTATTTATTACAGCAATTTTTCTCACCCCATTCTAATCGTAGAACAGATCAATGGGGTGGCGATTTGGCCCAGAGAATGACTTTCCCATTAGCAGTAGTTGATGCTGTAAAAAAAGCTGCTGCACTTTCATCGCGTCCATTTCTTGTTGGATACCGTATTTCACCTGAAGAAATGGAAAACCCTGGTATCACAATGGAAGATACACTTTCTTTGGTGGAAGCACTTTCGCAGAAACAATTAGATTACCTTCATGTTTCTGTGATGGATTTTTGGGCAGGTTCAATGCGGGATAAAAAGGATACAGAGGCTCGTGCCTTACTAATTGCAGCTAAAGTAGGTCATATACTACCGGTTATTGGTGTAGGAAGTATTCATACACCAGAAGAAGTAGAAAGAGTTCTTGCTGTTAACATCCCATTGGTAGCCATGGGCAGGGAACTTTTAATGGAACCGCATTGGTTGACTAAAGTAAAAAATAATGCTGCTGACCAAATTAGAACAGAACTCGATGTCGATACTCAAGACTTATTGAATATACCCACTCCACTTTGGAACGGAATGATGTCAAGAACAGGTTGGTTGCCTCTAAAAAAACAACCAACAAGAACTATTTAATTTATAAATATCTAAAACAGAAGTTACATGAACAATTTTGAATTTAAAAATCCAACAAAAATTATCTTTGGAAAAGATAAAATTGCGAAACTCGCAAAAGAAATTCCTGCCAATGCTAAAGTAATGATGCTTTACGGAGGTGGTAGTATTAAGAAAAATGGTATTTACGAACAAGTAAAAAAGGCCCTTTCTGCATTTGAAATAGTTGAATTTGGGGGTATTCCTGCCAATCCGGAATATGAAGTATTGATGGATGCTTTGGAAATTATCAAAGCACAAAAAATCACCTTTTTACTAGCCGTTGGTGGCGGATCTATAATTGATGGAACAAAATTTCTGTCAGCAGCAGCTAAATATGAAGGCGAAACACCATGGGATATTTTATCGCAGCGAAAACCAGTTTTTAATGCCTTGCCATTTGGAACAGTATTGACTTTACCGGCAACAGGTTCGGAAATGAACTCCGGTTTTGTGATTACGCGCAGAGCAACAAAAGAGAAATTAGCAACCGGTGGACCGGCATTGTTTCCACAGTTCTCCATTCTCGATCCACAAGTGATAAGTTCTATTCCACAAAAACAAATTGCAAACGGACTGGTTGATGCATTTACGCACGTGCTGGAGCAATATATGACCTATCCAAATCAGTCGCTGTTACAAGATCGGTTTGCCGAAAGCATTTTGCAAACAATAGTAGAAATAGCTCCTGCAATTTTGAAAGATGCAACGGATTACGATGCTGCTTCCAATTTTATGTGGAGTTGTACCATGGCATTAAACGGATTAATCGGGCAAGGCGTTCCTCAAGATTGGGCCATACACATGATGGGACACGAACTTACTGCTATGTTTGGCATTGATCATGCACAAACGCTGGCCATTATCGCACCAAGCCATTATCGTTTTAATATTGATAGCAAAAAAGAAAAATTGGCTCAATATGCCGAACGTGTTTGGGGAGTTAGCGAGGGATCTGTTTTGGAAAAAGCGAATATTGGTATAGACAAAACGGAAGCGTTTTTCCATTCGTTGGGAATAAAAACCCGACTTTCGGAATATTCTTCGGATTATGCCGGAACAGCTGAAAAAATTTCTGCACGTTTTAGCGAACGAGGCTGGATGGGTCTAGGAGAACTTCAAAAAGTGACACCTGACAATGTATCTGAAATAGTAAAAATGAGTTATTGAAAATTGAGATTAGAAAAGATGAAAACAAGAACGCTTGGAAAAAGCGATTTAAGAGTATTTCCCATAGGCTTAGGAGCTATGGGTATGTCGGAATTCTATGGAGAAACCGATGAGAAGCAAAGTCTTAAAACCTTGCACAAAGCATTGGATATTGGGGTCAACTTTATTGACACTGCAGATGTTTATGGCATAGGAACTAACGAAGAACTTCTTCGGAAAGCCTATAGCGACCGTTGGAATAATTTGGTGTTGGCTACAAAGTTCGGATTTGTAAGAGATAAGAACAATCCAGAGGTGCGTGAACTAAGTGGTTCACCTGAGTATGTAAAAAGTGCTTGTGAAGCAAGTTTAAAACGATTGGGCAGAGAGACAATTGATTTGTATTACCTACATCGTGTGGATCCCAATACGCCTATTGAGGAAACAGTTGGAGCTATGGCGGAACTGGTTAAAGAAGGAAAAGTTAGATATATAGGACTTTCGGAAGTATCTGGCGACACACTAAGGCGTGCCAATAAGGTTCATCCTATTACTGCGGTGCAGACCGAGTATTCCATCTGGTCTCGTGATGTAGAGAAAACTACAATGTCCGTTATTGAGGAATTGGGGATTTCATTGGTACCTTACAGTCCATTAGGCAGAGGTTTTCTATCAGGAAAGATCAGGGACACCTCAGAACTATCCGAAAATGATTTCCGACATACCGTGCCGCGTTTTCAAAAAGAACACTTCGAAAGCAACAAGCTTCTTTTAAGCCGAATTGAGCAGTTAGCTAATATAAAAAAGATAACATCTGCCCAATTGTCTTTGGCTTGGCTATTACACAAAGCAGAAAATATAATTCCCATTCCAGGTACCAAGCATGAAAAATACTTGATTGAAAACGCCAAAGCCGTTGACGTTAAGCTTACCCAAGATGAGATGCTGTATTTAGATGATACTTACAGCACGGTGGCTGGCGAACGCTACAACGATATGGGCATGAAATTTACAAATTTATAATAGAACCTTTAAAAATAGAAAAAATGAAAGTTGAAATATTAAATGCAGTAAACCCTGCATCGCAACAGATATTTGAACATGTTGAGAGTACACCCAAAACCAACTTCCAAAAATGGTTGAAAAGGCAGCTAAGGCTCAAAAGAAATGGGCGGCACTAACCTACCAAGAGCGAGGGGTATATCTTAAAAAATTGAAAGACCTCGTTATAGAGCGGGGGGAAGAAATAGCAGAAACTGTCTCAAAAGGTATGGGAAAGCCATTGGTAGAATCATACTTGTTTGGTGTTAATTTAGTGGCAGAAGACCTAGAAGAATATAGCGAAAAGGCCGGGATATATTTGGCGGATGAAGATGTGCTAACACCCGAATATCTTGGTGAGAATAAAAAAGCGCTTGTTCGTTATACCCCTCGTGGAGTGGTAGCTGTTATAGCTCCATGGAACTTCCCGTTTGGTTTAGCAATGTCTCCAGTAATCACAGCCCTCGCAGCAGGAAATTCGGTTGTTCTAAAGCCAACTTCTGCTGTGCCAATGATAGGAAAAGTGATTGAGAACCTATTCAACGATACATTTTCTGATTTTGATGGATTAGCACAAGTTGTTCACGGAAAAGGTAGTTTGGGAAGTGATTTGGCCACAACCAAGGGGATAGATTTTGTTGCCTTTACTGGGTCTACACAAATAGGTCGTCAACTACAGAAACAATTGGCAGAAAACTTGACGCCTTCTTTGTTGGAGCTAGGAGGAAGTGACCCTTTAATCGTTACGGATGATGCCAACTTAACTCGTGCTGCAAAAGCTACTGTATTCGGTCGTTTTTCCAATAACGGACAGATATGTGAAGCGGTAAAACGCGTTTATGTTAATGAAAAAGTCGCCGATACTTTTATTGCAAATGTAAAAAAGGAGGTCGAAGCACTTACCTCAGGGGAATACACCACACCATCAAATGATGTTGGTCCATTGGCTAATGCCAGAGGTGTCGATAACTTGAGGGAGCAATTACAAGACGCATTGGACAAAGGAGCGAAACTAATTGCAGGAGGTTTTCCAAAAAATAATGATACCCTATTTTGGCCAGCTACCGTTTTGATCAATGTAGATCACAGCATGCGTGTTATGCAAGAAGAAGTGTTCGGACCAATATTGCCGATTCAAATCGTAAAGGATGATGAAGAAGCTATAGCGTTAGCTAATGATTCTGAATATGGTCTAGATGCTTATGTGTTCAGCAGCAATATGGAAAGAGCCCATAAAATTGCAAATCAGTTACAGGCAGGTTCTGTAGATATTAATGAAGTATTGGTTCATTATGCGGTATCAGGAATACCGTTTGGAGGTGTGAAAAACTCTGGTATCAATCGTTATCATGGAAAAATAGGCCTACAGTTATTCGCTAATTATAAAGGTATGGTAATAGACAGTGGAGAGAAAGATACCGAAGCACTTTGGTTTCCATATTCTGAAGAAAAACTACAAGGGGCTAAACAGCTTTTGGAACAGTTGAAATAAATTTAATAATTAATAGAAATGATAAAAATGAAAATATTAATCGTATTAACCTCTCATGCATTATTGGGAAATACTGGTGAGAAAACCGGATTTTGGATAGAAGAATTTGCAACGCCTTATTATTATTTAGTAGATAATGGTGCCAAAGTTACCTTGGCATCACCCGAGGGAGGACAACCTCCTATCGATCCCACGAGTGATAAACCGGAAAATCAGACAGAATCCACCAAACGGTTTAAAAATGACGAGGCATTACAGAAAAAGTTGAGTAAAACGCTTAAACTATCTGAGATATCTGCAAAGGAATATGACGCAGTATTTTATCCAGGTGGTCACGGTCCTCTATGGGATTTGGCCGAGAGTGAAGTTTCGGCAAAGTTGATCGAGAGCTTTTATAATGCCGATAAACCTGTTGCCTTTGTATGCCATGCCCCTGCAGCTTTGAAAAATGTAAAAAATGTTTCGGGTGAGCCACTTGTGAAAGGGAAAAAAGTAACTGGATTTACAAATTCAGAGGAAGAACTGGTTGGTCTTACCGATGTTGTACCATTTCTTGTTGAAGACATGTTAAAGGAAAATGGAGGTATATATAGCAAATCAAATGATTTTGAGGCTTATGCTTTGGAAGATGGATTGCTCATCACAGGACAAAACCCAGCCTCTTCTCAAAAAGTGGCAGAATTATTATTAACCAAATTGGAGTCAAAAAAATAGGCTATTCTGGTCATTCTATGATGTAAATATCACAGGAGCATCTTTCTTTCTCTTCACTGAAGAGAAAGAAAGATAGACTAGAATACAGCCTCATTAACAAATTAAAAATAATTTATATTTTATGATAAAAGTCGTAGCCAAGAATTTTGCTAAAGAAAATAAAGTTGACAAAATTTTAGAACTGGCAAAGGAATTAGTAGAAAAAACAGTAAAAGAAGTAGGTTGTATTAAGTATGAAATGTACCAAAATACAAAAGAGCCAACAGAACTAATAATGCTGGAAGAATGGGATACAGAAGAAGATTTAAACAATCATATGTCTTCAGAACATTTTAAAAGAATAGTTCCTCAGATGGCAGAGCACATTAATAAAAAGGCAGAAATTAATATCTACAAAAAAGTGATTTAAACATTTTGTAAAATATCAAGAAAAGAAAATATGGAAAATGAAGTGCTGAAAGCAATAAGGAACAGAAAAAGTACAAGAAAATATAAAGAGGAGCAAATAAAGGAAGAAGAGTTGCAAGCAATACTCGAAGCAGGCATACAAGCCCCCAGTGCAATCAATGCTCAATCATGGCATTTTACAGTAATTCAAAATAAAGAGCTGATTGGTCAGATAAATGATAAATCGAAAGAGAAAATGCTTGAAAGTGATGATATTTCAATTAGAAATATTGGCAAAAGCACGATGAGTATATTCTACAATGCGCCCACTGTCATAATCGTATCAGGTAAAGAAGATGTGAGTTCGTCATTAGTTGATTGTTCTGCAGCCATCGAAAATATGCTGATTGCCGCTGAAAGTATAGGTTTAGGAACTGTATGGATAGGGCTTGTCAAGTTTTTCTTTACATTTAATGAAGAGGTAAAAAAAATAAAATTACCAGATGGATATGAGCCATTTTATGCTGTGGCAGTTGGTTATAAAGAAAATAGTAGCGTTTTAACGCCATCAAAAAGGAATCGGGAAGTTGTAAATTATATTAGATAGATGGTATTTAAATGAGTTGTATTATTGACAGTAGATCGTTAGATTCTAGATGTGAGACACTTGTAAATTTACGCAACTATTAAACATAAAGATTATTAAGTTTATATATATATATATGACACTTCTGTATTTTAAGTAGTTACAAAAGATACCGAGCTTTTGATTAAATCACAATGTAAAAAAATCGAATAGAATTTATTAAATAAGACATATATGAGCATTTTTGGAGTAACAAAAGGAACAGAACTCGAGAAGGAAATAGATAAGATGTGGAAAGGAGAAGCTCAAGGAGCTGCGATGTATGCTGGCTTAGCTCTCTTAGCTAAAGAAAGGGGACTTGAAGAAGTTTCAGAAAAACTAATAAAAGTATCAGCAGATGAAGCACGTCATGCAGGATTATATGCCGTATTAAATGGCCATGTAAATGGAGACATTTTTGAAGTACTAAAAAAGACAGAACCAATAGAAAGCAATGGCGTAGAAAAATTACAACAGTTTGCTGAGCGTGTACGAAAACTAGGGATGAAAGAAGCAGCCGATCATATAGAATCTGCTGCTTTGGACGAGGGTAGGCATGGAGAAATACTAAAAGATTTAGTAAAGAGATTTATTGCTGTCCAGTAAAAATTAGTGGACCAGTCACTGTCCATAATTTTGTGTAAACTATAATTTAGATTGGGGTTTAGTCGAGCGTCTAAATCCCAATTCTATCTTCAAGGATAGCCATAAATTGATTCATTACAATACCCCAGTTGCGAATAGGCATTGTCCATCTCTTTTCAATCTCACTTATAGCCAGCCAAACAGACTTTCTCAGCGTGTCATCGGTAGGGAATGAGAGTTTGGTTTTTGTGTATTTCCTGATTTTACCATTCAGGTTTTCAATGAGGTTTGTTGTATAGATAATGGTACGTATTTCCACCGGGAAATCAAAAAAGGCCGTCAAATCATCCCAGTTTCGGCGCCAACTCTGCACGGCATGGCGATACTTTGGACCCCATTTCTGCTCAAAATGAGTCAAGGCCGATTCTGCCTGTTCACGATTAACCAAAGTGTATATTTCCTTCATATCCGCCGTAAACTCTTTCAGATCTTTCCATACTACATAGCGGCAGGAATTGCGAATTTGATGCACTACGCATATTTGAGTTGTCGAGTTGGGAAAAATCGTCTTAATCGTATCGGTAAAGCCATTCAGATTATCTGTGACGGTAATGAGTATATCTTCCACACCACGGGTCTTTAAATCTGTTAGTACGCTCATCCAGAATGAAGAGCTTTCCGCCTTGCCTATCCACATACCCAACACTTCTTTATAACCCCGATCGGTTAAGTCCCACACACAAATAGGCTGTCTTATTAATAATCTTGCCTGCTTCTCTGACCTTAAAGACAAGGCCGTCCATCCAAACAACCATATAAAGCCGATCCAAAGGACGGCTTTGCCACTCTGAGGCGGCTTGGGCTATTTTGTTTGTGATGATCGAGATGGCACTGGTTGAAAGAGTTATCTTGTAGATATCACGTAGTTCGTCTTTTATGTCTGAGACGCTTATTCCTTTAGCATATAAGGAAATCACAAGCCATTCTATGGATAATCCCCGGCTCTGATGTTTGGATACAACAACCGGATCGAACTCTCCGTTGCGATTACGAAGGATCTCAATCATACATTCTCAGTGTTCAGTTTGGATTTTCTTTGTAAAACTGCCATTGCGGGAGTTACCCGAATTGTGACCGTCAACCGAATGCTTTTCATGGTCTAAATGTGCATCCAGTTCATCTTGTAGCATCTGTTTTAATACTTGGGAGTGAAGATCTGACATCCTCTTCTATCTTTAACAGGCTCGAAAATTCCTTGCTAAGCATCTCAGTAGGAACTACTTGCCGCTTTTCACGTTTTACCATAATACTGTCCATGAATTATTCAGTTTTAAAAATATAAAAAATAACTCGAATCTAAAGACCCGAGTTATCATTTACACCATTTATTGGACAGTGTTTCTATTTTAAAGGACCTGAGTAATTACTTGTCATAGCTGTTCTTCAAAATTTGAAGTTTTTTACTTTCTTCACCTATACCACGTAGATATTCTTTTAGCACACATTGTAAATGATTTTGCCACAATTTTTCGAATGCATCTTTTGAATTGGCATAAAGAGCATATTTTAAAAAATAAGCGGCTCCAATCTGGTAATCCAAAGTTAATCCTATTTCTTCACTAATAATTGTATTATTTAGAGAATCCATTTTATTGATAATATCTGTATTTGCATTCATGCAGGCTTCAATCAGCTCTGTTTCATTTTTCATTCCTTTAACTAAAGCAGCATAGCTCTCCTCTTTTCCTAACATATTTTCTGCGCTCTCTTTAGCAGTAATTTCTATAAAAGCGAAACGTCTTCGCATTGCAAAATCCATTGATTCTACTGAGCGATCAATATCATTCATTGTACCAATAATATAAACATTCTGTGGAATATAGAAACCATTTTTAAAAACATCTTCTGCTTTTGTAGAATCATCTATATTAATCAAATTCTGATATTGTGTTTCAATAATACCATTTTTCCCTCGATAACCAGAATCTATAGCAAAAAATAATTCACCAAATATCTTTGAGATATCACCACGATTGATTTCATCAATGATGAAAACAAAATTTTCATTACTGTGACTTATGGCTTTCTTACAGAACTTTTTGAATATTCCATCTCTTCTCTTAAATCCAATATTACCTATTTCTTCATATGGTCGTAGTCCTTCCACAAAATCAGTATAATCTAAAGAAGGATGAAATTGGACAAAACCTATATGATCATTGATGAACTGATTCTCTTCCATTGTTGTATCTGACTTTATACTTGATTTTATCATTTGAGAGGCTATTAGTTTGGATAAATAAGTTTTACCTGTACCTGGAGCTCCATTTAAAATCATATTTTTATTAGCCAACAATAAATCTTGATATCTTTTTGTCATACCGTTCATTTTATAATTATAAATTTTGAGATAGAATTTATTAAACATCTTAGCTATTTCTGTATTTGGCTCACTATCATCAAATAGCCCTAAATCTTCGATACTAAATTTTTCAGAATCTTTATATTCTGGTGGGTCAAGCCAATACATATAATCAGTAAAAGCCAAATGAGTAATTCTTGTTTTTGCGTCATTCCATTTAGCGTATATATTTATACCTGTCTCTTTCCAATTCAGATAACACTTCTTAGTATAGTATCCTTTTCCATAATGTCCCTGAACATTGATACAAATAGTACTATCCCCATAGTCCTGCCATTCAGATATTTGATTCTGAATTTTTGCTCCGCTGTAGCCTTGTCCACATGTCTGGAAAGTCATATTATGAATCAGAGGAGCGATATATATTGAATACCCTTTATTATCTATAGACTCATTTTGGATGTATTCTAAATGGGCAATAAAGTATTCAAGAAGTTTTTTGAATCTTTTAAATTTATCTTCACTCATTATTTTCTTTCATTTATTAATCATTATTTCCCATTATTTTATTCCTTAAAAAAGAAAAAGATGGTTAGTATAATAATATTCATTTTGCAAAAATACAAAGTTACTTAGTTTATAGCAAATTCATTATTGTTTATTCATGCAATATTTGATATATGATATAGTGATGTTTATGCTATTTTGAGCTTTAAAAAAATGAATTTTTCTATATTTAGAGAGTTTATTAATCATCACATATAATATTGGATTTGAATTGTGCATGTTAAAAAATGATTTTATCTTCCTCTCCGAAAATGCTGTTCTTCGTCTGCTTCTTCTTGCTGGTCCTGAACTTTATCCTGTTGCTTGTCGTGTTCGTAATCTTCTAATTCACGGTAAGCTCCACGCATAAAACTATATGCGGATTCTTTGTCTTGAGGCATCTCACGTGAAGTAAACACTTCCTTGTCTAGATCAGAGTCGTACAGATGCATGAAGTATTTGTCTTTTCCTTCTGACTCATCTCGTGATATCAAGTAATAGGTAGAATTGGTAAAGTTCTCATTCTCTAGTATTATAGCTTCTTTACCATTATAAGTTTCGAAGCCACACATCATAAAACCATTATCACGTCTCGCACCCCAATATTCTTTCATAAAGGTGTCTAATGCCTCTCTATTCTCAAAAATACTATTGCTTAATGATGGCGACTGTTCTGCAACGCAAGGTTCTTGCTCACTCTCGGCTTGGTAGACCGGCATTTCAGAAAGTTTTTCACTAGCACCTTCAAGGTTAGCGTCTAGGCTGAAATTATGGTCATAGGGAAAACTATGCATTACAGTCATGCCAATATTGGTTGCAGAACCAATATCTAAAGTGTTCTTATCTTGATTGTATTGAATATAGAGAATATCGCCACTGGGCATTTCAAAAGCAGGAATGTGAGTATTCATCATTTTAGAGAACTCCTCTGAGACCATCGCTTTGGCAACGTCTTTTACGTCATCGGTTGCATCTTCAAACAGTCCATATCTTTGGATGGCATCACGAACATCTTGTTGAGTAACCTTTCGAATGATGTCATAAGTACCACCAACGCTAGGATTATAAACTACTGCATAGTTTTCATCTTCAGCGAGGACAACATCAGTAGGGTAACGACAGGATGAGGTATAGGTATGAGATAAATTGATGGAGTCTCCATTATCATACTCAGCAGCTTCCATAATCATGCCGTTATAATCCTGACTATCCTGCATCTTATCAAATATATGTGTATCATCAGCCATCTGCAAATAGTTTACTGATGCATAGAATACAGGTTCCTTTTCCACGGTGTTTGTCTCTTGTTCTTCCACTTTGTTGTCTAACTTTTCTTTGACGGCATCGATTTTCTCTATGATAATACCACTTGCTTTTTTCACATCCATCAAGACTGTCTTAATGTAATCTGGAGATTGCTTCAAGTTATCTAGCCATGATTTTAGATACATAGCACTATCCGTCTTTAGTCCTTTCGTTAACTGATATTTGGTAGCGACTAATGCAGCCGACAACTCTGCCGTTAGCTCTTCCTTGCTGTATTCATCGCTCCCGAAACCACTATTAGGATTTAACCTATTCAATTGCTTTTCGCTTCCTGTACTATGAGCCATCTCATGCCATAAATTTGAGTAGAAAGACTCACCATCCTTGAACTGTGACTTCTCCGGGAAAGTTATGGCATCCTTTGAAATTGAATAGAATGCCGCATCTTGGTGGATAATGTTGATTGGGCATATCCAACTTTTGTCCTCTATCATCTTATCCATTGGAGGGAACGAAAAATGTTCTCCATTGCCATTCGGCTTATTGATTTTGTTCTCTTCGAGTAGCTTATTATACAGTTCAGGACGAGCCTCTTTAATATTGGTTTGTGCCACGTTGAATACACAATAAACCTTTTGCTTCGGATAAACATTTACGCCCTGTTTCTCATCATTAGACATCTGTTTGTAGTCATCGTAACTAATGCGATTCTTGGTTTCCTTATCTATACATGTGAATGTGGTCAGGAATACAGGGAAGGATTTTTCTCCTTTATTTACACCGACATGAGGTAAAGGTTCTCCATTAGCATCAAGCATAGCGGAACGCATACCTTGCTTATCCTTTTGGTAATTTAAAGCCATGACACGGTCGAAAGTTACGTATATTGGTAATTCGTAGTTGTTCTTTTCTCCATGCATCATGAGCATCAGGCTGTTCATTCCATTATACTCACGTCCGGACAAGTTCTTCGGAATACGCAAAGCTGACTCTGTAAACCATGGTTTCTGCCATGACTGACCATCTTGCAACGATTGAATCTTTTCAATCATTAGCTCCGCAAAGGTATCCAACGCTTTTGATTCAGCACTTGAACCGTCTGCCTGATACTGTTTGTTTTTATTATAGTATGCCATAGCTTATTAAAATGGAAGTTCTTCTTTCTTTTCCTGGTAAGGTTGTTTTACCCATTTACTCATCTCTTTGATACGGCAACCTAGGTTAAAGTTGTCATTGTAGATGGACAAATCCATATCACCTTTTACTTCAATCGTGCCCTTGGGGATAAGAAAATCCTCTATTACATCCGAGAAGCGGATGAAACGTACCCATGTATATTCAAATCCATCAGCTACCTTCTCAGCACTATAAGCAGAACATGCCAAATAGGGACGATTCTTTTTGTCTGTCTTCATCTCAATGTTCTTACCGAGAGTTCCACGAAAATGCATTTCACCTTCAATACCATCCTTTGATTGCTCTGGATAGAAGTTGGATTGATTTTCAGACATATCTAGATATAGCTCAGAACCGCGTTTCTTGAAATAGAGTACACCTTCAACCTCGATACGATGACCTGTTACGTATTGGGCTGCAACCGAACTATCGTTGCTATCTTTGATAACACTGATGTTTATTGTCTTGTTGATTCCATTATTAGGAGACAACACTACATTTACAGAGTAAGTCATGAATTGCTTACCCTCTTTACTCGCACGTACTACAGCAGCTCTGCCGATGGTTCCGTTTACTTTTACATTACATTTAATCATTTCAAAATTACTTTATTATTTATACCATTTTAACCATCTGACCAAAGACGTAGGTAATTCGAAATGTTATTTGCGTTGCATATTTTGTTGTTGACCTTCCTGTTGAGATACAGCTTCCTCATAGTTTTGTGAAGCTTGTTGCGATAATACAAGGGTATTGACCATTCCTGATATTCGCAATCTTTTGGCTTCATCTGTTAGTTCGGTATTACTCAAAATCGATGAAAGACGACTCATCTCTGCATTTGTCAGTTCACGAGAAACTTTTGTTGTACCGTTATCAGCTATCAGTACAGCCTTGCCATCAGTATCGACAGACAATTTGCACTCCTTTAGGGTAGGCAGCAAAGATTTCAAATCCACCTGCTTACCATTTACGGATTGTGAAATACTTTCTTTTTTCTCTTCATCGGACTTGTTATCGATCATCAAGGCAAGAGGAAGAAGACTCATAAACATTGACATCGCTTTTTCCATAATAGGATCACCGGTTGATAAACCTGTACCACTATCTTCAGATGAGAGCAATTTCTTCATCCAATCATCCGGCGACAGATTAGTCTCCTGTTCCGGTTTCACATCGCTTTTATACTTTGCCAGCAAATCATTGCCGTTATGAAGAGCTTGTAACTGGATATTTCCTTTTTGTGCTATCTCTGCCAAATATGCCGCAGGATCTACATCCCTGCTTGCACCTTCCGATGTTATTGCCTTCACACCTAAATGGAGATGTTCACCCGTTGTTCTTGTTCCGGTATTCCCCGATATACCTAGTTTCTGTCCGGCTATAACATCATCACCGACTTTCATATCGACGCTATCGAGATGCATATAAGTGACCTGAACCTTGCTTTTATCTTCTCGTTGGTATTCTACGGTGAGTGTTTTACCACCTGCTGTATTTGCGTTTTGATTGACCGCAATTACCTTTCCTGATTTTTCAGTAGCTAGTACTGCCTCATGGTCAGTTCGGATATCAATGCCTTTGTGCATTTGTTCCTTACTTTTATCCATAGGGTCATTACGCATACCAAAAGGAGATGTGATAAAGAGGAACTCATCACGCTTTAATGGAAAAGAATAGTCATTGCTTATATTAGCATTTATAGTTTTACTACTATTAGTATCAACTATTCCACTTATTTGTGTATTGCCTGAATACCTATCAGTTGAACGTTTGTTTTGCTCTACACCAAAGGATTTTCCTTGCGATTGCATCTCTGCCATTACTTGTTTATCGTATTTCTGTAAGCCATTAACTTCGATTATTTTTTGAAGATTGGCTGCATAACCGCCACCTGTAGCGTAACCAGCTTTCTCTATTCCTTTTGTCCAACCTTTATAGTCGTCAGCAGAAAGGGAGAAGCAGCCTTTGTAACGTGTACTGTTCTTCAAGAATTGTGAATGGTGTTCATAAGAGTCACCCACAGATGCGTAACTACAAAACTTTTCGTTCGGCTTATCATCAGTGTATAGACCATACTTTCCTCCGTTACTGATCCATGATTGAGTCGCTTTGATACCAAAATGATTATTCTCGTTACGAGCTAACTGACTTTGTCCGTTGCTACTTTCAAGAATAGCCTGAGCAAGGATTACAGATGCGGGAATACCATACCTTTTCATCTGTTCACATGCTTCGGGTGCATACTTACTAGCGTATTCTGAATTTTTACTCATTACTTTTATCTTCTAATACCGTTGCTGCGTTGTTCTTCCTCTTCAACACCTTCGTCTTTACCCTCAGACATGTCTGTTTCTTTCTCTGATGCTTGTTCTGCTATAGGTTCAGGAAAATCACATAGAGCTATTCTGTTACCATCACGTATAAGTTTAGGGAGATATGTATCAAGTTGATGATATGGGAACGATGAAGTTTTCATCTTCTGACCATCAGGAGCCAGTTCATCTTTCAACTCTATACCCAAACATGAAGCTAATTTCTTGGCATCTTTATTATACGTCTCATAATCATTGCCGATACGAAACAAGATGACAGCATCAGGATGTTTGTCTTTCAGATTATCCCATTGAATCAATGCACATCTTTTTTCCGGCTTTTGTGAGTTTTCGTCCTGCTTTTGAACCGTTTCCTGTACTTGCTGCTTCTGTTCCACGTCAGTTGATTGTTTCTCATTAGCGTTCGTTTCAAGTGTATTACCTTTGCGTAGGACATCAGCAAAGAGTGTTGCTGCCAAGTGTTTCTTGTATTCGGTCTTGTCATCGGCAATCCATAGACGTTGCCACTGGCTGGGAGAAACAACACGAGGTTTGACATCAGCTTCGCCTGAGATTTTTGCATCACAGAGAATAACATCATTCTTCGCACGGAAAACATTGACTCTTTCGATACGATTCAAATCAATATCTTCTTCATGTGAACTAAATAAATCAACTTTCAAGTCAGGCTTGGTCTCTGAAAGAGCATAATATTTTTGGGCTAACTCCAAACGCAAGCTGTCAACATTATCTTGTGCTTGTTTTAAAGTAGTGAAGAAGCGATTCAGGTCTGCTTTATCAGGATATATTGCAAATGAGTCTCTTCCTTCCGGTTTGATATACATAGCCCAACGTTTATCATCATCCTGCACCATCTGTATGCGGTCAAAGCCGATTACTTTTGCCTGTTTCACTGCATCAGTCACATCAATGCGTGATATATCCTCAAGATTCCAGTTACGCAATCGTGCAATTGTGACTTCTTTATTATCAAATGTGCTGTCGTTGGGACGATAACCTAAAATGCCACTTGAGTTAAAGAACTTCACATTTTCAAAACCTTCATGTTCCAAGGCTCGCTTGATACGTTCTTTTGACATGCCGGGCACTTCATTGTTCACCTCTAATGAAGCCCCTGCCGGTAGTACTACATCCACCGATTTATCGGCTTTGTCTCTAATCAGCACAACCATCTTGGTATCGGCATTAGGATGTTGACTAATCTCATCCGAAATGTAAAAATGCTGTGGCAACTGGCTCTGCATCTTTTCTGTCTGTTTCTGATTAATGTAGGAGGAATATTCTATTTTCTCACCGTTTTCAGCTTTACGAATCACGTCAAGCGCATTGTTCAAATCACTTTCTACAGCATCGATCAGGCAAGGATTTTCTTTTAGTTCCCTGTTCCAATGGTCAACCAAATTAAGACTTTCTTCTGAGAGACGAGCCGGCAGCCCCATTTCCATCATCTTCACACCCGAAGCTAATTCTACAATCAGACGTTCCTGCTTAACTGCATCGTCCGATGGTGCTATACCATTCTTCATCACCATTCCTTCACGTGATAGTCGTTGCTGATTACCTGTAGCACTGACTACATGACGAAGCATCTCCTGTACATACTCATTGTAATGTTCAAAGTTCTCCTGCTTTGGCATATAGACAGCATCTTTTCCGGAATCATAGTGTGCGACACCGCTTCCGTCACGTCGCAACGGCATTAGGTTTTCACGCATCTTCAGCATGAAGTCATTAACCATCATGTGGATTCCCTTACTCGAAGACTGGGATTCACTGCGGTTTGTGTCACCGCCATAGCGATTTACCTGCTTTTCGTAAGCTTCACCGTCAACCATCGGTAATAGTGTCTGGTCGATATTGAATAGATTTCTTACCTCTCTATTATGAACACCTTTGTATTGCGTTCTTTCTGTAGATGGCAATTCCTTATAGTCATTTCTGGAGATAATATCATCGGGATTATTACGATTCACATACTTATTCCAATTGTACCAGTTGAAAGGTACACCACGCTCATGTTCTCTCACACTTTCTCCACGTAGTTTGGCTTCGTTGAAGAGAGTATATAGATTTGTCTTGTAGCCCTCTTTATCGGAATGAAGCCCCATCACAAGCGCATTGAAGGCACTGACTTCACAACCTTTGGGATAAAACTTAGGTATCGTCTTTCCTTTGGTATTCAACCAATAACCATCATTATTACGTGCATTTGCCAACGCCTCGGTGATTAGTTCCACTTGACGTTCAGCGGCTAATTGTTCTGATTGATTTTTCTCTTTCATTATATTTCTAATTATTGTATTCCTCTTGTTCTTTGAATGGTCTCGTTTTCACGTTCACCATAGTTCTGTTGTGCCATCTGACGCATTTGGTCATTCTTTGCAAGTACAGCATTAGCCAGTGTGTTCAATGGGAGTGCTCCTGAATTAAAGGCATCAACCACATTAGTTGTTAGTTGAATGGTACATGGTATATTGTCAATAGTTGCTATCAGGCAGTTGCCACGCAGTACAGGATTTTGTAATCTGCTGTTCAATGGTTCATCTGAATAAGTCTTAAAGCGTTCCGCTCCCGGTGAACGATTGATCGATTCGCTTTCTTGTTGCTTCCATGATAAAGCTTCCTTACCTGATTTGTTCAACAGATTGATGCCACCCATACTTATAAGAAGTGTCTTTATAATGGGATTCTTGGTAAATAATCCAGCCATGATAAGTGCCAAAGGGATCATGGTATTCTTCATATTCAGTGACTTTGTTTTCCCTGTGAACATACCCACGATAACATCAGGGAGCATAGCTAAAGAATACCCTAGGTTGCCAAACACATTACTGAAGCCATCCATGCCAGTAGCATTCGCCAGTAGGTCGAGCCACCCACCACTGTTGTTGTTTAAAGGTTGCTGTTCCTGCTGCTGTCCTTGTTGCTGTTGAGAAGAATTTACTGTTGAAGATTCTTCTTGTTTCTCTGTATTCTGGCTTTCTCTCTCTGCCTTTGCTTGAGCAACTTTTTGGGCATCATATTTTGCTTTATTAGCCAGATATTCCTCTTCCTTTCCTGGTGCTACAACCAAAGGGACATTCTTGTACTTTGCATTATTGGTCTCGGAAATTGATATTGGAAAAGGATATTTGTTTGTTGCATTTGTATTCCATGCCATAGGCTTAAATTGATAATCATTGAGATATATTTTTCGATTCAATTGTTGGTTGAGCGATTTCAGATAGTCATTATCTGCACCATTAAGTTTTTTCGCATCTTTTCTAAATTCATTGAAAATATTCTTATTACTGCCGAACACACCTTTACTGATAGCGGCTTCCATCGTAAGCTCTTTCTTTTGTTGTGTATTAGTAACTTTATCAATGGCATAACCGGCAATAAGGTCAACCCCAACAAACGATGCAAAGGATTTCCATGCGCCTGCTCCGCCCATGCTAATTGCATCCACCGCCGAACCGACAGCACGTCCTGACATCTTTTCTGTAGTGCTTGGATGATATGCTTTCTCACCACGTTCCTCAATTTCCTTTGTCAGCGGTGATTTCATGAGTTCTCCTGTTAATCCCCAAATACTGCTCTGTGCTGCTTTACGGATGATATAAGCAGCAGATGACTTGGGCATACCATCATGTACGAGTTTGTTTACCATCAAATCTTCCATGCGTGCACCAACATAGGCATAGGCTAAATCGCATCCTAATTGTTTTGAGAGTGCATCATATTTATTTCTACCCATTTGCTTAATAGCAGCGTCTCGCCATTGTTCAGCAAACAGGGCAAAGTCTTGTTGAAGCTTACCTGACTGCTGAATCTTTATATTGACCATTTGAATATAGTCTTCGGTGGTCTTACTATTCCATTTGCCTGTCATTCGTACAGCCTGTATAGGGTCAGTTGTCATACCATAAGGCATTGCTGAAGCGAGAATCCCTGCCGGACTTTGCATATAGTCCGAGAACTCTTTCGTCTGCTTCTTATTTAGGTCGTCCCTTACCTGCTTCATTACAGGTGAAACCGCAGCATCAAAATAGTGCTGTAGTCCGTATTCTATGGCGGTAAATTGTTCGGGATTCTTGATTTGACTCATGTCTTGCTTTTATAGTTCATTGTTAAATGTTCAACTGACTGAGCAATTGCTCTCTTGTTTGTTCAATAGCCTGATGATACATGGCCATCTGCTTAGGATAATATTCTTCTAACCATGTGTCCTTTTCAACTTGTCGATGGATAAAGAGAATTGCCAATTGTCGGGTAATCTCCACGGACTCTTCACCTTCCTCTCGATTGTTAAACCATGCTTTTGTCCACCAACGTGTTTCTGCTCGATCTGGATATACGCTGACTAAACGTGGAATATCAAAACTCTGAACGTCGAAATCCAACTCAGATAAAGGATCGATAATTCCGCTGTCACTCAGGGCTTCGTCGAGGACTTTTTTTTTAGGACATCATTCATGGTCGAGAGATAGACATTGTGTCTTAATGCCAAATAGTTTAAGAAATCACCAATGAGCAGATTCTGAACCTTACATACCAATGGCATTGCTCTCTGACCGATGCCTAATGGATTGGCCATAGATGGCATACTGTCGAAAAAATAGTTCTTGGAGGCTGAGAGTGAGAAGATGTTTCTCAGACTTTGCTCTGTTCGTTCAGGAAGAATATACTGTCCTCGATGTAGATCCATCAGATAGGTCGGCAGGAAATGCATCATTAATTCTTCGATTTCATCTTTGTCTTTCTCATAGTTGGTAGGAGTGTTCATCTCGAAGTTCTCAAACTCAGGGAAAGAAAGGCTTCCATTGTGTTCGATGGCTTTGATGTTGCTGAATAGCATACTCAGAAAATCTATCGGATTCATTTCTTCACCGTCAAAACGAACTTCCAGATGTAACAGGTCACCACTCAAGGCTACCATCATTCCTGCTTGTACATTCTGACCGAAGTTAGCATACACATCTGCAAGATGAGAATATTTCACCTCGTACTTTCCATACCGTATAACTTGATAGATTCCATGTTCATTGTCTCTGCCTACACCTGACACTGTACCGGTAGCCAAAGCCGAGAGTAGATAGCGTGTCGCATTAAAATCCAGTCCATGGTGAAAAAAAGTCTCACCGCTGACAGGATGTCTCTGATTGCCATAACCCAAGGATAGTTCTACATTTTTGTCTCGTTCCTCAAAAGGCATGCAATAGCCACTATCTGAACGCAATATCATTTCTTCTGTATAATTCATTTTACTTTACTGTTTTGATTATCTTCTTCTTCCACCACCTTCTGCTTGACTTTCTGATTGAGCCATGCTTTGGGATGCTGTGTTAGTACCTCCTCCAAGTACTTGTGACATATTAGAGTTATTTCCTATCAGCATCATGCCAAGCATGGCACCTGCTATCTTGCCGAGCCATCCGAAGCGTCCAAATGATAGGAATCCTGCGATGACGAGTCCTGCAAGACTGAGTCCCGAAACATTTCCACCACCAAGATTTTTGAAGAAGTTACCGAACATATCAACGCCGTTTCCTCCGAAGATACCACGGAAGAAATTGCTCATACCGCTCCATTTGCTGTTGATATCACTCATAGCTCCATTGACGGAGTCTACCGCTTCCCCGGCCTTCTCTTTCAATCCCTTTACATCATCAACGACCTCTGTAATCTTATTACTGGTATCTTTTCCAACCACCAAATCTGAGGTGGTTTCCAACACACTCTTATCATTTACGATTGCCTCCCATGTCAGATAACCTGCCGTTCCACCGACAGCAGCAGTCTTTGCAGCTGTTCCTGCTCCTCTAAGGGCTTGGGCTGGATGAATGACTGAATTACTCAATGTACGACCACCTGCACCGACGAATTTGCCAGTGTTAGAAGCCGTACTTTTTGCGAAGCCTTTTAATAATGTTCCCCATTTGCTCATTATTCTGATTTTTGATTGATTACTACTATTTCATTACTTTTTTCCCATTACGTTTCCATCTGTTCATACAATCATTGACTATGGACTGCTTGTCAACCTTTTCACGACTGCCTTCATCTATCTCTGCCCATATATCCGCCATTGAAGTATATTTCACTGCACGAGTAAGACGTTGTAAACGATGGTTCATCAACTTGAGCTTGGGGCGGATATTGAACACTATCTCTATTCGCTCTTTCTCTGTCATTTTGTTATCACTCAGACATACCTGCCTAATATCATTACATATATCTACGCTACCCATAATCAGCTCTCTATAGATTTTATTACGTTTGGTGGATAATGCTACAGCCAGTGCATTACCGGCATGATTATCTAATTGCCTTGTGAAGCCATCCATGTTTTTGACTAGACTATTTATCTCGTGATAGAAACCATATATCTGTGCGGCATATACCACAATGCCACGAAATGAACTCAGGTAATTATTGAACTCCCGTTGCAAGTCGGTTGTACCTTCTACTTCTTCTTTCATCCATACATGACCAGTAGTCTGCAAAAGCATGACCGTCTCTTGTTTCTTCAGTTCCTTTTCAGCCTTTTCTGTATACAAAACAATCATACCTGCCAAAGCAGGGTCGTTCTGAGCGAAAATCTTCGGACTGAAACTTAGTGTAAGGATGAGCATTACAATGATTCGATTCATATTAGAATTGTATAGGTGTTAGTCCTGCACTACGGCTGCCGCTCTTCGCCATCTGGAATAGGAATCACGAGCAATCGTTGCATTATCTCTGTCAAGCATACCGGATGTTGCATTGTTCCACACATCATTCATAGTATAATAGCGGATACTAAGGTGGAGACGTGATAACTTCTTTTGAAAGTCACTGAGCTTATCGTTAAGTGCCCAAAGGGTACGTGAACGTTCAGCTCCTGTCAGCATATTCTCAGAACCTCCGGTGGCGACTGCATCCTTCAGAAGATTATATACGGATACCAATTCTGTAGCTGTCTCGATATATAGATTATTCATACTGATGGAGGCTGCAATGCCTTGTGGGTTGTTCCCGACCGCCTTACGTAATTTCGATAGGGTGATAAAGATGCGTACGCCATCATTATATAAATGTGTACATGCTTTCAGCGATGAAGCATAACCATTTACTGTCTTGAGATAGCTGTTATATTTCTTCTGCCACTGATGCATCTGATTGAACTCCGCTGCTATGGCGTTTTGAAGCAGTGCGGTCTTTGTCTGACCTTTTATCTGTTTTTCTATCTGTCCGTTAATGGCTTCATTACCTTCTGCCAACGCAATATATTCCATCGGGTTAGTTGCCGCTATCTGGGCCTTTACTTGAATGGTCGTTGCACTTGCTAAGGATATAGCCATAAGTACTGTTCTAGCGATTAGTGATTTCATATATTGAATTGTTTCTACGACTGATGATGACTCTTTCCCTTATCATGGGAACGATTTGATTGTTTGCTATTACTCCGACAATATCTAAACTTGGAGTTGACCTGTCACCCGAAAAGATGGTTATAGTCTTCATGGAAAACAATTGTTGCATGAAAGTCTGATGTTCGTTAAAGTCAACAATACGATACAATTCCAAATAGTCAACCTTACGCTGAAAGATGCCATGTTCAACCACAAGCTGTTCACTGCCAATCAAATATTTGATTTTACGCAGATAACAGAAGCTATAGAGTAACATCAGGGAGATTATACCAACAATAATCAGTACAAACTCAGTAAATGGCATTCCATCCATTCCTGCATAGATGAGACCTGATATACACAATAATAGCAGAGGCAGTTCATTTATTACAAACTGTTTCCAATGCGGAGTGATAAGTATGGTTTGGAATAAGGGCTTTTGTTGCATCTTTCGTTGTTTTGCAGTTATCGATGAAACCACGAGCGTTTCTTTTCTTCCTCTCTCTCTTCGGCTTCCTCGTTCTTATCTTTTTCTTCGTACTCTTCCTCACGTTCTACAACGACATCATTGCCGTTGTCATCAAAGGCTGTCTCAATCTCATCGGTTTGCGAATAGGCTTTCTTGTCAAGCAATTGGTCGTTCCAATCTTTGTAAGATTTGTCGCATGGCTCGTAATATATTCTCTTGTCCTGTGAGGCACGAAATTCAGCAACGGCTGCTCGCATTGCATCGGAATATACTTTATGGCTCTCTTCAAGAGTTTTTCGTATGTCTGATAAATCGTCTTGGCATACCAGACCACTTTGCTTAGAGGAATAATACTCCTCGGCATCACTTTCGTACTTGCCGTATAGGTCAAGTAAGTCTTTGGGCAATAGCCATTCATCACCTGAAAAGATGCTGTCATTACGTAGCGACATCATATAGGCTGATAGTTTATCACTTACCATACCCATATTGAGGTGGAGTTTATTTGCGACTTCTTCCAATTTAAAGTCTTTATCAGCGAAGTTTATCAGATGTTTTTCTCCGTTAGCTTCAATGATTGTTGAATCTCCTTGAGACATGATTTTCACGTCTGCATTATTTTTGGCCACAAGAAAGTTCAAAGCGAAAGTTCGTCCGGCTTCATCTCTATCGAAACATAGATGATGGTTGGCGGCTTGTGTCTGAGCCAGCATTCCTTTGAACTGATGCATACTAGGATTACCTCCTGTACTAATGAAACAGGCTCTTGCCAATCTGTCAGTTTCCTTTTTACCAAGCTGTTGCGCGTTATTCATTTGCTCTCTCTGAATCTGATAGAATGCCATAGCATCGAACGCACTTTCAAACCAATAGACATCTTTGACTTTTGAAAGTTCGGTTTTAGAGGGTGATGCTATCCACATGCCTTCTGTAGCATTACTTCCTGCTGCCATTCCCTTGTAGCTAGTCCTGCCTTCTTTATCAGGACGGCTTCGTTCTTCCATTCCTACAATGGTAGATAGGTCTGATGGTTTTCTAAGGGGAAAGACAAGGTTGGTATATGTTTGTCCATTAGAGGCTTCTTTGATAGCTATCATAAAGTTATAGCCAAATGCTTTTTGGGTATCAAGATTGATACCTCTTGGTTTGAAGAAACTATAGAATGGCTTTTGAGAGGCAAAATTGTAACGGTTAAAGTCAAGACATTCATAATCTTTAATGCTAAAGACTTTAGGTGTATAATCCTTTTGCTCTTTTCTTAGTTGGTTATACTCAATAGGATTATTGAGAAGACGGTTACAGACAACGTTCACCAACTTATCTAATGACATACTTGGTGTGTAGTCCGGAAAGAGTGTCGGATGCTCTTTGATAAATCCAATTACATTATAGTTCTTTTGTGCTGGTGGCTGAAAGCAACACATACCATTGGCGGTGACAATAAACTTATCACCTTTGATGCGTTTGCCGTTACTGTCAAGTCTAACATACGAAGGATAGCGGATACCATCCTTGCGGTTAAGTTGGTAGCCGGCATCTTTCAATACATCTTGGATATTGATGCGACGAAGAAAGTCATCATATTTTAATTCATTCATTCGTTATTCTTGTTTATTGTTACATACCATGATGAAGCTCATGCTGCATGGCATCTGCATTGGCGGCAGCTTCATAATTTCTTGCGGCCACGTCCATTGGCGTATCAACTCCTGGCTTAAAATAAGGATTTACGTCTGGCCCTCGATGGTGGTGATGCTCCTCATAGAACTCAGGTGGGCCACTGATTCCTCTTCCCAGTTCGCCAACGACGGCAACACCGGCAAGAAGGGCTGCACTTATTTTTACTCCGAGACCTACACCGTCGCCACGTCCTTTCATATCGACTTCCGAGAATACTTTCGAAAAGAGTTTCATACGGTGATAGTCATCCACAGCCATGAACTTGTCATACTGCTTCTGCGTAATCTCATGGGTGATATGTTCGCCATTGATGACGGCTGTCATCTTGTACTTTCCTTGTCCTTCTGATGGTTGTACACTGATTTCACCAACCTCCACTTCACGACCATGTGCTCCCTCACGGAACCATCCTTTATTCTCTTGCAGTTCTCTGCCATCAACAATACCGATATTATGATCGATAGAAGCTTGATTCAAGGATGATTTTTCAACGGGACTATTCTCTAATACAGGTTGTAGTCTGGAATCCAATTCTTGCTGAACTTCGGGACGAAGTTGGATGGATAGCTGTTCTTTGCTATTCAATGCATTCATCGTGATCTTTTCAGAGAAATCACCTTTGATAATGTTGTTAAGTGTTTCAAGACGTTTGTCTACAGGAACCGTTTTCACATCATTACATGCAAGGACTTTCAACTCTTCATCGGTGACATCATATATCATATCACTATTTGATGCTGTTGACTGTATGGTGAGCGTCTTGTTCTTTTCATCCAAGATGATGCCATGAGATGTAAGACATTCCTGCCATTTCTCATTGGAAAAATATACAGGTGATGTAATCAGTTCTTTATACGGCTTGCCGGATTCCATATTTCTTGGTCGGTTCTCTTGCGAAATAACGACGGCTTGCAAACTTTGAAGTACATCAGCTTGTGGCTGTACTGTCTGTTGACCTTTCCAATAAAAGCCATAGTTTCCAGAGCGAAGTTCGCCCGGTTTGAGCCTTCCATCGGGACGTTCTGCCACCATTGGAGCACCGGCATAGAACATCTGTCCACCTACACGACGAAGATGGAATCCTTCCTGCTGACGTGGAGTCCAACCTAAAAAGTTATGATGATATCCCATACGTCCATATTCACCGGCTCCAATTCTGTAACCATGTAGCCCCATGGCCACACGTCCATTGGCATTGCGTGCCGACACAAAGTTTCTAGGCATATAGAAGTCATTTCCTACAATGCCGGCAAAGGCGTTATAGGCTTTCTTGTTGGCAAATCCTGTTCCCCAATCAGTAAGCGTAAGCATCTGTTTCTGAGAGATGGGGTATGTGATAAGCGGCGAATCATGACCCTGAACGGCTAATTGATAACCGTCGCCAACTGATATAATATGAGCTTGCATCCCATTACGCATGAGGATATCACGCATTTCAGGTTGCAAGTCCATTTCTCGTGGATTGGTGTTTTTTCTAATCGCCATAATAGGATTTTAGGGTGTTAATACTTATGCATCACCATTGCTGAGAGCTTCTTCTAACTCTTCTGATTTTGAATGCACGAATTGTTCGGCACTTTCGTTATTGATGGCAAGACCATTTTCTCGACAATAGTCTTCAAATTCATTCTGCCATTCTTCACTGAATCGGTTGACATATTCCAGCCAACCGATTTCTCCTTGTTGCATCATCTCGATGAGTACTTCCTCTGGGTAATATTTTTGTTTAGCCATTATTTGTATTTTGTAAGTTGATTACTTTCTTTGGTTGACGACATTACGTTCACCCATCTTCTTCTGCTCGTTCCACAGCTCATCAGTATATTCTTCTTCCGGTACATAGCTTAGGCAACCGTTATCGTCCATTATCCAACAGCCATAACAGCCGAAGGTGTATTTATCCCATTCACGTTTACCTTCTTCCTTCCATTTCTGTCCGTCACCGCCGGCAAAACGAAGTCCTACCTGTGAATGAAGGTCAATACCAACTGTTACCATCTGGTCATCGGATATAAAAGTAAGTGGGTCTCCTTTTTGAATAGTTTGAATTTCACTGCTTCCAAGACTTAGCTCATCAGATACTACCTGAATGTTTTTCCCAATAACGGGAGACGGTACGGCCATGACTTGATTTGTTTCTGAATCAATCTGGACAAAAGACTTCAGCACTTTACCATCGGGCATAGTGATATCTGCCATGATTGCTTTTCCATTTCTGAGCAGATTCTGTTGCTCATTTGTGAAATGGTCAAGAGGGGCATACTCTAGGGCTGGATAAAACATCACCTCCACTTTGTTATCATCCAATCGAACGAGAGCAAAGCGAGAATAGTTCTGTCGGATATGTCCTTGTTCATCCGTTACCCGCAATGGAAGCAATGGAGATGGTCGTCCTTGAGCTATATCCTCCAATGCGAACATCGGTAAGTCTTCGATCATCTCATGCGTCATACCGAATTTTTCGAGGATTTCATAAGGCACTTCGTTCTCGTAAAATGTACTACTTTTCATACTTTGTTATTTGATAAATTTGATATTCTCAAATTCAAAGTTATGCAGGTTTAATAAGATAAAAGAATATGCTTAGAGCTTTGAGAAACGTTTTAAATAGTATTATGCTTATAGTATGATTACTGCGATATAATAATACTTTCAGCTTATTCTTTGTTATAGTTAGACCGTACAGCTATCGATAATTATTTGTGCTCAAAAGCTTTGTTTACTTTTGCAGCTATGAAGAAAATTTCGATTATAATATTGGGGATAATGGTGATGAATGTTACACCAGCATTTGCACAGTTCAACACGATAGGTTTAGTTTCTCCCCGTCAGAAAATTGAGCAGATTGCAGAAAGTGATAATTCACCGATACACTCAGAGATTGATTCGGATGATGGTGATGTGATAGACGATAAAGATGCAGCTTCTGATACTTCACTTACTTGTTTGTCTCTATCATGTGTCTCGCTTCCATTATTACGGATAAAAGTAAATTCGCCTTTTGGTTGGAGAATGGATCCTATTTCCGGTAAAAACCACACACTTCACAATGGATTAGATTTATATGCAAGGAATGATAATGTGATGGCGATGTTGACTGGAGTCGTAGAGAAAACAGGTAGTGACAGTCGTGCTGGTTTATATGTTGTGCTTCGTCATGGTAATATTCGGGTGAGCTATTGCCATCTTTCAAAAATTTTGGTAGTTCAAGGAAGAAAGGTATCAGCTGGTGATGTTGTAGGTGTTACTGGGTCAACAGGCCGTAGTTCTGGAGAGCACTTGCATTTGGTGACAAAACAAAATGGCCGGGTATTTAACCCGACCATTATGATTGATTTTATTAGGGAAACTACACTGCTTCATTCAAACATACCAAAGCGATAGTTAAGTTTGAAGTGCCCACGATTCCTCTTTTTCATTAAATGATTTTCGCTTTCACGTCCATCTTCTTATTTATTATCCTTACAATATTTATTAAAATCAGCGACAGTATATTGCTTGGAAGCAATAATGTTATCAACATTAGAATCTGCAAAATCTATTGACAAGTTTGCAGAAGAAGGCCCTTTTACATGATTAGAATAGAATGTAAATCGATACTTTTCACCTGGTGATAACTTTGAACACGCATTACCGTTGTCATCACTGATGTATTGCTTATTCCTATCATAATACTTAACGTTATACTTGATATTCCTTATTGTAAGATTGGTATTATTGATAATCCATGCTTGTCCATGAGGTTCATTACTATAATCTGTCTCCCAATCCCAATAAGATACTTTTACTCCTGCACGTAACTCAATGTATGCGTCAATGTAAATTGAACGATAGAAACCATTCAAGTCTGAAAGAAGCTTATTTTTCTCTATATCAGTTTTTGCGCTATTTTTCAAATCTATTTTTTTGACAAAATCTTTCAAATAGGTTGGAGTTATAATTAATCCTTCAGAGTTGACAATCTTAAACTTTCCATTCTTATCTTTATGTATATAGAACTTCACGCTATCTTGCTTGAAAATACCATCTTCTCCAGTATAACTGTTCTGTCCTGAAACAATTATAGTATCACCTTTTTTCTGAATAGCATCATTTATATCAAGGACATCACGTTTTATAGCAATGCCAAGAGAATCAAATTGAGGGTATATATCTTTAATCTTGACACATGCTGTTGAATCTGTAGCAGCGATAAAGAAATTCTCAACAAGTTCCTTTGCGACATCTCCGTTATTACTGCATGATGATAAACAAGATACTGCAATAATTAAAATGGATATCAATGACGTTCTCATTTCTTATCTTTTTTCTGTTGCGGACGCTTAAAAACAAAGTTCAACACACTTGTTCGTGTATTCTCTCTAATTCCTGTAACGTATTCAGAACTACCAAAATTGGGATGAACGGTATTCGTCTCAGTATAAGAATTTACTAATTCCCAACCATCTTCACCCATTTTATTGAGCATTGGTGTTTGGTCATTAAATACCATTGGCGCATAATCAGGCAAACTCTCAGCATTCTGACCAGCTACTTTAACAACCTTGTACTCCCATTTGGTGTTTTCTGTACAAGATGACAATGCTATCACTGCAATAGCTACGAATAAAAATCTTTTCATATCAATTAAATTTATGGTTGAACATTCTAATCAAACATTATCACAATTCCACCTACATCTTCGAAGTCTGCACTGCCGCATTTAGGGCATATAACTTCTTTGTCTGCATCTCCGGTGATATTATCTGCTTTACTGCCTTTAATTTTCTTGTTTTGGAAACCGACACCAGCATAGTGTGTCCATTCATTTCCACATTGCTTGCATTTATAGTTTTTTGTCTGTCCCATAAGCTATAAGTTTTTAATCCTATTATGAATTGCCAATTTTATATCGAATCCCATATCTTCGTCAGCATATAAAATGACACCATGAATGAGTAAAGAAAGGTTTATCCGACCGATAGCTTCTAGAAGTGTATCGAATGTATAAGAATCTTTATCAACTTCATTTTTATCGTGGGGCAAGAAATCTTTATATGAAGATTGATCGTAATGATAAATGAATGAGCCATTACTATCCTGAAGAATCTCCACAAATCCACCTTCTCCACCTACTTTTAAAAGCAATGTCTGTTCTTTATTCATATTTTCTATATGTTTATAGTTATTCGAATATAGGGTACAAATTTACATGTAATGTGTACCAAAGGTCGGTACACAGTCAAGATATTTGTAGTTATTCGTAGCGATTTAGCCCATTTTGATGTAATTCACGCACTTTATCCTGTAGTGATTGTGGCTCTAACACTTTAACTAATCCGGCTCTTGATACGAGATAACCGGCAAAATCAAGTGTAGGTCTTAGTGTCAGTTCAAAGTCTGAATACTCATTGGATGTGAATATTTCTTTTTGACTGGAATGTATGGGCAAGTCTCTCATTGAGAGTCGTTCTGTTTCATAAGCTCTAACCAATATACGCTCTGTAGGTGTTCCATCATTATTTACGATGCCAAAGCAATTTCTAAAATAAAGCTCAGTATTGAAATCTTCATCTTTTTCAAAATGGGTATTGGTAGGAGTTACTTCTTGCATCCGGTCGAAAGAGAGTGTTCTAAACTCACCATCTTCAATCCTTTTGCAAAGAAGATACCAACGTCGATGAAACAACTTCACGCAATATGGGTTAACCGTATATGTTTTTTCATCTGATGAACTATACTTCTTATAAGTTATCTGCAAAACCTGACTTTCTTTTAATGCTTCAACAATTACCGATAATACCTCACCTTCAGTCGGTATAGATTCAAGAACAATACAATCATGCAGACTTCTATATTCGCTAATCGTATTATTTACTGTTAACGTAGATAACATCCAGTTTTGTATTGAGTCCTCTTCAAGTACATGAGCGTTGCCAATGTAATATCTAAAGCCATCTTTAGGATCACATTCAATATATACACCAAAGATATCAAGTATATCATCACGGTGACGATTGAATGTAGTTCGTGGTATTGACATACCTCCACTCATTTCAGTCTTTTGCCACTTTTCATTGATTTCTCGAAGTGTGATTCTCTTGGCTTTATATATCGTGTTCAACAGCCAAATATATTCCTTAAATATACGGTATAGCTTCATCTTAAATAATTACTTATTAGATATTTTAGTCTTGATATAACCTTATGGCATCCTCATGCATCTTGCGAATTTTATTTGATAACCATTGTGGTTCTAACACCTTCACCAAGCTACTACGAGAAACGATATAACCCGAAAAATCAAGTGTTGGACGTAAAGTAAATTCAAAGTCGGAATACTCATCGGATGTGAATATTTCCTTTTGACTAAAATGAATAGGCAAGTCTCGCATGGATAGTCTTTCCGTTCCAAAGGCTCTGAGCTTTACAGTCTGTACCTCTGTGCCATCTCCACTAACAATCCCAAAACAGTCTTTATAATACTGTTCTGCATTAAAACTTTTATCCATTCTGAACTTATCCTTCGTAATCTCAATCTTTATCATCCGGTCAAACGAGAGTGTTCTAAACTCATTTGTTCCTGATTTTTTCCCAAGTAGATACCATCTTCGACGAAAGAGTTTAATGCAATATGGCTCTATCAAGTAATTCTTTGGCTCAGAAGTACTATATTTTTGATATTCAATATTTATCTTATAGTCATTTTTTATGCAGCCAATTACTTTACATAGATTATCACCTTCTGATGGTATAGCTTCCAATATAATTCTATCTCTAAGTGAAGATAGATTTTCACTAATGGTATTATTGACCGTTAGGGTAGACAGCATCCAATTCTGAATAGTGTCTTCCTGAAGTACGTGAGCATTTCCAATGTAATATTTGAATTTATCCTCTAAATCACATTCGATATATAAGCCGAAGATTTCTTCGATGGCAATTTTGTGGCGGTTAAACGTGCTTCGAGATAAAGGCAAACCTCCACCCATCTCTGTCTCTTTCCACTTGTTGCTTATTTCACGTAGAGAAATTTTCTTGGCTTGATAAATAGTATTTACCAGCCAGATGTACTCTTTAAATACTAATGGTGAATTCATACATTATAATCTAAAATGTTTGTCGTTTGTATTAATTATGTATATATCCCAGTTTCATTGGTCGTTAATCCAATATTTATATTTATTTTGTTTCTAATAGTCCTGTTGCCTCCCCATATCCAGTAATAAATACTATTTGGCGGGCTCTAGTTATCGCAACATAAAGAAGAGAGCGGATATTAGCTAAATATTCTTTTTGCTCGGCATTATCCATTTCCATGAATGGATAATTTGAAGATACAATAGAAGGCATACTTCTTTCTGTAACTCCGACTAACATAACAACTCTAAACTCCAAACCTTTTAGGGAATGGAAGGTAGAAAATGAGATTCCGTCTTTGTCACCCTTTCTGTCACCATTCTTCACTTCACAATACTTAATATTATTACGGTGAAGCTCATCTTGGATATCTTTATATAAAGCCCTTGTTTTTGATGCAATACAGATGTCTTTAGTTTGAATACCTTCTGCTTCGCAGATTTTGATGTAATGAAGAACTTGTCTTACTTCATCACTGCTAGAATTAAATACTTTATATGATGGGCGTTCACCATGAACTAATGAAATATATCCTTTGTTGTTTTCTTCACCGCCATCTAAATCGTCATACTTTTGGTCTTTAACCACAGAAACTGCCATTCTCTTAATCTCTTCTGTAGTTCTATAATTTACTTTAAGTTTTTGACTTCGTTTACCTCGAACATTGATACCAGCCACACTAAAGTTTATTCTTCGTCCACTATAGATTCGCTGATAAGGATCGCCTGTTAGGAATAAATCGTTACGTCCTTCTTTAACCAATGCACGAAGGAATCTCAATTCAGGATTTGAGAAATCTTGAAATTCATCTGCTATAATATGAGTGTAAGGATGAATGTTGTTTATGATTAAATAGTTGGCTGTTGTGTTAAACAGTTCCATTCTATCAACTTTGTGACGCATTGATTTTAATGCTTCATATTTTTCTTTAAGTCTCCAAATCTCAACACGTTGTTTGCGACTAAGTGCTTTAGTCCTGCCTGTTCTTGCTTGAACCAAATACGATTTCAGATCTTTATTGTTATTATATATAATAACATCTATATATTCTGAATGAAGGAAGTCCTCATTAAATTCCGATACCTCAGAATCTAAAACCTCTTGCCATAATGCTTTTGCCTTCTCATCATTATCAGAGCCATAATCAAGAATATCAAAGCCATTTGGTAGAACATGGTTTTCTTCCGCAACTTGACGCAATATCTTATCTATGTTGTTTAAGTCATAGCGTTGGGACGGTATTCTCATTTTCTCTACCAACTTTGTGATATTATTCATCAGTGAAGTAGTATAGGTAGTAAATAAGATATGTGCATCTTGCTCTTCACATAAATGTTTCAAACGATGAAGTGCAGCAATAGTCTTTCCTGTACCTGCTGAACCGCTTATTTTTGTTGTTCCCTTATAGTCATTATACACCATTTTGCTTTGTGATGGATGAAGAAATAGCTGCCATTTTTCCATGCCTTCTTCCATAATCTGTGCAAGACATTCGTCATCAGTTAATTCTATGAAACGACGTTTGTTGTTATTTGAAAGAAGTGTATCTTCACCGGCTTTTGCTTTACCGGCTTCCATTTCTTCTATAATATCCTCTATGCATTCCCCATCGAATACTGAAAAAAGATTTTCGTAAGCATCCTGCGGTAATTTATCCTCGGCTTTATCAAGATCATTCAAATCTTTAATGGTACGAACAAACGTAATTAATTCTTCAGGTATACCAATTTTCAGAAGTTTTTCTGTCTCAACTTCAAAGAGAATATCTTTTATTTCTTGATCTTTAGAAGTAAGTGCATTATCTTCAGAATGAAATGTGTTTATATCTTCTGTATGCTCAATTGATACTGGTATAATTTGACATGATTGAGTATGCTCATTCCAAACTAATCGTTTGTTCTGAGCCCATCGATATGCTTGGTCATGTTTGTCAACATATAAAAGCATATAATTATCCTGCCCTAAAGAGCCAAGGATGGCACGGTATTCTCCTGTTACTCTGGCGGAGCGTAAGGATGAATCACGAAATTGTGTAATAGATTCCAAATGTATGGAACCAGATGTCGAGTTCTCTCTAAATTTCTTTTGGAACTCTCTAACACCTTGTTGAATGTTTCTTGGAAGTTCTGTAAACTTGTCAAAAAATGAATCTGATAAGAAAAGTCTCATATGTTGTTAATCTTTTAAATCGTTAATAATAAAGTTATCAGGGGTAAATACTATAAAACCATGTTGCTCGAATATGGTTATATCACCTTTATGTCCTTCAAAATCGTCAATCACGATATTTTTGTCATCTATTTTTATAGCTGCTTCTGCAATAATTATATCACCCTCTTTTAATTCAAATCCGCCTTCAGTATCAAAAGGAATGTTATTTGATACTAAAGAAGTTACTATATCTTCTAATCCCGGGAAATAAATCAAAATCTCATCAAGATCTATTGAAGGGACAATTTCTTCTTGCAGAGGATTATTATGAAAAAATTGAAGTAGATTATATCTTCTCCAGAAATCTTCCCAATCCTCTTTATTAATTTCGGTCAAACCTTCTTTTAATCCCCAATCGTATCTTACACTATCTTCCAAGTGGTCTTCCTTGTCATAGGGATACCATGCAGAACCTTTAAGTAACGTATTACGAGGAATGAAAGTTGTCTTTACGAAAAAGTGCATATTATCTTGCTCATCAGCAGTAAAATTAGCATATTGTTCTCGAGCATTCTCAGCTACGGCTTTATCAATGTTGGCATAAGACGATAAATATTGATTTGAATCAGTCCAACAAGATGCAAGGTTACAGAACACCTCATTTCTAAGATGATTTAAAATAGGGTGTATAAGCATAAAAATGAATCGGTACATTGAATTATGTTTTCGCCACAATTCATTGTTAAAATCCATTATCAACTCCCGATTGGGACTAGCAATAAACAGTTCATCTGGTTTATTATCATCCTCATCTGCCTTCACAAAGGGTTTGATGTCACTCCATGTCAGTGTCCAGGATAAGCGTGGGGCACTTTTACACTGCCTAATAGCTTCGCGACGTGCAAAATCGTTATAGAAATTCATGTTTACTTCACTAGCATGAAATGCATGACCATCCAAATAAACAGACCATTGAACGATGGCTTGAATATCTATTTCTTCACCATCTATTTTTGCATAATTACATCTGAATTGAAAGTCTGGCTTTGTGCTCAAGCATACCCCTTGACTTTTACCCAACTTATATTGCGGAGTAACTACATACTTTAATTCTAGTCCTTCTTCGTCAATCAAAAGTTCATAAACATAGCTTTCTAGTGTGGCATCAGTTTTGCGTTGCCAAGTCCACTTGTTATCCTTTGCAATGCGTTCCATCGTTTTAACGAAGAGTATTTCCAACTCACTGTCTTCAATAACTCCACTCGTAGTAATCGTTCCAATTCCACCATTCACATCTTCCCAATTTTGGCTTTCATCCACCAACTTTTTGAATAGTCCCTCAGCTCTTTCTCTGCTCAGATTTTTTCGTTGCCATTGGTTTCCATACGATAATATACAATGGTAACAACCATCCTTGCCTTCATATTTACACTCGCAATCTCGAATGTGCTCATAGCTAAGTTTTAATAATTTCGAGAACTCTTTCTTGTCATATAACTTTGAAAGATAACCAGTTCCACCTGGAATTGTGTCATAAATTACCAAATAATTATCAAAGTTCTGAGTTGCTTTATTATATTCAGAATAGGCATCAATTCTAAGATGTTCCGGATTACTATCATAATAATAGCGCATACCTAATTCCAGACCAGCCTTGAACAACTGTGTTGAAGCTTCTGTGTCAAATAATTGTACAGGTAGCAACACTTTAATTGCTTCCGTTTGCATCGTACGATACAAATATAAATTCTCATATGTGTCCTTATGACCTTCATCAGCAGGATAGGCAACATCTTTGTGGTTACAATAAGGCATGTGCATCTCTTTGGCCTCCTTTTGTCCATAGATGATGGATGTAGTCTTTCCACAATATTTGCAAGTTACAAACCCCAAATTAGATATATGTTGCGTCTTATTGATTTCCACAGGTTCACCCATCTGTTCTCTGTTTCCATAATTTACCTCTGTAAGATGCACATCTTTGCAGAACTCAATACCGAAAGCAACATTTTTCAAGCCATAAGAAGAAACTGCACCGGTATGATTAAACTGAAAATGTTTCATGGTATGGAAATATTGTTGCTCTCTATCTTCGTTTTTATCATCCATAGCAGCTTCACTACGATTCACATTAGTAGTTGCCAAAGTAAACTTAAGATACTGATGTTTGTTTGAATGCCATGAGTCGCTTCCGCATTTTGGACAGCAGTTCAAGTTATATTCCTCGGTTCCTTCCACAGCCAAAGCATCACATTCAGAGCAGTAGCGCATCATTCGTAAAGAATCCTTATCGGTAATGCCTAATCCCTTGATATCCATTTTAAGTTTTTGGGCATAAAAAGAATTACCAGGGGCTAGCTCTCTGATTCCTTGCGAAGCCGGACGAACTAGTTCTATCGTTTTAGGGTCAGGGGTGTTTTCCATATCATCGCCTAGAGCTTTCCTCGAATAGATAGTCGCTGATAGTTTGACACCTGTTTCGGGGAAGGCATAATTTGGAAGGAGTCCGGCATTGGTCATGAACTCAATAACACTTTCTTCTCTGATAGCTTTTTCTTGCGCACGGAGACCTCGGTTTTGATTTAGTATATCGTTTCTGCGTTCTTTATCATTTTCAGGAATCTGTTTCAGCCTGTCCGATAGTTCTTTCTTCTCGACTCTTATGTGATCCATTCGATCGATCATGTGCTCAAACTCATCAATTACTCTTGTATAGAAAGAACCGTCAGGATTAGAAATGGTTTCATACAAGTCATCTAGTACTTTTTGGGTATTATCAGGATATTGCTTGCGGAATCTTTCCATAAGACTCATATAACAATCCTTAATATAGGCATTGATTCGATTTGCAAAGAATAGATTATCCGTCAATAAGTCATACCCTAAATGAAGAAAACCAATTAGATTAGGAATTGTATTGTTTCTATCTCCACTTGTCCATGAGTCAATACAGAATGCATAGAAATGGCGGCGGAGAATATCCTTCGCTTCCAAGAAACATCCAGGAGTATTTACAGCACCTTGCATCATAGAGAGTGGTTCTGCAAAATAAAACATATCATGTTTTGCTTGTTTCGCATAGTTTAGCACCAAGGCCGAACCCTCCTTACGGCCAGCACGACCCACACGTTGCAGAAAGTTACTAGGTTTGGGTGGAATACCTGTATTGGCCACCACATTCAAGTCACCAATATCGATACCCATTTCCAGAGTCGATGTAGCAGCCAATACATTGCAGGATTGTGATGTAGGATGTTCCTTAAACTCTCGTTCTATTTCTTCCCGTATTTTACGCTCTAGTAAACCAGTATGTTCATGTGCATAGATACGTGGTGACAGTGTCCTATTATAGATCTTGCGGTAGTAATTATCACTATTGGGTTCCACCTGACTATATAAGCCTTCTTGGCATTTATATTCCAAACAATGTGAATCCTCTGTCAGTGTATCACTTTTAGCTACAAAGATTCTTGACTCACAAGCATCACACTTGATTTGAGTAACGGTTGGTTCTACGTATATGGCATCTGGTCTTATGGCATAGTTATCCACACCTCCTGCCGTCTGTTTATCCAAAACCATACAATCTGCCAGTGTTTCAAGAAGCTTCTTATAGAAATCATTGATAGTTTCAGGATTAGGCTGTAAAACCAAATTAAGTGGATTGATAATGCTTTTAATAAAATAAGCATAAAACCAATTCAATTTTCCACGCATCGTGGTTACATCGAGTACCTCCTCATTTCTTGATGGTGTTTGATATCCCATCATGTGAGGTACACGATTGCCTCTATACTTTCGATACATAAAGTGAATGTTCTCCATTCTTGGCCAATTCAGCATTACGGTCTTTAGTTGTTGAGTTCGATATAATCTTAGGAACTCATGATCGATGCCTCCTCTCTGACGAAGCCGATGAAGGATGCCATTGGTAAAACGAAGGAATAGCGTTTCATTTTGTGCCACAAATTCCAGATTATTCTCTTTCAACCAGTCTTCCATTTTATGGAAAACCAATCGCAGATTATCTTCTTTAAAGTAGGTTGCGCTGGCACCCATTTTTTCAAGCGTTCTACCGCGCTGTGACATCATACCAAATTCGGAGCAGATTTCCCAATCCACTCGTAAATCAAATTCTTTCTTGAATCTCTCACTCAGCACATTGCCATTATCTTTATCTCGATAATTCTCGCTTAAATCTATTTTCTCGATTAACTCATCCGGAATGAAACGATAGTAATAATCATCACCTGGAAGTTTTTCCTTCCAATATTCTTTGAAACCATCTTGCAAATCTTTTAATGAGATAGATTTGACCACTGTTTTTAAGTACTGTTGAATGCTCTGACGGAATAAGAATCTGAAAGTCCTTACCTCATAGAATCCAGCCAAATGAGCAGCGTCTTGCACAGAATTGCTAAATGTAAGCATCTTCCTCTTTGATGCATCCTCATTATCAAAGTCACTCGACATCACTTGACTCACTGCTACAGAAGATAGTGTTGATGTGCGACCACCTACGATAGCAAGTGAATCACTCATACAGAGGGGGCATTTACTATCAAACTTCACAGTCTTCCCATTTTTCTTTAAATATCCACGGCTCAACAAGCGAACCCGCAAAATATTATCATCAGTTTTAGCACCAATGGTCATATCTTCTGGATGGATATAGTATGTCTCACTGATTGTCAAGTCGCCCTTATATTCATCTATAGGCTCTGCCTGTCTTGATTCCAAATTCATCAGTCTGATTTCCTTTTCGTTCTCCATGAAAGCCTGATTTATTTGACTTGTATCTGTCCCAAATTTTTGTTCAGATTCTTTCTTGGTCGTAAGCCATCCGCTATTTCCGCAATCTCTACAAAAATAAATAGGTAGAGCTATTCGTTCATCTTTTTGAATTGAATCACGCCATGTAAATTCTGGCTCGTTTTGAACATAGCGTTGTATTCCACTCAATTCTCTTTGCCATAATTGAATCTGTAAATAAAGCAAAGGGAATTTGCCTCCAGATAATTTGGCTTCCGATATCAGTGCAAGCAACGATTCTACAACAATAAGTGCATAATCGGGATGTACTCTCAGCATTGCTAAGAATTTTTCATTTACCTTACCTAGAGAAAGCAGAAGATCATCAAGCATTATAACTCCCTTAGAAGTTACGTTCAATAAGTCCTTTACTATTTCAAGTTCCCTCAATCTATTACCAATTTCTGCTGGGTCGTTAGGACACTTACCAAACCACACCGTTCTTGCAAAATTTAGATAATCATTGGTGTTTGTAAACGACTCAATACTAAGCTTCTTCAGTTGGGCATTAATAGGGAGAGATGTTTCTTTTACGTCAAAGAAATCATCTACGCTGATACGAGTCTCCTCAATAACACTGTCGGACGTAAACTCTTCACCAAACACATCACTAGCATATTTGCACAACAGTCTCTTGGAATCTTCTCCGTTACCAATCGTCGCACTTGTTCCAACAGGAGTGAGTTGCTCTTCTGGCAGGTTCAATTTCAACTTTAAACGACGTATAAGGTTCGCAACATCTGTACCCTGCGCACCATCATAAGTATGAAGTTCATCCAGCACGATAAAATGCAGCATCGGTTCTTTCTCACCAATATTTCCTTTCCATAGTGGCATGAATCTCTGTTGCATCAATCCATAATCTAACATCTTGAAGTTGGTCAACAAAATGTCTGGTACTGTATCAATGATAGCATCACGACTTTCTATGATGTTGTGTTCACCCATTTGAGTAGGAAAATCTTTCTTATCTGTTCCTTCTCCAATAAAGAGTCCTGCTGTTACCTTTCCCTTCAATCGCTCATTGCTCCATATAGCCTCGCCAAGACGCTTTGCCTGGTCACTTGCAAGTGCATTCATGGGATAAAGAATAATCACTTTCACACCTTGTCGTTGTTCATAGCGATTCATTTGATACACATAGTCAAGAACAGGGAATAAGAAACATTCAGTCTTACCAGAACCTGTGCCAGTTGTCAATAATGTTGGCTGTGGCTTGTGTCCATCATGTGTTGTTAGCCTTTTGAAGGCTTGCACTTGATGCAGATGTGGCAAAAAATCCGGCTGAATATCCAAAGGTATCTTTTCCTCCTTATTTGCTTTTACAAATGGAGTCTTCAAAGATATGTAAGGTCCTTTAAATAATCCATTCTTTGTGTCTTCAATAAAACGGTAGAAAGCGTCGCCTACTTTGACTTCCTTGAAGCGAAAGGTGGCTTTTATATATTCGAGTACGGCTTGGCGTACTTCGTATGCTTGGTGAAGTGGTAACATATCTATGCTATCTTAATTTATTAATATCAAAGTCCTTAGATGAAAGGACATCATATCCTTGTTTTATGAATTCATATTTAGATTTGTCATCTATGGGGTCTATCACTATCTTACGCTCATCAAGAATCATTCCTGCGGAAGCAACAACCACACCGTCATCATTGGTAAGTTCTGTTTCTCCATCTTTGCTGAATGGAATGTTATTATTCAAAAGTTGGTCTACAATATTTTCTAATCCTGGATAGAGTGCTTTAATATCGTTATTTTCCAAGATGGATTGTATCATTATATCATCACTGCTTTGAATTGTCTTGTTGGTTTGATTCATTTGAATACATTGCTCCACAAAAGCAGAAACCGTCGGAGTTATAGAATGCATTGTTGTAAGTGGTATATCCGAAACTATCAATGTTGTGCTTCTAGACCGACTGGTTGCTACATTAAACCGTCGTTCGTCTAATGCAAACCCAGGATTTCTTCCAGGAATATATAATATGGCATAGTCAACAGTCATACCTTGTATTCTATCTATTGTTTCAATTGTAAGATTCTCAATGCAAGTATCAGTAAGAAAAGACTTCTGTAATTGTTTTACAGAGTCCTTAAATGGTGAGATAATGGCAATAGACCTCTTTGGATAGTTCTCGTTAATTGCATTAAGAATGGTACTAACAATGTTCAATCCAGTTGATGATATAATTCCATTTGTAAAATCAGAGGTATAGTTATATAAAACACCGCCTGTCTCAGGAAAGTAAGATGAATTACACAATCTAAAATCTACTTTATTACTTTGGACTGATATTAAATGATTATCATAAAACATTCCTGTTAGCTTTGCGCTTGACTCATTTAATCTAAATGTAGTGATAATTCTATAAGATTTAACATCTGTACCTAATGCAAAAGTTTTAAGGCCTTCAATTTGTGTATTTGCATTCCATGACTTGTAAACTGCTTTGTTTGGAGAAGTGATAATAGGGGGCAACTGCATTGGGTCACCGACTACAAGGCACTTCACTCCAAGCTTTTTAAATGCCAATATTGTGGCAAGAAATGCTTGTGAAGCCTCCTCTATAATTACTAAGTCATATTGTGGTAATGCTTGTTCTGACATATGGTCTTTGTTATACGCATATGACAAAACGTAGTTTGTAGAACACAGCAATTCACCATTAGCAATAATAAAGCCTTTTTTTGCTGGCTTCAATCCTGAAACAATTCTTCTTTCATCCGCAGAAAGATTAGTTTTAGATATCCTATTATCTTTCAAGAAACATTCTAATGGAGGCTGTTGAACCAATTCTATCAATCCCTTATTAGCCATAGTAGTTACACACACTGTTTTATTTTCGTTCAAATATTTAGCAATAATATGTGCAATAGTATAGCTTTTACCTGTACCCGGAGGTCCTTGTAGTACACAACATCCTTCATCTTCAAGCGTACTCATGATTGTATCAGAAATTGCTGTTTCGTTGTTCGGGTTGTATGAAAGTTCCTCAGGATGCCAATCATCAAAGTTAATTTTTGGCTCTATCAATTGTTCTGGCATATTCTGAAATACCTCCAAAAAATTCACCATGTTGTTGTAATAATCAACAGGAGGAAATGGTGAAAATAACATAATTGTTAAAGTCTTTCCTTTTCTAACGCAATCACCAAATAAATCAAAAAGAGCAACGCTGATACCTGTACATCCGACATAGTCATATAAATCATCACCTTTTTTTTGATAATAGAGTGGTGTAATATCTGATGTGCTAGAATGATATTTAGCATCCTTACAAAAATCGAGAAAAGAACAAGACCATTCGCTAAACTTATTTCCTAGTTCTTTTGTTGCCTCTTTTTTCACTACCATAATAGACTTCTGTACTTTTAGTCTAGGAGCCTTATCTTTTGGAAATTTAAGGACGACATGCCCTTGTCTCTCATTTACATGATCAACATAACCAATAATAATTTCTTCTTTCTTTATCAATTGATTTATTGGAGCCTTAACGAGATTTTTTTGTTCCATCTCTGCCTCCTTCACTTGATCTAAGAAGAAACTTTGATAATGATCTATTTTTTTATTAGTACTCATCTTCATTTTCTGCTTCTTCGTTATTCATGCATTCTGCCACAGGAGCAAATAGGGAATTATACTTCTCATTCGAATTAATCCTAATAAGAGTATAAGCAGTTCCTTTGACTCCGTTTAACACACCTGAATATAGTTCTTCTACTACATATGCTTTTTCATCGCCAGTAAGCTTTATCACAATATCATCTTCACCAATCCATTTAAGAATATCTTCAGTCGTATTGAAATACATAAAATCGTTGGCTTTAGCACCAAGATATACACATACTACGCAATTATCGTCTGCTATCTTATTCCAAATAGAAGGTGACAAATACATAATGCCGCCTGCAGCACTACATTTATGAATATATTTACCGCCATTGAGGGCATGCTCATTCTTCAAATGTGCATTTCTAACGAAATCATCTTTACTTTCCTGCGGACTCATTCCTTTCTTTATCAGATTATTATACAATCTAAGTTGAGCCAGGTGATTCTGGTCTGCAATCTGTTCAGCTGTAAATTCTTCGCCAAGAATGCTATTCAATTCGTCAATTTCGGCTTTTGTAGGTTCTAAGACTTCTAGTGTACGTGATATACCATGAGACTTAAATTTTTCTACATCTTCAGGAGAATACGGCCTTGGAGGTCGAGGTATATAATTCTGATTTGTTCTGTTCCATCCACCCATATCTGTATAAGGTTTTTCTTCACCTTTTTCTCGGGGTTTATAGTTAGATAAATCTCGTGTGGCTCTTTGACGTGGTTGATCTGTGGATGAGTGATCTTCATTTTGGGTAGAAATACTAGTTTTATTTCCCAAAAGATCTAGATCCTTTTCATTCTGTTGTTCTTTGTACTTAGACAAATCCGAATCTGTTGTATTAGTGTGTGTATTTGATAAATTTTCTTTGTTAATAGTACGTGAGTGTTCACTAACGCTAGAGCCACCTCTCCAATAACCATTAACCCAATACCCATCTCTCATATGCCCACAAACCCATGTTCCATTGCGGTAATGCTCACAAACCCGTTCTTCCTCTTTTCCGTGAAATCTAAACAATTCTTTTGTAGCATGAGAAAAATCATTATTCTCAGAAGAATATAATTCATCATTTATACCTTCTAATTTATTCTCTTCAAGATTATAATCATCACAACTTATAATCTCTTCCTCATCGTTTGCTGATTCTATCTCGTTATAAATGTCATCTTCATCATCTTCATCAATCTCCTCTTTTGTTGTAAACGATGGTCTGTAGTCGGTAGAATCCTCTTCATTTTCTTCAACCTCGTTCCCTGATAATTCACGCTTAATACCTGGTATTAGTGTATCTAACTCGTCCTTAAAGTCTTCGTTAAGCATAAGAACATTTTGCTCTTTAATGATTTCAAGAGCATGTTCCTTGCTATCCATAATATCCTCGATAACATCTAATGAAATATCATCAGTATTAATGTAAAGGTAATTAGTAAACTCCTCAACAAATGTTTTAAACACACGTTTGCCATCAAGAGATTCTACAAAATAAAAGTCATTATCTCCCTTTTTATGATAGAACTTTTTGAGAGACTGATTAATATCCTCATCTTCAACATATGTTATCATTATAGATTGGCATTTATGAAGAACCATATCTTTAAGTCTATCACAATAATCATCATAAAGGCCTTTCCAATTTTCAGAGTCTATTAAGCCTGCAATTATAAGAGCATAAAGATTATGCGTAGTATCACGTGATTTATAGATAAAGTCTCCTACTGGCTCCATCTTTAAATCGTCTGAAGTAATCGTGGTTATAGCAAGGACATCACATGCTTCTTTAAAAGAATCTCCCAAAGGAAAATATGATTTATTTACTATCCTTGGATTTGTTCCAAAGAAATGTTCAAGTGTTTTATCATAATAATCAAGCGCATATAACTCTTTGATTTGTACTTTTTCATTCTTGTTGTTAACCCAAAGTGCATGTTCATCATCACGATATTCGTTTATTTTTGAATTGTATGAGTTATCATAGTCGTCAATCATCCATTTGAGAAGTTGAGCACGCCTATCTTGTCCTTGAATACTAACCAAAGCATACAAAGAATCAAGAAAGTCTAGAGATTCCTTAAATGGCATTTTACTAAATAGAGAGGACTCATCAGGCAATTTCACATCAGGCAAATCCTTCAGTGGAACTTTATTTTCCCAATCCTCTATGCTCTTAACATATCTTTTTACCTCATCTCCGTAATATAGATCAGAAGCACATTTCATATAATCCTTTGTTGGAATACATGCAATGTTATCAAACTTATTATCTGATATAAGTTCTTTAATACGATAAATGGAAGCATCTTTTTTAAGTAGATATTTCCCCCAAAAATATAATGCGCAAGAACGTTCTTTTAAATATTCAATGTCTTCTTCTTGAAAGTCACAATGAACATTAAGATCGCGGAATATGCGTCCTGCATATTCAGAACACTCATTACTATATGAATCACTTATATAATCCAAAACCACTCCACATGCTTCAAAATCAAAGAATGGATTATAAACGGAGCCCATTGTAAGATCTGATGAGCAACGAAACTCATTATTCTTATTTAGAAGTTGGATATTCTCTATGTGTTCAAGCTCCTTTAATGAGTTTCTACCGATATTTCTAATAATAGAAAGATCATTTATAAATCTATAGTGGAAATCACGGACATCATCGGAGTCTTCTTCCTGTAAATTTAGGTAACAATCTAACTTGCGTTGTTGCCATTCACTAAGCGTTTCTACACAATCACCATCAATTTCATCAATAATGTCTTTTATAAGTCGTCGTTCATCCGCTGAGTTAAATGAAATTTGATTTGGTAGTTCAATATAAGGGAATGGTTCATCTTTTTCACAATCTATATAAATAGTTTCACTGATGTCATAGAACGCTCCATCATGAGCCTTGACTCTTAGGTTTGTAATCTGAGGAATCAGGCCATCCTCATAATACTTTTCTAGCGTCTCACGATTATCGGCAAAAAGTTTCGGAAGACTTTCATCTTCAATTTCTGATAATTTATCAATGACAGTATTTATAAGAATATCAACTACATCACATTTTACGCCAACCATTAAAAAGAAGTTCTTCCACTCTTCTGTTTCTGAACCTTCCTCCATATACATTGGACTCAAGAACTTAGCATTTTCATCGAAGATTTTTACTGAATGTTCAATATTCACACCATTCAAATACTCATCAGAGAAATACACAGGTCCGTCTGAATCAACCGTCCCATCTTTCAGAAGAATAGGGAGATTTATATACTCCTCATTTAATTTTACTGATTTTTTATCTTTAAGCCATCTCCAAAACGAAATGTTCAAATTTTCATCTTGAAGCGTATCGCTAAACGTGTCTGGATTCTCTTTTAGCCATCCAAAGAAATGATTAATCGTAAATTTTGTATTCTCTAAACGAGTTTCCCAGTATTCGGTATGTTCCTCTGTTTTGTAATCTGGATCTATTATATCCAAGTCTGCAAATTCAACTAGGCCAAGATTAAATAATTCCTTAGCATTAGCACTCAAAGTTTTGTGATTCCCAGAATTGTTTGCAGGCTCATCTTGTCCATAAAGATAAACCTTTGCATCTTTCATCACGTCTTGTTGATTAGGAGTCAATGATGCTAAACGTTCTATTATGAAATTATGGAAAGAAATGCTATCTTCTTTGGAGGTAATTAAATCATTGATAGCATCTATGTTTTTAGCAATTACTTCATCAAAAAAATCCCCAAACTGATATTTTTTAATACCTAAGGCTGTTAAAGCTTTAGAATTTCCATAGTCTATATGAGTTAAAGAAACGAGATCTTCTGGGAACCAATCATTATCGATTATTTCCTTCAACTCATTATCATAGATATATAGAGTGTCATCATCAAATGATATGTCTTGAGTTTCACTTGTTAATAACTCTAAACCAGTAAAAGCATCACTATCTTTCTCTTCTATGAAAATCAATTGATAGTTATCGTCGAGATACTTGATAAAATCTATATTCTTATGACCATCACCATCGTTATTTCCACTGATATTCTTGAAAATTTCTTTTAGATGATTATTGTTTTTGACAACATTCTGATAAAATAACTTATCAGTAAGTTCCTCTACACCGAATGTTCTATTTAAGAATTTCTTAAATTCATTTTCATTTACAATATCATTAAAATAATTCCCATCTATAGCTACCATCCAGTCTGAGTTTATCCATTCCTTCCGTGAATAATAATCAAATATCGATGAACTAAAGAATGTGTCACCATCAGCTACATACCAATTTTCATCACCCATACAGTCATACACTCTAAGGCTATAACTAGATAGGCTGTTATTGGCAATCAACTTGTCATTTTTGTAACAGAAATTCACAAAATCAACACTTGTTGCAAAATCTTCATTAATAGATTCTGAGACACTTTCTTTATAATCATCTGATAGAATGATATCATCTATAATTATACCATCACTATAATCTCTTACGTTGAAATTTTCTTGGAAAAATTTCTTTGTAATTGAATCATAGGATTCAGAAACAAACTCTATCGTAATATTTGATAGCCATTCTGAATTACATACACCAAATCCTGTAGAGGATGGGAAAAACAGAAATTTGTCTTTAAAGTCTTCTATTAAATTGTCTTCATTATCAATAAATGGCAATGAAAGATATTTATCACAGTATCCTACATTTTCTGCAAGAAACTTAAAGAAATGTATGGACGTATCCTTATCTTTAAGTTTTTCTACAGTCTCAGTCATATTAGATGATGACAACAACTTGTCATCTACAAAATTGTCACAATCAAATTCTGCAAATGCTCCATTAATGACATCATCCCACTTTATATTATTCTTGAAGAATTCTCTAGTGGATGGTGATATAAAATATAGATGGTTTGTAAAAGCCTGTAAATCTTTTAGATATTTATCAATATCATAATATAGTTCATCAGCCTTGCACAAAGAACCTTCGTCTTCTAAGAATATTTCTTCATCTAGAAGATTTTCAAGATAATCATTTTCCGATGCAAAAATGTTTAAAGATATTGTGTAGCACATCATCGGTTGTTACTTCGCCGGCTATATCGCTCAGATGAAAGATGCATTCACGGATGTCTTGAGCAATGAAATCGCCCGAAAGATTGGAGTCCAATCCTTGACGAACTCGATCGATAGCAGTGAGAGCGGCAGTGAGGGCTTCGTAATGACGGGCATTGGTAACAATGACATCGTTTTGAGTGACCGAAGGCAGATGAGCAGCTTGAATAAGTAGTTGTTGCAGATTGTCAATATGACGATCGTGCTTGGCAGAGATAAAGAGATGATGAGGATAGCGTTCTAAAAGTGGCGCAAGAGCGCTTTGATACTCATCGGTGAGCAGATCGCACTTATTGAGCACAAGGATAAGCTGCTTACCTTCGGTATGGGCAGCTATTTGTTTATCGAGACGATCGGTCTGCTCTATTGCTTGTGTGGCATCGACCATCCATAGAATGATTTCGGCCTGATCCATCTTCTCGAAAGTGCGCTGTATGCCCATAGACTCAATACGATCGGTGGTATCGCGTATGCCAGCGGTGTCGATAAAACGAAAGGTGACACCTTCCAGATTGATCGTATCTTCGATGACATCGCGAGTAGTGCCCTGAATATCGCTCACAATGGCTCGTTCTTCATTGAGCAGGGCATTGAGCAAGGTTGATTTGCCTGAATTGGTCTCGCCGATGATGGCTACGGGTATGCCATTCTTGATGGCGTTGCCCACACTGAACGAATTGGCGAGGCGCTGAAGGACTTTGGATATTTCCTGGGCAAGTTGACGCAGTTGGGTACGGTCGGCAAACTCAACATCTTCTTCGCTGAAATCAAGTTCAAGTTCGATGAGTGAAGTGAATTGCAAGAGTTTTTCGCGTAGATCGGCCAATTGCTTACTGAATCCTCCTCGCATTTGGTTCATGGCCAACCGATGAGTAGAGGCAGAAGTAGAGGCGATAAGGTCGGCTACGGCTTCGGCCTGACTCAAATCCATCTTCCCGTTGAGAAAAGCCCGTTGAGTGTATTCACCGGGACGAGCCATGCGACAACCGGCAGTGATAAGCAACTGCAATACACGTTGGAGTATATAAGGAGAACCATGGCATGTGATTTCGGTAGTATCTTCGCCGGTATAACTGTGAGGTGCACGACAAAGACTAACTAAAACCTCGTCTACCACCTCTACCCCATCCATGATACGACCAAAATGTAATGTATACGGTTTGCATTCGGACAATTCCTTACCCGATGCAAGTTTGAATACATGGTCGGTATATGCGATGGCGTTATTACCCGATACTCTGACAATACCCAAAGCACCACCTGTAGCGGTGGCAATAGCGCAGATTGTTTCTCCCTTGTTCATGTGCCGTTAAATCCTATCCAATACGGTTTGTACTAAAGTTTCCATAGTGCCTTTGTAGCCGGTATTGGCTTGTTTTGCCAAACGATTGGCAATAACCATACAGACCGTAACGGCATGATGTCCCATAAGGCGCGACAGTCCGGCTACAGCCGAGCTTTCCATTTCGAAATTGGTGACACGCATCCCTTGATATTCATATTGCTCTATCTTGGTATTTTGTTGCGGATCGGCCAATGGAATACGCAGTTTGCGGCCTTGCGGACCAAAGAAACCACCACACGCAATCGTCATTCCATGTACCATATCGTGACCTATACGCTCAATAAGCGACTTATCGGCATTGATGACGTACGGATGTGGTTGACATACATTACCTTCCCACCCCATATAGTCTACAAAATCTTCTTCAAGATCAAGATCGCATACTTCATTACGCCCTGCATAAAAATTAAGGAGTCCATCGAATCCGATCGACTTGTCAGAGCAAATGAAAGAGCCGGTCGGCGTATTGGGTTGTAAACCACCACAAGTACCTATACGAACAATATCGAGTGTACGCAGGGAGTCTTTGGTTTCTCGCGTGGCAAAATCGATATTGGCCAACGCATCTATCTCATTAAGAACAATATCTATATTGTCGCACCCTATACCCGTAGAAATGACAGAGATGCGTTTGCCCTTGTATATTCCAGTAATACTATGAAATTCACGATTGGAATTTTCGCATTCGATATTATCAAAATATGAGGCCAACATAGAGACACGCCCCGGGTCGCCTACTAAAATAATTTTGTCGGCAAGTTGCTCGGGTTTGATATGGAGGTGAAATACACTGCCATCTTCATTAATGATGAGCTCCGATGGAGCGAAATATTGTTTCATTGTTTTCTGTTTTAAGTAGATATTCGTATTGTCTATTAGGGCGGACATACAAGTCCGCCCTAATAGATGTTTTTATTTGATAAGGGCAAAATAGCCGAATATAGACCTACCAAGCACTTATAAAGAACTATTTCATTGTGGGTGTAGAAGGCTTGTTCCCCTGAATCGGTTTGGCAATGGTATCTCTCATGTTGGTATCAGCTTCGATATTTTTCATGCGATAGTAATCCATCACGCCGAGGTTACCACTACGAAAAGCATCGGCCATAGCCAAAGGTACTTCCGCTTCGGCCTGAATCACATTGGCCCGTGCCTCTTGAGCTTTGGCTTTCATTTCCTGTTCGAGAGCCACAGCCATCGCACGGCGCTCTTCGGCTTTAGCCTGAGCAATGTTTTTATCGGCATTGGCTTGATCCATCTGTAACATTGCACCAATATTTTTGCCTATATCAATATCGGCTATATCGATAGATAGAATTTCGAAAGCTGTACCGGCATCAAGCCCTTTGCTTAACACGAGCTTCGAAATGGAGTCCGGATTCTCGAGTACCGATTTATGATTCAATGCCGAACCGATAGACGAAACAATACCCTCACCTACACGGGCGAGTACAGTGTCTTCTCCAGCACCTCCAACCAATTGGCGAATGCTGGCCCGCACGGTAACACGTGCCTTGGCGATCATCTGTATACCGTCTTTGGCAACTGCCGATACAGGAGGGGTGTCAATCACTTTTGGGTTGACAGACATTTGTACAGCTTCGAACACGTCACGACCGGCAAGATCGATAGCTGTTGCCATCTGGAACGACAAGTCGATATTGGCTTTTGAAGCTGACACCAAGGAGTGTACTACACGTTCTACATGTCCCCCTGCCAAATAATGCGCCTCGAGTCCGTCACGAGTTATGTTTTGCAAACCCGCCTTATGCGCCTCGATAAGTCCCGGAACAATTACGTAGGGGGGCACTTTACGAATGCGCATCAGAAACAACTGAATGAGCGAAATGTTGACGCCCGATACTTTGGCCGACAACCATAGAAAGAATGGCACATAGTGGAAGAAGAGAGCCAAGAATAGCACGCCACCAGCGATAGCTATCATGATAAATGCGACTGATGATTCCATAATTTATTTGTATGTATTAGTGATTATTGTTTTCGAACATATATCGTGCCGTTAGTGATGCGCTCCACCTTGACAGGGGTATCGGCATTGAGAAAACCGTCACACGATGTTACCTCTACTATCTGATCGTATATATTGGCGTAGCCTACCAGTGCCAAACGAGTAGTGGTGAGACCTTCATCACCGACTTTAACCGAAGTCTTTTTGAGGTTTTCTACCGACGAGCTGATTGTCTCTTTCAACGAAACGCGATCTAACGTTTTAGATCGCATGAATAGGATAACTGTGACCAACGTCGCCGCCAACGAAACGATAAGCGTAATAACAAATGCCGTGCTACCCAAATCGACATAAGCCAAATAATTGGCCACAACCAAACAGGTAACTGCTGCAAAACTAGCCAAACTGATACCGGGAATGATAAATAATTCGACCATAAATAGCAAGACAGCCGCGATGACTAATATAATAATGATAAATATATCCATATACGTTTTAAATTATAGGTTATTATTGTGTTAACTTCATTATTTCAAGTTTACGGATGAGCAATGTTTGCTTTTCTAAAGTAGGTTCTTCCTCCAATTGTTGGCGTTCCAAAGAAAGAATAGTGTTGCTCAGATTCTTTTTGAGTGCAGAATCAGATTGCGCATATTGCATACGTAGAGTTTCGAGCCGCTTTTTGTTCTGCTCGAATTTGTGTTGCTCTTGTTCCCATTTCTTAAAAGATTCCAATGCCTCTTCGGATTTGAAGTCAGTATATTCGTGATAAATATGACTGTCGTTGACAACAAAAGTGAACACATAGTTGCTATCACCCTTGCGTTGAGCAACAGGCTTGCGGCTAAGTATCTTATCCAATTCTTTACGAGAAGCGTTCACTTTGTCACTATCGATCCATGTGGACTGAATAGCATTCAGTTTGGCTAAGCCGATAAGTTTGCCCGGTTCTATAGTCTTAATATCGTATACGACCTTTGCCGCATTGGGAACAAAGACATAGATGCAGACTTTCGAACTCGGTTGGTAACGATCGGAAGCAAACCATCCGATATTGTGATAAGTATCGATAGCCAACATATAATCGTTGAAAGTCGAATTGAACGGCATACCTATATTATCGGGTTTCAGATAACTATCCGTATTCGTATCATAGCGGGTAACGAAAATATCATAGCCTCCCAACGAATTTTTGCCATCGGCTGCGAAATAGAGCGTTACACCATCGTCGAGCAGAAAAGGGTAATTCACATGATCGGTTTCGTTGATAACATCGGGCAGCGCAGTAGGAGTACTCCACCCCTCGTCTGTCGTCTTGATTCTAGAAAACAACTTGATAGAGCCATCTGTCGAAGCCCCTCCGTACAATATACGGTTCTGCCGCTCGTTTTCGTAAACAGTAGTAGCGGTAGAGGTCGAATCGGATTTGAAGTAATCTTTGAAATAGTATAGGCTACCCGATTCGTGACTTAATTTGTAAGCACTTAAAAAATCTTTTTTATCGACCACAAAGCTATCGATGATACAGACTTTCTCTACTCCCTGCAACATATTGAGCCCCATTTTACAATGCATTATGTCGCGATCGACTTCATCGGTAGCTCGTTTCTGCTGTAGCAGCATACGACGGTAGTTATTATAGTAGACAGAAGCCTTGTCAAACTGATAAAGTGCTTCGCAAGTTCTCCCAAGAGATAAATTGGCTGCCGAGATTCCACGTTTTGATGCTATCTCCAGATACTTAACAGCCATTTCCGGATTGCCGGTCTTACGTAGACTTTCACCATACCAATAGTTCAAATTCACATTTGCCGGTTGTATTTTTATCATTTTCTTGAGTTGTGGCAGTGCTTCTCCATACTGTTGGTTCTCGAAAAGAGTTTTCAATTCGTCTATCGTCTGGCTGCTGGCAGTTGCACAACATAAAATAAGCAATAAAAAAAACGTATATACCTTATTCATTGTTCTGATTATCTCTTCTTTTTAATTTAAAAACCAAAAGTAGTAATAAAAAGTGGGATTTTAGCTAATAATTCAGATTTATTTAGCTTGCTAAAAAGACATCTCATTACGGGACCTATCAAAAGCACTCAAATTTCGGAACGAGATTAGCAGAAATACCCAAGATAAAGAGTTATTCAATAAATTGATTCAAAGCAACAATAGAATAAACATTACAAATAACGACCTATTATCTTTCTGACCAATAATTTTCGTCTTTTTCTGAAATCAAGGGAAATTGGAATAAATAGGGTATTCTTATTAATATTAAATAGAACTAAAAAGGCTTACAATGATTACATAATATGATTGTAAGCATATCTTTTGCGACATTATGAAATAATAGTCAACACAACAAAAATATGCGTCCACCCCCTTTTTCCAAAAAGTGACTAAATTATTGGTCAACTCAGAAATCGCAGCTACAATATACTACAGCTTCGAAAATCGACATAGCCCTGCCGAAGGTGCCGAAGTACTTTCCACTCCTCTTTATTTTTTTTATTTTTAGATTATTTGTATAGTATATTTACTTATTATATATATCCTTTTGATATTAGTATAAAACGTCGAATAAAAAAAATTTAGAACTCTCTATATGTACTTCGGCACCTTCGGCATTTTTGGTAAAATATGACAACATAAAATGATTTCGCTTGCCTCACCTATAATCCATTCTTCACCCCATTCACATATGTATGTTTTTTTGTTGTCGTATGTACGTCACGTAGAAAACTTAAGGACGTCACCAGAAAAACTAACATATGACAATACTAATAGATCTTTTTTGCACAAAGGAACCTATTCTTCAGTTCCTCTGTGCTTTGGCTTGCGGGTATACATTTTTTTGGACCGATGCGTTTTGTCTACCGAATGAAATCCGGGTCCCAAGAGTTCTTGTTCGGCAGAGCGACTACCCTTGCGGGCTGCCTTGATATAGTCTGACATGGTGATAGCTCCAAGCTTGCGTTTACGTATTTTCATTGCGTTCTCTTTTATATTTTGTCGTTTTTGGTATATTTGCTCCTCATCTTAACGAAGCACGAAGGTACGTCAAGTGAATGAAAATTCAAAATATGATTTTGCATTCAGAAAAGATTTCGAGAAATAAATGATCTGTTTGAAAAACAGACGGTTATTTTTTGCTGATTTTCCTTTATCATTTAGCAAATTACATCTATCTTTACATAACAAAGGTTGAGGTAGACATTAAAAACACAAACTTAGTATGGAGACGATTATGAACGTAAAGAAATTTATTTCGGATTATAGAGAAGCATTCGGAGAGAAAGCTCCTCTACCTATTGTATTCAAATATACAAATGAGCCGGTGGCACAAACAGAAAAGATAGGCGGATGCTTCTTTAAAGGCTTACAGGCTGTGCGGCAAGGTCATCCCATAAGCCTCAACGCAGCAGTAATAGGTTGTATGGGTGGGCAATTTTATACAGGTTTCAAAGAAATGCCCGAAATGGTCCCCGACTTCGTATCGCATAAGGAAAAATACAAAGAAACACCCGAAATGGTGATTGACTTCATAGAAGACCTGGAGGTAACAAAAACAGATAAAAAGTACCTCGATTTCGTACGCATAGATCAAGTAAAAAGTTTGGAAGATATGGAAGGGCTACTTTTCTTTGCCACCCCTGATATGCTCTCAGGGCTTTGTTCTTGGGCGTTCTATGACAATAATGCTCCAGACACAGTAACTGCTATGTTCGGATCGGGTTGCTCTTCGGTAGTAGCTTGTGCAGTACAAGAAAACAGACGAAAAGGGTATCGTACTTTCATCGGGCTCCTAGATCCTTCTGTAAGGCCGCACATAAGCGAAAATGAACTTGGTTTCGTAATACCACAGTGTCGCTTCGAACAAATGAGCAAGACAATGCGTAAATGCTGCCTATTTGCTACCCATGCATGGGGAAAGATAAAAGAGCGAATGGAGAAATAGCGGACAAGACAACTCACACATATATATAATATCTATTATTGGCAAGACAATGAAGAGTAGCAATCCGTTCAAAGAAAGATTATCGGGAATAATTCACGACAATGATATTCAAGAAATAGCCTATCTGACACAAGGAAAACAAAACAACAGAAAGAAAGAAGCATTGTATGAACTGCTATTTGATACAGACAAACGAACATCGGACAACGCAGCTTGGGTGTTTACACATTTTGATCTGTACAACAACGAGTGGCTCTATCAGAAGCACGAAGAGTTGATAAACGAGGCTATGAAAACAAATAGCCAAACAAAATGCAGGCTGATATTGACCCTCTTAAATCGACAACCGTTCGTCAAAGAGAATATACGCACAGATTTTCTGGACTTCTGCTTGGGACACATGGCAGATGCAAGTGAACCCATCGGTATACGATGCCTGTGTATGAAGCTTGCTTATGAACAATGCCATTTATTCAAGGAGTTGAGCAGCGAGCTAAAAGTAACGATAGAAATGATGGAGCCCGATTTTCTGGAAGCAGGAATAAGGAGCACACGAAAAAATATATTAAAGAAATTGGAATAGTATATGGTTGGACATAGGCTTCTGCTTTGACATTCGATAAATAACTCTTATCTTTGCGGCGTACAGACATTACGATATTAACTTTGTATTTTTTCAATATATGGCAGCAGGTAAATGGATAGGCGGAATAATGGGCTTCATGACCGGAGGCCCGCTGGGAGCTTTAGCAGGTTTGGCGGTGGGCGCATTATTTGATGCACTCAGCGGAAACGTATCAAATGATGTATCCGGCGAATATTCAAAGCAACAAGTGTACGAAGGGCAGCGCAATAGTTTTCTCTTCTCTTTATTGGTTTTGGCCTCTTACATCATCAAGGCTGATGGGAAAATAATGCATAGCGAAATGGAACTGGTACGGCGTTTTTTGCGTACCAACTTCGGCGAGGCAGCAGTAAAGCAGGGAGAAGATATTCTACTAAAACTATTTAAGGAACAAGATCAAATGAACAGTGGCAATCCGTATGCATTCAAACAAACCATACACGACTGCTGCGAACAAATAGCAGGCAATCTAGGCGAAAGCGAACGATTGCAACTACTCAATTTTCTGGTTCTGATATCGCAAGCTGATGGCAACGTTAGTCCGGAAGAAGTTCTAGCATTGAAAGAAGTAGCACAATATATGCGCTTGTCGGCTCAAGATATCGATTCGATGCTCAATCTGAACAGTAACAGTCTGAATGACGCCTATAAAATTCTAGGAATATCATCCACTGCTACCGACGATGAAGTACGCTCGGCCTATCGCCAGCAAGCCCTGAAGCACCATCCCGACCGTGTAGCTACATTGGGAGAAGACATTCGTAAAGCAGCCGAAAAGAAATTCAAGGAAATAACAGACGCCAAAGACCGCATATACAAAGCAAGAGGACTCTAATTGGGTGCCCTTTCCTCTCATGTTTTCTATTCCATAATAGTGGCAACCAGCTCTCTAGCTCCGCCATAATCCCTAAACTCGCAAAGATAGATGCCTTGCCACATACCCATATTCAGTTTGCCATTGGATATAGGAATCGTAAGACTTGCACCTACGACAACCGATTTGGCATGGCTCGGCATATCATCGCTACCTTCTAGCGTATGGCGGTAATATCCGGTATGCTCCGGAACCATTTTATCGAATATCGTTTTCAAATCGTAGCGAACATCCGGATCTGCATTTTCGTTGATGCACAGTCCACAACTTGTATGCTTCACAAAAAGATGAAGCAATCCTTTCTCGGGCAACCGAGGTAGATGGCGCACTACTTCTTGCGTTATCAAATGGAAACCGCACGCTACCGGCTTCAATGTAAACTCGACTTGCTGTATCATGATAAGACCTTATTTTTGAGTATAAAAATATTCTATTTTCGACATTAAAAGCAACATTCTATTTTAGAAATGAGAACAAAAGGAATTCAATAAAAATGAAAACAAAATGCATTTTTAGTTTTTATCATTCAAATATAAACATTATATTTGTTATGGAATATCATAGAAGGAAAGAAATAAACCTATGCAGTATAAGTAGAATCGGACTAAAAACGAAGCCCTATGGAAATCAAACATGATACAGAAAACCGCAAAGCATGGACCGAGAAGGATGGTTATACGGCCTATGTAGAGTATGAATTGGAAAACGAAACACTGAACATAGTACACACCTATGTTCCAAGTCCACTCGAAGGGCAAGGCATTGCTTCCGAATTAGTGAAATACGTATACGACTATGCCTTGCAAAAGAATCTAAAGCCAGTAGCAACCTGCTGGTATGCATCGACATGGCTAAAAAAGCACATGGAATAAACAAAAGAAACCACTATGAACAACTTACAAAGATAAATTGCTCATAGATTCGGTTGTATCAAAGTCAAAATCCGGATAATTGTAAAGTTTGAAGCGAGGTTCGGTATCACTTTGGGTATAGTTCCATATAGACTGATAGCCGTCCAGGTTTTCTCCCATCTTATTTAATTGTCTCAAATAAGCAGACAACGACTTATTTTCGACTATAAAGATATCCCCCATGTGGTCTATAATCGGACTGTGACGACGAGTATGGTCGTGGGTAAAGCAAAGAATTCGCCTCCCCTTATCTGTCATTCCAATCATTTTGAAACTCATGCTCTTGCCTATTGCAGGCAAATTGAGTACACTGCGGTCTGTAGCCATAAAGGGCAACTGGTGTTTCTTCATAAACCGACGTATGGCAGTAGCTATGTCGCCACCTTCATCCAGCTTCTGAGCAAGTTCGTCTGCTTGCTTGGCTGTGAGACGACCAAACGCTTTCTCTTCCATTTGCTCTTGTATGGAACGGCTATTGGGAGTAAAGACGGCATAATTTTCCATAAATCCCTTCACCGAAAAAGTATAATAACACAGTATACCCAAATTATTCAACGTTTTGCGCAACTTAGCCGTATGTCCACGTCTCGATGCAGCTACCGTATATACCAGTTGATTGGTGATGAGCCATCCGGACGAAAGTATCTTCTTGATACCTTCTTGGGCACAAGGAGTGACTTCTAACGGCGACTGAAAATGCGTCTGGATAATGAACTGCTTGACGCCTATAGCTGCCGCTTTCTGCCGAAATTCGCTAAGGATATCTATCAGTTCATCATCAATCCTCATCGGCAAATACGCCAGCAATCTGGTACCCAAACGTACACGCTGCAATTCGGCATATTTCTCACCATCAGCCCTCTCTTCGTTGGCTTTACGTTTGCGACAAGCCATGTGGTATACCGCACTCAGAATATTCCGAAGCGTCTTGTTCTGACTCATCAACGCATCTCCACCTGTGATAAGGATATCCCTCAGCTGAGTATCTTCCTCGAAATAAGTCATCAACCGATGCAATTTATGATTCCATGCTTCTTTGGGTCTGAGGCTTTCAAATTCGAAGTTCAACCGCTTGCTTTGAAAATCGTACATACGCTGGCAAGACGCACAAAGCCCTCCACAGGCACGTCCCATCGTGTCGGGAATCAAGATGGCTACTTCGGGGTAACGGCGATGTATATTATGACCGTCGGGTAGAAGCCATCCGGCAGCATTCGGTTTTCCTTCTTCAACCAAATCTTCTTTTTCCCACGCGCGGATATTTCCATACGTATCGACTAGTTGCGGTGAATAAATAACATAGCTTCTTATCGTTTCATCATCATAGGTATGCGTCACATCAAGCAACGACAAATAATAAGGAGTAGCAAAAAAAGGCATACCTTTATGATATGCCGTAATCAATAGATACATGGTTGAAGTAGACAATGAACAAGCCAGAAAACGATTCAGTTCGGCCGGTGTCTTTACGGCCATAGCAAGTTGGAAGCGGAAGTCATCCCACCAAAACGTCACTTGCTCATATTTCTGATCATAACTCATCCCTTCGGCAAAATGGAAACGCGACAGCAACTTCTTTCGATTTTCTATCTTTTGTATCAACAGATGCAGCATTCTTTCTTTATTGGCCTCTCTGATTTCAACAATTTTAGGATCAATCCCCGAAGACCACCTATCCATATCAAGCTCCCTTTTGGATATTTTGGCAACGAAATTATAATTCAAACGCCGAAACTGATAGAAAAGGTCGATAAAAATATCTGTACTGATTTCTTGTTCTTCGAGATTGTCCGTGAGGAATTGCCACAATAAAGTGATTGTATTGACAGCTATTTTTTCACCGGTAGAGAGCTCATCAATAACCTGTCCGTCATAATGAATAAGCAATAACAATTGCCCCACCACATCTTCTTTGGAAGAAGATTGGGCACATATATATTCTTCGAGGAATTGCTTAAACTGTACGACATTCTGGCTTGAAGCGGTTATGTCTATCAAATCAGGAAATTCTTTGTTGTAAAGTTGTCGAAGTTGTAATAAGGTAGCAGATAAGACGTTTTCTATCTTCATAGGCATTTTTTAATTTATAACAGTTTAATCACAATGAAATTTGAAGTCCGACGGGGCAAAACAATAAACTCTTGTACATCATTATTATGAATACCCCATAACATGATTCTATTCTCTGTAAAGACACAGAAAGAGTTTATATATAAGAAATGGCGAAAATCTTTCTTGCAAATATAATAGAAAAATTTAAAAAAGCAATTAATATAATACCTAATAAAAGCAATTTTATTATCTATTGTGTTCCATACATTTCTTTTTTTAGAATTAAGAATATACGAATCGTTCCATATTATTGTGCATCGAAAAAGCAAAAAGCAGTACAAGACCACTCCAAACGAGACGATAAAAAAAACATGTATGCGCAAACGAAGTTTTAACAAAAAAGCATACGACTATTATTTATTTTTTCTATCTTTGTAAGAACTCGAAACGATGTGATGTAATGCCGATAAACAAACAAGGCAATACTTGCATAAGAGCGTATATGATTTATAGAACTATTAAAAAATTACTATTATGACAAAAGAGAAACAAGTTTATCGTTGCTCAGTCTGCGGAAATATCGTAGAAGTATTGCAACCTGCGGGAGGAACACTATCGTGCTGTGGACAGCCGATGGAGCTCTTGGTTGAGAACTCGAAAGACGCCGCTACAGAAAAACATGTGCCTGTCATTGAGAAAATTGAAGGTGGCTATAAAGTATCTGTAGGAGAAGTAAAACATCCGATGCTACCAGAACATTATATCGTATGGATCGAACTGATTACGGAAAATAAAATATTCCGCAAATACCTAAAGCCCGGTGAGGAACCGACAGCTTGCTTCAAGACGGAGGCTACCGAAGTTTATGCACGCGAATACTGCAATGTACATGGACATTGGAAATCGGAATAAACAAGCAAATGATTTATATTAAATGAAGAGGTCGCATGAATGAAAAACGTGCGGCCCCTTTTATTTCATCAATATACTTCTCAGTCGTGCACCGTAAACAACAGTTTGGAAGTATCGAATCCCCTCTCCTTTATTTTTCCTATCAAATCTTCGCGCACTGTATCTGGCAGCTCCTTGCTACGACTCAATATCCATAGATATTTATTCGAACTACTTCCTACGAGAGCATACTGATAGTTTTCGTCCAATTCGAAAATATAATAGTCGGCATAAAACCTCCAGAAGAATGCTACTTTCAGCTTACCTGGATTATTATCAGGGTCGGGTTGTTTGCCTTTCCCATATGCTTTCTTCAACACACCCTCTTTAATACCTTCGTTCAGTACGCTGATCTTCCCATCCGGCTGCAATGTATACGTAGCCGTAACATGTGTCATACCCCTTTCAAAACGATTCTCGAAACGGGCAATTTCATACCATCGTCCCATGTATCGGGATACATCCAACTTTTGGATTGTTTGATAATCTGCGATATGCATCATTCTTTCTATTGTAGAATAAACATAAGTAAAGCCAAATCCCAATAATTTGGCAGGACGCACCCTTTGCCCCTCTGTTAAGAAAGATGCACCTTTTCCCAACAACAACCGGAAAAAGGAAGAAGGTAGAGATAGAATCCAACGAATGCCATAAGCCTTGGCTAAAACAGAAGCAAAATGCCTCTGTGTAATCTGTTGCGGAGAAACCATATTAACTACTCCTTGCAGATGCGGTTCTTGTATCACAAAATCGAAAGAACGGCACAAATCGGCCATACCGATCCAGGGAAAGCTCTGCCGACCGCCTCCTATTACGATCCCCGTTCGCGAAAGGCGCTGCATACGAATCATTTGCTCCAATGCCCCTCCATCTGTAGAAAGAACGATACCCAGACGAGCGATAACCAAACGAACACCCGACGAACAAGTACGCGCAGCCTCTTCCCAATCGCCACATAGCTTCGCCAAAAAGCTATCGCCTTGCTCTGCATTATATTCATCATATTCGCCGACAGAAGAATAATAGCCCACCGCAGAAATGGATATAAACAATCGGGGCATTATTTCGTTTGCATTTATGGCACGCACCAATTGACGAGTAACCCCTACGCGGCTACTATATAATTCTTGTTTATAGGCATTGTTCCAGCGTTTGTTAATAGGAGCGCCGGCCAAATTGACAACCACATCGCACTGCTCAACACGGCGACATAGTTCGGAGAAATATTCTTCTTTAAACAAATGTCTGTCCAAAGAGACTATCCCATATCCTTTTCCTTCAAAAAAAGAAGATAGATGACGGCCGATATATCCACTTGCACCACTAATTGCTATTTTCATTTTCGTATCGTTTTAAAGCAATAGACAAATATAATAAATATCCAAATAAATTCCTATTAATCAAGGAAAAAAAGAGAATTAGGCTCTCTTAGCCTCAACAGACTCCCTTACCATACAGGTGTCATAAGTCCGGTATATTTTTATCGGATATTCTTTGCCATTGTTATAATATTCTGTACATTTGTCACGTGCATTTTTAATAATGCCAATCTATCTATACATAACTACAATGTGCTATCGACAGATGAAGTTTTCATTCATATACTACAAATATGATTAAAAGGTATTTAATAGTGGTCGACATGCAAAACGATTTCGTCAGCGGATCGTTGGGGTCGAAAGAGGCACAAAATATTGTACCGAAAGTGATAGACAAAGTGGCCCATTTTGCCGGAACAGTAATTTTCACTCAAGACACACATCAAAACGATTATCTATCGACCCAAGAAGGAAAAGTATTGCCGGTAGAACATTGCATCGAAGATTCCGACGGATGGCAACTAATAGACGGGCTAAAAGAACTCCAAAAAAGCAAGAACTACAAGAGCTACAAGAAAGACCGATTTGGCAGTACACAACTAGCAGTGGATTTAGTATCGGAGTACAAGCAAGGAAATATCTCTTCGATTGAACTCATCGGAGTCTGTACCGATATCTGCGTAGTGAGCAATGCTTTGCTACTCAAAGCCTATATGCCCGAACTCCCTATATCGATAGACGCCAGTTGTTGTGCGGGAGTTACTCCACTGAAACACCAAGCAGCAATTGAGACGATGAAGAGTTGCCAGATTTACGTTAAGAATGGCTAAAAAAAGAATTTCACTTAAACCTTTTCCAATTCTATATATCTAATCGTTTAGTTTACGTTTTTATTCAAAAGACAATGAAAAAAATAAATATCATCATTGCTGTTGTCCTTGTACTATTATCGGTTTTCTTTATCAAAGTAGGATTTACTAAATCGGGAGATAAGAAACACGAAGGCAAAGAAAAGATACAAAAGAAAATGGATGGCTTCATCGTAAGTCCACAGTATTTATCGTCGGACATTACGGTAACCGGTTCGCTTGAAGCCTACAATGAAGTAGAACTGAAAAACGAAATAGCGGGACGCATTGTAATGGTGAACCTTCCTGAAGGCAAATTCGTGAGAAAAGGAACATTGCTGGTGAAGCTCTATGATGCAGACTTGCAGGCAGCTCTGATGAAAATGAAAGCGCAACTCAATATCCAAAAGCGCATCTATCGCCGCCAAAAACAATTATTAAAAGTAAACGGCATCAGTCAGAACGACTTTGAACAAACGCTGTTGCAAATAAGCTCCATCACCGCAGATATAGCCGAAGAGAAGGCTTTGATCAGAAAGACAGAGGTAAATGCTCCTTTCGACGGTACGATCGGACTACGCAATATTAGTGTAGGCGCAGTTGTCAATGCATCTACCCTACTCGCTACTATCCGGACCAACCAACAGATAAAACTCGACTTCTATGTTCCAGAAAAATATAGTTCGACTATCAATGCCGGAATGAAAGTAAACTTCACCATGGCAAATGCAGACCGCCACTATGAAGCAAAAGTGATTGCTACGGAGCATGGAATAGAAAACTCCACACGCAATCTGAAAGTCCGTGCCATGATAACATCAGCATCCAAAGAGTTGATTCCGGGCGCATTTGCCAACGTCAATCTTCGGCTAGGTGAGAATCCGCAAGCATTGATGATTCCTTCACACGCCATTATCCCCGAAGAAGAAAATAAAAGTGTTATCGTAGCCCGCCACGGAAAAGCACACTTCGTAACGATCAAAACAGGCATTCGCAAGACTTCCATGGTAGAAGTGACCGAAGGACTATGTAGTGGCGACACGATTATTACGTCGGGTATTTTATTCTTGAAAGAAGGCGACAAGCTGAAGTATTCGAGTATTAAAAGACCCTAAAATAGACATAACATCATGGTAATATCTGATATCGCTCTAAAAAGACCAGTCGCTTCCGTCGTACTGAGTCTAATTATCATATTAATGGGTATTGTAGGCTTCAATTTCTTGGGAGTCAGACTTTATCCGGCTATTGACCCTCCGGTAATCACTGTTCAGGCAACTTATTCGGGTGCGAATTCGGAAATAATGGAATCGCAGGTCACCGAACCGCTCGAAAAAGCGATCAATGGCATAGAAGGCGTAAAATCGATCTCGTCACAATCATCCATTGGTTCGAGCAGTATAACTGTCGAATTCAACTTAGGCACAGACTTGGAAAAAGCGGCGAACGATGTACGCGACAAAGTGTCGCAAGCCACCAGAACATTACCACAAGACATTGATGCACAACCGACAGTAACCAAAGCCGATGCAGATGCCGATCCTATTATTATGCTAACCGCCAAAAGTAGCCGAATGAACGCCATAGAGCTGAGCGACTATGTGGAAAACATATTGCAAGAAAAATTGCAGACCATACCGGGGGTTAGTTCGGTGAGCATATATGGACAACAAAGACCTTCGATGCGCCTGTGGTTAAACCCTGAAAAGATGGCTGCTTATGGCGTTACCGCATCGGACGTGAGCACAGCACTCACCGAGGAAAATGTAGAAATGCCTGCCGGCAAAATTAGAGGAAAGACCACCGAATTGCTGCTTAAAACACGTGGGAGACTGACTACTGAAGATGATTTCAATAATCTGATTATTAAAGAAACCGATAGTCAGGTGATACGTCTAAGCGACATAGGCGAAGCATCTATGGGATCACAGAATGATGAAACAGGCTCAAATATAAACGGCACCACCGGTGTAATGCTCAACCTGATACCTTTGCCCGGAGCGAACGATATTCAGATAGCCAAAGAATTCTATAAACGATTTGCCCAAATAAAGAAGACCATGCCTAAAGGTTTGGAACTGACTGTAGCCCGCGACAAATCAATCTTCGTACAGCAATCGGTAAAAGATGTGGTTGAAACATTGGCAATAGCCATTTTCCTGGTAGTCTTGATCATTTTCTTATTCTTCCGCAATTGGATTATTGCGCTACGCCCGTTACTTGATATTCCCGTGTCTCTGATTGGCACCTTTTTCATTATGTATATCTTCGGCTTCTCCATCAACGTACTTACCCTACTAGGTATTGTGTTAGCCACAGGATTAGTTGTAGACGACGGTATCGTCGTGACCGAGAATATATTCAAACGTATAGAACAGGGCATGGACAAATGGAATGCTGCTATAGAAGGAACTCGCGAGATATTCTTTGCCGTCATTTCTACTTCAATGACCCTTGCCATCGTTTTTGTTCCGGTCATCTTCCTTGAAGGTTTCACCGGGCGTCTGTTTCGCGAATTCGGTATCGTAGTAGCAAGTGCCGTACTTATTTCGGCTGTAGTATCACTGACGCTGACACCGGTACTAAATGTTTTTTTAGGTGGTTCGGCTTCACACCATTCCAAATTTTACGTCAAGACAGAGCCCTTCTTCCAAGCGTTGGAGAAAGGGTACCGAAAAGTACTAGGCTACTTCATTCAAAACAGATGGGCAGCATTCGCTACGGTAGGATTCTGTCTGATACTCATTTTCTCCTTATCGCGGGCTTTGAAATCAGAACTGGCGCCATTAGAAGATCATAGCTACCTGCGTACGAGTATTACTGCCCCAGAAGGTACCGAATATTTGTACAATCAGCACTTGATAAACAAAGTGGCGCAAATCAGTATGGATTCAATTCAAGGAGTACAAGACGTTGTAGCCCGCTATGCAGGAGGCAGCAACTCGAGTGCCAATACGGGTTCGGTCATCACATTCTTAAAAGATCCTTCGCAACGAAAGATGTCTCAAGACAAAATATTCGACAAACTGTCTAAGATATACGGCAGCATTCCAGATGGGAAAATAATAGCCAGCCAAGAACCGACTATTGCCACATTTGCTTCGCGCGGACTACCGGTTCAGTTTGTTATTCAAAATTTAGATTTCGAGAAGCTGCGTCAAGTATTGCCCCGTTTTATAGATGAAGCACAAAACAGTCCCGTGTTCAGTGTCGTAGATGTAGATTTGAAATTCAACAAACCCGAAATCAATATTTCAATAGACCGTTTGAAAGCCAATAGTCTGGGAGTAAGCATTCAAGACATCTCCAAGACGCTCGACTTAGCATACAGCGGCACACGATACGCTTATTTTCTAAAAAACAACAAGCAATACTACGTCATCGGTCAGATACCGACGGAAGAACGAAACAAGCCTGCCGATATCACCACTCTATATGTCCGGTCTAATACGGGACAGATGATTCAACTGGACAATCTCATAAAAACAAAAGAAGACAGCAATCCACCCATTTTGTATCACTACAACCGATACAAATCGGCCACTGTATCGGCAAACTTGGCTAAAGGCAAAACATTGGGCGAAGGCATCACGGAAATGAGAAGAATAGCAAGCAAATTGCTCGACGACTCGTTCAATAGCGATCTATCAGGTTCTTCGCGAGATTTTGCCGAGAGCAGTTCGAACATCTCGTTTGCTTTAATCTTGGCACTACTGCTCATATATCTTATTCTTGCCGCACAGTTCGAAAGTTTTCGCGACCCATTTATCATTATGCTTACCGTGCCAATGGCAATAGCCGGAGCAATGCTATCGCTATGGCTTTGCGGGCAGACTTTGAACATATTTTCCGAAATTGGAATGATTATGCTCATCGGTATAGTGACGAAAAATGGTATCCTTATTGTGGAGTTTGCCAATCAGAAGCGCAAACTTGGAATGAATCGCAGAGTTGCCGCCTTCGAAGCAGCTTCGGCACGCTTCCGCCCTATTGTGATGACTTCAATGGCTACTTTCTTCGGTTGTCTGCCTATTGCACTGTCTTTAGGTTCGGGCGCTCACAGCCGTGCCCCGCTGGGAACAGTCGTTGTAGGAGGTTTACTCTTCTCGCTGATATTGACATTGTTCGTCATCCCCGTTACATATATGGTACTATCAAGCAAAAACAAATATAAGCAATGAAAAAAATAGTTTTACTCTTTATCTGGATACTATCGGCCAACGTCGGCGCTCAAACCCTCTCATTGCAACAAGCGGTAGACATGGCGCTCCGTAAAAACTTCGACATACTTGTGTCGCGCCAACAAGCCGATATCAACAAACTGAACAATACGAAAGGCAACGCTGGAATGCTGCCTACAGTAAACTTAAACGGCACAAGCAATGTAAGCTACAACAATGTATACCAGAAGATGTCCACTGCCAACATCATCAACAAATATCCTTCGCAACTGAGTACGGACTGGGGAGCCAATGCCATGCTATCGTGGACTCTCTACGATGGAGGTAAAATGTACGTCACAAAAAAGAAACTAGCCGAAATGCAAGCACTTGGCGAATTGCAATACAATGCCCAAGTACTCGAAGTGATATACAATGTTGTTGCTGCTTATTTTGACATCGTACGTCAAAAAGAAGAACTCAAATCGATCAACGAAATAATCAATTACAATCGGCAACGAACGGTTATTGCCCAAACAGGATTTAATGCAGGCTCTTTGGCAAAGACGGAGTTGCTTCAAGCTAAAATAGACATGAATGTAGCAACCGAGAACGCCGTCACTCAGAAATATGCCATCACCGAAGCCCAAAAGATACTAAGCGCATTATTAGGACAAGACCCCACCACGAATATAGAAGTAACAGACAGTATTCCTCCTTCGATAGTACCCGACAAGAATGAGATGCTCCTGAAGATAGAATCGTCTAATGCCGATTTGCTGACACTAAAAAAGCAAATAGACGTGTCAAAACTGGCCGTGAAAGAGGCCGAAAAGAGTAACGCCCCAAAGATAAGTGTACAAGGCGGTTATTACCTGTCGCAAAGCACCAATTCGCAAGGCAGCACAAAAAATGACCGTTCGTATGGCATGCAAGTAGGTGGCACACTATCCATACCACTCTACACAGCAGGCGAGACAAAACGAAAGACAGCTGTAGCAAAGACAGAATTACTCATTTCGGAATACAACCTAGAAAGTGCGCGCCTGCAAATAAGCAAAGACTTGCAAAATGCCTACAACGATTTTGAAAGCCAGCAACAGTTGCTCGAGATAGAAAGACAGAACTATAGACTTGCCAAAGAGAATATGGACATCAGCTTGCAACGTCTCAAATTGGGACAGACGGGCTCACTAGAGGTACATCAGGCACAAGAAAGTTACGCTCAATCATCGACGCGGCTCACCAATTTCGAATATAACCTGAAAATGGCCGAGACCAAACTAAAACAAATGATATCGGGACTATAAATCGAATAATAAGCTAACGCACTAGCCCTAAATCGAAGAGATACACCAGATTTATAAAAGTGAAATTTGCATATCAACATGAAAAAAGCTACATTTGAAGCCATATTCAACTAAAACAAAAGTACATGTCGATTTGGAGAGTTATTTTAGCCATCATATTTCCACCTTTATCTATCATTGATAAAGGTTGTGGTTCGTTTATCATTATCCTTATCCTAACGCTCTGCGGTTGGATACCTGGTGTGATCGGAGCACTCATCATCCTCAACAATCCGAGAAGATAAAGACGAGCCTTTTTGCCTTCTCTCCCACAGCCTATTCTCTCAATGTCTCTACAATGTCTTAAAAAAACAGACGTATGTCGCAGCAATAACTAACGGAAGTTACTGCGGTAACTAACGGAAGTTATCCTAACAACTAACGTTAGTTTCGTCTACGAGATACGTTAGTTACCGCAGCGACATACGGTTAATTTTTTGCAAATTGTCGTATGTTAGTTTTTTCGGTGACGTCCTTAAGTTTTTCTGAAAACATATGGACGTCAACAAATTTAGGGGCATATGTGGTTTTAGGAAGATAAGGACGACACTGATTTGTTGAAATAATCGTGTCCCCCTGACTACTTAAAAAGGGGTCGTGCAGGTATGAGCCATTTCGATGTTTTCTATAATACTTTTAGAATCTATTCCCGTCATGTTTATCACCTGTATATCAGATAGATATTGAGATGTGATAGCAAAACGGGACCTGAAAAGTGTATCTTCTCTCTGAGAATCAATGAATTATGAACTCTACATAAGACTATTGATAATGTGGCCTACAAGTAACTGGTGAGGGCTTGCGAACGAAAATTATTTTTCAAGGTGTTCTAAGAGGTGAATATTGGGAGCGATACTGATACTATTTTAACCATATCGAAGTGGCACTTCTTGATTATGAAATTTGAACTTGTGTTCTCGAAAAATGATAAGGACAAACATAAAAATTCATAAGGACGAAAATAAAAGTTTGTATGTATAAACTTTTATTTTCGTCCTTATGAATTTCTCGCTGTATATCAACGATTTGCGCGGAATTTGGTTATGTCTGTTTCAATTAAACTTATATTAGAGCAGCGAGACAGTAGCAAAAATAGTGCCCTATAGGGGTTTGTCGCTGATGTTTGGATAAGAAAGTATCAGAATGTCTGGAAATAGATACAGACAGAAGATATATTCGATCAAATCATCAGCATGTATGCTTTTTGTAGAAGCAAACGCCAAATTAGCAAATATTTCAAACAAAAGAGTTAATAACTTTATGAAGAATAATTTTCTATTCATAAAAAAATGCAATTTTGTGTTTCCACAAAAAACATATTATATTTGCAAATATATAACTCTATCGTGTAGAGATATAAATACAAAGCGTAACAAAGAAGTTAACGATAAGGCTGATTAGCCACAAAATAAAAAGTGAAATCACAAAAAACAAAAGATTATGCCATTTGTACGAATTAGTTTACCAAAAAGATTTTCTCAAACAACAAAAGAGAATATTTCGACATCTGTTCATCATTCGTTAATACAAGAATTTAATATTCCTGACAACGATTATTTTCATATTATTGAAGAATTAGAACCCCAACAGATTAAATTTCCCGAAAAATATCTAGAAATTAACCATACTTCTGATATTGTTTATATTCAGATTATTGCAGGAGAAGGGCGAACTTTAGAACAAAAAAGAAACCTATATCGTGAAATAGCAACACGTATAGCAAATTCAACAAATGTCACTCCAAATAATATCATAATTGTTTTAGTTGAAAATGATGGTGGACAAAATTGGTCATTTGGCAACGGAGCAATTCAAGAGCCAAAACATTTAAAGAAATGAATATTTCAAATATTATCCAAAGCCAGAATGAAATTACTAACGATAAAAATGCAGGTGTAAAACTCGTCCGATAGACAAATATCCAATCATGTTTAAATCTCTTCATTAGGAAAGCGAAGAAGAAAGAGAAAGGGGATTGTGTCGGAGAATGAAATAATGACGATTCTTGATTTGTTCCATTTTAGTCATTGCCTCGATCTGATAGTACTATAATCATACCGAAGTGGCACCTCTTGATACACGATATTTGTATCTTCGGACAAAAAAACAGAACACATGCAATTTTTCAGAAATAATAGCGTCTTATAGAAAAAGTAAACAAGGTAATGAAACCAAGAAAGGAAGAAGAGTTTATTAGTATGATAAATACATACAACAGAGTGATCTACAAGATCTGTTGTATCTATGCGACAGACTCGAACAATGTGAATGATTTATACCAAGAAACGGTACTGAATCTTTGGAAAGGATATGAGAATTTCAAAGGCCAAAGCAAAGTGTCTTCGTGGATTTACCGAGTAGGAATCAACACTTGCATTTCTTTCTATCGCCGCAATAAAAAACATCTGGAGACAATACCATTGGCTGCCGATCACGACAACATAGACGACAGCAACGATTATATGAACCAACTGAAAGAAATGTATAGGCTCATTAATCAACTAAACAAAATAGAAAAAGCCATTATCCTGTTATGGCTGGACGAAAAACCATACGACGAAATAGCCGACGTAATGGGAATGAATAAGAATACGATCGCTTCTAAATTGAAACGTATCAGAGAAAAACTAGCTAAATTGTCTAACGAATAAAAGTACATACAGATATGGAATTGGATGAATTAAAATCAGGCTGGAACATACTGAACAAGAAGGCCGATGAGATGGAAGAGCAGAATAAACTGTTGGCTCGCAAGGCATTGAACAAAAGAATAAAAAATACCCGCGCCCGCATTGTGAGCATAGACACACTCAAAATGGGCATCATTACAGCATTATTATTTCTTATGAACAACTACTTCAATCAAAAATATCCGTCAGCAATGGGCGACTGGACTGTTCGTTCAATAGGAATCCTCACAATGGGTATGGTACTCATCACCGTATTCAATACACGGCTACTCAGCCGGATCGATATGAACCGATATTCACCCAAAGAAGTATTGGAAAATTTATGCCGATTTAAAATAGCCATCTATTGGACAAACGTTTTTATCTCCGTCCTTTGTACCATCTTCGTAATATTGGCATTGATATACTTCTACAACATCAACCTAATGCTCTTCTACTGTTTCGCTTCAGGATTCGTTATTGGTTTGATCTTTGTCGCACTATTTTTAAGGAAGCGCATAAAGAAAGACTTACGCGACCTGAACGATGAAATAGAAGAACTAAAGAAATTATAAAAAAAAAGCCGAAAGCCTTTGTTGCGATACAACATGGACTTTCGGCTCATATTTCTTTCAAAGTAGATTCCCTACTCTTTGTACAATTTCACCAACTCGGCAAGCAACAAGTCACGTTTTTGCTGACTAGTGCCTTCCATTATACAACGAATCACGCCTTGCTTGTCTATCAACACAGTAGTAGGAGTAGATTGTACATTAAACATTTTGGACAGAGAGTGATCGTCTGTTATCTGATGAAAACGAAAATGACGGCATTTCACAATATTGCGAATCTCGTCGGCTTTGTTCCATGTCACAGCCAAGTAGGTTGCATCTGGGCATATATTCATCCAAGTGCTTATCAAAGGCATTTCACGAATACAAGGGCCACAACCGGTATACCAAAAATTAAAAACTAACGGGCGTGTGAGAGTTCTTTTATTTGTGAACTTTTCTTTGTTCCAATCGACAACGCTAAAAGGAGCTATTTTCTGATTAATGAGGTTCATATATTGACTACTGGAATCTTGCATTTTTGATACATGGGTCCCGTCTGAATGATGAATCATATCCAAAAGTTCGGAAATATTCTTGATTTTAAAATCGGGGATCGCATATAATTTATCATTATCGGTAAGTTGTACATTCTTACAATAGAAAAGGATCTTTCCATCTTTACCGGACAATAAATAAGAGTTTTTGTGCTCGGCAGTCATAGGAAATTCTTCGTAAAACGCCCCGTCAACAAAAAACTTTGGAGTAACCAAAGTGGTATCTAATATTGTTTCCATGGCTTGATGAGCAGCATATTGCGCGATCATCGCATCTGTAGCAGAAACAGAAGAAGGACGATATGTATTTCCTACTACCGACTTACCGGTGAGGAACTCGCACCAAGTACAAGCTGCCGTATACCTGCCAACCGTATACGAGAGATGATAACCGTCGCGATTGAGCGTATCGCCCAATACGGCACGGGCTCGTTGAATAGCAATGCCGGAAGGTATCACCCGATCGATATGATTGTCTGCTGTTGCCTGATGAACGGCTTGTAGAATAGCTTGATACATTTTGACCTGATTCTTGCCGTATGTAGTAAAGCCCGGATGGGTAGCATTACAAGCATAAGCCCAAGTCATGTGAAAGGCAAATTTGAAAGCTGGGTTGATGACTGTGCGACGTACATAATTCATGAGGTCAGCCAGATGGACATACGACGGATAGTCGCCCGACAACGGACTTGCCTGCTGAAGTGTAACAATATCCCAAGACTCGTCTTTGACAATGTCGTCCAAACAACGGTTTTCCTCTGACTTCAAAACACCACCTATCACCTTGCGATAAGAATATTCGGCTTTCTGCGTTTGGGCATTACTCCAATGCCTATCGATAGAGCAACCGCCTATATAAGCATTGCCTATTACCAAACTATCACCCGCAGCAGCAGCCAACTCGTATAGATTTTGCTCAACGGCATCAACAGAAAAGCTATTACCGATTGCCAACACTTTAATTACATGTTTCGCTTGTATGGGAGACATGAAAAGCAAGAATACAAAGCAGCAAACAAAGCCTTGAATACATTTATGTTTCTTCATCACTTCACTATTTTAGGTTTTACTATTACAAAGATAACTTATTTTAGTTATTTGATCATTGCCATATCTTGCAAAATTGTCGTATGTTCGTTTTTTCGGTGACGTCCATATGTCATTTTGGAGTATAAAGAATGTTTGTTTCAGCGTGAATTTCCACCATTTATTTCCACTCTTTTATGTCTATAAGTACTATCTTTGTATGTACAAATTCAAAAACGACGATTGATCTATAAATCATGAACCAAATTAAAATTAATATTGTATCCAAGCTTCTGCATTTCAAGCAACCGGCAGGAACATCAAGAGGTGTTTACAATACCCGCAAAGTATGGTACATCGAATATTATGACAGCAGAGACCCTATGCACAAAGGCGTGGGCGAATGCGCTCCATTACCAAAACTAAGTTGTGACGATGTTCCCAATTATGCCGATATACTCCGAGCAACTTGCAAAACGGTAGAACAAAATAATGGTGAAGTTGACACAGAAGCACTTCGCCCCTACCCTTCTATTTTATTCGGATTGGAGACGGCAATACGGCACTACGAAATGAAGAGCACCGCATTGTGGGATACTTCTTTCTCGCGCGGAGAAGCTGGAATTCCCATCAACGGACTGATTTGGATGGGCAATTATCGAGAAATGCTACAACGTATTGAAACAAAAATGGAAGCGGGTTTCAGATGCATCAAGCTAAAGATAGGTGCCATCAATTTTGACGAAGAACTGTCTCTACTGAAATATATCAGGCAACATTTCTCAGTGAAAGAAGTAGAGCTGAGAGTTGATGCCAACGGAGCATTCGCTCCAGACGACGCTTTGGATAAGTTGAATCGTCTTGCCGAATTGGATTTACATTCCATCGAGCAACCCATACGCGCCGGACAATGCGAAGAGATGGCACGGCTCTGTGAGAAAACGCCCCTACCAATAGCACTGGACGAAGAATTAATAGGATGTAATACTGTTGAAATGAAACAAAAGCTACTGAAAGATATTCATCCGCAATATATCATTCTAAAGCCCTCACTACATGGCGGTATGAAGGGCGGTGAAGAATGGATTTGCGAAGCAGAACAGAGACAGATAGGCTGGTGGATCACTTCGGCACTCGAATCAAATATAGGACTGAATGCAGTAGCACAATGGTGCGCAACATTCGACAATCCATTGCCACAAGGTCTGGGCACAGGCATGCTATTCACAGACAATGTAGAAATGCCACTCGAAATACGAAAAGATTGTTTATGGTACATACCCGAAAGCAAATGATATTCGACAGAAGCAAACAAACACTGATACTTGATGGCAAGAAGCTGACAGCTCAAGATATAGCAGCCATTAAGAGCACCGACGTAGAAATGCCGTTGCACGATATATTCGACTTTCTACAAAGATGGTTCGACCCTTCGGATTACATCACCGTACACACCTCGGGCTCTACCGGCACGCCGAAAACGCTTCAAGTAGAGAAAAGCAAGATGATGCAAAGCGCACGCCTCACTTGCGAATACCTCGGACTAAAAGAAGGTGACTCCGCACTACTCTGTATGAACCTACGATATATCGGAGCCATGATGGTGGTGGTACGTTCTTTGGTATGTGGACTCAATCTGATAGTGAAACAACCTTCGGGACATCCATTAGCTGACATTGAAACGTCTCCGACATTTGCAGCAATGGTGCCGATGCAAATATACAATACGCTAGAGAACGCGGCAGAGAGAGATACATTGGAGAAGATAAGAACACTTATTATAGGTGGTGGATCGATTGACCCTAAACTCGAAACAGAAATAAAAGATCTTCGGGGCAACATATACTCCACTTATGGCATGACAGAGACACTCTCGCACATTGCTTTGAGACGTCTGAATGGCGAAAAGGCCTCTATGCACTACATGCCTTTCGAGACAGTGCATCTCTCGGTGGCAAACGATGGCACATTGGTAATAGATGCTCCCCTGGTTTGCAGCCAAACACTATATACCAATGATATTGCACGACTATATCCTGATGGCAGCTTTGTGGTTTTGGGACGTAAAGACAATACGATCAACAGTGGCGGTATCAAAATTCAACCCGAAGAAGACGAACGGCTGTTGCAACCAATCATCGACGTACCATTTGCCATAACCTCTGTTCCGGATGAAAAATTGGGAGAGGCCGCTATTCTATTACTCGAACCGGTATCTGAAGAGAAGCTGGACAGTATCAAGGCAGCAATGAGAAGTATACTACCGCCATATCATGTGCCGCACACAATCATGACAATACAGAAACTACCTCTGACGGGCAACGGAAAAATAAATCGGAAAAGATGTAGGGAAATAGCAACAGAATTAATTTAGACCATGTAGAGATATATAACAAATCGCGACGATTTGAATATTTTTCAAAATGAAAGTGTAACTTTGCATCCTCAAACAAAATAATCTATTCAATGAACATATTTAAGAATTATGCCTTTACAATATGCCTGATTACAGGAATTGTGATAGGTGGCATTTGTGGATTAGTATTCGGAGACAAGGCATCGATAGTAAAGCCTATTGGAGATTTATTCTTGAACATGATGTTCGTCATGATCGTACCACTCGTATTTCTTAGCGTATCATCGGCTATCTATAATATGAAAAAGATGAATATGATAGGCAAAATACTCGGCAATGTTGTATTGGTATTCTTGGGCTCGGCAATCATAGCCGCTGCTACAGCATATATTCTTACTCTTTTTTACAACCCACTGACAAACGTCGACAAGTCGTTATTATTGGCTCACTTGCCGGCTCATGCCGAACTCAAGGGACTGACAGGAGGAGAAATATTCGTGAATACATTCACCGTACCCGACTTTCTGCAACTATTTACTAAATCGAACTTACTCCCACTGATACTATTCTCGGTATTATTCGGATTGGCAACCGCTTATTCAAAAGAACATGGTAAAGTAATATCCGACCTGCTCAATGCCGGCATGGCTATCACACTGCGCATGATGAGAATCATTATGTTTATGGCTCCTATAGGGCTAGGTTGCTATTTTGCCGATACCATCGGTGTAGTGGGTGGACAGATACTGAACGGTTACCTCAATGCCTTTTTGCTTTATCTGGTACTTGCCGGTTTCTGCTATTTTATTCTCAACACCATCTATGTATGGCTTGCCGGAGGAAGCAAAGGAGTGAAAACATTCTGGAAACATATACTCACCCCTTCTCTCACAGCTATTGCCACCTCGTCGAGTGCAGCATGTATTCCTATTAATATAGAGACGGCAGAAAAGATTGGGGTGCCTCGAAGCATAGCCGAAACAGTCATCCCACTAGGAACCAATATGCACAAAGATGGTTCGGTAATGGGCGGCGTTATCAAAATAGTTTTTATACTCACTATCTTTGGACAAAACACACAACCATCCGGCAACGGATTGTTTATCATTGCCGTTGCCATACTTGTAGGGGCAGTGATGGGAGCTATTCCAAGCGGTGGCATGACAGGCGAATTGCTTATCTGTTCCGTTTTCGGTTTCTCTCCACAACTTGCCGGAACACTAATGGTGATAAGTACTATTATAGATATTCCGGCAACGTTGCTCAACTCTACAGGCAATATTGTGAGTTCGATATTGGTAACGAAGTTGAGCGGAAAGAAAAAGTCTTATTTTAAATAGGTATACCATAAGTATGCTTTATCTCGTCCATCACAAAAATACTTTGTAGTGAAGCAAGACAATCGATAGTCCCCAACCTATTAAGAACAAAATTGCGGTATACCGTCATATCGGTGACATGGATCTTCAGCAGATAATCAAATTCTCCTGAAGTATTATAGCATTCCACCACTTCTGCCATACCATCGACAGCTTCGGTAAATTCTCTTGCAATTTGAGCATTTACCTGTTTCAGTTTAACCTGACAAAACACCATAAAGCCATAGTGTAGCTTTTCGGCATCGAGTATGGCTATATACCTCTTTATATAGCCATCGTTCTGTAAGCGACGCAACCGCTCGAAGACGGGAGTTGTACTAAGATGAACACGCTCGGCAAGTTCTTTTGTAGTCAAGTTGGAATTGTTTTGCAATGCACGCAAAATCTTCAAATCCGTTTCGTCTAATCTGTCCATAGAATATTTTTCTTTGCAGCCCATAATAGGCATTCGTTTATTTAATGCTTTTTCTGTTAAATCCGCAAATATAGATTTATTTTCTCAATTTATCGCAAGTATTTGCCACTATTTTCTAAATACATACCTTTGCAACAGAAAATAATTCTGAAATCATATAAACTAAAAATAATAAAATTATGGCAACAAAGAAATTACATTTTGAAACATTACAGCTTCATGTAGGACAAGAACAGGCCGACCCGACAACCGATGCACGTGCCGTACCCATTTACCAAACAACATCGTATGTTTTTCATAATTCAGCTCATGCCGCAGCTCGTTTCGGACTGCAAGATCCTGGAAATATATATGGAAGGCTCACTAATTCCACGCAAGGAGTATTCGAAGAACGTGTGGCTGCTCTGGAAGGAGGTATTGCCGGACTCGCCGTTGCATCGGGTGCAGCAGCAGTAACCTATTCTATTATCAATATTGCCGGACAAGGAGATCATATCGTAGCTGCAAAAACTATTTATGGCGGTTCTTTCAATCTCTTGGAACACACACTTGAGAATTACGGCATACATACCACTTTTGTCGATCCGGACGATCCTCAGAATTTTGAGAAAGCCATTCAGGATAACACTAAAGCACTGTTTATTGAGACGCTGGGCAACCCGAACTCGAACGTCACCGATATTGAAGCAACATCTGCTATTGCTCATAAGCACGGCATTCCATTGATTATCGACAATACATTCGGTACTCCTTATTTAATACGCCCCATTGAACACGGAGCCGATATTGTAGTTCATAGCGCTACAAAGTTTATTGGCGGACATGGATCGTCACTCGGTGGTGTCATTGTAGATTCAGGCAAATTCGATTGGGTTAAATCAGGGAAATTTCCTAAAATCTCTGAGCCGGAACCCAGTTATCATGGCGTACGCTTTGTCGATGCAGCAGGAGAAGCAGCTTACGTTACTCGCATTCGGGCGGTGCTGCTGCGCGACACGGGTGCTACGATCAGCCCATTCAACGCATTCTTGTTGTTGCAAGGACTCGAAACATTGTCTTTGCGTGTAGAACGTCATGTAGCCAATGCGCTGAAAGTAGTTGAATATCTAAAGAACAACCCTAAAGTGGTGAAAGTGAATCATCCGGCACTAAGCGAACACCCCAATCACGAACTCTACAAACAGTATTTCCCTAATGGAGCGGGTTCTATATTCACCTTTGATATTAAAGGTGGGGCCGAAGAAGCACAAGCATTTATCGACCATTTAAAGATATTCTCTTTACTGGCCAACGTTGCCGATGTAAAGAGTCTGGTTATTCATCCGGCCAGTACAACACACAGCCAGCTTAGCGCTGCCGAACTTGAAGATCAAGGCATACATCAAAATACTATTCGTCTAAGTATTGGTACAGAACATATAGACGACATCATTGATGATCTCGAACAAGCATTCCAAGCCATTTAGTTCATAGTAATAGAGAGAGAGTTTTTTAACCCAAAACTGTAAGGCATTCCTAGTGGAGTGCCTTTTTGCTTATATAATCTTTTCAATGCCAAAAGAACTTTAACCAACTTTATTCTCCCTCCAAAGACATAAGATTATATAAGTAATAGGGTAAGATTGCAAAAAGAAGTGAATGAATTTGTTATTACACCCTTCTTTTTTTATTTTTGTAGAACATAATAATTAACCCTAAACAATGAAATATTCGATAGACGGATTTCTTGAAGCGAAACGTACGCTCAAATTACTATTCTTGCTCTGCCTGATAAGTTGTATCAGCTGCACTAATCATCCTCGCTCGCAAAAATCGACAGAAAGAGACAGCATAGCTCAACAAGATACCACCACCGCAATTGCCAATATACCTAAATGGTTAATCGGAACATGGAAAGGACATTTCACGGAAGCACAATACGGAATGGATATTCAGTTTGTAGTTATTATTAAAGCAGACGGTCGTATCAGCCAAACATCTACCGTACCGGGTGAAGAAGACGAAGTACTTAATGGAAAATGTATATCGGCTGAAGAAGGTATACTTTCCGTTGGTTTTGAAAACCAAGAAGACTATACACAATACTATTTGGATAAGAAAAATAATAAGCTTGGCATTAGCAGCTATAACTGGTTAACGAAAAAATAAATGAAAAGAATAATACTCATTATCAGCTGCTGGTGTATTTCAATGGCTTCTTTCGCACAACAGCGCATTGTTATAGGACTTACAGGCGATATTACTATAAGCACTAAGAACGCTGCCCTACCAAAATCTCCGCAAACGTCACCAACTGCTACAGAAGAATGGTTTAAAGATGCCGCACCGGTCTTACAAGATGCCGACCTGACGATAGGAAGTCTACAAGGCAGTTTCTTGGATGAAATAACAAAAAGCAAAAAGAATGCTTCTAAGTTCTCATCTTATATGATACCCATCCGATATGCCAAAGTATTAAAAGAAGCAGGATTCGATGTACTTACAGTATCAGGCAAGCATACGATGGATTTTGGAGAAGAAGGACGCTCGTCGACTATCAAAGCCATGCATGAGTCCGGGCTTTCATTGGCAGGATTTGACAATGGCTACGAATTTACATCGTTCCAGAGCAATGGCATTTCTATTGCCATCTGTGCATTTGGACATACAAAAGGTGTTCCTTCTATTAATGAAATAGACAAGGCCACTACCCTCATCAAACGTCTAAAAGAATCTTATGATATAGTGATCGTCTCTTTTCACGGTGGTGCAACAGGAATTCCATATAGCCATGTTCCTTTCCGCGAAGAACGTGTGGGACATGAAAAACGCGGTGACGTATACAAATTTGCTCATGCATGTATAGATGCGGGGGCTTCTTTGGTTGTAGGACACGGTACACAAGTTCCTCGGGCTTTGGAACTCTACAATAACCGCCTCATAGCTTATAGCCTGGGAAGCTTTTGTACCCCTTATAGGAACTCTATGAGAAAAGCATTGACTTATGCCCCACTCCTCAAGATTGAATTGGGTAAGAATGGTGAACTTATTTCGGGTAAAATATATTCGTTTCTCCAGAATTATAAAAGCGGTCCGATAGCCGATCCTCAGAATAGCGTAGTAAAAGAAATGAAACGACTCACAAATATCGATTTTCCTAAAACCCCACTGATGATAGAAAAAGAAGGTTGGCTTTCTAAAACAATAACAAAGAAAGTAATTGTAACAACCAAATCGGGAAACAAGGAAGAAACAGTTGTCGACACCAATCCGGAAGACTATAATCCTATCAGCACATTGCTCAATTATTCTAAAAAACTACTTGGCAGTCGTTATGCCAGAGGACATAGTGGGAACGGTACTTATGATTGCTCGGGACTAATGAAAGCGGTATACGCCAAAATAGGCTACAAGCTGAATCCATCTTCAAGAGCACAATACACACAAGGACGCCCCATCTCTACAGACAATCTACGCCCCGGAGATTTAGTTTTCTGGAAAGGCTCGCGAAAAGGTGGCATTGGACACGTAGGTATGGTAGTAGAAGTGACAGGCACCAAGTCTTTCAAATTTATACATGCGGCAAACACTTCGCGCGGAGTCGTTATCGATAACTATCCCGACAAATACTACTTCTCGGCAAGATATGTAGGCGCTCGTAGAATATTGCCGTAACCTCAAACATCTCCATAAGGATTAAAATAGACGAAAAGAACGGTGTCATATAAATAAATCATATAAAGAATGGCAGACAATTTTTTAGAGAAACATTATAACGATTATCAGTCTCGGAAAAAAGAATGGGAAAAGAACAAGCAACTGAATAAGATAAAAAAATATTATCCGCCAGTCAATAAGAAGAAAACTGAACATCCTAGCACTACAGAGGTAGAAATGAACGACTGAGAATAAACGAAGTTGTAAAAAATATTCAAATAATCAGTTGCCACATCTCATCAGTATTATTAATGTAACTAAAGGTACTTTTATGGCACGAAAGAAACTAACGTATGTCGCAGCCATAACTAACGGAAGTTACTGCGGTAACTAACGTTAGTTATCATGAAAAACTAACGTTAGTTTCGTCTACGACATACGTTAGTTACCGCAATAACATACGTCTGTTTTTTTCAGAACGCTTTTATTTTAATCTATCTGAGCGCCTGTCATTCTAATAGAATAAACCGTTTTGTTTAATTTTGCGACTTAACTCGAACTGAGCTATAAACGGAATAGGTTTATATCACTACACATGCGGGGACATTTTGGAGGACGAAATGATACGAGATAAGCGATGATAAACATAAATGTATGCCGGAATAAGAAATAAATCGGCCGCTATCCAAGCCGTTACATCACCGAAACAAATAGCAGAAAACCCCAAAAGAGGTACGGCATAAATACTGATAAGCGTTCTGGCCAACATTTCTTGAACACCCGAAAACATGGCAAAGCCTGTATATCCGACTCCCTGAATGATGCTACGCAAAATGCACAAAACGCCTAACACCAAGAAGAAAGAAGAGTTGGCAAATAAAAACTGTTGAGCATGTTGGATAACAGCCGTTTCGTTAGAATTTACAAACAGCAAGAGTACCCATTTGGAACACAACAGTAAGAATAGAAATGAGGCGACAGCATAGATAGCCATCATAATAAAAGACGCCCATATACCTTGATTAATACGTTTCAATTTCCCCGCACCGTAGTTTTGACCGGCATAAGTAGCCATGGCCATGCCTAGAGTATCAAATGGACATATAAAAAACATTTTAAGACGAATTCCGGCCGAATATGCTGCAATACAAACGGTACCCAGTGCATTGTTTGCACTTTGAAGCATGATGATACCAATAGCTGTGATAGAAAATTGTAGTCCCATAGGTACACCTGTGTATAACATACTGCGGACATATTTCATTTTCAAACGGCGTTCCTCAAGATTGCCCCTCAATATTTCATAGCGGCGACGCATATAAAAAGCACAAAGCAGCACAGAAACAGCTTGCGACAAAAGCGTAGCAAAAGCAGCTCCGCCAACTCCCCATCCAAAACATATAATAAAGATCAAATCTAATATGACATTGAGTATAGACGAAAACAGCAAAAACCAAAAAGGAGTGGTACTATCGCCTAAGGCTCGAATAACATACGACAATAAATTATAAAAGAAAGTGAAGGGAATACCTATAAAAGTAATAAGTAAGAAAAGATATGCTCCGTGAAATATATTCTGAGGGGTATGTATCCAATGCAAAATATCGGAACAATACAAGGACGTCAATACAGCAAGCGAAATGGACAAGATAAAAGAAATCTGTAGACCTACATAAAAGAAACGTCGCATCATGCTGTAATCACGAGCGCCAAATTTCTGCGCAATAGGTATACTAAAGCCTGCACAACAGCCGGTACAAAAGCCTAAGATGAGGAATATCACAGAGCTACTCGCCCCTACTGAAGCAAAGGCATTAATTCCCAAATATTTCCCAACAATGGCGGCATCAACCAATGAATATGTCTGCTGAAGTAGATTGCCTACCAAAAAAGGCAAACTAAATCTGAATATCAATTTAAGCGGAGAGCCCGATGTTAATTCTTTTATTGCCGACATAACTTATTATATATCCTCCTGAAAACAAATACACCCGAAGATTAGACTTCGGGTGCAAAAGTAATATATTTTATAATACGATTATCGTTTCTTCAAGCAGTTTTTATTTCTTCACTGCCTCAGTAGGAATCAAATATCGATCGCCCGTTTGCTTGACATATTCTTTGAGAAATTCAGCAGGATACCCCGGACGTTTTACAGGAAGAGCCATGCCCCATTTATCTTTCAAGAACTTTCCATTGCGCTCTTGACGGACAACGCCATCACAATATTTCACCATTAAGAATTCTCCCAATTTTCTCCAAGCATCATGAGTGCTCTGTGCACACGCTACCGTATAATTGGTAAGCATCTTCTTTGCAGCAGTAGGATTGGTTTTGTATAAAGCCATTGCTGCGGCTTCGATGCTATCCTGATTGTGATTAAAACGGTTTTCTATTTCAGATTGTAGAGCTTTCAAATCTCCCACCATCAAATCGTAACGAGGATATATCATATTGGCTACCCAATTGAACACCCAAAAAGAGGAATCCCAATTAAAAGTAACATAATCGGCTATATGAGAATAGCAATGAGGTATCGTATCGGTGCAGCAATATACAGGAGTGAATACGGTACAATTGGCATCGTCAGTACCGAACCACAACACACCACCTACCGCATCGGGCATATCGGCACGCATTTGAGAGACAAATACAAAACCGGTTTGAAAAGTACTTGCCGGACGTTCATTGAAATACTTTTTCCCGTCAACCGTGAAATCTAAGGGAGATAATCTATAGGGGGAATGATAGGGACCGGCGCCCATATCTTTGCTAATGTCAAGCGGAGTATTCTCATAATGATCGCGCATGGCATTCTTTATATCTTGAACGCTGATCTTACGATTCGGCTTTACATAAAGAGGCATCGGAACATCACTTTGGCCTAACACATACGGCAAATACTCATTTCCTTTGTCCGTAAACCGATTGTAAAAGCTCCATACACGAGCTTCGCAATAACGACGAGCACTAAAATCTAGAGGAGCATAAGCATCGGCAAAACTGAAATCTTTATTAACGCCATTGAAATATCCTTTAGAGCGGGCAAAAGAAATAACATCTGCCGAGTATATGCAATTTTTAGGATCGTTGAGAGGGAACTGATGGATACGACTCTGATTGGCATGAGCTGCAATACAATCATCGGGAATGCGAACAGCAACCCAAACAGCTCCGCGCATACCAGGGCCCTTACCTACCATCTCGAGCATCCATACTTCGTTGGGATCGGCAATAGTAAATGTTTCTCCTTCGCTACAATAGCCATATTCGGCAACTAATGTTGTCATCACCTTTATAGCCTCGCCAGCCGAACGCGAACGTTGCAGGGCAATATATATCAAACTGCCATAATCGACAATTCCCAAACTATCCATCAACTCGGGACGCCCTCCAAAGGTTGTTTCACCGATTGTTACTTGATACTCATTGGTATTTCCAATAACATTGTATGTCTGGTGAGCCTCTCTAATCTGACCATGAAAACGCCCGGAATCCCAATCGTATATATCCCGCAACGCACCATCAGGATGAATAGCAGCAGGGAAATGATATAACTCACCGAAAAGGCCATAGCTATCGGCTGCATAAGACACAATAGTGGAACCGTCGGTCGAAGCCGATTTTCCCACAATAAAATTAGTACATGCTGTAGAATAAGAATAACCTAATAACAACAATAACAGAGGAAAATATCTTTTTCTCATATCAAAAGTTCATGTTTTGCGCAAAGATACGGCTTTTATTGTACATCTCCATTACTTAACAAGAGATTCTTTTGCCAATTTAGCTTTCATTTCTCGATGCTTTTTAATGGTACGCAAACGACTCATCAAAATCTGTCTTCTATAAACGAGGCACGTCGTAACAAAATAAATACCAGTCTGTAACCATAAGGCATGGTACTCAAATTTCACATCGGTGAGATCTGCTGACAGATTGTTAATTCTGACAAAACCATTAATTCCAAAGGTAGAGGGAAATAGATACGAAACATATTTCCAAAACACAGGAATGCCTGATCCAGGCCATGAAATACCACTCAAAAACAGCATTGGGACAGAGAAGAATGCAAACAAAATCATCGGCTTTTCACGATTGCGTACAAAGACCGAAACCGTCATGGCAAAGAAAATACATGAAAGAAGATAAGCCAATGCAAAGAGAGACAATGTCGCAGGATGATCAAGCTGATTAAGAGAAAAAAGATGCGGTACAACTAACAATACCCATGTTGCAGTAAGCATATATATCATCAGATAGCACAAGGCTTTACCAAAAACAATTCGAATGGTACCGTTGTAGTGTCGATTAATTGGCACGAGATTTCTGAAACGATTTGTTTCGACAGCCGTACCGGCAGACATTCCTATACCAAACACCAATGTCTGCTGAAGAATAAGCATTAATACCGCAGGGATCAAAAAACAAGCATAACCACTTTGCGGATTGAATAGAGCCACATTGGTGTATTCGATAGGAGAAGTACTAACCTCTTCTTCCCTATTGGTCGTAGTATTACCCATCCGCTGTATTTTGATCTTTCGGTTCATCTCCAACGACACATCGGTACATGCCGAATAGAGAGACTTATAGTAAAACATACTACCCATGTCGCAATACGCTTGAACATGTACCTGTTCCCAAAAATTAATATTATTAATCTTCTTACTGAAATCGGAAGGAATACGAAGTATACCATAGGCTTGATGCTCCTTCATTGCCTGCTGAGCATCTGCCATATCATTGGAATAGCCAATAACTTGAACATCGGGAGAAGCATCTACCTTGCGAACAAATTCACGGCTCAAAAAAGAATGGTCTTCGTCAACAACGACAACAGGAACTTCATGCACCACTTCCTCATTGTATATAAAAGCATAAAGCATAGGATAACCCAGTGGCACAAGAATAAAGAATATCAACACACCCTGATCCTTGAAGCACTTGACCATCTCTCTCTTCCAAATATAAAAGATATCTTCAGTGCCCTCTATAATAATATCTAAAAGACTTTTCGACTTCTTCATTATGGTATATAATTATAATAGATGAGAGCCTTCTTTAATCGATGTATGAGGAAATAAGGCACCAGCATAAACAACAACAATGCCAAATAATTGGCCCAAGAGTAGACCATCGGATATCCATTAAGAGCTTGATCGACATATATCAGATAATAATGTCGCAAGGGAAAAAGATTAGCCAAAGCTCGAAGCATGGGATTCATTGCTATCTCGGGGAAACTGAATCCTGAGATAGAGAACGATACGACTCCCCATAAAGTAGCAAGACTCAACCCAAATCGCAAGGTAGGAAACGCACTAATAAATATAACGCCTACACTTTGGCTAGCTAAAACAAGACATAGAGTTGCAATCAACATAGGCAAGATACCACTATTACAGGGATAATGCAAATATCCATATAAGTAAACATTGTAAAGCATTCCCATCAAAGTAAATATGATAGTCTGAGGCAGCAGCTTTGCATAAATAGAAATAAAAATAGAGTCATTTCCCAAATGCAGCCACTCGCGCGCTGTTCTATCTTTTATCTCGACCCCAATAGCATAAGCAGTTATCAGAAATATCATCATCATCATGATACCAGGCAACAATATATTATTTAGATAGACAGCATAATTTATCCACGGATTACCTATGGGATGAGCATCAATTACAATAGGTTGCAGATAAGCCAGGCTTTGCTTCTCGGTCATACCATGTCCATAAAGTACCTGACGTTGAGCTGCAGCGGAACTCAACTCGCCCATCATTCTAAAATCCTTATACATTAAAGAACCTGCGAGCATTATAGAATTGTTGGTATAAAAAGATACTCGTGGTTGACGCTGGGCATTGACATCTTTTGACATGTGACGAGGGATGAAAAAGAAACCATAGATTTTACCTCGTTGCATATCTCTTGTAGCCGATACTATATCCGGATAATGAGCAATGACATTCGTTTCGCCAAAAGCATTCAGATTACGTACTATCTGACGAGCCGTTTTGCTGTTGTCTTCTAACACAACTCCCGCAGGGAATTTCTTCGGAGACCCCGAATACATCAATGTTGTAAAAAGGACATAGCAAAAGATGGGAGCAATAAACATTGCAAACAGATAAATAGGATCTTTAAGATACCTCTTGCATTCACGCAAGAATACCTGCTTGAAAGCTACAAACTTAATATATCGTTTTGCGTCACCGTTCACTTTACTTTATTTCCTTTTTTAATATAACAGACATTCCGGGACGTAAGCCATCAACATATTCGGTAGGACGAGCTTTAACCTCAAAGGTTTTCAGATCGTACTGCCCAGTTGTTTTGGTAGCTTTCCATGCGGCATACGTTCCCAAATCTTTCATATAATATACTTTCAGGTCTATTTTTTTGTTGCCTAATGCAGGGACGAAAGCTTCGACAGAAGCACCCATCTTGATATCTTTCAATAAATCTTCGCGTACATTGAATGTAACCCATTTGGATTTCATGATGGCAATACTCATAATTGGAGCTCCAGTACCGACCAACTCTCCTACTTGAGGATAAGTTTCCGTTACTTCGCCATCACAAGGTGCTATCAAGTAAGTTTCTTTGATATAAGAATTAACCTCAGCAACAGCCCCTTTAGCACGCTGAACCAATGCAGCTGCAGCGTCTTTATCTTCACGCTGTGCCCCGTTGACAGCCATCGTATATTGAGAATGAGCAGCTCTTTCGGTAGCAACAGCAGCATCACGCTGTGCAATTGCCTCGTCAAGCTTTTGTGCAGGAAGAACTCCTTCTGCATTCAGGTTCTTTACTCTAGCATATGTTTTTTGAGCGATTTGTACTCCAGCCTTTGCTTTTTGCCACATATCGTATGCTCCTTGAATTTGTTCTTGGCGAGTACCTCTTATAGCTTTCATGTTTTGGGCCTGCGCTGCGCTTTCTGCAGCCTGAGCCTGAGTCAATTTGGCCTCAACATCAGGAGCTACCATTACTGCCAGCGTATCACCGACATGAACAGTATCACCTTCTTGTTTACATAACTTCAAAACACGAGCAGGAACTTTACTCGAAACCCTAAATTCATCTACATCGACTTCTCCTTGAACAATTTCAGGTCCCTTACGAAGCATAAAGAAACCGACAACGGCAACGACTAAAATGATTCCCGTTAATGTAAGAAATGCTAAAAGCAAATCTTTGTTTTCTCTTTTAAATTGTGACGCCATATTGTAATATTCTTATTTATCCTGTTCTATACCAAATAAAAAAAGATACAAAATAATACCGATTATCTTAAAGTACCCAAAGCCTTTTGCAAACAAATATCAGTTAACTTAATATCTACCTCCGAATCTATTTTTTCAGATTGCGCTTGTATCCATGCAGTATGTGCTTCGAGCACATTACTAGCTGGAATGACCCCTTCTTTAAAACCGACATTTGCATAACGAAGATTTTCCTCGGCTTTTTCCATATTCTTCTTTGCCATTGCATAACGCTTCAGAGCTTCATTCACCTTATAAGCCGATTGATTCACTTGCAATTCTATTTTCTCACGGGCGTCGCTCAATTGATAGCGGGTAATATTGGCTTCAGCTTTTGCTTGGCGAACCTTATTCGTCCCCTCACCCCAATTCCAAATAGGAACTTTCAACGTAACGCCGACACTCCACATACCCTTGAATTTCTTTTCAAACCCATTATAAATACTAGGATTACTTACAAGATAATTACCGACAAACGATACTTGAGGCAAATAATCGGCACGAGCGATATTGATTTTTTCATCGTATATTTTTGTAGCAAGTTCCAGACTCTTCAATTCGGGACGATTGTCATAGGCGGTCTTCATCTCGAATTGAGCCTTAAGCGGATTGACTGAAAGATTATCTATCTCTTCATCTGCCAGATGGATAGGCAAATCCAAATGAATACCACAAATCTGACAAAGCAGCATTTTTGAGAGACTCAATCCATCTTCGACTTTTGTTAAAGTCATCTCGGCTTCATTGACCTTTACCTTTACAGACAAGCCATCGGCTTTGGTAGCAAAGCCGTTAACTATCATTAGTTGAATATCATGGTCGAGTGCATTGAGTAGTTTCAGATAGCTTTCAGCTAATTTTTTCTTATTAACCAAAGAAATAACCTGCCAATAAGCCTGATCAACATCCATTATGACTTCTTGCATTCCCGTTTCATGCTGTTGAGAAGCCAATTGCTCGGCATAATTTGTTATACGGTCATATGCTCTGATCTTACCACCCATAAAGACTGGTTGAACCAAAGTCAAAGCACCGGTATAAACATTTCTCGTATCTGTTCGAAAAGCTTCAACGATAGAAGAGCCGGTTCCATTCAGACCAGATACCAAAGTAGGAATATAGGTAGAACCTAACGACGATATCATTGGAGCTAAATCAGGAAATTTGGTAGCCAAAGCCGTGGCCAACTCTTGCGCAGTAGCTCCCACCTTATTACCCATGTTCTCCAATGCGCTCTTCTGGTCTTTATTCAAAATGGAGGCTTCTCGCTGACTATGCAAATAACCACCCTCCGCATATAATTTCGGAAGATAATTAGTTTTTGCCACTTCATGTTGATAACGAGCTACATTGATTTTTTCACCAGAAATCCTAAGTTCCTTATTATTTGCTATAGCCAACGCTCTGCAACTATCAAGCGTCAAAGTTTGCGCTTCAACACTTGATACTATAGCCAAAATAAAGAAAATAGAGTATAATCTTTTTATCATATTCACTTTATTTAAATACGCTACACTACCCATTTAGAGCAGCATTGCAAAGATAAAAAAAGGTTATAAATTTTAATCATTCGATTTTCCTTTTTTAACGATATTATCGGCTGAAGAACAGAAATCAAGAACAAAAGACTAATTAATGAACAATCACCCGCTTTGTCGGACCCTGTTCTACATTCCGTTTATCAACTTGACGCACCATAGAGGCAGCTAGAGATAAGAACGCCTGTCCCGTAATTGTTTTCTCATTTAAGGCTACAGGTTCCCCATTATCCCCCGATTCACAAATGCTCTGAACAATAGGTATCTGCCCTAATAGCGGTACATTCATTTCATCAGCAAGTTTTTTACACCCTTCCTTTCCAAAAAGATAATACTTATTTTCGGGCAGTTCAGCCGGTGTAAACCATGACATATTTTCCACTAATCCCAGAATAGGTACATTCACTTTGTCATTGGTAAACATATTAATACCTTTTCTCGCATCGGCAAGAGCCACAGCCTGTGGTGTACTTACTACGACAGCACCCGTCAATGCCAATGTTTGTACAATAGTAAGATGAATATCACTCGTTCCGGGTGGCAGATCGATGAGGAAATAATCCAATGGTCCCCAATCGGCATCAGCAATAAGTTGCTTCAAAGCATTGCTAGCCATACCGCCACGCCATACCGTAGCCTGGTCGGGATTGACAAAGAAACCTATCGAAAGCACCTTTACCCCATATTTTTCAACAGGTACAACCATATCTCGTCCATCTTTCTGAATGCCATAAGGACGAACATCTTCTATATGAAACATTTTGGGTATAGACGGACCGAAAATATCGGCATCGAGCAATCCTACCCGATAGCCCAACTTTACCAAAGAAACGGCAAGATTGGAAGCAACCGTAGATTTGCCAACTCCACCTTTCCCCGAAGAGATACCAATGATATTCGTGACTTGAGGCAAGAACTTTTCAGGTTCAGGGCGAGCAACTTTGATGGTCTTAACATCAATATTACCTTCAATCTCTACATCCTTATCTATATAGGTCTTAATCGCTGCTTCGGCCGATTTTATAACAGATTTCAAGAAAGGATCCGTCGGTTTCTCAAAAATAAGCGAGAAAGAAACTTTCATACCATCAATACGAATATTATCATCTACCATTCCTGACTCAACAATATTCTTTCCCGTGCCGGGATAGCGCACGTGAGTCAACGCATCTAATATTAATTTGGGATATAAAGTAATCATAATATCTATTTGTTTTATTGTTTTCTATTTTGCTAATTCAAGCCCGCTTCTTTTACTACGATTATAACTTCGGTAACTATCAAGCGGTATTTCTAGATCCGGTTCTACCAGATTTTGAGTTTTTGGTAAGCAGAAACGTATGTACTTAATAGGTATACCGCGCTGCAACCATTGTTGTTCATAATATGTTTTGATATTCAATGTATCATCGATCAAATCGGTATGATACAAATCATCTGTCAACACTTGCAAAGGCAAATTATTTGTTTCGACCAATGCCTTAGTATAAGTAAAAAGGAAAAAACTATCCGTCTTGAGGTGAATGATACCACCATCTTTCAAGAACTTACGATAACGCTCCAAGAAAAAAGTCGAAGTCAAACGCTTTGTGAGCGACTTCATTTGAGGATCAGGAAAAGTGAGCCATATCTCGCTCACCTCATCTTTATCAAAAAATCGATCGATAATCTCAATATTGGTACGCAAGAACGCTACATTCTTCATCCCTTCCTGAAGAGATTCAGTTGCTCCAGTCCACATTCTGGCACCTTTTATATCTACTGCAATAAAGTTTTTATCAGAACATAACCGACCTAGCCCGACAGTATATTCAGCTCTTCCACATCCCAGTTCCAAGACAAGAGGATGTTCGTTACCAAAAAACTTTTCGTGCCAATGTCCTTTCATATCAAACGGAACATTTTCCAACACCGAATACGGATATTGAAAAACATGAGGATATGACTCCATATCAGCAAACTTCTGCAATTTATTCTTTCCCATAAGATCATAAATATGTAACGAAGAAAGAGGGCACATTGATTACTCATATACCCTCTTTCTTTTAATAAGTATTATTATTCAGCAGCGGCAGTATTTGCCGTTTGCATCTTTGCTTCAAAATCGGCTTTTACATCTTCGTAGAAGGCTGCATTACATGTTGTCACGTAAGGTCCCAACCATAAGAAACCTATACCGAGAGTCAAGAGACAGAGGATACCCCATCCGATGAAATACAGGTTCATCAGAAAGAATTTCATTTTGTAGCCTTCCATCATCAGCATACTCTTTTCTATGGCGCGATTATAGCTCAACGGCTCATCTTTCAATATATAATAGGTCATCGAATACGAGCAAGCTTTCATTACGCCGGGTACCACTAACAACAACGTCCATAATATAATATAAACACCTTGTAGTAGAAGTGTACCCAAATAGCGAAGATATTCATTCGTAAATCCATCAAAAATCTGAGAGAAACGAATTTCTTCTTTTCGAATGAGCCGCAAAAAGAGAATACTATATGCCCATGCCATTGGCAATAATAATATTTGCAATGGTGAACCTATTTTAGGTATACAGCTAATGCCAATATTAAAAAGCATATAAACAAATGTAATCAATGCCGATAGAGACCAATGTCCATCAATAGCCTCGTAGGCTTGCTTTCGAAGTTCCGAATTTTTTTCCATCGCAAAGAATATTTAAAGGGTAATAATTAATCTAATACCGTAACCCATCCATAAGGATCCGATTCATCACCATACTGAATAGCACGAAGTTTATTATATAACTTCGTTGACCAAGGACCGGGTTTACCGTCTTTAGAAATAACATACGATTTCTTATTTTCCAAATCATCAATCTTACTAATCGGACTGATAACAGCTGCAGTACCGCAAGCACCGGCTTCTTCGAAAGTAGCCAGTTCTTCCTCACCCACCGGACGACGTTCTACTTTCAGTCCCATATCTTGTGCCAACTGAATCAAGCTTTTATTTGTGATAGAGGGCAGAATAGAGGTAGACTTTGGAGTGACATATGTATTGTCTTTGATACCGAAGAAATTGGCAGCACCACATTCATCAATATATTTCTTCTCTTTAGCATCCAAATAAAACTCACAAGAATAACCTAAGTCGTGAGCCATTTTGTTTGCACGCAAACTGGCAGCATAGTTACCGCCCACCTTATATATACCGGTTCCAAGAGGAGCGGAACGGTCGAATTCGCGGATGATAACATAAGGATTGGTACTGAAACCACCTTTGAAATAGGGACCAACCGGAGTAACGAAGATAATGAACATATACTCTGTTGCAGGATGAACACCTACTTGAGCAGACATACCTATTAAGAGAGGACGAATATATAGCGTAGCACCAGATTCATAAGGCGGAATAAAACGTTCGTTCAATTTCACCACTTTGAGCACTGCTTCACGAAATCTTTCGGTGGGCAGTTCGGGCATTAAGATTCCCTGGCACGTTGATTGCAAACGTTCTGCATTGGCTTCTAAGCGAAACACACGAATTTTACCGTCTTTACCACGATAAGCCTTCAAACCTTCAAAAGCCTCCTGACCGTAGTGCAGGCAGGTTGCAGCCATGTGCATATTAATTTCTTCGCTACTACTGACTTCCAGCTCGCCCCACGCGCCGTTACGATAGTTAATTCTGACGTTATAATCGGTTTTCTGATAACCAAACGAAAGATTTTTCCAATCGATCTCTTTCATAATATTTACTTTTTGAATTAGTTATTTAATTTACTTGTTTTGCAAAAATAGCCTTTATTATTCAAATTTTCACTTATTCTGCAATATTTTTTTCACCTCATCCTCTGTCTG